>RCUE01000062.1_pt1 | contig 50909 bp, 51 predicted proteins | sample 2166111 | NCBI WGS metagenome assembly RCUE01 (sample SAMN09930795, study PRJNA488358) | compost metagenome | feature: garden; material: soil; isolation source: compost soil in phenylacetonitrile-enriched culture | place: Germany: Experimental Botanical Garden Goettingen | collected 2016-01-27 | reverse complement strand
CACGCCGCCAGCGTTCGTCCTGAGCCAGGATCAAACTCTCCATTAAAGACCAACCGAAGTTGGTTTATAGAAAGAGCGATTAGCTCATGTTGAAACTGACGAGATAAAATATCTCATTTTCGTTTCCATTTCATACAGCCAGATGGCATGTACCAAAATTTCAACGTTGGATTTTGTAAACAAAATCCGTACTCACTCGTTGTTCAGTTTTCAAAGATCAAATTCTTTTTCACTGCGTTTTTCAGCAGCTATAAGATCATATCATGTTCATTTCAAAAATGCAAGGGTTATTTTCTTTTTTTTTTTGAAGATCATTCACCCTGTGGATTCTCTATTGAAACGGCTGTTTTGTTGTCAGCTCAATTAATATACCATTTAGCTTTGCTAATTACCACAGGTAAATTATACAATTAATTATATATAAAGATAGCATTTCGGTTTATACCTATTGTGTTTTTGGGCATCAAGATAGATCGCCAGACCTGACCTAGTTTGGTTGATGCTAAGAGCGATGAAATCGTTTAGTTTCAGGATAAGGACCGGTGCAAATTATGAAATTAGGACTTCTCTATTCGGTTTCATGCAAGCTCCTTCCCCCTGACAGTTAGATAAACACGCAAAAAAAACGACCATAAGGTCGTTTTTTTCTAGTCTATGCTCTCTTTGGACGCATCCATAACATAATAGGAAGTAACGCCAGCGCCAGAATTCCTCCCGCATAAGAAAGTATGGAATAGCTTGAATTTGCTACGATCATCCCGGACAGTGCTCCTCCCGAAGCTCCTGCCAAAGCAATAAGTACGTCCACCGATCCCTGTACCTTAGCTTGATTAGATATTGTCGTCGAATCTACAATCAAAGCGGTTCCACTAATCAGTCCAAAATTCCACCCTATCCCTAAAAGAGAAAGCGCCACAATAAGCAAAACCATCGAATCAGTGGGAGCCAACGCAGCTACTACGCCAGCGAGAAGTAGCGTTACAGCTGAAGCCATCGCCATCGCTATACGACCAATCTTATCGACAAGAATACCCGTAACTAGAGACGGAAGATACATAGCACCAATATGAAAACCGATGACTAATCCTACTTCGCCGAGTCCATGTCCATGGTGCTTCATATGTACGGGAGTCATCGTCATAATCGCAACCATGACAATTTGAGTTATTATCATGATTAAAGCGCCAAGAATAATTCCTTTTCTACCATCACGAGTAGCCTCAAGATCAGAAGACGACTGGCTTCCTTGTGCCGCCTGATTCGCAACTGCTTTGGCCACCAATAAAGGGTCAGGATGAAGAAGTAGCAATAATATTATGCCTGCTAATGTATAGGCTACCGCCGCTAAAAGAAAAGGTCCCGCTAAACTGGGAACTCCAATGGATAACGCAAACTCTCCGGTAACGTTAACTAAGTTGGGACCGGCTACCGCTCCGATCGTTGTAAAGACCATAGCCATACTCGCAGCTGTTGCCCTCTGCTTTGAACTTGCGAGATCTGTACCGGCATAACGAGCCTGCAGATTTGTAGCCGTTCCCGATCCATAAACAAGAAGGGAGACTAGAAGCAGGGTAATACTATTCATAAGGGCTGCAACAACGACACCGATCGCCCCAACTCCCCCTGCAATAAAACCGAGTCCCAGCCCCATTCGTCGGCCGAATCTTTGGGAAAACCGACCAACGAGGAGCGCTGCAGCCGCTGAACCAAGTGTAAATAGTGCCGCAGGAATCCCCGTAAATTTATCCGTACCCAGCATATCTTGCGCCAACAACGCACCAACGGTTACTCCGGCAGCAAGTCCGGCGCCTCCAAAAATTTGAGAGAAAATAACGGTGATAAGCGTACGACGATACAGTTTTCTTTGCTTATCTGAAGATTCCGCATAGGAATTGATAAGCGCTTGCCTCTTCTGCGAAGCATTCGTCAAATTCATTAAGGCTAACTTCCTCCCCTGATAAAGTCGTTCCAATCATGAACACTCTTATCCAAGTGTCTAGCTTCGAAACCACGAGCCTGCAACAATGCAATAGCTCTAACCGCCATTAAGCAATACGGGCCTCTGCAATAAGCCACAATCTTCGAGTCGGCTGGCAACAAAGATAACTGCTCCGCTAATTCTTCAATTGGAACGGAAACAGCCCCCGGTATATGAGCAGTTTCATATTCATCTCGCGGCCGTACATCAAGAAGTGTGACCTCTCCTTTTTCCATCCGCATTGCCAATTCTTCCATTGTGACTCCTTCAACATCCGAGAATTGACCCAAAAATTGCTCCTTAATGTGCTGAACTTCAATTAACTGCTTTTCAGACAGGTCATACAGTGAATTTAAAAAGTGCAAAACAGATGAATCAGAAAGTTCATAATACACAAAGTTTCCCTGCTTTTTGGATTGAACCAACTTAGCTTGATATAGAGTTTGTAGATGCTGAGAAACATTGGCAACGGACATCGAAGTCATTTTAGATAGAACTTCAACTGATTTGGGTCCTTGTATGAGAATATCAAGAATTTCCAACCTTTTCGGGCTGGACAAGCATTTTCCGATCCGTGCGTATTCGGTGAAAAGCCCATCTTTGAAATCTCGTTCGTTCACTATTAAACACCCCATTAATTAAACTATTCAATTAACTTCTTTAATGATGAAATTATAAATCTTCCTTTTTTTCATGTCAATTCTGAAATATATTCAGTTTTCACGCAAAAAAAGCCAGCTGCATGAGCTGGCAAAAATTCATTTTCCCCTTTAAACCACTTTCAGACTGACCTCTCCCTGTAATTCCCCATCCGCTGAGGCTTGAAGCAACAGCTCACCAGCCACATCCCCGGATTGTACAATCACAAGACACCTTCCTCTGTGTGTTCGTCTCCCTTTCCCCTTGTAGGGTTCATCACTGGTGAGATCTCCATTGTCTATTCCAAGGATACGACCATCACCATGCAGTTCAAAGCTCAAATCAACATCCTGGTTGGGTACAACAATCCCATGTTGATCTATAACGGTTACTTCCACATGAGATATTTCATGCCCATCAGCAGGGAGAATCGCCCGATCAGCCTCCAATTTTAGTGCATAAGGAAGCCCAGCGGTGGTCAGTTCATGCTCACAAACCTGCTGATTCCCATTACGGCCTATAGCCCGAATTTTTCCTGGCGTATAGGGAAGTTCCCATAGGATTAAATGATTAGGGAAATCGGTCAACTTTCTCTCACCGTATGATTCCTCGTTCACGATCAATTCTACGCTCTCACAATTGGTAAAGGTAACCAACCGTATCAGTTTTCCTGCGTATTCAGGAAATGTCCAGTGATCTTCCATAGTCGGCGATTTCCAGTGCATTGTCCATGTGGGATTATATTCCGATTTCATATGATCGTTAAATACGGCTATGTGCACAACTGGCTGATCAGACCATAGACTTTGTTGGAGATAAGATACAGGTTTGCGGAACCCACATGTGTCGATCAGTCCGGAGGACCATCCTTTAGAGGGGTAGCTTGTTTCTCCCAAATAGTCTATTCCACTCCAAACAAATTGACCGATCACATAATCATGATTAGCAACATCAAACCAGGGATTCAGGGGTAGATAACCTTTAACCCGGTTATCTTTACCCCGATAGTATGGAAATGTCTCTGTTCCGAGGATAAGCGTATCCGGCATGGCTGCTCTATAGTGCTCATACCACTGTTCCTGATAGTTCAGCCCTAGCACATCCACTCGTTGTGCCAGCAGCTTGGTATGCTCCACCTTGGATTCAATCGGACCATCACGCAAGTTGATTGGTGTATTATGCGGCTCAAGCGCACAGGTAACAGGCCGGGTTGGGTCTTTTTTATGGCAAAAGGCAACGAGTTGCTCCAGCATGCTTAGCATGGACGGTTGACCTTGGTTCTCCACTTCATTACCAACACTCCACATCAAAACACTAGGATGATTCCTGTCTCTAACAAGCATGGCCTCCAGATCCTTTTCCCACCATTCATCATATAAATGCTCATAGGAAAGAGATTTCCATTTATCAAAAGCCTCATCAACCACCAAAAAACCCATCTGATCACATAAGTCTAATAGTTCGGGCGCCATAGGATTATGCGCAAAACGGATTGAGTTACAGCCCATTTCCTTCAGCTTCTCTAGCCTTCTCTTCATTGCTGTATCATGATAAGCAGCTCCCAGGCAGCCTAAATCATGGTGAATGCACACTCCCTTCAGCTTCAAGCTGCTTCCATTCAACAATAATCCTTTTTGAGAATCGAGGATCACTTTTCTTATACCAAAAGGGGTACGATAACGATCCACCTCAGTATTGTCGCAATAGATCGTCATTTGGGCTTCATAGAGCACTGGATGGTCCGGTGACCATAATTCCGGCTCTAAAACTCGTGTTTTCTGCTCAATTTCCTCTGATTCTAAGCCTGCAAGGGTTACTCGGTTTTCAATTTTCCCTTTTAGTTGTCCCTGTGAATCCAATATTTCAGTCATAATCGTACACTCTACGGCATGCGCATAATGATTACTTACCTGGATTCTGGCACTCACCTTGGCTTCATCTGGTGAAATTTCAGGTGTGGTAATATAAGTGCCCCATTCGGTTATGTGAAGATAATCCGTATAAATCAGCCAGACATTACGATAAATACCTGCCCCTGAATACCATCTGTCAGGTGGAAGAAGCGTATTGTCCACTTTGACGGCAATTACGTTCTCCTCATCCCACCGAATATATGGAGTCAAATCATACTGAAAGCTAACATATCCATAGGGCCGCTTGCCCACAAAATGCCCATTGAGCCAAACCTCACTATTACTGTGAATGCCATCGAATTGTATGTATACGCACTGTTTTGGAGAGGAGGGCTCCACATTAAAATGCTTTCTGTACCACCCGACGGACCACCTGGGCAAATAGGCTTGATTGCCGCCATACGGCATATGTGGATCAAACGATTTTTCAATACTCCAATCATGAGGGAGATGAAGGTCCCGCCAATGCCCATCGTTATAATCTGTCTTCTCAGCACCTGTGTAGTTGCCCTCTACGAATTTCCAATCTGTTCTGAACGGCATAATCACTCTGCTTCCCATTATCTTGCCTCCATTTCATAAAGTAGATGAACGGATATAAACAACAATCTGGGATGATCATCATAGGTATGGTCTCGCTTACAATATTTCAAACACGGGGCGATCCTCGACAAAGTAGACGGGGAGCGTTGGAAATTGGAGGGAAAGTGTATCAGCAAGATACTTCATACCAGGCGCTTCACTCTCAGCATGTCCCAGCATGATAAGTGCTTTATTTTGCCCTTGATAGACAGCGTCTTTCACATATTCCGGTGTTTCCCATTCGGGCCCTTCACCAGCAATGACCAGGTCTACATTTTCATGTAGAAATAATGGTATGGCTAGTTCACCACCTCCCCTATATCCGACTAAGATTCCCACTCGTTCACACGGCATGGATACCTCACCAGCTACTCGTACATAACGAATATGAAGTTTGGCTTTCATATATTCAGCGATCTCCTTAACTTCCATAGCCGGAATAGCCAAAATGGCGGAAGAGGGCTGCTGTTTCACAACGTAAGGGTGCCAATCAAGCACCTGAAGAAGTCCAACCATCACTCCATCTGGCTGATAACGGTGTATGGTGTCATGAAAACGATAAATCCCTACGCCTGAGTCGGCGACCAGGCGAGATTTGTGCAAATAGACAGGATCATGTAGTAAACATTCCTGGATACCGTGATGGCTATAATACATACCTTCATGCGTAATAATAAAATTCGCGCCAAGCGAAATAGCTTGTTCTATTACATACTGTGACGCGCAGAAAGCGGTTACAATCCCTTGAATCTCAGTATCCCTAAGCTCTGGGTTAAGCAGATCTACGGTCGTATTGGGTATGTCTATTCCCTTTGTCAGATGAATCACCATCTGCCCCATAGTCATGATCATACATGTATCCCTCCCCATGAAAAATATGTATCAATTGTACCATTTTATTCTATCATGGGGCCTATTATTTCTAGCAAAATAGCCAGCTCCAAGGGAGCTAGCTGTTTTTGCGAATGCATCTATTTTTTTATTTCAGAACTCCCAAAATGGAGTCGATTCGTTCTTTTGCTCCTCGCCAAGATGCCATGACCGGGAATGCATATTGCTCTCTTGCTCTCAAATTCCATGGATGAGGAATACAAAGCACCTTCTTCCCGTCCTCCAGCGCAGGCACTAGATTATGGGGACCATCATCAATCAGGAGATCATAGTTAATCAGATTCTTTCGTTTACATGGGAAAAAGTTCTCCATCGGAATGAATGGCATATGCCTTTGAAGCCAATTCCATTTCTCCACGACGGTTTTTGGTTCTGCCGCTGTCACAATAATGACATCAAAAGCATTGCAAAGCTTCTCCATTTCTTCTACAACATACTCGTCATACAGCTCAAGTTCCTCAAACAAACCCGGTCGTCCATAAAATACATCATGTGTGCTTTTGGGATGACGTAGATGATCGGTGTTCCAATCTAACATGTCTTCATAATGAAGCGGATGAGTGGGAAATTCACTATTGTTATGGTATATAGCCCGTTTGACGAGATGACAGATCGTATCGTCCATATCGACTGCTATGATTGGTTTTCTCATCATCTGCCCCTATCTATTCTGGTAAAAGTATTACGAGAATATCATACAACAATTTAATACCGGGGTGAAGCTTGACATGGGCTATACTGTCGGTTCCTCAGATGACTCCTGATAGCTAACCAAACATATTGTTAGGCTAGTTTATATTCAACAAAGCAATCATGAAAATTAGTTAGGTTTTATTTTAATGTTTTTAGCTAAATCACCAACGTAAAAAATCAAGAAAACACATCATAATAGAGAAAAAATCCATCATAAAACCTTTAAAAGTCACACTTTAATAAGAATTCCATACAGATATACTCCAAAACAAAAATAAATTAAAAAAATCAATTGAATAACAAAATCACAAATGATAGAATAACGAAAAATAACTTCTTAAAAAATGGAAGCGCTTTATTATGTGTTTAGCTTACTGCTATTTACATACTTACATACCTACTCCACCTCTATATAGCAGGAAGTTGAATAATATATTTTAGGGAGGAATAAAAGTGAACGCATTGTTAAGAAAAGCATTATTGTCTGGACTCGCTGGTCTGCTTATCATGATTGGTTTGGGGGGATTCTTATCCAAGGCGCAAGCTGCTTCAGGATTTTATGTAAGCGGTACCAAACTGTATGACTCTACAGGCAAGCCTTTCGTTATGAGAGGCGTCAATCATGCTCACACTTGGTACAAAAACGATCTTTATACTGCTATCCCAGAAATTGCCAAAACAGGTGCTAATACAGTCCGAATTGTCCTTTCTAACGGAAACCAGTACACCAAGGATGACATTAATTCCGTGAAAAATATTATCTCTCTCGTCTCCAACCATAAAATGATTGCTGTACTTGAAGTTCATGACGCTACAGGTAAAGACGACTATGCGTCTTTGGATGCAGCAGTGAATTACTGGATTAGTATAAAAGATGCTCTGATCGGCAAGGAAGATCGGGTTATCGTGAACATTGCGAACGAATGGTATGGCTCTTGGAATGGAGGCGGTTGGGCAGATGGGTATAAGCAAGCGATTCCCAAGCTGAGAAACGCAGGCATCAAAAATACGCTCATCGTCGATTGTGCTGGATGGGGACAATACCCTCAGTCTATCAATGACTTTGGTAAATCTGTGTTTGCAGCTGATTCTTTGAAAAATACCGTTTTCTCCATTCATATGTATGAATTTGCTGGCAAAGATGTTCAAACGGTTCGAACCAATATTGATAACGTTCTAAATCAAGGACTCCCTCTGATTATTGGTGAATTTGGCGGTTACCACCAGGGAGCAGACGTCGACGAGACAGAAATCATGAGATACGGACAATCCAAAGGAATAGGCTGGTTAGCCTGGTCTTGGTACGGCAATAGCTCCAATCTTTCTTATCTTGATCTTGTAACAGGACCTAATGGCAATCTGACCGATTGGGGCCGCACTGTGGTAGAGGGAGCGAACGGGATCAAAGAAACATCGAAAAAAGCCGGTATCTTCTAAAAAGACAATAAGAATATAAAAAGGCTCATGGTTGAACGACCATGAGCTATTTATTTTTAATACTTTGTACTAAAGTATTCGCTGAGCGCTTCTGATCTTGCACTCCCTGATTTACATGGTGATTTTAATTTCATACACAGGTACGATGCTGACCGTGCCAATATCCGCGATTCGTTCCTCCGCAGTCTCTTTCCAGCCAGCCATGGTCGTATTGCTGTTTAGAACCTTGCCCTTTCGAATTGGAGCAACGTATACGTACATCCCTCGCTCGATAAGCCGATGTTCAAATGATTTCAAACCTATTTCCCAGGTTGTGTGGTTACAGAAATTATCGTGAATCAGTTCACCGTCAATAAATGCATAACCAATGTCTCCCGTATAATCGATACGCAACAGAGCCTCTTTGATCCCATTGAAGGCATTTATTTCGAAATCAAGAACGAATTTATCATGGTTCACCCTTTTCAGATTAAATTGTATTTCTTTCTTAGGAACCCTTAACAGATACGTTGTAAATAATTCACTTTCTGTTGTTGCAAACAACTCTCCACCAGATATAGATGTGATTGAGTCGTCAAAATCCGGGAATACACTCAGTGCTACAATCTCCTGATCTGTTGATTCCAGTCTTATCTCATCTTCGGATACAAGTAAATTGGCACTCGTCAAGATAACTCTGTCCCGACCTTGCAGGTTAACCTTCCAAAACTCCAAGCTTTGTTCATCAGTCATCGTGTAGATGGCGACTTTTAAGCCACTTTCAAATACCAGGCGGATAAGACTCTCTTCCTCTTCGGCAATCTGAATGATCGTATTCCCATCCAATTGTTCTATCGAACCTTTGTCGATTGTGGCACTGATGATATCTTTTGACTCCAATGCATACGTTCCTTTCATCCCGTCCGGTACAAAGAAAAAATAATATATTTCTCCTTCTTCTTCTATCCTTGTTATCAGCTGTGCTGTTGCATATTTGAGCTTTATTCCACCCAAATTGAGGTTAAATGGCAATATAGCGAAGCTATCACGTCCTAACGTTAATTCACCTTGACTAGGGATTACAATCGTTTCCTCAGCCAGCTCGATGCTTACATTAAAATCGTACAGGTCATGATTTTCAACATGGTCCTGGAAATTATTTAGAAACAGGTAGCCCGACCCGGCACTGGAGCGCACCGCATATCGTAAGGTATCCACATCATAAGGGTCCATTCGGGACGTGTCCTCTGGCAGTATGGTCTTCGTCAGAGAGAATTGCTTTTGGAATGTTGAAAGAAAATAATGCTGCAGCTTTGTTCTTCGGTATGACTCCCTGATCTGACCAAATTCTCCGATCATGGCATTGAAATCATAGGATATTTTAGGTGTAGCCAGATCGTTTGTGAACAGGTTAACCTTACCTCGAGGATTGGAGCCCCCATGATACATATAGTATCCGATCAGGTTACAGCCTTCTGCAACCTTCATGACAGTCATCGCTGGAACACTACGATAAGGAAATGCAAACCGGTACTTATAAAACTGAACCATACCGCCACCCATTTCGCAGCAAGCGTACGGATAGTCTTCCGGGGCGTATAGGGGCTCAAAATTGTAGCTCTTCGGAATCTTGTTATTATGCTTGTCTCGGAAAATGTATTCCGGTGTCGCAGGATGCTCGTCCTTCCCCTCCAAACGTCCCTCTTCGTAATAGATCCACGGCCAGTAAGCATACCCGCCCCATAATGGCAGCATATCAGGAACAGGCGTTGTCGCTCCTCCCCAGCCTGTGCATGTATAGATCGGAGTATCAATCCCTGCTTCCAAGGCTATTTCTTTAAGTTTTAACATATGTGAATTACCGTCACTCCCAGAGTTTAACCACGTATCATTAATCCCTACAGTCAATCCCCACTGAGCAGAGGAATGATGATGCTCGTTTTCGATTTGAGTGCCGATGATCGGCCCACCCTCCTTATATAACAGCCCTTTAACCTGAATACCGATTTCGTTATACATTCTTCTTGTATAGAACAGATACCCCTCATCATTAGAACGAACCTCAAATGGGCGGCCGAATAGCCAATCCGGTATACCGCCGTTTCGGATTTCGCCATGATTGAAGGGTCCGATCCGGATAATGACATATAGCTGATGTTTGCCGCACAACTCAATGAAATAGCGGAGGTTTTTATTCCTGCTCCAATTAAAAATACCTTCAACTTCTTCATGTAGATTCCAAAAAATATAAGTAGCAATGATATTGACGCCACCCATTTTTATTTTAATAATTTCGTTTTCCCAATAGCGTTCATCATAGCGTGTATAATGGAATTCACCACAAATCCCGAAAAAAGGCTCTCCATCCTTCTCCATAAAATAGTTGGTGAATCCGATTTGTTCTCCCTTTGGATTGGTGCCGCCAAGTTTAAGATGTCCTTTCACAATCTGCTTGTGATCATCTTGGACTGTAATTCGATAGTTTCTCATGAAGTTCACTCCCCTCACCCATTCATATTGAATGACACCAGCTAATCTCGGAGACAACAGGTTGTCTAAGAAAGAAGCTCTAATCCGAATTTAGGATAAATTGGTTCCACTTGCGCTGCCAGGCTATATCATTCCAGAATGGATGATGCGGAGCACAGTTGGAGCAGAGGGTCATTCCCCAGAACCCCAGTGCCATTCCTTTTCGCAATACATATTCGGCTATATATTTACCAACTGGACCTTCTTCAAATTGGGCATACAGCGGCGTATAGCCTACATAACCTTCTCCTATGACAATTGGAATACCGGAATGTCGGGTCCATTCATGAATCTCTTCCAATCGGGAGTCGGCCTTCTGCAACATGGCCATTTTATGATCCCTGTACCGATCGTACAAAAATAAATCCCATTGATCAGGATCTACCCAGTCGTGCAAATAAATAAGCCTCATGCCAACGGGGTTGCCTTCCATCCGCCAATTCTGCTCTGGAGGCAGAATCCATTCTGCAAATGGAGGGGCTTCTTCCCTCAATAGGGATTTGACGAAGGGATTAGGGAACGAAGCCAGCTCATCATCAAGCCCTGACGCTTCCATAAGCTCATTCAGCACCCCTTTAATATAAAGATGAAAATGGGCCACCTGCATATTGCGTGCCACGTAAGCTTTGGGGTAGGCTTCATTTAACGTATAGCTGGCTGTCATCATCATATCTGGATGGCATTGGCGAAGATATTCAATCGCTTCTTCTACATAGGGCTGCATTGCTTCAACAAGCGCTGGTATGTTCGTTTCCGCTATGCCCACAGACGTTCCGACAGCGTTTAACTGCCCAAATTCCACTTCGTTATGCAACTCTGTATAGACAATCCGATCCCTATAGCCTTCTGCTGTAACAAAACGAATCAACTGATCCATTGATTTGGCAATGGCCATGAATCTTTCCTTAGGAGGGATCGCAGCTAATTCATCTCTAAGCTCAGTATGAGCCAGGAAGCTCGGACTCTGCTGATATTCCCAAGAGGATAATATAATGTAACAGTTGTGTGCCTTGGCCTGTCTAAACAGCTCGAGCAAATGAGCATGCCCATCCAGCACTGCGCCGCCCCGACAGTTATACCAGCGCGTACGCTGGCCCACTTTCCCAAGACTCGCAAACTCCAAGGAGCCAGTACGTTTGCCATCCGCCGTAAACAACATGAAGGGCATGGCGCATATTCGGATCGTATTGTAGCCTCTTTCGACTGCTTCCTGAAAACGAGCTTCCAGATCGCTGTAGGGCTCCCCCTCCTGGGTCATGGTGTACCAAGAGAAGTCCCACATCGTAATCGTCAATTTGTGCGGTACATTTCTCATCAGACTACTCATGTGATCTCTCCTCCCAGCCCCAGTCCATAGGGTTCAATGCTCTTTAATTCACTAGCCTTCCGCAGCCCTTCTATAGCCTGTTCAATCTGTCCAGTCCTCTTCATGCTCAACTCATCACTCCCTCATAGTCACTCTTATACAAAAGCTTACAAGTAAGCGATATCACATACAATTGACAATCCACTGTTTATGATGGACTATATACGTATTTCGTCATCATTAGAGCCGCCTACGGCTGGGAGATAAATAAATTATGAATAAGAAATCCGATGAATATGAGCGTAAAAAGGTATATGTCCTTCCACCCTATATGCTGAATAAATTAAAAACGAATCCGCTTACAAAAAATTTATATATTACGGATATAGGCTGCTTCAGCCATGCCCGCCATCATTTTCGCGAAAGAACACACGGCTGTGACTCTCATATATTCATTTACTGTGCGAGCGGAAAAGGCTGGATACGGACCAAGGATAACCTAACCATTGTCCTGAAAGAGCGGAGCTTTGCGTACATTCCCAGGGACATGCCGCATGCTTATGGGGCTGACGATGAAGATCCATGGACAATTTACTGGTTTCATCTTCAAGGGGATCAAATGGATGATTTTATGGCGTTGTTTGAGCCGTTTAAAATGTATATTTCAATGGCCGCCAGTGATGAAATCAAACTGCTGGAGCTATTTCATCAGTGTTACGACCTTTTACTGAACAAATCATACTCCATGATACATTTAGTTCAAGTGTCGCAAACTATCCGTTATCTGCTAAGTTTTGTTGTATCTGTTGCATCTCGCAAGGAAGACTGCACATACCAGAGCCATGTCGATAAGGCCACACGTTATATGGGCGAACAATTGGAATCTACCGTTTCACTTGATGAGCTGAGCCGGCATGTTCAGGTATCCAAGCAGCATTTAAACTTGATATTCAAGCAATCAACCGGCTACTCTCCTGTCGATTACTATTTAAGAATGAAAATTCAGAGGGCCAGTCAGCTCTTGGATTTAACGAATGCTTCTATTAAAGAAATCAGCATACAACTTGGTTTTAGGGACCCTTATTACTTCTCCAGACTATTCAAAAAAATAATGGGCTGCTCTCCTCTGGATTACCGACATAATTTAAAGGGTTGATTCATAGATGATCTTCCCCCTACACGAATCATTTACGGATCAAAGAGCAAGATCTATACTTAAGTTCAAAAAAGGAAGTTTTGTATGCTCCTAACGTTGAATCGAAGACTAAATGCAGCTATGCCGCTAATTACACCCATCAGCATTCTCATCGGCGTCCTCATCGGTACGCCGTTGTCCCAATATACCGAGCTTTCTCCCTGGCTGTTTGCATTCATGACCTTCGCGGGCAGTATCGGTATGGGGTTCAAGGATTTTATCCATGTGATCAAGCATCCTGGTCCGCTGATTGCCTGTCTGTTTATTCTTCACCTAGCCATGCCGCTTCTCGCCATGATGCTTGGGCATCTGGCTTTCAGTGATGATCCTTATACGATTACTGGACTGATTCTTGGCGCGGCTATCCCTACCGGCATTTCCAGCTTTGTGTGGGTCAGTATCTACAAAGGCAATACAGCGCTGACCTTGGCGATCATTCTTATTGATACAATTTTGGCTCCGTTCGCCGTACCCGGCATCATGTCTCTGTTGATCGGAGCGAATGTGCAGCTTGATACCTGGGCGATGATGCAGAGCCTGTTCTGGATGATTGTCGTTCCTTCACTAGTCGGCATGGTGTTGAACGAATGGACCAAAGGAAAGATTAAGCAGGTGTGGGGACCTCGGCTGGGCCCGTTCTCCAAGCTGGCCATGGCTCTTGTCGTCATGATTAACGGATCTGTCATCGCACCTTACCTGGTCGATTTTAATCTCAAGCTTGTTGGAGTATGCGTCTCCATCATTATCCTTGCCTCCACAGGGTATGCGATTGGTTATCTCATATCAGGGCTGATGCGCTGGAATAATGCAGACCGTACGGCGCTTGTCTTTAACGGCGGCATGCGCAATATTAGCGCGGGGGCTGTTCTTGCCATAACCTACTTCCCGGCTCCGGTAGCGCTGCCCGTTGTACTCGGGATGATTTTCCAGCAGTCCACGGCATCTCTGGTCGGATTTCTGCTGAGTCGCCGCGACCGCGTCAACGCTAAGAATAAGCGCAGTACGGTCTCTGCTTCTTAAAATCGAAGCGGTTCTAATTATCAATAAAAAAGCCGCCAATATGGCGGCTTCCTTATGATTACCTGTATCACTCCTCACTCATTACCTTATTTAGCTTTCCATAAACAGACAATAAGGACTCTCTTTCTTCTTCGGTTAGGTTTTCAAATAGTTTTCTTCTAAGCTTTCGTCCTTCTTCCTGCGCTTTATTTAGCATTTCGTCACCAGCGTCAGTTATTTGCAGGTACACAATCCGCCGGTCCTCCTCATCCGCCACTCGGACAATCAACCCTTTTTTCACAAGCTTTCCAGATAGATGGGTTAATGTCGGAGGAGTTAGCCCCAATAATCTGGCCAGATCAGAAGGGCGATACTTTCCGTAACTATTTAGATACGAAAGAATAAGGATATGTGATATCCCTAGATTCTCATTAAACATTTTATTCCATCTAATTAATAGGTTGTTGGTAACTTGGTCCATAGCATGAATCAACGTAAATATATTTTGTTCTTTCATTAACACTCTTTAACCTGCTTTCTCAAATAAAATAATAACCCCCTATATTCTATAGGGGGCTTGTATAAAAGTCATTCTTTACTGAAAGAAGATCAGGCATATATCCTTTTCCAGTAAAGTGAATCCTAATTTTATTGGGCAGAAAAACCACCGTCAATAACAAGCTCCGATCCCGTAATGTATGAGGACTCGTCCGAAGCCAAAAACAAGGCAGCATTAGCTACATCATCAGGTCGACCAAGCCGCTGCAACGGAGTCGCTTGAATTAAGTGGGTCAGCATTTCCCTGGATGTGCTGAGCGCTTCAGTCATTGGTGTCTCAATAATGCCCGGAAAAAGCGTATTTACACGGACTCCAACCCGGCCGAACGTTGTTGCCGCAGCCTTCGACAAAGCACGTACAGCACCTTTTGAAGCGGAATAATGATTAAATCCCTGTCCGATTTGAGCGGTGTAAGAAGAAATATTAATAATACTACCACTCTTTTGGGCAGCCATATACGGAGCTACATGCTTAATACCTGCAAACGGACCATATCCGTTAATCGTCATCAGTTTATGCCAGTCATCTTGGTCGATATCCTGATATCCTTTTTCAGAAGTTATTCCTGCATTGTTAACCAGAATGTCAATTTCACCGAATTTATTGTTCACTTCTGCGGAAAGAGCCTTCCAATCCTCGTCAGAAGAAACATCCAGTTTCATTCCATACACATTCGTTTTCTTACTAGCCCGTTCTAGAGCTTGATCATTGATGTCTGCAGCAATAACTACAGCTCCCTGCTCACTGAAGAGGTCGACCATCCGTTCTCCTATCCCTGATCCTCCGCCTGTGATAATAGCAACTTTACCTGCCAGTCTATTCATGTCGATATCTCCTTTTATCATTATTAATCTGCTCAAATCTTATTTATTCAGTTATTTTAATTAGATATCTAAATATTAGATATCTAAATTATATTCCTTTTATACTCAACATACAACTGCTGCTTTATCCCAGCCTTATGGTTAGTAGAGGCATGCCGTGTTATGTAGAACGGACTAATATTATCGCTCCCGGATAATAAAAAGCACCGGAGATTTCTCCGGTGCTCCCGCTATAATTCTAAGACATTTGCCAACTCACGGCTCTGCGCTGATCACTTAATTTTCTTATTAAAAATATACGGCAGCACCTCTAGCAACTGTCCGCGTGTAATGGGATCATCATAATTCCATATACTATCCACAAAATGAGTCTTACTGCTACTTAGATCGGCTAAAGCCGCGATATGTGGACAGTGAGCAACGGTTTGCAATTCCTGGCGAGAAGCCAAGACGAAATTACGGTCTCCCGCATAGTGGTTCATTTGATGCTGCTGAATTTCTATCCATGCTTGCCCTTGCTCGATTAGGTGCATCACATTGGCAGAAGGACGAAAGCCAAGAGATTCATACAAGGTGGCAGCCAATCCGCTCTGGCCCATAATATAAAGTTTTGCACCAAACTTGAGATAAACAGTAGCTGTCTCCCCAGCAACATAAGCATCTGCTAATTGCCTGCGTACCCATCTTACTTTGTTCTCATATCTGGTAATCCACTTCTCCGCCGCTTTACTACGTTCAACTAGTTTAGCAATATACCGTAACCGCTCAAATAGTCTAAACTTACTGTTCAATATAACAGTAGGAGCGATCGCATCTAGTTTCTGCAAATCTTGTTCGGGATGAACATAGCTAAGCAATAATAACTCCGGCTGCAGTTGTGCAATTTTATCTGGATCTGCCCAATGCCCGATATTATGAATATTTCGCAACTTATTGTGATAAATCACGTTATCTTTCATGATAGAGATGGCCGCTCCTATAGGGGGCATGGCTAAAACAAGTAATTCTCCAAGCGTAAATTTGCCATCAGTCACGATACGTGTTGTATCTTTGGGAATATGAATCTTTCTGCCAAATGAATCGATAACTGTTTTTTGCCCGGTACGAAGATGAATATTCTCATACTCACGCGGGGTGTGTCCAGTTAATTTATGAAAGCACCGGCTGAAATAGTATTCATCCTTAAACCCAATTTTTCGAGATATTTTGCCCAATGTCTCGGTGGAATTACACAGAAGTCTTTTTGCGTGGTTTATACGTAATTGGACCAAATAATCATTTGGCTTTTTGCCGGTCATTATTTTAAACTTTTGACTATATTGCCACCTGACCATTCCAGCCATGTTAGCAAGTTTTTCAACTGTTAAGTCCTCATCATAATGCTGTTCCATATACTGTACGGTTTGTTGAACCAAGTTTATCTTTTCATTGTTCTGCAACTGGGAAACTTGCTCATCGAACTGAGCCATCAACCCCAGAATGAGCTGAAGTCTACCTTGCATCATAGCCATTTCTGATGTGGATAGATAGGAACAACATTGGTTACTTGTCCATGCTTCATTTCCTAATACTCGATTGACTTGAGAAATCAACAGATTATAGGGGTAACCACAAAGCAAAGGTGGATGAGCAACCGGATTCAAAGTCATTCCTTCTACTTTAAAGGTTTCAAAATTAAAGCGTGCAAGCTGTGCCTCTTTGTTACTTGATTCCATAGTGTAGCGTTGTACAGGCAAAACCAGAATGCAGCTTCCTTGTCGCAGATCGATTGCAATATTGTCTACATACAGCTGTATGCCGTGACTGAGTGCTATCAATAATGTGCATAATTTTGTTTCATTGTCATTCATCCCCTCATTGTGGCCGTTCGCTGGAATTATCTGGTCAACTTGAAACCTATCATAGTGTTGCAGCCTAATATACAGGGGTGCTAGATTCATAAGCAACTCTCCAACAATTGAAAATGAGAATCATTATCGTCATTGTAACATATAATGACCTGCTTTCAACTATAACTATAGTTCAGCTTTTAATAGTTGGAGTATGTGCTATTTTAGAAAACTAACGATATAAAGAACTGAATGTGCCAAAATAAGTTCTTACTGTTGGTCCATCCATTGTGGCATCTGTTTAAACAATTGCTCCAAAGCTAACAAATTATCTGTATTCCATTCACTGGGAACAACATGAACATTTCCCTTTTGAACTGCAGGCAAAGTTGCCCATATCGGTCTTTGTAGCAGTCGGTCAGCTTCTGTTTTACTTTCACCATCATCTTGTACAACTACAAACAAATGATCACCAGCAAATTCTGAAAGCACTTCTTCTGAAATATTAACGAAAGACACGCCTTCTTTATCAAGAATATTCTTCTGTACAGCTGGTGGGACGGCAAAACCGTTCTCCCCATAAATAATAGCACCCAGGCTACGATTGCCCATAACATAAAGTGTTTTACCCAACTGGTAGAAAATTGTCGCTGTCTCCCCATCTGCTAATTGAAACTTATCAAACATTTCTTTCGACTGTGCTTTAAACTTAGCAATCATTTGAGCTGCCTCTTCCTGTTTGCCGAAGATATTTCCAATCTCCTTTACACGTTCTGTATAAGGAAGAGCTGGGTTAAAGGGGATAGTAGTAGCAATTTTCGACAATGCCTCATTATGATCTGCTTCTGCCTTGTAATAACCATTAATAATCAGATCGGGTTTTAAACTCAGAATCGTCTCTAAGTCACCAGGATTTCCAACATCAACGATTCCTTCAAATCTACCTTCATAGTAACTAGGAGTATCTTGGGGAAGGTTATTACCGACAATTGGAATATCCATCGCCAAGAAATCACCAATTGTCTGGCCAATATAAACAACTCGTTTTGGATCTGCAGGTATTTCAACCTGTTGACCTGTTATCGTTGTATATTGAACAGTTTTCTCGCTTTCCTCTTTCTGTTCATCAGACACGCTGCTATTAGCATTAGAAGTACTGCATGCCGATATTATCAATAACAAGAGGAAACTCCCTAACCAGAGTATAATTTGCTTTCCACGTTGTTTCTTCACACTTGTTGCCCCTTTCCTTCTCTCTATTAATTGAAAATGGTTATCATTTACGGCATTATTATAGGTAGTGTGAAAAGGGGAAACAATGAAAAAAACACAAAGGTTTATTTGGATAAATGTCAATGATCGTATTATTATCTCAACCCAACTACTAGCAGCCATCCCCGCCTTTGGACATAAGCTCTGCACACGAGCCAAGCGATAGTTCGTAATGATAAGGTCGCCTTGTAACGCTCCCCTCAGAACATTGAGAAGCTGTTCAACTGTTCTGCCCGTTAGTTTAATAAAAAGGTCAATCCCTCGCCTTCGCTTAGGCTACCGTACTCTGAAAATCACCGACGAATTCATTGAACCTCTTAAGAATCATCTGAGTTTTTGGTGGTAGTTGCAATTGTTCCCCAAACGAAAGATCTTATTTTTAATTAAAGATAATTTCTATTCAGTAATTCCACTGAAGGGAGCAATACATTAAAATAAAAAGTATTTTTTTCGGTTAGAAGTTTATTTTCTTCCAGTCAGTCTCACATTTTTTTTCGTATGTTATAAAACCTTCAGTCGAAAACCTTTTTTCAAGCGCCTTACTAGCCTCATATTTACTACAATCTTTTTCTACATAAATTTCATCTTGTAAAAATAATATAAATATAGAACTAGACGCATCGTTATTAGCCAAATACAAACCCAATAATTCGTTGTATTGAGTACTAAAAAACAAATCTATATACTCTATTCTGAGTTTAATATTTTCCTTAGATTCAACCAATCCTTCATAACTTGCAAATAGATTAAAATCATCCAAATCATAAATTCTATTCACTGAGATTAACGGATTCATGCCTCTTATATACAGGCCTATAACATTGCCATCCTCTTTCTCAAGGAAAAGGACATGGTCTAATCTCTCATTATCCTCCTCATCATGTAAATAAATAATATTTGAGATTTCTTTTTGCTCGAAAAAATAATCAAACTTTTTTGTAAAAGATATTATGTAGTTATTCATAGTCGTCCTCACTCTCCAATTAAATCTAATTCAGATTTTAACTTACTTGATAAACGATCTCCTTTTTTATTTAAGAAAGTCAATATTTCATTTGTTTGTCGGTTAACTAAAACAACAGCATCCCTCTTAACAAAAGTGTCTACAGACTCGTTTGTACTCCATTCAAAAGGTTTCGAATTAGCGAGATTTTTCGAGTCATTTACAATTGAGGAAACAAACTCTTTCATTCTTTCCTTATCCCCTTTTTTAACTGGAGCACCTAAAAAATTTTGGGCTAAATTCGGTTCAGCGCTGTTTATCGTTTTTTTTCATATACAGCATCTGGATCTGTTATGACGTTAACAATTTTGTCTGCTACGTCTTGTTTTCCTTCGAAGTTATCGACCACTATTTGACGAATATCTATATCATGGAAGTTACGTATTCGTTTCCATGTCGCTTCTACACTCTCATAAGCAGAGTTTTTTGATTTCATTGAACACAATCCGCTCAGTCTCATCTAATTCTTTCATAAAACTTATAGTACTAATAATATTATTAAAGTACTTATTTTAATTTCATTTTATATTAATATGTGCGTCAGTTTTTATATTTTCTAATATCTCTTTAGAATACAATTTTTCTAATAGAAGTTCCAAAACTAGATCTTCGTACTTTTTAAGCTCTTTTTCTATCCAGTAAAAGGTAGTACCTAAAATTTCTTTCAAGTCATCAAAGGATATATCTTCTCATAAAGGAGTTCCCTAAATTTTGCTTCCCACAACAGAAGATCACTGGATTTTCCCGGTGTTGGTCAGTGTCAATGATGCAGCCAACTGAATGTTTAGTGCAGGCAAAAACAGCTCCTGCATCTGCAGGAGCCATTCTCTGAACGGACACAATTATCTTTTGTGCATTCCTTTGCGCTGACGATAGGAGCTACTATGTTTTCTCCCCGCTTTGGAATACGTAAATTAGGGATATCCCGTCAATTTCATTTATTTAAAGATACGTTATTTTTTTATTATTACAGAAAGATCCCCTTCAAAAATTTTTTGAGTCGTATGATTAAAAGTGGATAAATTCACAGTTACAATTCCTGTATTCTTTCGGTTATCTTCTAGATTAATGACTTCAACAACTACATGTAACTCATCATCAGGGTATACAGGTTTCATAAATCGGATATTATCCATAGCAGTACCAGCCACTACATCCTCACCGTATAAACCACATTCTACCCATAGTTTAAATGTTAGAGCTAATGTTTGGATTCCTGAAGCAATAATTCCTCCAAATATGCCTTCCTGAGTTTTCTTCTCATCCAAATGCATGTACTGAGGGTCAAATTCAGATGCGAATTCCATAATTTTCTCTTTGGTTACTTTTATAGAATCAGTCTCGAACCGCTGCCCTACAAAGAATTCATTAAACTTCATATTACACCTCTCGAAACGGATACTTTTACATAATGACTTCCGCAAAATTTAATTGTCAACAAGGAGTTTACTCTCTAGCTAGTATGTTTTTTGGAGCTTTTTGGCTTGGTCAATTCGAAGCTATGATGCACCATATCGTGAACTTCATCTTCTGGTAGATTACCATCTAATATTACTGTATTCCAATGTTCCTTGTTCATGTGATAACCAGGCTTTACCTCTTCAAACGCTTTTCGCAAAAAATCAGCATGATCAGGGTTGCATTTTAGGTTGACGCAAAGATGCTCATCATGATTGTATATCAAGGCAAAATTTTTTTTGTTCCCTTGATGTCTCATCGCAGTCCATCCGTCTCCAAAAGGGTGATCTTCATATGAACTTGGGTATGATAAGCAATGCTCAATAATTTCTTCTATTGTCATGACGAATTACCTCGATTTCTATTCGATCATCTATATATTAGACGCAATTAGGTTTCTTTGTGGCTTGCATACCATGCTGAAATCTCTTCCATCCGTTGTTTAAATTTCATTTCAGATCCTTGTATAGTGGGGTGGTAATATTCCCGTCCGATGAGAGAATCTGGCATGGTCTGCATCATTGTTAATTTTTCTTGTGTATCATGGGCATATTTATAACCTTTCCCGTAATTCAGTTCTTTCATCAACTTAGTCGGAGCATTTCGTAAATGCAAGGGAACAGGTTCATTTACGGAATGCAGGGCGTCTTTTTTGGCAGCTCTATAGGCCAAATAAGCTGCGTTGGACTTCGGGGCCAAGGTGAGATAAATGACAGCTTGGGTTAGATGTACATCGCACTCTGGCATACCAATAAACTGACAAGCCTGGAAGACAGCTACTGCTATCTCCAAAGCTCGGTTATCTGCTAAACCAATGTCTTCACTTGCAAATCTGACCAATCTTCGGGCAATAAATAATGGATCTTCTCCGGACTCCAACATGCGCGATAACCAGTAAATTGCAGCATTAACATCACTATTTCTCATCGCCTTATGCAAAGCAGATATGATGTTATAATGTTCCTCACCATTTTTGTCATATAACAATGACTTGCGATTTAACATTTGTACTAAATCGTTTTTATTCACTACAATGGATCCATCTGATTTTTTCCCGTGTAATACAGCCATTTCTAGTGTGTTTAAAGCTACTCTAGCATCTCCATCGCAATATTCAGCAATCGCTGATAAAACGCCGTCTTCGATCTCGATTGATTGATTATTAAACCCTTTTGGGTTCGCTAATGCTTTTTGCAATAGTTCTAAAATATCTGCATGATTGAGTGGATGAAGCACAAACACTTTACTACGAGAAAGCAAGGCTGAATTCACTTCAAACGATGGATTTTCGGTTGTTGCTCCAATCAATATAATGCTTCCTTTTTCCACATAAGGCAGAAAGGCATCCTGCTGTGCTTTGTTAAAACGATGAATTTCATCAATAAATAAAAGTGTTTTCTCACCTAATTGCCTGTTTCCTTCAGCTTCTTTCATGACACTACGAATATCTTTGATACCGCTAGTCACAGCGCTAAAATCAATAAATTTAGATTGCGTTTGATTGGCGATTATTTTAGCTAACGTTGTCTTTCCCACTCCTGGTGGCCCCCAAAAAATCATAGATGAAACTTGATCATTCTCAATCATTTCACGTAATACTTTTCCGGGTTCAAGCAAATGTTTTTGACCTACAAATTCTTCCAAATTTTGTGGACGTACCCGATTTGCTAAAGGCCGTCCCTGATCATACTCGTCATCAAATAAAGATCCTTGGATCATAAAATCACTTCCTTAAACAACGCATTTTAAAAGATTTCATAAGATAACATTAATATATAACTACAATTAGTGTTTTATTCAATTATGAAATATAGTAGTAGACACTCGAGTAAGTTAATAATTTCAAAGATGCTGCTGTCGAAATTCTGCAGGCGTACAACCTGTTTCACGTTTGAAAAATTTACTGAAGTGGGTTGCTTCCTTGAAGTTAAGTTTTTCCGCAATGTCACTAATAGAATAGTCCGTATGCATTAACAGACGTTTTGCTTCAAGATTAATCCGGGCCGAAATGAAAGCCTTTGCACTTATTCCAACTGCTGCCATAGTTGCTCGAGTTAGAGTTTTTTCCGTGCAGTTTAGACGAGTAGCGTATTCACTGACATGGCTCAACTTAGCGAAGTATTTTTCAACGAGTTTCTGGAAGCTTATAAAACGCAGCGATGTTTGAGAATCTATTGTTTCATTCATCCGTTTGCATTTATGAAGAATACTGAGCCAAGTTACAAATGCGTAGAGTTGGTAACGCAACAACATATGAATATCTTCTTCTGTCCCTTCAATCAACAAGTCTTCGATCATTCGTTCGATAGAAGCGATGCTACGACGCAACTCATTATGATTTAAATTTAGAATGCTTGGTAGCCTTCCAAAATCAAAAGCTAGTTTAAGCTCATTTAATGTTGATGTGTTAGGTATAAGAAACTCCGAACGAAACAAAATAATCCAACCATCCCAATTCTCATCATGTCCGAAATTATGAACTTGACCTGGGGATATGGCAAGAAAGGTTCCTGTGCTACAGGAAATCGGCTCAAAATCGACCCATTGTATACACTCACCTTGAGTAACACATATGAGCATATAGAATTCATATCTATAAGTTACACTCATCCTTTCTTTGGGTGTCCGTTGTTTAAGATCAGAGACTCGAAAAATTTCCACATCGTATGGATAAGGTAGTACAGGTTGATATTTAAGACGTTCTATATTTATTTTCTGTTTTGATATGCGAACCACTACATAAACCTCCTATACTAAAAATGCAGAATGTCCGAAAAGTATCATTTATTTTCCCGGTTTTGCCTTTATCGTTTGTGTTGAATGACCTAAAATGATCATATCATTTCCAACATCTAAAAAAAAGGAGTAAAAAAAATGAGTGTAAATATCAAAGAAGTAGCTGAAACTGTATTGAATATAGAACGCGCTAATAATGAACGGTGGAATCAAGGAGACTGCTATGGGTACCTGGATAGTTACAGTGATGATATTTCATACTTCGATCCTGTGACTGAAAAACTTATTGTAGGTAATTCAGCGGTGAGAGAACATATTTTGTCACGCTATAAAAATCCTAATATAATTCGGAGTGAATATCTCAATCCAGATGTCGCTGTCAGTGAAGCTGGTGATTTGGCTGTGTTGAGTTATAATTTACACAATTACGTAGCAGGAGAAGATGGACAAGAAAAACTTCAAAAAAGTTGGAATACTACTGAAGTTTTTCGTTTAATTAATGGCGAATGGCGCACAGTACATTCCCATTGGTCTTTTGTCCGTCATCCTGGGATTTTATCGGGTCTTGATGCGTTCTAAATACACACACCTTTTACTATAATTAATTAAAACTCCCTTTATCAGTTGAACTGGTGGAGGGAGTTTCTGTTCATTCGGAATTTCATTTATGTAAATATTTAAAATGAAGGGGTATCTAACATGCAGATTGATAATACGATGGCAAAAAAAATTTTGAGCGAAACCAAAGGAGCATCTACCGTTGGATTTACTCACTCTTTGAATCCTTACAGTGGTTGTGCTTTTGGATGTAGTTATTGCTATGTTAGAGAAATGCCCATTCAAAAATATAAAGATATTCCTTGGGGAGAATGGATTGATATTAAACTTAACGCTGTTGAAAACTATAGTAAAGAAATTAATAGTCTTCGCCGAAGAAATAAACCTATCAATATATTCATGTCTACTGCTACAGATCCATACCAACCCATCGAGCGTAAGGTTGAGATCACAAGAAAAATATTAACGGAGATGATTGAATCTCCACCAGATTTCCTTCAAATCCAAACAAGAAGTCCTCTGGTGGTTAGAGACCTCGATATACTTTTAGAATTACAACAACGTTGTGGGTTATTAGTTTCTATGACTATTGAAACAGACCGAGAAGATGTAAAGCGACTTTTTGCACCTTTAGCTCCAGGGATCAACCTGCGCTTAAAGGCTCTTAGAAATGTCCATGCAGCAGGAATTGCTACACAGGCATCCATTTCTCCTCTTTTGCCTTTCACGCCAGATTTCCCCAAAAGATTACAGGGGATTGTTGATCGAATATATATTGATTCGCTGAACATTGGAGATGGTTTAAAGGGGAAGCGATCCGAGCAATTGGGTATGCCTTTGTTGTTTCAGCGAAATGGGTTTTCTAAATGGTATCAGCCTGATATTCATTTTAAAACGAACAACTATTTTAATAAATATTTTGACGAAAAGATTATATTCTTATCTTCTAGTAGAGAGTATCCTCTAAAGGGGAAAATATGTACAATTGATTAATCTACAAAAAATGGGACAGTCATATTCTCTATTAGGAGATTCAATTGATGAAAACTCAATATGTTTTACATACACAAAGAGCAACTAAACAGGCTGCTCTTTGTGTATGTAAAATAATTTAAATTATAGAATTACCGTCCAGATCGGAGTTTCGAACGGTTTGCTCCACCATGAAACGGACTTGGCCATCGAGGTGCATTATACGGATACAGCCGGTTACACCGATCAAGTCTTTGGTTTAACGCATTTGCTCGGATTTCCCCAACAGGAAAAGATTTTGACTTGTTATGCAATTTATATTCGCTCTGATTGAAACCTAAGCAGTCACCCTCTGAATTTAATAAAAAGCCCGATGATACGTGCTCATCGGGCTTTTTATTAAATACTTGTTAAGAAGAGATATTCTTGTTATCCGTCATTAATAATTAGTATACAACTTTATGTCTGTACACAACCTTCTTATATTCGGACACGTTTTCTTAATTTTTTAAATCTTATAAGCCTTCATTGCTTTTCTTAGCTCTTTGAATGAAGGTCGTTTCCCGTACATTAAGACACCCGTACGATAGATCTTGGCGGCCAACCAACCGAACAACAAAATGGAGGCGACCAGAATGGCAAGTGACAACCAGATTTCCAGCAAGCTCGCCCGCTCCAGACCAATCCGCAACAGCATAACGGTAGGAGAAAAGAACGGAATGTACCCAGCCACCTTTACGAAAATCGTATCAGGTGCGGCGATATTGAAGATACCGATATAAAAGGCTGCCAGTGACAGCACGGTAATTGGCATAATGGCCTGCCCCAACTCCTCGGTACGGCTAACAATGGAGCCCACCGCAGCGAACAGTACTGCATATAGAAAGTAGCCAAGGATGTAAAATATGAGACCATATCCTAGCACCGCGATATTCAGTTGCGACAGATCCAGTCCGGCAGAGCTAAGGATCACATTATTATGTGGCAGCATAAGATTGGCACACACAACGGCTGCAAAAACAGCAATTTGCAGCAGACCAACCAGGAAGATGCCGATAATTTTCCCAAACATTTGGGTCAACGGCGAAACACTTGTGATGAGAATCTCCATGATCCGTGAGCTTTTTTCCGATGTTACTTCTGCAGCAATCATATTCCCTGTCATCATGGAAGAGGTGAAGAATAATATCATCAATACATAGACCAAACCATAGTTAATCATTGAGGTTTCTTTTTCCTCTGTCCCTACAGCTCCCCCTGGTTCAGATGGACTGTCTACTTCTTTGCTATCCACCATTACAGGTGTACTGATTTCACGAATTTGATCGCTGGTCAACGATTTATTGCCCATAATAGCCTTGACCTTTGCTTCCTGAAGTCCCGTTTGCACCAATGTGATTACAGCCGGAGATGGCTCTTTTTCTACAGAGACGTACTCCACTTTGGGAAATGTGTCTCCCTTGGCGGCAGGCTCCGTAAACCGCACGTAACCTTTCAGCTTCCCATTTTTCAAGGCTTGCTGCATTGCTGGCGCTTGTACGCTGTCATAACGTACCCAGATGGCTGCCGGGTTGGACTGCTCCTTGGTAAACTGCTCCAGCTGATTCGCCACTTCTGTCTGGCTCCCGGCAATCAGCCCCAAGCGTTGATGCTCAGCTGCCGTTGTACCGGAACCTCCGGCCCCTTCTCCTTTAAACAAAGAAATCAAATATGGCAGATTCATGCCAACCGTAATAAGCAAGGCCAGTACCAGTGTCGTAATGATAAAAGATTTGGTCCTCGCCTTCTGACGAAACGTAAAACCGATCACCGTACCTAGTCTATTCATGGGAATCCCCCACCTCTCTTATGAAAATTTCGTTGAGCGTAGGTTCCTTGATCTCAAAATGCTCCACATCCGTTTGCCCCAACGCTGTTTGCAAAATTAACTTCGCCGCATCCGGCTGCTCAATATGCAGCATCCAGCCACGATCCATATTCTCTATGCTGCGTACGCCTGGCAGCTGTTCCAGCCCGCTCACTTCACCCGTAGTGATGAGACGAACTTTTTCACGTGGATAGCGGCCTTTAATCTCTTGCACACTTCCTTGCACCACAGTATTTGAGCGATGCAAAATCGTAATATGTCGGCACAGTTCCTCCACATGCTCCATACGGTGGGTTGAGAATAAAATCGCAGCCCCATCATCCCGTAATTCCTTCACCGTATCCTTAAGTAATTCGACGTTCACCGGGTCTAGTCCACTGAAGGCCTCATCCAAAATGAGCAGCGTTGGGCGATGCACAACCGCGGCAATAAAACCCATTTTTTGCTGATTTCCCTTGGATAGCTCCTCAATCCGCTTGTCATAATATTCCGGCACTCCAAAGCGCTCCAGCCAGTAGCGTAGGCTTTTGTCTGCCTCCTTGGCTGACATTCCGCGTAGCCTGCCCAAATAGTTAATTTGCTCGCTCACCTTCACCTTGGGGTACAACCCACGCTCTTCGGGCAAATAGCCCATTGTCCGCTGAAGCTCCTTGCTGTAGGGCTTGCCCTCATATTGGATGCTTCCCCCGTCAGGGTAAATCAGACCGAGCACCATGCGCATCGTTGTCGTTTTGCCTGCTCCATTGCCTCCCAGTAGTCCGTAAATCTCCCCACCGTTCACATTCAGCGAAATTCCGTTCACCGCCGTGTGGTTCCCATATTGCTTCACGACCTCTTTCAATTCCAGCATGTTCATGATTACTCCGCTCCTTTTTTCTGCGTGTATGTCTCCGCATCTTCTGATAGTTGTCCCGCAGACCAATGTACTAAAATATCATCCAGTTCCAAACGCCGCACACGGATGGGGCGGATGCCCGCTTGTTCCAAGATGGCGCTGGTCTCTCCGGCTGCCAACGTTACAATTCGCTGCAATCCGCCTTCGCTCTCCATCTCTACAACACCCGGAAGTTCCGATGCCTCCTCCGGTGTGCCTTCAAACCACATTTCTTTGCTATTTTCGAGCAAATGGTCTTTTTCCAGCTTGCCGAGCAGCCTGCCATCATGCATCAGGACAATATAATCCGCCAAACGCTTAATCTCGTCTATGATATGAGTGGCAATAATGACCGTCGTTTTGCCGTTCTCCATACAATCCCGCAGTTCCTCCAGCATGATTTTCCAGGCAAAAGGGTCTAAACCCGACGAAGGCTCATCCAGCAGCAACAAACGAGGGTGAGGCGCCAAGGCTGCAGCCAGTTCAAACTTACGGCGCTCTCCCTTGGACATGCGCGATAATTTCGTATGCTGAGGAACCTGAAATCGTTCCATCAGACGCTGAAAACGTGTTTCATCCCAGCCGGGATACCACAAGGCTCGAAACGCCGCTGCTGCTTCTGCTGTGAGTCGATCTTCCTCACGGGTCGGCTGCTCTGACATATACCCAACCCATTGTCGTGTATCTGCCGGCATGCCGTCCGGATACGCTTGACCGAACCAACGTATTTCACCGGAATCCGGGTGGATAAGCTGAGTCAGCAGATGAATCAATGTACTTTTGCCCGATCCGTTATGTCCAGCCAAAGCGACTACATATCCCGGTTCAATGGTTAGATTAATCGGTCCAATTTCCCGGTTACCTCGAGTTTTATAGACTTGGCTCATCTCAATAATGGGTGTTTTTATCTGTATCCCCATAGGAACTTCCACATGATGATTTACATCGTTCTTCACGGGCGTCACTCCTTCACTTGGACTTCATACCTTCTCTTCACCATTTCTGCGAAAAGCTCCAACAATTCCTGTTCTGTCATCTGTACAGCGATGCCTGTGTCAATCGCCGTTTCCAACGCCTCGGTCACTGCTTTAAGGCGGTAACCTGAGCGCTTATCGTCTTCGACCAGAGCTACGAAGGTGCCCGTTCCCTGCCGGGTACGAAGCAAACCTTCGTTCTCCAAATCCTGATAGACCCGCCGGACGGTGATGACGCTGCAGCGGAGCGTCCCTGCGAACTCCCGAATGGAGGGAAGCAGCGTTCCCGCTGCAATCTGTCCGGTTACGATGAGTGAGCGAAGTTGCTTTTCAATCTGCGCATACAGCGGTTCCGCGCTATTCTCATCAATTTGCACTGGTATATTCACCTGCTTCTCCCCCCCTTTTTATCTATCTTTGTACACATCCCGCTAAGTCAAGTCCCGTTTCATAAGCCTACGCTGTGTCACCTTATAGGACACCCACATACCCAGAACTCCTGCCAGCAACGCTCCCCACATCACCGGAGACAACAGCTGCCATTCCTTACTATAAAATGCCGTTATCAATACCAGATTGGCCCCACATACTCGAACTATAATCGTAACTATCCCACAAATGAGCATAATGACAATGGATATCCAAAAGTAGGATTTTCCTTTTTTAAGAAATTCCAAATGAATATAAATGGCTTGAATCAGCATTCCGTAGCCTATCCAGGTAAGTGCAAACGATACAAAGAAACCTGTACTGGCATATACACGAAACGTAGCTGACAACGTAAACAAGAGAGTGAAAAATATTACACTATTCACAATAAACGCCAAAATCGCTTGTTGAATTCGACTCATAATCACCGCGTTCATCGGTATAGGCAAGGTGCGGAAAAAGGCTAGCATATGCGTATAGGAATCTTCCTGAAGATATTTAAATGCACGACGGTTATAAATGAATCCGAGAAACGGAATCAACACCAGCATGATAAAATCGGCTACTGGACTCAAGTTTCCACGTTCATCCCAATGCACACTTACAGCAAAACTCATGGTAAATCCCAAATACGCAATAAACAGCAATGTCCACAGCATGACATATGGATTGTTGCGAAAATCCTGCCGGGTAATCTTCCATGCCTGCTTGATAATTGTCATTTTCTTATCCTGATCCCTTCTGCACTGCCTGTAATGACGACCTCGTTCTCTCTTCATACGAAGTTATTATTACAGTAATCAGTGTTATCACTGTATATATCTTTATACACAGTATATAAACCATGAATTACAACTGTCAATACCTGAATGTAAATTGTGCGTACAATCACAAAAGCTCGTCAGAACCTATGCTACTCTGTAAATGATAAACGTTCTCAATCAAGGGGATGACCAAATGGATAAGATACTGCACTGGGATGAGCCGATATTTAACCTTGTTAACCGTTATCCCGAAGTGAAGGACATCATGGTAGAGCTGGGTTTTCACGATATCGCCAAGCCTGGTATGTTACAAACCGCAGGTCGTTTTATGACACTGTCCAAAGGTATTGCATTGAAAAAATCAGCTATGGAAACCGTGGAACGCACGTTTTTGCAACATGGTTTTACCATTCAAAAATAAAGGAGCTAACGATCATGAGCGAGCTAATTAACAACCGTGAACATACAGCACAGGAATTAACGGAGCGTCAGCGAACACTGAAGGAAATTATTAAAGAACTACATGCTGGGAAAAGCGTGGAGGAAGTCAAAGCTCGTTTTGCAGAGGCTGTTGGTGGAGTGAGCGTGGCAGAAATTTCAGCGATGGAGCATGCCTTAATGACTGAGGAAGGAATTCCGGTGTCGGAAGTCCAGCGCCTCTGTTCCGTTCATACGTCGATATTCAAGGGCTCTATTGAGGATATTCACCGTCCTGCAGGACCTGAGGAACAACCGGGACATCCTGTTCACACCTTTAAGCTGGAAAATCGTGAGATCGAACGGCTAGTCAACTTTAAGCTGGCATTGCATGCAGAGCAATTTCAAAAAGAAGACAGTCCCAAGGTTATTTACAAGCTACTTGAGGATTTAAGTCTGCTAATGGATGTAGACAAACACTATAGCCGCAAAGAAAATCTAGTATTTCCTTATCTAGAACGTTATGGGATCTTTGGTCCAACCAAAGTAATGTGGGGAGTGGACGACGGCATTCGCGCCGCAATCAAGGATGCGAAGAAGCTGCTCACCGAATATAACGGAGATCGTGAGCAGATCGGGAAGGCGCTTGCCCATATCATGAGCGAAGTGAATGAAATGGTATTCAAGGAAGAAAATATTTTGCTGCCGATGGCACTCAGTAAGCTGACCGAGGATGAATGGCTAAAAATAGCCCGGGAAAGCGAGGAAATCGGTTTCTGCCTGACCGCTCCTGAGCGTGAATGGATACCTGAACGGGCAGAGGAGCCTGTAGAAGCCCTTGAGCAAAAAGAAGACACTTCTGGAACTCCGCAAGGGTTCGTGCGATTTGAGACAGGGATTGTATCTGTACAACAATTGGAACTGCTGTTGAATCATCTGCCTGTGGACCTGACCTTTATCGATGAAAATGATGTTGTTCGCTATTTCTCTCACGGTAAAGAACGGATCTTTGCCCGCACAAAGGCCGTCATTGGTCGTACCGTGCAAAATTGCCATCCGCCGCAAAGCGTGCATGTCGTTGAGAAACTGCTGGAGGATTTTAAGGCCGGCCGCAAGGATGTTGAGGATTTTTGGATTCCAATCAAGGACAAATTTGTCTACATCCGTTATTTTGCCGTTCGGGATAACGAAGGACGCTATCTGGGAACGCTGGAATTCACGCAAAATATCGCTCCTATTCGCGCCTTGGAAGGACAAAAACGTATTCTATCGGAATAGCAGCCAGCCGTAAGCCACCATGTTCAGGTTTTTGCCACCCATATTTATAATATGCTGTTCTACTATAGGCTTGGCCCCCAGTCTTTCATAAAAAGTACACGCTGGATTATCTGCCAGCACCCACACCATGACAGAGTGAATATCCATACTATTAAAATGTTGAAGCAAGCGTAGAAAAAGTCTTTTGCCGAGCCCTAAACTATGGTATTCACTCAAAACATAAATAGCCGTGATCTCTCCCCCATACGGGGGATATTCCCCTGACTTTTCCGGACCTCCACTCACAAATCCGATAATTTCCCCCTTTTCATTTTCAGCAACATATACGAGGTGACCATCTTCAGTAGATAGATTCGCATTCCATAATTCTATTCTTTGCTCATAGGAAAGACGTTCCAGAACCTCGTCAGGCATGATATCTTTGTATGTCGTTCTCCAGCAGTCTACGTGCACCTTGGCGATGTCTTCGGCATCTGATATCATCGCTTCCCTAATCATCATGTGGGTTCCACTCCTAGTTTCCAATATTATGCCTCCTATTATATCGACGATCCGAATCTCGATCTATGATCTATAACAAGAAGCTCATTGTTTAGTGAAGTGGATAGGCCATCCTAAAAAACTTACCAAGAGAGTCTTATGCACACGATCCGCACATTGGACTCCCTATGGCACAATACTCTTTTACGAGGTCAAAATATAAGGACCGTTCTTTGTAATCGCAATGGTGTGCTCATATTGAGCGCCCCAACTGCCGTCTGCTGTGCTGATGGTCCAACCATCATCCCCCCAGAGCACCGCGCCTTCGGGTCCGAGGGTAAATACCGGCTCAATGGTAATCACCATCCCTTCGCGCAGTGGCAATCCTGTTCTGGCACGACCGTAGTGGAGAACGTCCGGCGGTTCATGCATTTGGCGGCCGATCCCATGCCCGATCAGAGATTTGACGTTACCGTACCGCCGCCAGCCTGCCGCTTTTCCCACCGCATGCCCGATATCCCCTAATGTCCTGCCGGGGCGGGCAACGTCGATGCCTCGCATTAGCGCCTTATGGGTCTGCCGCAACAGCTTTGCTACCGGCCGGCTGATGTTACCCACTGCGTAGGTCCATCCCCGGTCAGCCAGCCACCCGTCCTTGTTGACCACAATGTCGATGGTCACAATATCCCCGTCATGAAGCACCCGCTCCGAGGGAAAGCCGTGACATACCACCTCATTGACCGAAGCGCAGGTAGCATAAGGGAACCCTTTGTAGCCCTTTTGTTCAGGCGTAGCTCCACGCTTGCTTAGAAATTGCTCCACCCAAGCATCGATTTCAAGCGTTGTGATTCCCGGAAGAATACGACTTTCCAGCGTACGATGGCAATCTGCCAAAATACGTCCGGCCTCCCTCATGTAGCCGATTTCCTCCGGTGTTCGTATCGCTATCTCTATTGGAATCCGCCTCCTTTGAGCATACAAATACACTAAACCTATCCCATTGTATGCAGGGCGGACACAAAAAAACCGTCTCCTCTGTGGATAGACGGTTTATAAAAGTCGTATTTCTAGTTTTTCGGGTAATCGAACCCTTTAAGATACTGAAGAATTTATGCGACCGAGTTCGTTTTCCACCACCATGGTCAACTCTTCCTCATACCCTCCTGTAATCCGGTATTTTCGCACATATTCCTTTACAAATTTTTTGGGATCCTTAGGCCGGAAAATTCGAGTCATTTCCCGCAGACTTTCCTTAACTTCATTGTGACCTTTCGTTGCCATGTAACTCCCTCCCAAAACGTTGAAAATAAGTGCTCCGTTGAAGAGAATGCCGAAAAGTATTGATGTCCTTATGCAGTGAAGTAGTATGTCTAATTGCAGCTTAGGTCGGGAACACCTTATACAAGGCATGTACCTGACACTATTATTAACCGATTTTCTTTTGGCTGAATCACTACCCCATTATAACATATTCAGATACAGCTTTCAGCTTTCCAGTAAATTTACATTGATTTTACCTATCTTTTACGCATCATGTCATTTGGGGTACTCAATCAGCTGTTGCACAGGGGGTATACCTTATTTATCGGTCTTTGGAGTGTATGTGTTTGGGGTAAAATAAATAAACATAACAAGGAGGGAAAAGGATGAGCCGCTTTGCTCCGCTGTTCACTGCACCTGTTGCCCGTATGTCTGCCCTGAACATAGGAACTTGTGAAGAGGAGGGCATCAATGTCTCCCTACTTGATCAGGCAGACCGTGAAATCCAAGCCAAGTTTCCTAAAATGCACAGCTTCCTGCTACTACGCCATGGCAAACTGATCTGGGAACGCTATTATAACGGGCATGAAGTAAGCTCTCTGAACGATTTGCGATCCGCGACCAAAAGCTTCACTTCCACGCTCATCGGCATAGCTATGGCTCGTGGTGATATGCCAGGGCCAGAGACGGCTGTGCATAAGCTGTTGCCTGAGTATTTACCTAGGCGGAAGGAAACACTGCTAGAGCAGATTACGATTCGCCATCTGTTGACCATGACATCCGGCTTGTATTGGCAGACGGGTAAAAAGCTCGGAGAAGCTTTTATCCACCGTTTTCATCGCAGCAAAAGCTGGCCGTCCTTTGCCCTGCGCTTACCTGTACAGGAGGATCAACTCGGTGTATTCCAATATCGTAGTGTTGATTCGCACCTGTTGTCCGTGCTGCTGACCCATTGTTGTGGGATTGACGCCTATACGTACGCTCTCCAGTATCTGTTCGAACCCTTAGGTTTCGGGAGAAGTGGTTGGGCACAAGATCCAGAGGGCTACACCATGGGACACATCGGGCTATATCTGACATCGCGTGACATGGCTAAATTCGGCGATTGCTGCCTTCATCAAGGCAGCTGGAACGGAAAAGAATTGATTCCGGCCGATTGGCTGCATCAAGCGACACAGCGACAGGTTGAAGGGTATCCAGAATTCGGAGATTACGGATTCCAATGGTGGACAGGACGACTCCACGGCATCAACTATGCGTGTGCGCACGGACATGGAGGACAGCAAATTTATCTTGTGCCAAAAGCGAACGCAGTCGCAGTATTTACAGCAGATAGCAAGGTGAGCCGTTGGAAAAATCCGCGAACACTGCTGGAGCGCTACGTTTTGCCAGCCGTATCCTCCCTCAACTTAGAACGTTCCTGAAATGAGCTTTAATGTGCTTATTGAATATAGGAGGCTAAACAATCATGGAAGTCTCAGCACCAAAAATTCTAATATTATACGCCAGTTACGGGGAAGGCCATGTGCAGGCCGCTCGGGCGATTATGGACAGTTTGCGAAGACTCGGACGCTGCGAGGTACAACTTCTCGACCTCATGGCTGAATCTCATCCCTGGTTGAACGGTCTGACCAAATTTGTATATATGCAAAGCTTCAAAACCATTCCTCAGCTTTACGGCTGGGTCTATAACATCACGCGCGGTATGCAGGCAAAATCGGCCTTCGGCCATGTGCTGCATTCATTCGGAATGCGTCAACTTACGCTCACACTGAAAAAGGAGTTGCCGGATCTCGTGATACATACGTTCCCGCAGCTCGCACTCCCGGCGTTACGCCGCAAAATGGGAATGAATTTGCCTATTGTCAACGTGGTTACAGATTTCGATCTGCATGGGCGCTGGCTGCATCCCGATATTGACCGCTACTATGTAGCCACTGAGGATATCCAGCAGGAAGCCGCCCAGCGGGGAATACCTATCGAACGTATTATCGCTACGGGTATTCCGATTCACGCTTCTTTTTATAACATGTCTGCTAACGAAGTTCCTGTTCAGGAACAGGTAATTCCATCACCACAGTCTGAGACTACTACGCTACTCATTATGGCAGGCGCCTATGGTGTGCTATCCGGCATACTGGATATCTGTCGGCAATTAAGCCAGCTTCCTCAGTTGCGGCTACTCATCGTCTGCGGACGTAACCAGCAACTGAAAGCAGAATTGGATGCGCTGTATGCAGACCACCCGGACATTTACACCTATGGATTCGTGGACTTTGTTCCAGCACTTATGCGTGCGAGCAATCTGGTGATTACAAAGCCCGGCGGCATTACACTCTCGGAAAGCATTGCATCCGGTTTGCCTATTCTTGTGTTCAAGCCCGTACCCGGTCAGGAGCTAAATAATGCTCTGTATTTGCAGCAAAAAGGAGCTGCCCGTATTGCTCGCACGACGGAGGAGCTGATTCAGCATTGTCTCGACCTGATTTCCACCCCCTCTCTTGCCGAAGAGATGACGCAGGCGATTGAGTTGCTCCGCAAGCCTCATCCCGCAGACCAGATTGCCGAGGATATTTTGCATCAGCTTGTGGATAAAAGACCTTCCGTACGGACAAATTAACGAAGAATAAGCCAGACGGAGGGGATACCAATGGAACGCAAAGGAAAGGATTTACTCCCGCTAACGGGTGAAAAGGTAGAAGTGGACGGTGTTTATATTGATGAGGATGGACATGAGCAGCATTTGCACAGAGGCCAGCATTTTCCCGCTGATGTAGTTTTGGGTACTTCCGAGTGGAAAATGACCGAATATGCCTTTGATAACCATCACGAAGGACGTACCGATGAACGACTTATCCCCAAAGAGGATGACAAGAATAAAATGGGTAAAATCACACACCCACGCCGCCATTTAAAAACTGGTGACCGATAATTATGGAAGTATATCCACAATTACACCCAATATGTTGATAGTTTGTGGACAAACTGTGTGCAAAGTATGAATCATCGTAATATTATCTACAGATTGTGCACATTTTGTGTATAAACCATGTTATTTCTGTGGATAAACATTAATATGCGGTGGATAAAGTGTATACAACATGTGCAAAACATGTGCATAACCGTTTAAAAGGCTGAGCGAATCTTTTTCGTTCAGCCTTTTTCGTATTTTTATACACATTCTCTAATTCATTTTTTTACCGAGATCGGGTATGTTCGAACGAGAACATCGCTCCCGGAACGATGAGTTGCCCAAACAGGACTCTATCCCATTAACGGAGACTAATCAAAAATTCGCAAATAGCGCATAGAGGAGTGTAAAATAAACGGGGACGAACAGAGTCAAAAGAAGGAATTACCGAAATGTAAAAAGAGTAGGGGTGATCCGAATGGCATCTATTAAAATCCTTTCACTTAATGTCGGCATGCCCAAGCAGATCCAGTTTAATCAGAAGGACGTTTCTACGGGGATATTCAAGTCGGCCACAGATGAATATTTGTATTTATCTTATCTAAACTTCGAAGGGGATGGGCAGGGCGATCTAGTTCATCACGGGGGTAAAGAGAAAGCTGTATGCGTCTATCCCTACGAGCACTATCCGTTCTGGGAAAATGAATTGCGGAGACGGCTCGATTACGGCTCGTTCGGGGAAAATTTAACGATAAAGGGTTTGCTAGAATCCGACGTTTGCATTGGAGACGTCTTTAAGCTTGGCAAAGCTATCGTTCAAGTTAGCCAGCCGAGACAGCCTTGCTACAAGTTGTCCATCAAGTACGGCGTATCGGACATGCCCTTGAAGGTACAGCAAACAGGCTACACGGGATTCTACTTCCGCGTTCTGGAAGAGGGAGTTGCCTCTAAAGCCGACGGACTATCTTTCCTTCATCGCCATCCGAAAGCAATTACGGTTTCATTTGCCAATCGAATTATGCATCAAGAGAAGGATCATATCGAGGGTATTAAACAAATTCTCGAAGTGGAAGAATTGTCCGTAAACTGGAGAAATACGTTTCTAAAACGTTTGGCGGGAACCGAAACGGATTCTCGGGAAAGACTATCAGGCAATTCGTAAGGTGGAAGTGGTTCAATGAGTCTGCAAGCTCGTCTGCCTGCAGTCGAACATCGAATCTGCGAAGCTTGTGGGCGATGCGACAGAAGCGCAGTCCAAATGGGAGGCCCTTCAACCACGGAACGTGGCACTTTATCGGTCATTTGCAAACCAAAAAAGTAAAAAAGGTTATCGCCAAATTCGAGTATATCCATTCGCTTGACCGCTTATCCTTTGTGTAGAGCCAATTTTTTTACCGAGATCGGGCATATCCTTCAATCCTGTCCTCATAGCTTGTATAGTACGGAGACTTAGCTTGAATCTTTTATAAAGGAGGATATGCCTGACATGTCAGTCTATAAGTCTTCCACAGGATTGGATGAAAATATAGCAGCTGTCCTGTGCTATTTGTTCGCCTTTATTGGCGCGCTGGCCTTTGTCATGCTGGAAAAGAAAAGCCGATTCGTATTATTTCACGCACTGCAATCCATACTTCTTTTTGTAGCCCTCATGATCGGACATGTGCTGGTCGGATTCATTCCGATACTCGGTCCTTTCCTCGCTTCCCTGCTAACGCTGGCAAGCCTTGCCTTGTGGATTATCTTGTTAATTCGTGCGGGACAAGGAAAGTGGCTCAAGCTTCCCTGGATAGGCGATCTGGCTCTTCATCAAGCTCGGCAGTTATGAAAACAGCAAAAAACCTTGATCCTAAGCAAGGAATCAAGGTTTTTTATGTTTGGGCAGTTCATTTTTTTACGCTAGCTTCTTCTGTCATATATGGATGTGTCCCAGCTTATCTGGATTAACCATTAAATAAAAATTCTGAATATGCTCCCCGTCCGGTGTCAGTCTGAGACATAAGGTTTCTCTCACTTTTCCGTCTTCCAGAAATGCCAGCTGAACCTCGCCATTGATGACGGTGTGGAACACATCTCTTTCTCGTAAAACGGTTAATACCCGACGAGAAGTCAACAGGGCAAGAACACCTTTGCGTACAACCATCGGTCTCATCACCGTATGCACATTACCTCCGCCATCTGACACGAATACAGGTTGTTCAGCTAGTAGTTCCAGCATAGCAGTCACATCGTAGGCAAGAAAGGCGGTTGTAAAACGTTCTAGTAGTTTTATTCGGGAAGAGTTATTCACATTGCAACTGGACTGAGCCTCAAGAGCAGATTCTCCCGAAGACAGAATACGACGGGAGCGACTGAACAACTGACGACAGTTGCTCTCAGTCTTCCCCAGCAATTCCGCAATATCTTTGTAATCATATTGAAAAGCTTCCCTCAGCACAAAAACAGCCCGCTCTATCGGCTTTAGCTGCTCCAGCAAAACCAGAAAAGCGTAAGATATCATGTCTTTACGCTCTAACCAATCCGCAGGGAGATCTGCGCTTTCACCCAACGGCTCCGGCAGCCACTGTCCTACATATGTCTCTCTTTGCTTGCGCGCAGAGTTCAACAGATTCAGACACCGATTCATCGTCATTTTGGCTACATAGGCTTTGGGATTGTGTATATCATCCAGGGGCTTATTCTTCAGCTCGACAAAGCAGTCTTGAACGACATCCTCGGCATCTGTAACCGTTCCAAGCATGCGATAAGCAATGGCAAAAGAATATTTGCGATATCTTTGATACAGCTCCTCCAGATTTAAATCCACCGATTCTTGTTCAATTCTATGTTCTTTGCCAGACAAAGCATAGCCCCCTGTTCATTAAAGAATGCCCGGATACATCCCCGTTGCAATTGCAATCCGGTTCCAACTGTTAATCACGTTAACTGCGGTTATCAAATCTACGTATTCTTCCTCTGTAAACTGTTCTCTGACCCTATTGTACAAATCCGTAGGTACCCCTTGTTCAGAAATACGGGTGACCGCTTCAGCTAATTCAAGCATAACACGTTCTTTTTCCGTGAACAAAGGAACCTCCCGCCATAAGGCTAGCTGCAAAATGTGGTCAGCATAATCCCCCAGCTTGAGCAAATCCTTCGCATGCATATCCAGACAATAGGAACATCCATTGATTTGGGATACTCTAATTTTCAGTAGTTCATACAATACTTTGTCTGTAAAACGACCGGAAATATATTTTTCCATCTCCATCATTGCCTTGAACGTACTAGGACTCACTGCACTGTAATTAAATCTTAAACTCACGATACATCGCCTCCATTATTGGTTTACATATAGAAGACAAATGAACATGTGATTTTGTGACAAAGTGCAATACATCAATTTGGAATTGCCCTCAATTGACATAGCATGTATTATAGATAAATGATTTTATGCAAAGAAGGTGAGCACTCACATGAGCGGAAAAGGTATTATAAAAGAATTTAAAGAATTCGCTGTACGGGGTAACGTGATTGACCTCGCGGTCGGTGTTATCATCGGTGGAGCGTTTGGCAAGATTGTCACTTCTGTGGTAAACGATATTATCATGCCCCCGATTGGTAAACTTCTGGGCGGCGTTGATTTTGCTGATTTGTATTATGCTATAGGCGCGAATCCATATAACGGAGATAACACTCGCATGACTCTGGCACAGGCCAAGGAAGCCGGCATTGCGGTTATGGCGTTCGGGCAATTTTTCAACGTCCTGCTGGACTTCCTGATCGTGGCCTTCTGTGTGTTCATGCTGGTCAAAGGGATTAACATGCTGAAACGCAAAGAGGAAGAAAAACCTCCTCAGGAAAAAACGATCAAGGAATGTCCACATTGCCTATCCGAAATTCCTGTAGCCGCTACCCGTTGCGCACATTGCACTTCCAAGCTGGAAGGGTACGTGGAAGCACGCTGACTCAACCCATTTATATGACTACAATAAACGGCTTAAGACGGTGTATCGTCTTAAGCCGTTTTGGCATGGTATAAAAAATCCAATTAGTTGAAATTGGTGATAATGCCACGGGGTCTGACGGGCAAGCCCTCAGCGTACAGATGGGAAACATCACCGAAGCCGATGCAACGGGGAACTGCCCATTCTTGGGAGCGCTCATCAAACAAGATCGTGGTTACGGAGCTAGGCGGCATCCAAAAACCGGACCAGACCAAGGGCAATGGCAGCTCCAACAGATGAGCAAGCCAGGTCAGCCCGAAGCCGCCATGACAAAATACCGCCACCTGATCTTCAGTGTGCTTCAGAATCCGGTACCTGCCCTCCACCCGCTCAAAGCCTTGCCGTTTCAGGAACTCATCGGAATGAAGCTTCAGCCGCTCGAAGGTTTCAGGGCTTTGCGTTCCCTGATAATAGGAAATCTCCTGCCAAGAGTCATGAGTGGGCAGGGGCAACTCGGAACGGATCACTTCACCAGGCAAATCCCAATGGGAAAGACGGCCGTATGGGGTTTCCTCCAGCTTTAGAGCCAGCTCCTGCGTCCAGTGTTCTACTTCATGAGTCATACCCAGAGAGTCGGCGGTGTAGCGCATCGTATCCAAAGCCCTCCCCAAAGGAGAGGCATAAATTCGATCCAGTCCGTGACTGGAAAGCCGCTTGGCTAGTGCCTGGGCTTCCAAATGTCCCTCCGGTGTGATGGTGTTATTGGGGTAATCGGGGTCAGCGTGTCGGATAATATACAATCTCATCATTGTTCTCCGTTCCTATGAATGGCGACAGGATCGCTTTATCTCATTTCATCGATTAGTTCTCCTGATCTTTAACGTTTATTCAGCAAAGTTTCCAAAATCGCGCGCAAATCCCTATCTTCCTGGTAGACTTCCTCACCCGTATCCAGCTCAATAACCCGGATATATGTATAATTGGCTCTGACATCGACTGGTTTAAAAATCAATTCGTCCGGATTGTCTGGGCGGACATCATAGCCCATATTTTTGAACATATCCATGATTTGATCAATCCCCGGCTTGCCCCCACTTTCCAGCATAATTAACCCACGAAGTTCCTTGGGTTCCTCCGGATGCATGACTCGAAAATGTACTATACATTCCATGTAAAATCGCTCCTTTCAATCATAAACCTGTGTGATGTTGCAAATCCTTATGTTCCCAGCATACCCCAAATGCCACTCCACATTCCACACCCGCCTTCATATCGTCAGGACAGAAAACACGTTATACTGTAAGGTAGACCTTTGAATTTCTGCTTACTATAGGAGGAACCACGATGACTAGCGAGCTTCTAGATATCTACGATGATGAAGACAACTCTCTTGGCACAGCCTCGCGACAAGACGCACATGCCAAGGGATACTGGCACCATACCTTTCACTGCTGGCTAGCACGAGACACTTCGACAGGCCGTCGCTTGCTGTTCCAACAGCGTCAGGATACGAAGGACACCTTCCCCGGATGCTACGATATTACAGCAGCCGGTCACTTGACGGCAGGCGAAGATATGTCTCAGGCGGCTCGTGAGCTGGAGGAAGAACTGGGTATTCATGTTCCCTTTACCTCATTAACACCGCTGATGACCGTTCGGTATGAAAGCAAAGGTACCGCACAAGGCACCTCTTTTTGGGACCGGGAGGTTAGCTCGGTGTTTGGACTGCTATCGAACCAGCCATTGGAAGCTTATCACCTCCAGCAAGAAGAAGTAGCCGGACTGTACGAAGCAGATCTTGACCAAGCACTGGCCCTTTTTGAAGGTCATATTCCCTTTATCGAAGCGCAAGGCATTACGTCAGGGCCTAACCCAGAAAAAACTCGCCGCCTAATTACTTCGGATCAATTCGTGCCTCATAAGGCGGACTATATTACATCTATATGCCGGGCACTGATGGAACTTCCTAGCCGGTAATCTTTAGCTATTCTCCAGCTGACATATATTTGCCGATAATGCCTTCATACCGCCAGCCATACCGGGTCGACAGCTCTCTGCCCATATCATGCTCCAGCTCATACAGAATAAGATCCTGAGCAAAATGATTAAGCAGCAGACCTGTCATTACCGGATGCTCGGTAATAAGCGCCTGTGTCGGGCAATTCTCTCCCCGCATACCCAGCATGCACCAACGCCGATCAATAACAAAAGAAAACTTGCGCCCTGCTGGTTTCTGTCCGTCTGTACCAGATCTAAGCGGTAACCATGGTCCCATCATGCTTTCTCCGTTATCGCAGGACCAGAGCAGACGCACACCTCGACTCTCGGCTTTCTCCAACTCTGTCCGCAGCAGTTCGGCTTCCTCGCGCCACAAATCCAACACAATCTCATGCTCTGCCCGTTCCAATTCACGTGTCAGACTTTCCAGTACCTTCCGATCGCCTTCCGCGTTATAAAAGGTCGGCTTGCTTGGTTCTGTTCGGGGCATTTCCTTCTCCACCGCACGCAGGGACTCCTGCATCTGCCCTTCGATCATCCGAGTCAGTTCACCCGGTGGCAGCATGCTGTAACGAACAGGCTCTCCAGCACTGGTTCTGAGGTATCCCTGCCCGGCCAAACGCTGTAAAGCCGCGTACACGTTGGAGCGCGATGCGCCCAGACGCTTAGCCACTTCATAGCCGGAAGCCGCATTTTGCCTCGAAAGCTCGACCATAACCTTGGCTTCCATTTCCGTAAAACCCAGATTCCGCAGATGATGCAGCAAACGCTCCATATATTCTGTTCCCCCTATGCTGCCCGGCGTTATGTCTGTGTCCTGCAGCAGCCTGTTCGGCTGCGTCAAATCTGTTCAGCTCCGCAGCGCGGGCACCACTTAGACCCTTTGGGTAGTTCTGCAGTACAGATTTGGCATTTTACATTTTCACGTACTTGTGCAGACGGCGTTGCCGGCTTCTCGGCCCCGGAGTTGTTGGCCTTCCAATATCGAATCCGCTCGTCCAGCTCTTCCTGACGCTCACGCTCACGTGCCAGTTCTTCAAGACGACGGTGTTCTTTTTCCAGCTCTTCCTGACGACGGCGCTCCCATTCAGCGTCGAATGCCGCTTTTTCTTCCGGTGTAAAATCAGATACTGTGTAATCGCGGTCTAGTCCCGCTGGTTCGTGTGTTTCATACCGCTCATCCTGTTCCTGTTCATGCCGATCGACTACTTCATGTTCTGCATATTCCGTGTAAGCAGGCGCAGCATCCTTCACTACCTCTGGCTTGCGCAGATCAAAAGAATAGACGTCCGTTGGCACCTCTTCACGCACAGCAGCTACTTGTTTGGAAGCAGCCTGTCCTTCATTGAGCTTGCGTCCGCATTTGGGGCAAAAGTTCGCATCCAGAGGCACAACCGCTCCACAGGTGCATAAATGAGCGTTTTTCAATTCTGCAATTCTACTGCGCAGCTCGTCAATTTCATCCTGAAGCTCATCACATGCAGTGGATAGCTGTGTCATCTCGGTTTCTGCCACCGACATGTCGGATGCGCGGTAACCTTCGTAAAAGATCTGACCCATTCGTAAGAAATGAACATCCATTTCCTGCTGAATCGTTGTAATTTGTGAATTGATCTTACTAATCTCGACAGCATGCTGCGCCTTTTCTGTTGCGCGATTAGCGCCTTCCTTTATACGTTGAATCAGCTTCATCGTTATTTCCTCCCCATATCCAGCCGGATTTCACTGTACCGTCCGTATATCCCAAAGTTTTTTTCTGTTGGCAAACCTCGAACTCCTGTATAATGGAATGCGGTCATATCGCCTGTTTGAAGGCTATAGGCATTAGCGTCAACGTATTGACGTTCTGTCGCTCCGGCAAGATCCGCATGAATTTCAGCATTATTTTAGTCCATCGCCTTGTTCTTATCGTCAGCTAAAGCTGACTAGAACTCTATCATACCAAAAACTACCCCCATTTGTGAAAATGGAAGATTTTAAGAACGAAAGGGGTTTCAGGATTATGGACCCAAATCCTTCTTTTTACCCCCGACCCATCGGGGTTCCTTATTCAACGTCGAGCCCTCAGGCACGTCGTGCTTCCATGGATACCAGTATGACGCTGGTGCCCGACACCGACCAAGACTCTGCCTATTTTCGTGCTTTAGAGAACGCCGGCATTCACCTGAACCGCCCGCAGATCCAGGCCGTCCGCCACGGCAAAGGCCCCCTTCTGACCCTTGCAGGGGCGGGCTGCGGCAAAACCACAGTGCTGGCTGCCCGCGCAGGCTACCTCATGGCGATGCGTGATGTCCCTGCATCGTCCATTCTACTGGTGACCTTCACCAGCAAGGCAGCTGCCGAAATGAAACTGCGCATCGCAGGATTACCCGGTGTGCGCCCTGCCGCTGCACGTGCAGTTCAGGCACGCACGTTTCACTCATTCGCTTTGGCGATGCTGCGTCATCGTGGCGTGCAAGATGAAGTGTTCGGTGAAACGCAGGCCCAGCATACCGTCATGAAAATGATGCTGCGTCAGCTTGGGCTCAGCGAGGCTTTCCAGCCGGAAAGCCTGCTGTCTGCCCTCTCCGCCTGGAAAGCGGAAGGCCGCAGCGCGGACGAGCTGCCGGAAAGCGTGCGCGAGGAATCGGATGCCAAACGTGCCATGCTCGCTTATGAAGCGTGGAAACAGGAACGCAATAAAATGGATTTTGACGATATTCTGCTGCGTGCCTCCGCACTGTTGCGTGACCCGGATGTGCTTCAGCCGCTTCAGCGGCGTTTTTCACATATCATGGTCGATGAATTTCAGGATACGAATGCCCTGCAATATGAGATGGTGCAGCGATTGGCTGCCCGACATCGCAATCTGATGGTCGTCGGGGATGATGATCAGACGATCTATACCTTTAATGGGGCACGCCAGGAATCCATTCTGGAGTTTGACAAGGTTTATAAGGATGCAAAGGTCATTACCCTGGATATTAATTATCGCAGCGATGCGCGGATTTTGGGGCTGGGCTCTAACATTGTCGCCAAAAATGTCCATCGACGCTCCAAACGTCTTTCGGCTGCCGGGCGTGAAGGCTTGCCGCCGCAGTTTGCCACCCCATCCGGACCCGAGGAGGAAGCGGGGCATATTGTTACTCATCTACTCGGGCAGGTAGAGGAAGGTCGGCTGCGCTACCGGGATATCGCTATTTTGCACCGGACAGCCAGCGGAAGCCGATCTATTTTTGAGCAATTAATTATGCGGGATGTCCCATTTATTCAGTACGGAGCAGGAGCCGTATTTTACGATCAGTCTCTGATTCGTCCCTTAATGGATCACTTGCGCTTGTCGCTGAATCCCCGCCGAATGGAATCCATTCCAAGTACCCTTGGACCGCTGTATGTCTCCCGTGAGGCTGGGATGGAATGGATTATGCGCGAAGAGAAACAGCAGGCTAAAAAATACCCGCTAATCCACCTCAGCCGCTGGGATCGACTACGTGATTTTCAGCGTGAACAGGTGAAAGAACGCATTCGGTTGATTCGCAGTCTCACTACCATGAAGCCTGCCTATGCCATTCAAGAAATGCGGCGCGTCTTTTATGACAAGTATTTGGAAAGCGGAGATACGGGCGCGTGGACGCATTATAAGGAAACGATGCAAGAAAGTCTGGAGGAGCTTGAAACGGCAGCCAAGCGCTTTGACACGGTAGAGGCATTCGTCAACTTTGCGGACGAGCTTTCAGAGCGCCACCGCCAGATGGAATCTCTGCGCAGAGAGGAAGACAGCGATGCTGTTCGGCTCATGACGATCCACCGTGCCAAGGGACTGGAGTTCCCTTGCGTATATTGGATCGGAGCAAGTGAAGGCATCCTTCCGCATAGCTCGGCTCTACACAGCGAGCTGCCAGAGGATCGTCGGGCAGGCGCCGCCCCCGCAACGGCTGTGGATAACGATGCTGCGCTGGAGGAAGAGCGCCGCCTCGCTTACGTGGCCGTCACCCGGGCGAAGGAGCTGCTGTACATCACCTCCCCCGCCTCCAATCACGGCAAGCCTGCCGCCGTGTCTCGCTTCTTGCTGGAAGCCTATGGGGTCACTCCCCCTGAGGCTTCCAAGCCGGACACGCGTCGCAGCAGCTTTGGCCAACCGAAGGGTACTTCGGGTTATGGCAGCCGGGCCGGGGGTGGTTCGCCAGCGTCTGGCACGGCAACCCGCGTGAGCAGCAGACCGGGGTCAACCCCAGCCGCCACTACAGCACGGGCCTCAGCGGCGGCTAGGTCACAGACAGAGCCACGCGTCGATGTGCCTGTGTGGAAATGCACGGACGCCGCCTGCAAGGCGTGGATGCGGCGCGACACAGTAGGTGGACGCCGCACCACGGGGGCCAGTGCAGGCACGCCACCTGTGTGTCCGCTTTGCTCCTCCCCGATGACGGAGGGAACGCGCAACATCCCGGCCAGATAAGTGCGAGGCGTGTATAGCCGCTATGGAGCTGTACTCCCACTGCATTCGTCATTTCCAGTCCGGCTTGTGCAGACCTGTAATGAATCCTAAAAAGCACTAATGTACATTTTCCCGGCACCCTGCAAAAATAAGTTTTAGACAGACTAAATCAAATAAAAAACGGTAGACTAGGATGTGAGAATAAAATCCTAGCCTGCCGTTTTTTATATATCATTTTATCTAAGTTAACCCTCATTTATTCTAGATAAATTTCGTTAAAAATTGAATCCTAAAAGGAGAGAACATTATAATGAAACTTTCAGGAAATACAATACTAATTACGGGTGGAAGTGCTGGAATAGGATTAGCTTTTGCAGAACGATTTTTAAAAGCTGGAAATAAAGTCATTGTTTCTGGACGACGTGAACATGTACTTCAAAAAGCGAAAGAGAAATTGCCTAGCCTTATTACTCATGTAAGTGATTTGAATATTGAATCCGAGCGTATAGCATTATCGGATTGGGTAACAACCAACTATCCAGAAGTAAATGTGTTAGTTAACAACGCCGGTATCCAACAACGCTTTAACGTTCTAAAAACGGATGCAAAAAACAATTGGGATTATTTCAGTAAAGAAATCACAACTAACATTGAAGCACCTTTCCATCTATCCATGCTTCTGGCTCCATATTTTGCAACAAAAGAAGAGGCGACTATCATTAATGTCACTTCTGGGTTAGCTTTTACGCCGTTTGTGATTGCTCCGATTTATTCAGCAACGAAAGCGGCACTTCATTCATTTACAATTAGCCTAAGACACCAACTTTCTGATACGTCTGTAGAGGTAATTGAAGTTGTCCCTCCGGCAGTGAATACAGATTTAGGTGGAGCAGGATTGCACACGCAAGGAGAACCATTAGATGACTTCGCAGATGGAATTTTCAAAGGATTAGAAGAAGGTAAAATAGAAATCGGATATGGTACTTCTGTGGCTCGCTTACGCATGTCACGAAATGAAGTCGACGAACACGTAGAAAATATGTACAAGGCAACGAAAAACTCAATTGAATAACTTGCTTAATGAGCCATCCTTTTGCGGGATGGCCCTTTCCTCTATTTCGCTTTTTATTGATTTACCTTGTAGAATTTGCTGGCACGTTATATATAATTCCCAAATCTCATTTCTCACGATTCGTCTTTATCGAAATAATCATCTGGCAAATGTAGTTCTCGCAAACAACCGATAAATTTTTCTTTGAAATTCGGATTTTTTTTATATTCCGGCCATACCGCCTTATAGTAAGGCAGCAACTTCTCATGTGGAATAATGCCCCAGTATAAAATCATGTTTTTCAGAACCTGCGGGTCGCCCCCTATCAACATCTGTTCAATGATCTGCCAGCTTCCCTGCTTGTTTTCGCAACTACTCGCGGCATAGATGGCAGTGGTCTGCATTTTCGGATCGGCGTGACACAAGAAAGGCGCAAAATTTCGGAGCGTAATCTCACCGTAATCCTCTAAAATATATCCTGCATAACGCAACGTTTCCGGGTCATGAATCCTGTCAAGACTTTGCAAAATCACTGGAATAAACTCCGTTAAATTTGCTGTTTTACTGGAAGCGTGCAGAATCGTTAAAGCTTGCAGAAAATCCCTATGTTCATCCGATTGCAACAATTCCAGAAGATATTTTCTGCCCGTGTCAAAAGAAGTTTTGCAGATTAGCCAAACAGCTGTGGTCCGATTTTTTGGGCTTTGCTCCGCAATGTTTTTCAAAAAACCAAGGGTTGGCTGGGCAACTTCCTTAAACTTGAACATTCCATCAAGCGCCTTTGCTTGGATTTCTTCGTTTGGAGCGCTCTGGTACATCTGGATCAGTGCATTCTCATCACCCGGCATTCGACTGCCAAACCACCCGATATCATAATCCAAAATAATTTCATCCAGCCAGCGCTCGTACCAGTCCAGAAAGCTGTCTTCATAGACAAAGAAAAAAGGATGATCGGGATGAAAATCGGAGGTGTACACAATTCTCCCCCTGTATTTCCCTTCAAGTACGAGATACATGTCGTATTCGCAGCCTTGGGTACCTATGTACAACATGCCGCCCAGCACCTTATTACGGGCATCATCGTATTCCTCATCAGGGATGTCCTCATCCTTGGTCAAGGGCTCAATCAGATGGTTCCATTCCTCTTTGGCCATCCCGGGATGCAAAACGGATTTTGCCAGGAGTGCCTGACGCTCGGTGTAGGAAGTTGCCTTTTCAATTGAATAAATTCCATAATAGGGTCCTGCGCCACCGTTGCCGACGTTCGTTAAAAACTGTGCGTAAGGCTCAGGCAGGGTGACTTGATTGTGGTCTTGCCAGTCCGCCAGCTCTTTTGCTGTAAGCTTCTCTTTAACCCTGTACTGATGTGAGGATGCTCCAAACACCGAGAAATCCCTGTCTTTGCGCATGGCCTGATTCAGTTTGTCTTTTATTCGATCCAGTTGCGTTTCTTTCTTCCCAAACCACATAACTGCACCCTCCAGTTGACTTAGCCAGTTTCCTTTATTTGCTTATCCAGCAATTTCATTCTTTATGGGTCTTACCTCTTTACATTGATATGTATCTTTTTAAGTAGGTTTTTATAATACGGTGGATACTGCTTAATTGAAGTATGAAAAGTGATCGCGCATAAAATGAGTTAACGTATCCTCCAAATTGTGATGCTGTTTCATATATTGGAATAAGATGGCCGAAGTGAGCACGATTTTAGAGTTCTCGATACTAATAGTCCATGAAGTTGGCTCCTCAGGATTATAACTAAATTCAGTTACGATGCCGTATGCTATACCTAGTTTATCAACTCTCTTGTGCAAAATTTGATAGATCTCATCAGTCAGTTGATGAATATTAATATCATTCTGTTCCAAAACCTTCTCCCTCCTCTTTCGTCAATCAATAGATTAGTTTAAAATCAACAATCGTCTGTTCAGCCGTAACCTCATAGCCTAAACCCTTGTAAAGTTGTACAGCAACTTGGTTCTCCTCCATTACTCCCAGATAGACATCTGATGATAGCGTTCTGCCCAGTTTTGTAAGTTGGCTCGTCAAGTGCTTTGCTAGCCCTTTCCCTCTGTGAGCAGGGCTTGTATATATGTTTCCGAGCTCCACGAGCTTAGAATCATAAAAGTGAAAGCCACCTACGGCAATAAAATGACCACATTCCTTGATCCCAAGGAAAGGATATTGTTCGAGTTCGCTCCTCGTAAAAAATTTCATGCCCCCATTTCGTAATAAATCCACTATTTCTGGAACTTCGTTTTCCTTAACTAACTCAGCCAAGTTAGAATCAAGCAGTTTCGATTGATCCATATGTTTCATCGTTAAGAAACGTTGTGGGTTACCCGTTATGAGCCCATGAGACTTAAAAAGTTGTAGGTCACGATCACACAGGATTGTACCACAAACGGTATTTTTCTTAAGTTGAATGAGTTCCTCAGTAAAAGCAATAAGAGCTGAAAAGTTAAGTTTCTCTCGGTTTATGCAGTGGAAAGAAAATGCAGGGAAGGAGAGCCCGCAAAAGTATGCTAAGACCCCTGTCAGCTTGTCATCTACATATTGACCAACAAATTTAGCTTGCTCCTTACGTTGACTTAAATAGCTATAGAATAACAAGTGTTGGTCTCTATGAATCTGTTTCGTTAATTGATAAACAGTTTCGTCGCTAAGCAGTCGATGAGAAATCATGTATTAGTCCCTTTCATTCCCAGGTGGGTAATGTTCTTATTGGCATGATACCACAAATGGAAACGATCCTTCCCGCTTATCCCATGTAGCCTTAACAATCTTGAGTTATACGTTTCAAAACATATAAAGATTGTTTGCTATCGAAGTATAAAAATCCATAATTTAAGGATGATTTTCTCCGAAATTCATTGTATGGTTCCTGCCTCGCCTCTAATTTATGATGAAATTAAAG
>RCUE01000061.1_pt1 | contig 50921 bp, 44 predicted proteins | sample 2166111 | NCBI WGS metagenome assembly RCUE01 (sample SAMN09930795, study PRJNA488358) | compost metagenome | feature: garden; material: soil; isolation source: compost soil in phenylacetonitrile-enriched culture | place: Germany: Experimental Botanical Garden Goettingen | collected 2016-01-27 | reverse complement strand
TTCGTTACATTGTACAATATATAAGCTATGTGTGGAATTTGCAAAAAAACTGTGCGAATTACCCTATTCTTATTTGAGGCTTTTTCGTGAAATGGAGGAAAGTTACATGTCAGATTTTCAACAAAAATTGCAGAAATATGCGGAATTAGCCGTTCGAGTGGGCGCGAATGTCCAACCTGGGCAGACACTTATCGTTCATGCGCCAATCTCGTCCGCCGAACTCGTACGACTTATCGTTAAATCAGCGTATACTGTCGGAGCCAACCTGGTAAAAGTAAAATGGAGTGATGAGACGGTTACCCGATTACAGTATGAACTAGCTCCTGATGAAACTTTTAATATTGCTCCCAAATGGTACGCAGCCGAAATGACTGAAGAAGTGGAAAATGGCGCTGCAGTACTCCATGTCATTGCCGAGAATCCTGATTTGCTTCAAGGGATTCCGTCCAGCAGAATTACCGCTGCCCAGCGTGTGCGATCACATGAATTACGGCAATACCGTGAATACCAAATGGCTGACAAGTTCAGCTGGTCTCTGATTGCTTATCCTTCAGCAGAATGGGCAGCCAAAGTGTTCCCTGATCTGCCAGCTTCCGAGCAAATGGATAAACTGTGGGAAGCCATTTTCAGCACTGTACGTGTGGATCTGGACAACCCTGTGGAGGCGTGGAATGAGCATTTGAAAACTCTTTCCAGCAAAGCTGATATTTTAAACTCCAAACGCTATAAAAAGCTGCATTATCTGGCTCCAGGTACAGACCTCACCATCGAACTTGCAAAAGACCATCTGTGGGTAGCAGCCGAAAGCATCAACCAACAGGGGCATAGTTTTGTAGCCAACATGCCTACTGAAGAGGTATTTACTGCTCCACTTAAAACGGGAGTAAACGGTAAAGTCAGCAGCACCAAGCCACTCAGCTACAGTGGCAACATTATCGACAACTTCTCACTGACCTTTGAAAATGGACGTATTGTCGATGTACAGGCCGAAACCGGCTTGGAGACTCTCCAGCATCTCGTAGAAATGGACGAAGGTTCACACTACCTGGGCGAGGTTGCGCTCGTGCCTCACAAGTCACCGATCTCTGACAAAAATATTTTATTCTACAATACATTGTTTGATGAAAATGCCTCGAACCATCTGGCTATCGGTAATGCCTATGCATTCAACCTTAAAGGTGGTAAAGATATGACTCAAGAGCAGTTGGCTGCCAACGGTCTGAACTCCAGTCTGACTCACGTCGACTTTATGATTGGTTCAGGTGAAATGGACATCAACGGCGTTACCGAAGACGGTACTGAGGAACCGATCTTCCGTAAAGGAAATTGGGCGATCTAACACGGCAAAAAAGGCTCTCACCACTTTATGCGGGAGAGCCTTCTTGCTTCGTCCGTTAGGATATGTTATCTATATTCACAGTGTATTAATCCAATAGTTCGCTGCAAGTCCAAAAACGATTTGTACTATGCTGATGATGAAAAAGACAATAAAGCAGCTTACGACTCTTCGATTAATGGTTTGATGTAAGGATAAAGATGATTTCACATAGAACATACTACCTAATATCCCTAAACACAGACCAAAGACGCCTGCAAATAACCACCCTATAACCAAGCTGACCACGACAAAAGCCCAACTCCAGCCAGGAGCCTTACTTACTGGAACATAAGGTTGATTGGACCCAAGATATATACCGTTCACAGCTAAATCTGCTTTGTTGCCAATGACTACAACATTCAGAGCTTTCTCCTTTAATCTTATTGGAAAATCAATCAAGTTTAAAAATGCGTTCTGGCTTTTCACCTTCTGCTCGCTACCATTCACAATGACTTTTCCACCGTTAAAGCCACGCTTATACTCAATAGTATATTGAGTACCTTGATCTTCTACATTCCACTTTGCCATCGCTAAACTCCTTTCAAAATTTAGGGGAGCCGTAAATATACTCCCGGGATTTCCTAATTATGTACCATGAAAATCATACCATAAGCTGCAAGTTAAATAATGGAAAAAGGTCGCTTATTAGCGACCTCTGAACCTACTTTATTAGTATGGGATTAGTTTCAATGTCCAATTTTAGCCTTGTAGGCAACTGAATACTGGTCAGCTGCTAAGATTGCATCAAGCACATCATCCGCTGTAACAGCAAATGGTAAATTGTGAGCTGTTTCGCCTTCTTTGGTAGCAGCCTGAGCTACCCGGTACAAATCCTCTCGTGAGGCTTCTTGCAGCTTAATGTCTTTCAGCGTAACCGGCAAATCCAGTTTTAGGTAAAAATCAATATACCGCTCCACCTCAGTTAAAGGTCTTTTTTCCAAGGCAAGCTGTACTAAGGTGCCAAAGGCTACTTTTTGACCATGCGTCAGGTGATGAATGTCTCCTTCGAGTACGGTAAAACCGTTGTGAATGGCATGTGCGCCTGCCAAGCCACCGCTTTCAAAACCCAAACCACTTAGCAACGTATTGGCTTCCACCACCGCTTCAAGCGCCGGTGTAACAACTTTGCGTTTCACAGATTCATAAGCTTGCAGTCCGTAATCGAAAAGAACTTCCTCGCACTTGGACGCAATGGCTTCTGCCGCCAACGTTGGCAAACCACCAGCCATAGTGGTAGCACGAGCTTCAATGACTGCGCGGGCTTCAATCCACGTTGCCATAGCATCCGCAATGCCTGAGGAGAGGAACAAAGGCGGTGCTTGAGATATGACTTTCGTGTCAACCAGGATTAAGCTTGGATTTTTACTGAAAAAGGAATACGTATCAAATGCACCCTCATCGGTGTACAAAACAGATAGTGCACTGGTGGGTGCGTCTGTAGAGGCGGTCGTTGGAACAATCACAACTGAGGAATCGAGTAGCTCATTAACGGCTTTGGCGGTATCCAACGTTTTACCGCCACCTACACCAATGACAATATCGACCTGGCCGCTTCGTCCCTCATCAGCAATACGGTTTACTTCATTTTTGGATGCTTCCCCTTGAAACTCAACCTTTACCACCGTAATCTCAGCCTGTTCTAGACTTTTGACCACCCGATCGGCTGCAATCTCCCAAACCAGCTTGTCCGCAATAACCAAGGCCGTATGACCTAAAGGCTTAACATATTCACCTGTTTTATCAATCACATTTTTCCCTTGCACATATTTACCTGGACTAATAAATACTTTTTCGCTCATTGTTTAACTCTCCCTTCCAAGTTTGTACAATTTCTATTATACGGTTGAAAGGGCACACATCTCAATTTCAAAACCAAGATCTTCAATCATTTGATGATCAAATGTGACCTCTTGGCCTTCTGTCGTTAAATAATCTCCAACAAAAATTGAATTCGCTGCATACAGGCATAACGGTTGTAATGAGCGTAAATTCAACTCTCGTCCACCTGCAACGCGTATTTCTTTGGATGGACAGATGAATCGGAACAGTGCCAGCACTTTCAAAGATTGGATAGGTGATATTCGCTTTGCTCCCTCCAATGGGGTTCCGGGGACTGGATTCAAGAAGTTAACCGGAATAGAGTCAGCATCCAACTCCCGTAAGGCATAAGCCATTTGAACGATTTCCTCATTCGTTTCCCCCATCCCGATAATAACGCCAGAGCATGGAGACATTCCGTGAGATTGTGCCATTTTCACAGTTTCGACGCGTTGATCGTATGTATGTGTGGTTGTAATCGAGGGATAGTTGGCCTTACTTGTATTTAAATTATGATTGTATCGATGTACCCCAGCCTCTGCCAACCGCCGTGCCTGATCTCCCTTGAGAATCCCTAAGCAAGCGCAAATTTTGAGTGGCATTGTATGAGTAATTTCTTGTACAGCCTCAATCACCTGATCCAGCTCCCGATCTGTTGGGCCCTTGCCCGAAGCTACGATGCAATACGTCCCTGCTCTCCGTGCAACTGCTTCCCTAGCTCCAGCCAACAGTGATTCCTTGTCCAACATACTATACTTGTTCACAGGCGCCGTGGATACGATAGATTGTGAGCAATAACCGCAATCCTCTGGGCACAGGCCACTTTTGGCGTTCATGATCATGTTGAGCTTTACTTTTTTTTCGTAAAAATGGTGTCGTACTCGAAATGCAGCTTGCATAATCGGTAATAACTCCTCATCATCGGCTTCCAGTACCGCTATGCCTTCTTCCAGCGATACACGGCTGCCGTGTATTGCTTTTTCAGCCAACGAGCCCCAATCTATAACCTCGTTTAGTAAATTCATACCTTCTTGCCTCCCAAAATTTAATGATCATGTAAATGGATAAGATTTTCAACGAAGAGGAAGTTCCTTTTTTATTGTCAACCCAAATAATTATAATTAGGTTGACAATCACACGAACATCATATCAATTCATGTCCATTCTGTAAAGGAGACAAAATAAAAAGCGACCCCACATCGTTCAAGGTCGCTCTCTAGGTTTATTCCGTTATGAGACTCCTGCTTCTTCCACGACGATAAGCTGTTTTATCAGCCGAATACGTGAAATCCGCTTGTTTTCAACTTCTTCTACCGTGAACATACATCCCTCAAACATTACAGTCTGACCAGGCTGTGGGGGAATAACCTCGACATGTGAGTATAGCCAGCCCCCTACCGTATCATAATCCTCATGATCAAGATCCAGTCCAAAGCGATCGTTCACTTCATCAATTAATAACATGCCGTCAATGGAAAATTCCTCGTCATTAATCTGCTCACAACTCGGACGTTCCTGATCGAACTCATCCTGAATTTCACCAACGATTTCTTCCATAATATCTTCCAGCGTTACCATACCCGATGTACCGCCATATTCATCAATCAAAATTGCGATTTGCGTCTTGCTACGCTGCATGCGTTTGAGCAGATCACTAATTTGCGTAGATTCAGGGACAGCAAGAATCGGTCGAATCATCGTACGGGTATCCAGTGTGTTCGCCCGCAGAAGGTCCTTAATATGGATAAAGCCGATAATATGGTCCTTATCTTCGGCGCAGATTGGATAACGGGTTCTCATGCTTTCCGTCGCAATCGCGAGATTTTCTTCTGTGGACTCATTACTGTATAAGCAGATCATCTCAGTTCGCGGAATCATGATTTCCCTGGCGGTCGTGTCGGTAAAATCAAATATATTATCAACAAGCGCCAATTCCGTATTATCAATTAGTCCGCTCTTATTGCTTTCTTTCATCAGAATGCGTATTTCATCCCCCGTATGCGCGGAATCATCATATTCGGATACCGGCTCCAGACGAAATAAACGCAGCAGGCTGTTCGCCATTCCATTCAACGCCCATATGAATGGATACATCAACTTGTAGAACCAAGTCATCAGCATGGCCGAATACAGCGTAATAGTCTCAGATTTACGAATAGCTATCGTTTTGGGTGCCAATTCACCCAATACAATATGCAGAATCGTAATGATAATAAATGCAATGACCACGGCAGTACCGTGCACGTATACCGCTCCCAAGCCAGCGGCAGTAAATATAGGTTCAATCAAATGTGCGATGGCCGGCTCTCCGATCCATCCCAGTCCCAACGATGCTAGGGTAATACCCAATTGGCAAGCAGACAAATAAGCGTCCAAATTGTGTATCATATTGGCGGCGTATACGGCCTTTTTATTGCCCGCCTCCACCAAGGTTTCTATACGGCTGCCCCTAACCTTCACCATGGCAAATTCCGCAGATACAAAAAATCCATTCAATAATACTAATGCAAAAACAATAAATAAGTTAAACATACTCGGTAAAGGGTCACTCAATATGCTCCCCATCAGCCGTCATTACGGCAGACAGGCGCACCTCCTTCGGATAGTTTCATCATAGACAGAACGATAACACATCATAAGCAGCGTCAACTTCCCAACACATTCACTCCTTCCGGCTTCCAAAGCCATATTCCGCATAAATGATTAGATTATTCATCAGCTTATATTTAATTATATAACTATACTCTATACAGTCAAACCACAAGCAATGTCAGAAAAATCAATCCCTCTATCATTTAGGTCGGAAAGCTCTCATTTTCGCCTCTTACCACCAAGAAAGCAACTATATTTGAGAAAGAATATAAACAAAATACATCCCCTGCCGTCTGGCAGAGGATGTAAACTCATATATATGAAGGCATCAGCGAACCGGAGATCCGCCCGGGTTCCCGATGACGCCGGGATATTGGTACAACAATGGCTCATCAAAAGTTGCATAATCCAGGTTTAACATCAGCAGAATGGTCCGTTTGCCTGTCGCCGGATCACTAATAATAATGTGGTCCCGACCTGCTGCTTCTAGAATGCCTTTGAATATTTTAGCATTCCATTCCCGGTTATTTTCATAGGTCATATAAAAGGTTCCCGTTTTGCCCAAGTTCAAGCGTAAAATATTCTCGATGTATGATTGCTCGTATTGCGGAGTCTGAACCTGCACCACTGTACCCGTTGGTGTCATAGGGCTGCCACTACTTACTTGAGGTGGAAAGCCAGTCATAGGTTGCATAGGTTGCATAGGTTGCATGGTTCCGGCTGGAGCCATCCCTCTTGGCCATTCGGGATATCCATTACCGGAAGCATAAGATACGGGACGGTAAGCTTGCTGTGAAATCATGTAAATTCCTCCTAAGATGGTTTTAATTTAACTTTAATTCTTCAAGCCATTCTGAAAGGTGTCTAATATACATTAGGACAGTCCTGTGCAGTCGGGCTAAAAAAGCAGTGGGCTTTAAAGCGTCCGGTATTGGTCTGGTTATACCAGGTACCCGGGCATTCACCAGCCGGTCTGAAAAACCATAATGCATTGGATGCCGGACGTATTTTTTCTCCATTAATTACACGCTGGGCAAGTCGAATGTCCCGATCACGGGCTTTCTGATAAAAATACCCCTTCTGAGTAGCTTCAAAACCTCCGGGGCTTTGAAACACCATGTCATTCATGAGGCGTATCCCTTGGAAATCCAGGCAATTGGATAAAATTCGGTTCACACCGACATTACCAACCATGAGCATTCCCATCTCACCTTCACCTTCGGCCTCAGCCCGCATCAGCCGGGCGAGGGTCCTCACATCCCCTGAGTTGGTCTTGATTACAGCCATCGCGTCCCCTCCTTGCTTCTCAATCACATACCCTATCCTATGGTACAAATGCCCAATAAGTGACAGTCCAGAAAATAAAAAAATAGCCCCAAGAATGGGACTACTTATTTAGGCTTTTATCATGGCTCGTAAACCATCTTACGCGTCATGCCACCATCGACCACCAAATTCGTGCCTGTTACAAAATCATTGCCCGGTTGTGTCAAATACAGACAGGCTCGTGCGATGTCTTTAGGGGTCCCTACTCGTCCAGCCGGGTGCTGTTGATGGTCTTCAGCACGCAATTGCTCGTAATCCCCGGTTTCAATCCATCCTGGACTAATACAATTGACCTGAATCCTATCCTTTCCTAGCGATATGGCCATCGCGTGTGTAAGGGCGGCTATGGCTCCTTTGGATGCTGCGTAGGCTTCTGTATCCGGCTCTGACATGAAAGCTCTTGTAGAGGTCATATTAACCACTGAGCCCCCTTCTGCGTTCCGCTTCATTACCTTAGCCGCTTCTCTTGTTGCAATAAAACAGCTGCGTACGTTTGTGTTCAAAATGTCATCCCATTCTGCTACGGTTAACTCATATGGAGATTTCCATCTGGACACGCCTGCATTGTTAATCAATGTATGAATTGTACCGTATTCTTCTTCCGTGGCACGGATCAGCGCTACAATATCTTCTTCCTTACGCACATCACAAGGGATAAAAATGGCCTGATGACCCTCGTTCCGGACTGCTGCAGCAGCTGCGGCGCCCTCTTCCTCATTGCAGTCAGCAAACACGACTCTGGCACCCTGAGCAGCGTAGGCAAAAGCGACCTCTTTCCCGATACCATGCGCTGCTCCTGTTACAATAACAACTTGTCCTTCAAATGACACGACTTATTCCTCCTCTGAACTACTCTGTTTTAGTATATATGTACCAAAATGTGCCGTACAAGAAACATTCACAGCCCCCTACCCTGACTCCTAGCAGAAGGCTGTAAATGAGCATGAATATTTTTGACTGAATCCTACATTTTAACCTGCTCCAAACTATAGCGATTAAGACGCTGAAATCCAATATACCTTGTACCTTGAAAAGTAAGCCGTCCCTCATCCCCTTCAGCACATTGACCATATTCTTCCCCAGATACTTTGAACTCCATCCGGTCGCCACTCTCCACCTCAAAGGTTACATAATAGAAGGTATAGGTACGAGTGCCTTGTTCCTCCTGGCGCCTCTGTTGGAGATGTGTCCTTCTGGCCGTAATGCGGGAACCCACCGTCAACACAGGCTGCCGCTTGTTCCGGCTCCATTCCATGACTTCCCTGCCCGCAGACAACACGACAATACCCAACACAACTACGAAAAATACGGGCAATACCGTACCCAGCCAATCGAACATCCATAATGACTCAAATCCCATGCACCGCACTCCTCTCCGCCAGGCATTCCACAGGGAAACCACCGGGCATCCTGACCTGCCTCAAGCCTTCTATAACAGTATATGTATGTTGCTGCCCAAATTTGATAGTAACCCTCAAGAACGCCAAGAGCCTCCACGGATTAATCCGGGAGGCTCAAGATATGGCGATATCAGAATAGCTCATCGATTTACACATGTACAAGCTGGAGATAACGTTGTGTTTCATCCAGAACTTCATGATTTTCGTCTTCAGCGTAACGCTCTGCACACTGCTTGCAGTCCTCTTCAGTCGTGCAACCATAGGCATCCTGGCAAGTATAACAAAATTGTAGGTAGTATTGGGTTAACATATGATCCTGATTCGCTCTCATGATTATCACTCCTATCGTTGTTTACAGGTTTAGTATAACAGTGGCTCATTTGTTAATTTGTGATTTTTTTCACATGTTGTCGTATAAAATTTAAATTTTTTAAAAATAAAACGCCCTGGGAAGACATCCCAGGGCAATCACCTTTATCGTGATTATAAAATCCTCCAGTTTGCACCACCGTCCGTTGTTTTTAACAGCAGTGATTTCTTGTCGTCTAGTCGTTCCAAAAGCAGCCAACCTACCGATGAAGAAGCAAAACGCAGCTTGACTGATCGTGGATAGTCTTTTAGCTTCGAAGGCAGCACCTTGTTGCCTCTGAGACTTGTCCACGTCTTCCCTCCATCCATTGTACGGCTCATTCCGTTTACGGTTATAACCCACCCTTCTTTATCGCTTAGAAAGGTACGCCCAGGAGTTATAGAAGTATTATTGCTACTCAGACCCAATGGCACATCATTCCATTGTGTTCCTGTATTATTCGTAAATAGCCCGTTATATTTTGTACCATTATCCCCGTAGCAGAGAACCGGAATCCAATATGAAGAACTGTTACCTTCAAGAGACTGCTGAGCTTCTGCCTTAGCCTGAGGGCAACCCTGCATGCTGTTAGCGACCGGAGTCCACGTTTTCCCTAGATTCGAAGTTTTATACAACTTCACCCTGCTGTCCACATTAATCGCCACAAAACCCTGATTGTTGGAAGAAAAGCTCATTCCCGCCACACTGCCCTGATCGGGTAAACCTGAGCCTGACTTGTTGGATGTCATACCAGAACTTTGTGCAACTTTATTCCACGTGGCCCCTCCGTCGGTGGTGTGATACAACATTTTTTGTTGATCCTGCTCATTCAGTTTTATATAAGCCATGATCCAGCCTGTAGTTGGATTTACATATTGAATTGAGCTTACATGGTCTCCGCTTGGTAGCGCTGAAACATCCCAGCTCTGTCCTCCATCTGACGTTCTTAGAATGACCGTTGCTGTTTGGTCCAGATTTTGACGGACAACCCAACCGTGACGGGAATCTGTGAAGCTGATATCCTTGCCATATTCAAGCTTGTCTTGAAATTGAACATTTTCGGAGGGAGAAATATTATTCCATGTTTTCCCACCATCATGGGTATCATAAAGGCGCAGCTCATTATGGGTAACTCCCCAAACCAACCCTTTATTGTTATCGATTAAATGAAAATCCGCGATTCGTGTTTGTACAACATATTTGGCGTTTGGATCACCCGCCTTCGGGGTCACCGGCGGATTAATAGTTATCGTCTGTCCCTGGTCATCTGGTTCCTCAATCGAAGGTTTAGTTACAGTTTTTGGGGTTTCAGCAGAACAGGCAGTTAGCAAAATACCCGTCAACAGCATTACTCCTCCCAAGAGCGCACGCCAGCGCAGTTTCATATCAAAATCCTCCCTCGATGGCATGCGGTAATCACGTGCCAAAAGCTTATCTGAAACAGAATTATACCATAAACACCCCTATGTGACACTTTTCGCGTAATGACAAAAAAAACCGGCTCCTTCACAAAAGTGAAGGATACCGGCTTTTTTTATACTAATATTGTTCAGGATTTATGGTTCAACAAACTTTTGTGATATCCATAGAAGAAATAAATCAGTAATCCAAGCAGTAGCCACACGATAAATCCGATCCAGGTGCTGATATGAAGCTGAAGCATCAGACCGATGCAAACCAAAGCACTCAGTAGCGGAAGCAACGGAACCCATGGTACGGTAAACCCTCTTTTCAAATCCGGGCGTGTCTTGCGCAGAACGATGACCCCGACCGAGACTACAGCAAAAGCGAACAGAGTTCCAATACTCGTCAGATTGGTCAGTGCATGCAACGGGAACAAGCCGCTAGCCAATGCGATAATGCTACCCACCAGCCATGTACTTCGAATTGGTGTTTGGGTTTTGGTATTTATTTTAGATAAAAAAACGGGTAAAAGGCCATCACGTGACATGGAAAAGATTAATCGTGTCTGGCCGTACAACAGAACCAGTAAAACGGTCGTCATCCCTGCAATCGCACCGACTGAAATTAATCCAGCTACGAAATCCTGATGAATAAAACGGAGAGCAAACGCAACCGGATCACTAACGCCCAACTGCGTATAAGGTACCATCCCCGTTAGCACAACTGAAACGGCAATATACAATATCGTGCAGATCGCTAGAGAAGAGATAATGCCGATGGGCATGTTACGCTGCGGATTGCGTACCTCTTCGGCTGCAGTTGAGATAGCATCGAAACCCAGATAAGCGAAAAATACGATTGCCGCAGCACTCAATACACCAGAAAATCCATAAGGCAAAAATGGTGTCCAGTTGGCAGGCTTAACATAAAAGATTCCAATCGCAATGAATAACAGTACAACCCCAACTTTGACACAAACCATAATGAAATTGAATCGGACCGTTTCCTTGGCTCCGAGACTTAGCAACAGTGTAATGAGCATGATGATGCACACCGCTGGCAGATCAATAATGGTCCCCTTGGTCGAATCAAAGGCTGCGGTTAAAGCTAACGGTAGATGTATATCAAATCCGGCCAGCAAGCCTTGAAAGTAAGCAGACCAGCCACTACTCACAGAGGCGGCCGCTACTCCATATTCCAGAATCAAGTCCCAACCCAGTACCCAGGCCAGAACTTCTCCAAAAACAATATAACTATATGCATAAGCGCTCCCAGCCGCGGGAACTGTAGATGAAAGCTCTGCATAGCACAAGGCTGCCAATACGCAGGCAATCCCTGCAATAACAAAAGAAAGCATCAAGCCGGGACCTGCATTTTCTGCTGCTGCCTTGCCAGTAATAACAAAAATCCCTGTCCCGATGATGCATCCTACTCCTAGCATGGTGAGATCAAAAGGCCCCATTGTTCTCTTTAAGTGACCTGTAGATCCGCTTTCCTCGTGCGAGAGCAGTCCTGTTTTTTTTCGAAATAAGTCCATATTCCTAATCCTCTTTCCATAATTTCATGCGTCAATATCGGTGCTGCAACGCTTTAGTGCGTGTTCTTATCATTCGATTAATTATTAGCGAGCTCGCCTTTGAAGTCAAGGAAAAATGTCATATTTCTTTGCGGTGGGTTAGTATATAGGGTACACTGAGTTGGAAAGATAAATTTTTAAGTAATATCCCAAAATGAAAAGGTATACAACCCGAGAAGGAGATGAGGATTTTATGAGCTTAAAACCTTACAAACGAAGTAGAGTGGCTATTGTCGGCATGGGAGCGGTTGGCACAACAACCGGCTACACCCTGCTGTTGCGCCAACGCATGTCAGAACTTGTCTTTATTGATGTCAACGTCAAAAAGGCGAAGGGGGAAATGCTCGATATGAATCATGGGCTTCCCTTTCTCGGTGGTGTCAAAGTGTGGGCAGGTGATTATGAAGACTGCCGTGATGCAGATATCATTATTGTTACAGCGGGCGCTTCACAAAAGCCGGGAGAAACGCGCATTGATTTACTGAAGCGTAATGCCGAAATTTTTGAAAGTATTATTGATAATATCGTCAAGGTCAATACACATGGCATTTTGCTGATCGCAACCAATCCAGTGGACATTCTCTCCTACATCTCTTGGAAACGCAGTGGTTGGCCTTCAAGCAGAGTCATTGGATCAGGAACGTTGCTGGACAGCGCACGCTTCCGCTATCTGATCGGGAAGCAAAAGGGCATCGATCCACGAAGCATCCACGCCCATATTATTGGAGAACATGGTGACTCTGAGTTACCTGTATGGAGCACAGCCAACGTAGCTGGAACTCCGCTGGAACTGGGTGAAGAAACGAAAAATGAAATTTTTGAAAATACCAAGAATGCTGCCTATGAAATTATAGATGCTAAAGGCGCAACTTCTTATGCTATAGGGCTGGCTCTCGACCGAATCGTAGCCGCCATTCTCGGGGACGAGGGGTCGGTACTTAATGTGTCCACCTTGCTGGAAGATTATAACGGAGTATCTGACGTATATTTAGGTGTTCCAAGTATCGTAGATCACAATGGAGTACGTGAAATTTTGGATCTTCCGCTCAATGACGAGGAACGTGCAAGGTTGGTTCAATCTGCGGACAAGCTGAAAGATCAAATTAGTAAAGTGCATATGTAATTCAGTAAGTCAAAAATATATAAGCTAAACAAAAACGGACCTCCACAGCGGATACATCCGTTGTGAGGTCCGTTTTTTTATAATATAATTTCGTTCGTTTGTCGCCCTGCTATGCGTTCCAAATTACCAAGGTGGTGTATCGCCATCCACACCCTCATTTTCATGCTGCCTTTTCTCTTTCAGCCGCTCAGCCACTGTTTCAAAGGATTCAGGTTGTAGTAGTTCAATCGGAGAAAATCCCTTTTCAAACGTAAATGCATCACCTTCAATAATAAGTGCATATCTATCATGAAGTTTTGTGATATGCAGCTTGGCACCAAAGTCGGATAGTAAACCACGCACAGCCGTATCATCCAGTTTGAAACGAACTTCAATTTCCGGTTTTAGCTCGACAATATGCTGCGCAGCCTCTACGACCTGAAGGGGTTCCCACTTCCCTTGCAAATCCCGTTTTTCGCTGGCTGCCCACAGTTCCAGATCGCGCTCTTCCTGCTGTCTTTCCTCATTAGATGCATCCGGCCATTTGGTTTCTACATAGTTCTGAACAAAGCCCATGACATGCTCATTAACGATTTCCGGCATGGATTGCTCATAAGTGACGAATTTCAAAAAGTCTTCAAAATACCGTGCATGCGAAGACTGATGTATTTTAAGCTCCCATTCATCGTTCATACCCTCCTCCAGCATGTAAGGATACATGATGGATTTCATATTACGGGCTGAAATCGCCATTTCGACCTCACTTACCAGACTACTCTCAGTAATCCGTGCAATTTTAGGTTCAAAATCACATTTGAGTACAAAAATAAACGGGTCGTCAGAGTGGGTATTTAATGTAGCCTGTACAATGATCAGTGCTCCACCTCGTACCGCGCTTGTATCCAAATACATCCGCACCAGATCATCACATGCATTTTTAAAATCTTCCTTATCCTCTGCTGCACGTAGTCGGGCGAACATATTGAAATTCGGATTACTGCTCAGTTCATGTTCCGGTTCGACGATAAAGCGGCCAATTTTGGTCGGTGCCTGCTCTGTGCTGGGATTTTTTTCAACCTTTCGCTTGCTAATACGAGCAAATTCCCCGTCCAGAAATTTTTTGACATCACTCTCGTCGTAATCATAGTCATCCATTGTAGCATAATGCTTGTAGGACTTACCGCCTTGTCCTTCTTTTCCGTCTACCTGAATCACAAAAAAAGATAAAAAGTCCACTTGAAAGTTCATTTACGTTCTATACGCTCCTTTTCAGGCATGTACGCGTAATTATATCACTATGATTTTAAAAGGTACATCGGATTCAGATTCTGATAGATAAAGATGCGCTTATTAGTTAACATAATATTAATTATGTTCGTCTTTTTTATTTGAGTATAATTTCCAATTTATAAATATGTAGTGACTCATTCCCTTCTATTCTAATCCGCATTCTTTAGCATGATTGATCACTTCCTTTTTCCTGCTCTACTTCATTCATAATCACAAAAAAACATTTGACTAAATAGTAGTAGATTTATTATATTATCTATTGTTATATAGACAAATATTAATTTTGTTTATAAAAAAACAAAAAAACACAGACCTTGAGGGTTTTACCCCCTGAAAACTGGAAAGGAGAGTTTGTTGTTGTTTAAAAATCCATATATAAGGACTATTATCGCCTCCAATGCGTTGCTAAATTTGGGCATCTGGGTGCGGAACTTTGCCATACTGTTGTATGTAACAGATCTGACCCATAATGATCCCGTATACGTATCGCTCATTTCGGTTGCTGAATTTGCGCCTATCTTTCTGTTTGCCATCATTGGAGGTACGTTTGCGGATCGTTGGCGGCCTAAACGGACAATGGCTAGTTGCGATCTGCTGTCGGCTGCATCCATTTTTATCGTGTTGCTCGCATTGTGGTACGGGTCATGGCAAGTGCTCTTGCTATCCACTTTCTTCTCGGCCATTCTATCTCAATTTTCTCAGCCATCTGCGATGAAGATATTAAAGCAGCATGTAGCACCAGAACAGCTTCAGGGAGTGATGGCTCTTTTTCAGTCTCTCATGGCATTATTTATGGTTATCGGTCCTGTCGTCGGTACATTTATTTATCAACACTTTGGAATTTTCTCTTCATTGTCTATAACAGGAATGTTGTTTCTCATCTCTGCGCTTTTTCTGACTCGTATCCCACAAGATGAACAAGCAATTGAGATAGATCGACCAACTCATTTTATTGAAGAGCTTAAAGAAGGAATACGTTATGTATGGAATAACCGTACACTTCGCACGCTTGGAGGAACATTTACCATAATTGGGCTGGCAGTCGGACTTATTCAACCATTAATGGTTTTTGTCGCTATCGAGAACCTCGGACAAGATAAGGAATTTTTACAATGGCCGTTAATGGCAAACGGAGCGGCTATGCTGTTGGGCGGCGGTCTGATTATGGGGATTGCCAAAAAAGTTCAGCCGCAATTGCTGCTGGCGACTGGACTTCTGGTCAGCACACTGACAACCTTTGGAGTAGGATGGTCGCACAATATTGTGCTGACAATGGCATTACAAGTACTTAGCGGTCTATTTTATCCTTGCATTCATATCGGTATCAACACGATGATGATGAAAAATGCCGAAGCTGCTTTTATCGGCCGCGTCGGTGGTGCCCTCTCTCCCCTGTTCTCCGGGATGATGGTCGTCGGTATGAGTATCGGCGGAACACTCAAACACGAATCCTCCCTGAACACCGTATATACCGTGAGCGCCGGCTTGTTTTTGGTCGGAGCGACGCTGTTGTTACCATTGCTTCGTGACAGGCGGCCTGTACAAGCTGTCATAGCCGATGATTCTGAATAGCAGCACAAGAAACCGCCCCTGGAGAGGTGATATGCCATCCTCCGGGGCGGTTTCTTAATGTTTGTATCATAATTTCAGACGGATTATGACTCTCTTCCTTCATGCTGTCTTTTCCACAATCGTGCATCCAGGCCGTTATCATCCAACAGCTCATCATGTTGTCCCTGCTCCACGACCATTCCTTTGTCCAATCCTACAATACGGTCTACGTTTCGTATCGTTTTGAGGCGATGAGCAATAGCAATGACCGTTCTACCTTGGACAAGGCGGTTAATAGCCTGTTGAATATCCTTCTCATTGTCATTTAAAAGATAACAAAGCTTTATTAGATATATAGTTTACATAATATACGTTATGTTAATATAAGGATCACCATTGTAGCGTATTAAAGAAGTCGGACTTGACTTCAACGCCTGTCCAATCGTATAGTATGGTTATATCTTCAATTAAGGGAGAGATTTTGATGTCGGTGAATGTTCTTAACTAAGCAATTGCATATTCAGGGAGTATCATCAGGCGCTTGTACCCTTCGGGGACAGGTTTGTTTGTTGCCGTGTTGTTACCCTGATATTAGTTAAGAACATGCGGATATCATAAATCGCCTTCGGGATTATCTTCATCCAGGCTCTATTCCGTGCTGTGTTCAGCGCGGTTTTTTTGTTTTCAGATTTTGTAACTTCCCTTTAAACGTCTTCCTTTCACGATCCCAATAGCTTAGCAAAGAACTATTGCGTGAATGAATTGGAAACACGGAACTCGGAACTACAAAAGTTGAATAACAGGCTTATTTGAAGATAAATTCCCTCTTTCCTTAAGGGCGGAGAATGAACGTTTTGTTCATTCTCCGCCCTTTTTTATTTTAACAGCAAGGTTTTCTAAATCCTTACACCACACAACCAAAGGAGAGATTTATTCATGAACGAAACTACAATGCTGCGTTTGGAATATGATCAGATTAAAACAAGAGTATCTGAATGTGCTTTTTCGTACCTGGGTAAGCATCATGCCGCTTCCATGCAACCAATTACAGATATCCGTACAATCAAAATTCGTCTTAACGAAACGAGCGAAGCTTTACAGCTCATTCGCCACGGAGCTAGCGTACCCGTTCCTTCATTGGAAGGAATGGAGCACATTCTGCACCTCTTGGGAAGCGGCTATATGTTCAGCGAGCGTGATTTTTCTCATTTGGCCCAATTCATCAGAAGCTGCATGCAGCTGATGAAATATATGCATGCCAAGGCGGATGCAGCTCCAACCGTCAGTGCTTATGCCTCTTCCATGTATGGTATGGAGTCACTCCTATCCGAAATCGAGAGATGCATTTATTCGGGTCGAGTGACGGATAACGCCAGTAAAGAGCTAGCTAAAATTCGCAAAAAAATTGCAGTTACTGAAGAACGTATCAAGAGGAAATTAGACTCTCTCACCAGCCGTCATCGATCCATCATGCAAGAAAATATGATCAGTCAGCGCAATGGCCGTTATGTACTTCCGATCAAAAAGGAATTCCGCAAACAGGTGAAAGGCAATGTACTGGATGAATCGGGAAGCGGTCAAACGGTCTATGTTGAACCTGCAGAGATCGTAAATCTACAATTCGAACAAAGCGCAAACATGGCAGAGGAATCAAAAGAGGAAATGAAAGTGCTGGGAGATCTGACCGCAATGGCTGAGTCATACAACCGGGAACTAAGCATTAATACAGAGACGGTAGGCATACTGGATTTTTTATTGGCTAAAGCTAAATACGCCATGACCCTGGATGCTGTTTCTGTCGAGCTTAACGATGAGGGGATTATAGATATCCATGGTGCACGTCACCCATTGATGGCGAATACTATGGTGCCGCTTGATTTCTCAATTGGTGAGGGTTATTCCTCGCTTATTATTACCGGACCGAATACAGGCGGAAAAACGATGGCTCTCAAAAGCGTCGGTCTGTTAACACTCATGGTGCAATCGGGCCTGCTGGTACCTGTTTTGCAAGGCAGCCGCATGGCTGTATTCGAGGACATTGTGGTAGACATCGGGGATGGCCAAAGTATTGAACATGCTTTGAGCACCTTTTCTGCACATATTCGCAACATGATTGGCATTTTGGAAACGGCCGGCAGCTCTACTCTAATCCTGATCGATGAAATGGCTTCTGGTACTGATCCGGGAGAAGGCGTAGGCCTATCTATCGCACTGCTGGAAGAATTTCATCGTCGACGGACGACAGTAGTGGCTACCACCCACTTTAGCGAAATCAAGCATTTTGCTGAAAACACACCGGGATTTCAAAATGCTCGTATGGAGTTTGATACCGAAACGTTGCAACCCTTGTACCGACTTCGCATCGGTGAGGCTGGGGAAAGCTATGCATACGCAATTGCTTTGAAACTAGGCATGTGGACTCGCATTATCGAACGTTCGGAGGCCATTTCTGCTGGAAGAACGTCTCAGAATACACAGAAGTCTTTGGTTCCTCCCCCTTCTTTTGACGATAAAAGGCCTGAGGATGTATGTAAACCTACCTCTAAAAAAGCATCTACAGACCGTACAGTCGCAAAACAGGAAAAACAAGAGAACCCACTCATAACCAGGTCGTTTGCTCTTGGAGATAGTGTTTATGTCGGCTACCTAGATCGAACTGGTATTGTTTGCAAAACGGAGGATGAACGAGGCAATGTTGGAGTTTTGATTCAAGGACAAAAGCTGATCATAAACAAAAAGAGGCTCGTTCTTCACATCGCAGCAACAGAATTATATCCAGACGATTATGATTTGGATATTGTTTTAGAAACAAAGGAAAATCGAAAAAAACGAAAGCTTCTAGCACGCAAGCATGTTCAGGGGCTAATCATTGAATCTCCTCCGGAAAATGAAAAGTAAGCGTACGTGCATATTCTTCATTGAAAAATAAGTTGCTTCGGAATGTTATACGCACCAAATGGACATAATATATATTATGTAAACGAGGTGAATACAAAAGAGCATGTCTTGAGCTTAAAGACACGCTCTTTTGCTTTTATTTTATCTCATACTTCAAGATGCTGTGATTGCATGTAGTTGTATATAGCACCTAGCAAATTCGCTTCATTGCCTAATTTACTTTGCTCAATATCTGCACGCACAAAATTTAAGATTGAATGCAAATAAAGCTTCTCTAGCTCTTCCTTAATAGTAACAACCAGCAAAGGATTGGCAGATATGCCTCCCCCAATCACAAACTTTTCAGGGTCAAGAATTGTTTGTAGGTTAATAATTTGTGTTGCGATGTTCCTGCAGTATTCTCGAAAAATCTTTTGAACCGTGTGATCACCTTCTTCAATGAGCTTGAATACTTTTTCACCTGTAATAGAATCTGCTGGAAGTCCTTTAGCCTTGGCAACCGTTTTAGCTAAAACAGAACTACTACCCTGCATACCAAGCAGATAATCCACATTGTCTGCATGCTCGTTGTTAGTTCTGATGAAGGAGAATTCCCCAGCCGATAAATGATGGCCTTTCAGCAATTTACCTTGAGAGATGATTCCACCGCCCATCCCTGTTCCAACAACCAAAACAACACCATCAGCGATCCCCTGTAGTGAGCCGCGCCATACTTCTCCAAGAGCAGCACACTTTCCATCATTTTCAATGGCTACGGGTAAATGAAACGCTTTCTTAAAAACTTCAATGATATTGATATCGTTTATATACCTTAATGAACCACCATGCACCATATGACCCGTGACAGAGTCCACAATACCTGGCATGCTGACGGCTATACCTTCACATTCATCTATAAACTGACTGTGAATTTGCTTCAAAGCTATAAGCAGATTCTCTAGTGAATCTAACGGTGTAGCAACTTTGCCCTTTGTCATAAATTCACCTTGAGAATATAAACTGAATTTAATAAAAGAGCCGCCAATATCAAAAACCAGTATTTTATTTTTCATGCTGCGTATAGTCCCTTCATTCGGTAGTGTGGAATCTGGAGGTCTATCTCTCATAAACGATAATTAATATTAGTGCTTTTGTAAATCCATCATTTTCTTTATCGTTAACAATACACCGTTTTCTTCATTGGATTTGGTAATAAAACTTGCTGCATTTTTAGTGTTCTCACAAGCATTTTTTACAGCAAAACTGTATTTGGCAATACTCATAAGCTCCACATCATTTTCACCATCTCCAAAAGACATGGTTTCATCCATAGTAACGCCCAATATCTCTTGGAGTTTTCTTACCGTCTCCCCTTTATGAGTATGAAGCGCTGTTATATCCAGCCAATTTGCTTCAGAATCGACAATATAAATTTGATCTAGCAGCGTTTCTTCAACATGTTTTCTTAACAAGGAACTTCTCCCGGATGGATCGTAAACCGTTATTTTAAGAAAGTTGCTGTTTATTTGATCAAATGAATCAATCTTTAGCACTTCCTTGTAGGAGCCCTTCACAATTTTGTAATATTCCTCTTGAATATGAGAGTGAACATAAGCTCCTTCTGTTGTACATGCTATGATAATAAAATTCTTAGCAAAAGCTTCAATTTGATTGATCGCTTGTAATGCTAAATTACGTTCAATTGTAAACTCTTTTACAACGACTCCATCCTTTTTAATGCGAGTCGCGCTGTCCCCTAAAATCCAGATTCCTTTTCCATGTTCACCAAACAATTCTTCTACTCTTTCACATTGCTTACCTGTACAAGCAACAAAGGAGATATTATTTTCTTGCATTTCTTCATACACTTGATTGAATAATTCAATATCAAACGTGCCACTATTGTTCAGAAAAGTACCATCCAAATCACTTACTACCAGTTTAAACATAAATAAGCCTCCCTTAGTTGTTTGATACACTCATTGTCAGTTCATACTACGGTTTTTTATGTTCATTCCAGGGAACAACATCAAAGTCTCTATTAAAATTCTCAAACTTACGTGCTGCAAGCTTTTGAACAAAAGAAGAATGAGCCAAACTACTGATTATGAAATACGTAATGCATAAAACGGTAACGCATAAGACTCCTTCAATCCCCACATTGTCGCACTCCCTTCTGTCGTATCTGCAACTTTTATACAACATCTAATCCATTTAAACAGCTCGATACAGTTCCAGTCCACTTCATAAAAGATTTAATTAAAGAAGTTAATAAAGATGGTAAAAAAAGTACCTTTATTAAGTGATTATAAAGCTACTCAAAAAAATCATCGATGGAGCGGTAAGGTTTTACATCCATAGGCTGTCTTGATAATGCTAAGCACCAGTAAGTACCACACCATATAACTAAACATAATAAAATGAGTGAGATCATAGAGTGCTCTCCTTTCTCTTTTAGGGTATACATTTACTTTAGCTGATGAAACGCGTTTCAAGTCAAGTTGTAATTTGTCTTAACCCTTCAAAATTCTCTTTCTCAGTATACGATTCACTTGTTCTGAACTGAGTAGCATAAAAAGAAGGAAAACAAGGACTGCAACCGGAAAAAAATGAATACTTACCTGAGATGCTATCAGCCCAACAATGGGCGGGAGTAATGTTGTGCCTGTATAAGCAACTGCCATCTGATAACCCATGAGTTTGGCGGAGTTTTCCTTACCGAACCGTGTTGGCGTTTCATGAAGAAGTCCAGGATAAATCGGTGCAAGCCCTAATCCAATAAGGATAAAACCGGGCAATAAAAAGGCAACAGGCAACGGAAACAGCAAAATGAGTCCGCCTGCAACAGCAGTAAGTTGGCCAATCCGGATTAGGATACGATTATTTATTTTTAAAGTTACAAACCCCGTAATCAGCCTGCCTACCGTGATTCCACCGTAGTACAAAGATACCCAACCAGCAGCAGTTTCAGCTGGGATGTTTCTAGCCCCTACCAAAAAGCTGGCTCCCCATAAACCTACCGTTGCCTCTACACCACAATAAAACAAAAAAGCAACGAGCGTGTTCTTAACTCCTTTCATTCGAATTAGATTTTGTTTGGGTGTGTTCTCAACTTGTGCTATATTGTGATCCATCTGTGAGTAGTCTGATTGAGCTTCAGAAATAATCGAATCTTGTATCGCGTTTACACGTTTCCATAATGGCAGTGTAATAAGCAAAATAATAACAAGTCCCCACTGAATCATGGATACGGCTGTATAGCCACTTCTCCATGAATTGTAGTTCGAAATGTAGAAAGACATAATGATTGGTCCCATCGTAGCTCCAACACCCCAAAAACAATGCAGCCAGCTCATATGATGTGCCTTATAATGAGTAGCCACATATTGATTGAGTGCTGCATCTACAGCTCCCCCGCCGAGGCCAAGAGGAATTGCTAAGAATACGAGCCAGAACAATGAAGGTGCAAAAGAAAACCCGAGTAACGCTCCTGCAGTCAAAAAGCAGCTCATTAGAGTAATCTTGCCTGTACCTATTTTTTCAATGATAGTTCCACTGGCTAGACTTGATACAATGGTTCCGCCTGCAACGACCATGGATACTATTCCGGCTGACCCAAAATCAGCCCCGAGTTCCGGCCACATCACAGGCCATGCTGCCCCAAACAGGGAATCCGGGATTCCCAAGCTAATAAACGCTAGATAAATAATAATCAGAAACCAGGTTGCCATCATGTTTCTCCTCCTCTGCTCAAACGATAGATGTCATTATCTAAAAACAATAATAGGACGCTCTAATTCTTTTAGGGTTAACTCTCTCAACCCTGTTTTAAAATCCTCATAAAATAAATCGGAGAGAACAATGTCAGGATACAAAGGCATCTCATGCTTAGCTTTGTAGGTTTCCAAAAAACGAAAGAAAGAGTCTTCTTCTATATTCTCTCTATAGACTACAATTTGATCAGGATCAAATATAGATTGTAATGTTTGAATTATTTCACATATACTATTGAAAAAAACTTCTCTTCCCTTGCTTTCATCCCACACTATAGACGGGAGGAATTTGATTTCACCAGCCAATCCATGTTTGCCCTTTAAAACTCCATTGCGTAAATAAATCCCCATCCCTGGTGGAGAATTTTCAGGAAAATAGATAGCTAGCACACATTGATCTTCATCTAACTGTTCTCTGTAAACGTATCCACATACAGCCGCATTTACATCATTCTCCACCATAACGGGCAAACCAAATTTGCTCTGCACATCCTCTGCCAACCGGATTCCATTCAACCTTTCATGGCTGCTGACTGTAATCTCTCCATCAACCGATTGTCCCGGGATTCCAATACCAATAACCTTAATAGAAGGATAAAGTGAAATGATGCCTTGAATCGTGGAATAAAATTGTGCATCATCAAAAATTTGAAAGGGATGTTCTTCTTTCATGAGAGCGTCCTCGTTTAAATTAACGACCGTGGTTGATACTACATCCGTTCCTTGTTTTTCATTAATATGTATAATCAGTGCCAGACTATACTCATAATTAAAACGATAGGTTAATGCATGTCTACCACCGTTGGAAGGCACAATCTCATCTTCAAAAATCTCTCCATTATTAAGCAATTCCTGCATAAGCGTATTGATAGTCACCACACTTAAATCAGTCAATGCGGCCAGTTGGGGCTTTGTGGCCTTGCTGATCTGCTTTAATACTTTACGAACCAGATTCAGATTTATTTCTTTAATTAAATTTGTATTAGCTTTTTCCATACCGTGCTCCTTCTTTTTACAAAATTAGTGGAACCACTTCATAAACCATATTTATAAAGTGGTTCCACTAATTTTGTAGCAAAATATTACCTTTGTCAAGACCAGAGTATGCTGGGCATTAAATAAACAAAGCTGTAAAAATCAAGACAAAGCTTATGATAAAGATTACAAGTTCATAATATTAAGAACATAGTATCATGGATTTAATTTACAAGTCAGGTTCAATTATTTTCTAGTTTGTTTACGTAAAAATAATTATGTAAACTAACTCTAGATAAACTATACAATATAATCGTGGAATATACTTACAATCCCGTTATAGGTATCTGAATATCCAGTTTATCCATCGCTTTTTCTTTTTCCCGATCAGTGACATGTGTATATACCGTGGTCGTCTGAATGGATGAGTGCCCCAGCAGCTCTTGCACTGTACGCAGATCTGCTCCCTTGCGTAAAAGCATCGTGGCAAATGTATGTCTCAGCTTATGACTGGAATAAGCCTCCCGACGTTCTGTGCCCTTATCTTGCTGGAATCGTTCAAACGTTTCTGTAGCAATCTGTTGAATAGAACGCACCGCCAGACGGCGACCTTTTTGGGATATGAACATCGCGTCTTCCTTACCTCTCCACGGCGTCAATCTTTCCTCCAATGCATGCTCTACAAAATCACATACAGCCGCTGGCACTGGCAGGGTGCGCCACTTACGTCCTTTACCGAACACATCTAAGGTGCGTCTTTCTCGGCTGTAATCTGAGACATTCAAAGAATGAATCTCCCCCACCCGTAATCCCATGTAAACCATAAGTAGAAAGATAGCCATATTACGATTTGCATACTTCCCTTCCACCGCAAGCAAAAACGGCTGAATATCCTTCTCATCCAGATAGACAGGCATACGATTCTTTTCAGTTTTTGCTTTTTTGATTCCCGCTGCCGGATTTGTGCTGCATAACTCAAATTCCTGTAGCGCTCTAAAAAAACTGTTCACCGCTGCATGCTTCCGGTTCCGCGTACTATCTCCGGCGCCTCCTTCCCGCGCTTTAGACAAATACGACATCACATGAATCTTTTTCACCTGGTCAAGTGGTTTATCACGCAATGTACGTAAAAACTGTTTTACATCCCCTGTGTAATTTTTTTGCGTATGTATCGTATACCCCGCATCCTTCATCCAAATCAAAAAAGCTTCCAGCTCTTCAGTATACACTTCATCAATTTCTTCTGTCGTATCTAGCTCCATATGTCTCAAATCTTTTTTCATCCCGCTTGCCTCCATTCAGTTCAAATTCCAAAATATGCTGTAAAACGATCATCTTCGTCTGATTTTTATCGACAATCCAATCGACATCTTATGCAGGAGAGCATATAAAAGTCGTTTTAAATCTAAACTGCGTATAATTTATATTATACGCAGTTTTTTTGAGCACTTTTTAAGTATAAATAAAGCGTGTCCCTCTTGTCCAGCCTATGTACTTACCCTTTTTTGCTCATCCGCTTGTACATCAGCACGTACTGGCCTTTGTGACGGCAGATTCCTGCTGGACGCCTACATGCCCTATCATTTAAACTATTAGAAATTAATTTTTGAAAGTGTGGGATTACTGCGAAAGCATGAGGTTCCATCACCCCATCTTACAAATGAAATACAAGCATCACTTTCTGCCAGCTGAATTCCGTTTATAATTACATAATAATTATTATGTAAACTAAGACTGGAGGATGAATGTATGATTAACAAATTGTACTGGTTACCGGTCGGTCAGCTTGATATCGATCGCTCCTCACTCAACCATCATGCACAGCCTGGTGAGCTGGTGCGCCTGCAAATCTGGTCGTATCTGTTGGAGACAGATCACGGTCCGATTCTCATTGACACCGGTATGCCGGATTCGTTTATCAACAATCCAGATTATTTTAAAAATACACCGTTTGAAGGGCGCTTCATTCCCCATATGTCAGCCGATGATAGTATCGTAGCTGTACTGGATCGGATCGGCTATCAACCAGACGATATCCATGCCATCGTAATCTCTCATATGCATATGGATCATGCCGGAGGCAATCCGCATTTTCCGAATACACCGATTTATGTGCAGCAGGCCGAAGCAGACGCTGCGATCGGTAACCTGGAGTATGCGCCGCCGGAATGCGTGCAGACGAACTTGAATTACCGACTGCTCCAAGGGGACCATGAGCTGGTTCCGGGCTTGCAACTGCTCTATACTCCGGGTCATTCACCGGGTCATCAGTCCGCGCTGGTCACAACAAAGGAATCGGGTCCGGTCATGCTGACGATTGATGTTGCCTACACGCAGGAGAATTACGCAAACGACGTGCCGTTTGACGGCTTTGACCGTGAACAGGCACGCCAGTCAATCGCCCGCGTTCAGCAGATTGTGCAGGAGGTTAAGCCGAACCTATTGTTCTTCGGTCATGATCCTGAGCAGGTAGCCGTTCAGCCGGTATATCCACAATACAAATAATGATAAATGTTATAGCCTCTTATTTTTTTCATTTCATTAGGTAGTTGTAACGACTTCGACATTTAGGGCTGCAAAATTTGGTCACCTGAGATCGCTGATATGGAATAAACCAAAGATTGCATTGAATACACCCTTGCAGTTCTCGTTGCTCCTCTCCATAGCTTCCAGCAAACTGATAAGTGATTGCATAAACATGAAGCTAATGTCCCTAATCTCCTGTTATCGCCAGCATAAGGAAGTATATCTAAGAACTCAGGGGGTGAGCAGCTGTCGACGCGGTATGGATGATGAGGATAAGTATTTTGCTATCTCATTCTGTTTTCCCTTGATCATCCAGCACGATATACTTAAAGAAGTCGAAAGGCAACCTTATATTCAGTCTATGCTTATTTCTAAAATGTAGATTTATTCATGACAAAGGGAGTGTTCATTTACTTATGAGTACCGAAATGCTGGAACGTCGAAGTGAGATTTTAAAACGAAACATCCATCAGTTGCTGGTTCAGGAAAATCAACACGGCGTGACACGTCAGGAAAATTACACGTTGCATAAAATGATCAGAGAGCTGCATCAAACCTCTCATGCCTTGAATACTTCCCGTTGAGATGAAAGGCTGCTACATCAAACAAAAAATAACCTTCAGCTCCACTTCTTTAGTGGTGTTGAAGGTTATTTTTTATGTTATCCTTTTGAGCGACTCAAAAGATATAAGAAGTATGGCGCACCTATGATGGCAACAATTAATCCTGTCGGAATTTCTTTCTGTAAAGGTAAGGCTCGTGTGATCGTATCCGCTACAAGTACCAGGAGTGCTCCGACTAAAGCACAGGTTACCAGCAGCATTTTATGCTTCGGACCCACTAGCTTTCTTGCCAAATGTGGAGCTACCAAACCGACAAAACCGATCCCGCCACTAACCGACACACTTGAACTGGCTAGTCCAACTGCAGCCGCGAGGAGAAGAATGCGTTCCTTTTCAATAGGTGTACCTAACCCGGATGCCGTCTGATCCCCCAAATTAAGCACATTCATTACGTTTGCTTTATAGTATGCGAAGGGAAGCAATACAATTATCCAAGGCAGCAGAGCCATTACGAATTTCCAGTTTGAACCCCATATGCTTCCTGCTAACCAATTAGCTACAAACGTGTAGCTTTCAGGTGTCAACTTAAGAGTCATAATGATCATGGCAGCACTGATGCCCGCCGCTACCCCAATTCCGCTCAGCAATAGCCTTGTCGGTGAAATGCCTTCGCCTTTTTTGTAAGAAAGAGCATAGATCAGAATAGCAGCCGCTCCCGATCCAATTAGTGCAAGAGCGGGTAGTAAAAATAATGAATTCATAGTTTGCATAGATGGGAAAAGTAGTACAAACAACATCACCATCAGCCCGGCGCCTGCATTAATCCCCAGAATACCAGGGTCTGCTAGACTGTTGCGTGATACCCCCTGCATAATACAACCGGAAACAGCCAAACCTGCACCGATCAGAATGGCAATAATCATTCGCGGCAGCCGGAATTCAAAGAGAATTAATTCCTGCTGTGGAGTCCCTTGTCCGAACAAGGTTCTAAAAAGCTCCATTGGCGAAAGCCGGATCGTTCCCGTGTTCGCGCTTACTGTGAATGCAGCAATAAGCAATACAAGCAAAATGATAACAACGATCCAATCATGGATTTTTTTACGGTGACTTGCTTTGGCAATAGCCCCATTCGTAACGTTACTCATCTTACAGTGCCCTCCTTTCTTTACGTGCTAGGTAAAGGAAGAATGGAACACCAATTAAGGCAATAAGTACACCCACTGGTGTTTCCTCAGGTGCATTAATCATACGGGCCGCCAGATCGGCAAACACGATAAGTAAAGCTCCCATAATAGCCGAACAAGGAATAATCCAGCGATAATCGACCCCAACCAGTTTGCGCGTGATATGGGGAATAATCAACCCTACGAACCCTATAGAACCAACCAACGATACCGCAGCACCCGCCAGGATTAATACGAGAACCATACCGAAGACCTTTACCATCCCAGTTCGCTGACCAAGGCTCAACGCAATTTCGTCTCCTAGACTAAGTAACGTAATGGAGCGTGATAACATGAGAGCACCGATAAAAGCTGCCACAACCCATGGAACGACAATGCCTAGCTGAACCCACTTGGTCCCACTAAGTCCTCCAGCATACCAAAAGGCCAAATCCTGTCCAACATTAAAGTATAAACTGATCGTATCTCCTAAGGCAGACAGCAATGCCGTGACAGCTGCACCCGCCAATACAAGGCGAACTGGCGTAATACCTGATTTGGAAATAGCGCTTGTACCATAGACCAACATAACCGCCAAGGCTGCACCCACAAAAGAATACAGCATTAACTGCAAAAAGGAAGTACCCGGAAAAAGAGCAAAGCAAATCGCCATCGTCAAGCTGGCGCCCGAATTCAGCCCAAGCAAGCCAGAGTCCGCAAGCGGATTGCGGGTCATCCCCTGCATAATGGCCCCTGCTACGGCGAAACAAACTCCGATTAACACACCACCCAGAATCCGAGGTAGACGGATTTCCCATATAATTTGATGGTTTTGCAGCTCAGGATTAAAATGAAAGACGGCGTTCCAGACCTCCTCCAGTTTGATTGAGGCTGCACCAAATGATAAAGACAGAGCGATACCGAATGCTAACAGTGCTAATCCGGCTGTCAGGATAAGCGAAGCCGCCCATGGCCGCGAGTGAAATTGAGTCGGCGGCTGATTACGATTGCTTTGAGCAGAGCTATCCGAAGATTCTGATAATTTCATAACTATGGTTCACCCTTACTGTTAAATAGTATGTAGGCTATCACGAAAACCTGTAGTGAAGATAATATTTGATAATGAGAATTATTATCATGCAATCTTTACTATTGTAAATTAATGCGGCAACAGCTTCAATAGCAAAATTTCGACGATTTTCTTATGTTCAGCTGTTTGTGAAAAATAAAGCCCTCTGGCAAAAATACCAAAGGGCTGCCAACATTACCGAAACAACTACTTCTGTGAGACGTTCTCTTTATTCCGCTGGACGATCATATCTGCCAATTCTTCAGCTTGCCCCGCAATAGCGAGGATCGAAGTACCAGTATCGATCCTCCTGAAGCTCAAAAACCTTCCCATTCCGGACCGCACTCAGTGATTTCCATATGCTGTCTCCTTCATAACCGCTCAAATCCTTATTAACCGTCAGGAAAATATAAGAGCCAGCATATTGATTAATAACTTCCTTGGAAATTGACTTCCATTGCGTCTCGCCTAATAGTTCTTTTTGGACTTGTGGTGGAGGTGTCAAATTCTCCTCTATAAACCGCCTGTCCGCCTCTGCCAAAATTATCACCGTATACATAGTATTCTTTTTCCGTGGCTTCCATTACCGTGAAAGTATCCCCGGCTTGAACAATTCCTTTTAATTTGTCACGTGCAGCTTGCAATCGCTGATCATATTGGGCAAGCCACGTTTTGGCTTCCTGCTCTTTTCCCAGTAGCTCACCAAAAGCTGTCAGTTCTTCATGTACATTCTTGTACGTTCCATAAGGAATGACTATAGTCGGAGCAATTTTACTATATTTTTCATATTCAGAAGTATCTTTAGAACCAATCAGAATCATATCCGGCTGTAAAGCCAATACTTTTTCAATAGATACACTGCCACGGTCTCCAATGCTTTCAATGCCTTGTACAAGATCCTTCGAAAACGGATTATCCAGATAATACTTAACACTTCCCACAGGTTTAATTCCTAGTGCTAATAAATCATTCTGGTACATATCTACTACAATCCGCTGAGGGTGAACCGGAATCTTAATATCCCCATGAATCGTTTTGACTGTTTTCATTTCCTCTGACTTTTGTTCACTAGAAGTTTGATTCTGCTTTTCATCCGGTTGCTTCACGTTTCCACTACAGGCGGTAAGAACTAAAATGACTGACAGAAGCATCATCACAATCCACATTTTCTTTGTCAAGCCCAATCTTCCTCTCTCTATTTACGGTGTCATATCGGCCTATTTACGTTCCATATTGAGCTTGGTGCAGGCGACTATACGCTCCTTTTACTGCCAATAACTCTTCATGTCTGCCTTGCTCGGCAATTCCTTGATCTGCAACTACGATAATGCGGTCAGCATTTTTGATTGTTGCCAGACGATGGGCGATAACGAGTGTCGTGCGACCTTGGGAAAGCTCTGTCAGCGCCTGCTGAATCGCGGCTTCTGTCTCTGTATCCAACGCTGATGTCGCTTCATCTAAAATGAGAATAGGCGGATTTTTAAGGAACATCCGGGCAATAGACAAACGTTGCTTTTGACCACCGGAGAGCTTTACACCTCGCTCACCGATCATTGTACCCAGACCATCCGGATATGAGCGAACAAGGTCTTCAATCTGAGCTCGACGAGCAGCATCCCAGATTTCTTCTTCCGAAGCATCAAGCTTACCGTAAGCAATATTTTCACGAATCGTTCCATCAAAGAGGAATACATCCTGCTGTACGATACCAATCATGGATCGCAGCGAATCCAGCTTCATTTCGCGGATATCCATACCATCAATCGTAATACTGCCTTCCTCGACATCATAGAAGCGAGGCAGCAAGCTGCAAAGTGTCGTTTTGCCTGCACCTGAAGGGCCTACAAGAGCTACGGTTTCTCCCGCATGTATGGATAGGTCCACTCTATGCAAGACCTTGTCTTTATTTTCATAGCCAAACGTTACACCTTCAAATTGAATATCTCCCTTGAGATGCTTAACGGTCTTCGCGCCTGGCAGATCCTCTACGTCGGATTCACTTTCCAACAAGTCCAGGTAACGTCGGAAACCGGCAATTCCTTTGGGATACGTTTCAATGACAGAATTAATTTGTTTGATGGGTGCGAGGAATACATTGGACAGCATTACAAATGCGATAAATTCCCCATAGGACATCTGTCCCTCAATAACAAACCATGTTCCACATACAAGCACAAACAATGAGACCAGTTTCATCAGAATAAAGCTAATTGAAGAATTCCACGCCATAATGCGATAAGCAATCAGCTTTGTTTTACGAAACCGTCCATTATTTTCAGCAAAACGCTCCATTTCATGGGCTTCGTTGGAGAACGCTTGAACAACGCGAATACCGCTAACGTTATTTTCAATCCGGGCGTTGTAATCTGCAATATCAGAAAACATACGATGGAAAGCAGCATTCATTTTGCGACTAAAATACAATGACAGGTAAATCATTAGTGGAACGATAATAAATGTCAGCACAGCCAGCTTCCAGTTAATACTGAGCATAATACCGAAAGCCCCGCCCAGAGTCATCAGCGCGATGAACAAATCCTCAGGTCCATGGTGGGCAATTTCTCCGATATCCATCAGATCGTTGGTCATACGGGAGACCAGATGGCCTGTTTTGTTATTATCAAAAAAGCGAAAGGATTGCTTTTGTACGCGATCAAACAGCTTTTTGCGCATATCCGATTCAATGTTAATTCCCAGCTTGTGTCCCCAATACGTAACGACGTAATTCAATCCGGCACTTACAACATAAATCGCAAGTAGAGCCAGACAGGCAAATAAAATCCATTTCCAGTTTCCGCTGGGTAGCAAATCATCAACCACCCGATTAACTGCAAGCGGAAAAGCCAACTCCAGCAGTGCAGCTAGTATAGCGCAAGTAAAATCAATGATAAATAACGTCCGATAAGGACGGTAATACTCAAAAAATCGTTTAAGCATATGACTTCTCCCTTCCTATTCAAATGAACTGGTTATGTAGGATCGACGGAAAGCATCTTAATAGCCTCATCCAGTGAGTGATCGATAGCCAGTGGTGAGTAGGTAAACCAAGGATCGGCCTTGATGAAATACACTTTGTGGTTTTTGACAGCCGGGAGATTTCTCCACAGCGCACTTTGTTCAATTTCCTTCAACATTCCGTCCTTAGCCGCTTCATCGTAAACCAACATAATGATACGATCCCCTGACAGTTCAGGCAGCTTTTCCATCGAAATGCTATCGTATACAAAGTTATACTTCGGGTCCTTTGCGAGCTTCTGACGTATGTACTCTGGAGGATTCAATTCCAGTGAACGGTAGATGACATGTCCTACATTTCGCGCCCCGTACACTCTTAGCACGTCCTTACCGTAGGTCATATAAATGGTAATCGTTTCATCCTTTTTGAATTTTCCAGCCAGCTTCTTTCGACCTTCTTCAGCCTTTTTGTCGAAACTAGCGATCCAATGCTCGGCTTCCTTGTCCTTACCCAACACGGCTGCGACATCCCGCAGTTGCTTAAATACATCCCCATCTCCAAACGAGACGGCTACGGTTGGAGCAATTTTCTCCAGCTGTTCTTTCACTTCTGGCGAGGTATCTTCTGTTGCTATGATCAGGTCAGGTTGTAGCTCCAGTACCTTTTCCACATTCGTCGGGTTTCCGATATCAACAATCCCGTCAATCTTTCCTTTCAAATAGTCGCCTTCTAACACATGAGAAGCAGCCCCTACTGGCTTAACACCTAAAGCCAGCATTGCATCCAAATATTGTGTCGTGACGACTCGCTGTGGATTTGCAGGGATACTGACCTTTTTGCCAGTGGCATCAACATATTCACGCATAGCAACCGATTGGGATTGCCCGTTAAGAGCATCCGTTCCGCTCTTTTCATTGGTCTGGTTGTTACTAGCTGCGTTTCCGCATGCAACCAATACAACCATCAAAAAAACGCCAAGACCAAGCATGATTCCCCATTTTAAGCTGTACTTTTGTTGCACAATATACGTCCTCCCTAGATATATGTCTTTATAAAATGATAGTGATTCTCATTATCATACAATTGTTATTCTATCTTTTACCATCCTTTCTTACAATACAAAAATTAAAAACTTCCATTTATGTGTATAAATCGTCTGGGTAGAATAGCCAAAAAAAGGACTGATGCGCATTACAGCATCAGCCCGAAAAGCTTAATATGTTGGGTTCAAACGCCCGTTTTATTTCGATTGATCCACTAACTCCAGCTTAGCGGGAATGGATGTTTTCACGGTTTTACCTTGAAGTACATCCTTGGCTGCCTGCACCGCCAATTGACCAATAAGCTCGGGTTGCTGAGCTACGGTGGCTGTCAGTTTCCCTTCCTTAATTGATTTAAGCGCATCCTCGTTACCGTCAAAACCGATGACTGGAATGTTCTTACCTGAGCTTTGGATTGCTTCGATCGCACCCAACGCCATTTCATCATTGTGGGCAAATACTGCCTGAACGTCCGGGTTGCCTTGCAGCAGATTTTCCATCACGTTCAAACCTTTGGTCCGATCAAAATCGGCCGATTGTTTAGCTATGACTTTCAGATCCTTATCTGCTACTTCATGGAAGCCTTTCCCACGTTCACGGGTAGCGGATGCTCCTGGAACACCTTCCAGCTCGATCACCTTGGCACCTTTTCCAACTTGATCAATCACATATCGGGCAGCCATTCGTCCTCCCTCTACGTTGTCTGAAGCGACGAGTGCTTTTACATCGCCTTTGTCAGCAGAACGATCCAGTGTAATAACCGGGATGTTCAATGCATTCGCTGATTGTACCACAGTGGAGATGGCCGACGAATCTGTCGGATTAATAAGTAACGCGTTTACTCCCTGTTGAATCAGATCATCCACGTCATTACTTTGTTTCGCCGAATCATTTTGTGCATCCACAACAATGACCTGCATTCCTTGTTTTTTGGCCTCTGCCACAACTCCGTCTTTGAGAGAGACGAAGAATGGATTATTCAGTGTTGAGATCGACAAGCCGATTTTAATGTCCTTCAGGTTCGCGGCCGCTTTAGGTTTCGCCCATTCGGGCGGTTCCAAGGAACACCCTGTCATGAGCAGGAGCAGCAAGGCAGTCATGATTAATGTAAGCTTTTTCATATTTATGTGTCTCCTTCTACGCAGATTAGGTGTATTATGCGGATTTTTTACGGTCAATCAATACAGCAATAGCGATGACGATCCCTTTTACCACCATTTGATAAAATGAGTTAACCCCCAGCAAGTTCAAGCCATTGTTTAGCGTACCGATGATAAGCACACCAATTAATGTACCTACGATTCGTCCGCGTCCTCCCGAGAGGCTTGTTCCACCTAATACGACAGCCGCAATGGCGTCCAATTCATAAGAAGTACCTGCTGTAGGTTGCGCCGAGTTCAAACGTGAAGTCAAGATAGCTCCCGCCAACGCGGAAAGCATTCCAGCCAGAGAATAAATCCAGATTTTTACACGCGGTACTTTAATACCAGATACAATTGAAGCCTTCTCGTTACCACCAATGGCATACGTTTTGCGTCCGAATGGTGTTTTATGCAAAATGATCCACAGGACAGCAAAGGTAATGAGCATCGTAATCGCTGGAACCGGAATACCGAACTGATAGCCACGTCCGAACAATTGAAATACCAGACTGTCTCCGAGTCCTGTAATAGGGTTACCGTTGGTATAAACGAGTGTCAATCCTCTGAAAATAGTCATGGTTGCTAGTGTAGCAATAAACGGTGCCATTTTACCTTTCGTAATCATCAAGCCGTTGACCATCCCCATCACGCCACCCAATGCACAACCGATGATAATCGCCAAAATAGGATCGAACCCGGCCAGCATCATATTTGCGACAAACGCACTGGATAGTGCTAATATGGAGCCGACTGACAAATCAATTCCGCCTGTGAGAATAACGAAGGTCATACCGAACGCAATCAACGCATTAATGGATACCTGGCGCAATAAATTCAAAATATTAAGCGGTTCCAAAAAGCTGGGATTTAAGACCGATACAATGATTACCAAAATAATGAGCCCCAACAATGGGCCAAGCTTCTGTGTGATTTGTGACATTTGAAAGCCTTTGCTGCTTTTTGATTCATTCATAGTTGTCATATTACTGTCCTCCTGTAGCTAGCGTCATAATATTTTCTTGTGTGGCTTCTTCCCTGCTCAGCTCTCCGCTGATCTTTCCCTCGTGCACTACGACAATACGATCGCTCATGCCGAGTACCTCAGGGAGTTCCGAGGATACCATGATAATCGCGACTCCACGTTCGGTCAACTCGTTCATCAACTGGTAAATTTCCCGCTTGGCTCCCACATCCACACCTCTCGTCGGTTCGTCAAGGATAAGTACATTCGGACCAATACCTACCCATTTGGCAATAACCACTTTTTGCTGGTTACCACCTGACAAACTGCGAACCGTTGTTTCGCCCGATTGGGTTTTAATTTGTAAGCGCTTAATTAAAGTGTTAACAAAATCTACCTCTTTTTTACCTGAAATAAATCCTTTTGAAGTAAAACTGAACAGATTCGGCAGTACCATATTTTCCCGGATAGAAAAATCCAGCACCAAACCCTCATCTTTTCGGTCTTCTGTAATGAAGCCAATCCCTAGTTTCACTGCATCATCCGGTTTACGAATAGACACCTTTTTTCCACGCACATGAATCTCACCACGATCCAAAGCATCCAGTCCAAATAACGCACGCATGATCTCGGTCCGTCCCGAGCCCATCAAGCCTGAAAAACCTACAATTTCCCCAGATCGTACAGTGAAATTCACATTTTCAAATAACCCTTTATGCGAAGCATTTTTGACCTCCAGCACCACTTCTCCCAAAGCAGGCGTTCTTACCGGGTAGCGTTCAGTCAGCTCTCTGCCAACCATTTTCCGTACAACCTCGTCAAAATTCGTATCAGGGATTGCTTGAGTATCTACGGTTTTCCCATCACGCATAATGGTAATCCGATCACAGATTGCGAATATCTCCTCCATCCGATGGGAAATATACACGATTGAAACACCATCTTTTTTCAAGGAAGTAATAACCTCAAACAGCTTTTGTATTTCCCGTTCGGTTAAGGCTGCTGTCGGCTCATCCATTACGATCACTTTAGCATCCGTCATGAGTGCTTTGGCTATTTCAATCATTTGTTGTTGACCCACTGAACACTCGCCTGCTTCACCGTTCAAAGGAAGATTTACTGAAAGCTTGCTAAATTGCTCATTTGCTAGCGCTTTCATTTTAGAGCTATCTAGTAATCCCCACTTGGAAGTCATCTCCTTGCCGATAAACAGATTTTCCAGTACCGTCATCTCCGGCCACACATTCAGTTCCTGGTGAATAAAAGCAATCCCTTTTTGCTCCGCTTCCTTGGGGTTGGCAAAATAGGTTTCCTGACCGTCAATGATGATCGTTCCCTCATCGCGTCGATGCAGTCCGATTAAAATATTCATCAGCGTTGATTTGCCTGCACCATTTTCACCCATGAGGGCATGTACTTCTCCTTCACGAAGATCAAAGTGAACACCACTCAGTACCTGATTGGTTCCAAAGGCTTTGTGAATTCCTTTCATTTGAATCTGCATGCTGTACCCTCCTTTTTATTCAACATTGATTTATCCAAAATGAACTCCTGCCTGCAAAATACAATTGGCATACGGTTTAGCCTCTCCTGTACGAATGATCGCCTTTGCATAACGGGTCAGCTCCTTGAATTGTTCATGAGAGCAAAACTCAATGACGGCAACCTGCTTACTAATCTGTGGCTGTTCTAATTGGTCCCCTGCAAAGTTGTGCATAATATACTGTAATGCTTGTTCATTTTCTTGTTTGATTTCTTCGGCCAGCGTTACTTTTTCGATCACCATATCTGCTGCAATGACATCAACGACGTCCTGAAAGGATGGAACACCCAGTTTAAGGGCCAAATCAATTTTGGTAACGCCTTCAGGAACAGGTAAGCCAGCATCAGCCACGACAATATAGTCAGTGTGGCCGAGATCCGACAGTATTTTGGATATATGACTGTTTAGGATTCCATGTTTCTTCATATTATATTTGCTCCTCCACTTCACGACGGGTTGGCATTCCACCTTGGGCACCAAATTTGGTAACGGATAATGACGCAGCACGATTAGCAAATTTCACACTGTCTGCCAGCGAATTTCCTTCAGCTAAAGCCACTGCAAAAGCAGCGTTAAACGTATCTCCTGCACCTGTCGTATCAATAGCTTCTACTTTATAAGTAGGAACCACGACTTCCTGTTCTCCGTCGAAGAACCGTACACCGTTGCTGCCCTCAGTCACAAACAGCTTGTTGGGATATTTGCGCAGCGCTTCTTGAAGACTTAAATCCTTAAACATAATGGCAGCTTCATGCTCGTTTGGCGTAATGTAGGTCGCATTCGCAATTACGCTTTCCTCTACTTCACGAGCCGGGGCTGGATTCAGCAACAAGGGTATCTGGTATTTCGCACAAATCTCGCTTACGTAAACAACCGTTTCTGTTGGTATTTCCTGTTGAATTAGCACAATATCCGAACTTCGGATGACGTCAAGCGCTTCTTCCACATAGGCGGGCGTCACTTCATTATTCGCTGCTATTACCACGACAATACTGTTATCGCCTTCAGCTAGTATAATATGCGCTGTACCGCTTTCCATATGTGTAACCGGTTTCACATAGCCAGTATGAACATGATTTTCTTCAAAATTGCGTAAAATCTGTTGTCCAAAATGGTCATCCCCTACACGTCCAATCATCGTAACGTCGGCTCCGAGTCGTGCTGCGGCTACTGCCTGATTGGCTCCTTTACCTCCAGGTACGGTTGTGAAGCTTTCACCCAATACCGTTTCACCAGCACCGGGACGTTTGGACGAAGTAACTACGAGATCCATAGAACTGCTTCCGATAATCGAAATTTTAGCCATCATTATCCACCCTTCTCGTTGTATCCCGTTCTATAAATTTGACGGGCAATTGTATGCTTGAATAGGTAAGTACTTTCGAATGAAGATTAGGTACACTTGACTTCGTTACTTGCGAATGCTCAATCAACTGAATGAGTAGTCCTGCTGCTTCCCAGCCCATTTCATAAGCAGGCTGTCGAATCGTTGACAAAGGCGGGAATAACAAACTACTTAGTGGTATATCATCAAACCCGATAATTTGAACATCATCCGGGATTTTCTTTCCTAATCTATGTGCCTCATGCATCACCGCTGTAGCCACGATATCATTACTTGCGATAACTCCGTCCGTATCGGGATACTTGCTAAACAGCTCTTTGGCCCACGACTCGGCCTCCTTGAACGAAAAGGACGTTGTCTCGACCACATGGTAAGCAATTCCGGATTGCTGAAGCTCTTCAACCGCCCCGCGAAAACGGTCTTGTGCTGGACGAATATGTGCAGGGCCCTGCATGACTGTAATTTGTTTGCTGCCGCGTGCAACCATTTCTTGAGCAGCCAAGCAACCACCATGGGCTCCATCTGCATATACGGAGAGGCTGTCACTGGAAGTTCGATCGAGAAAAACGACCGGGATCTTCAATTTTGCGTAACAATCGGCATCGGGATCATTGGTAGAAGAAATAACACCAACGACATTATTTTGAACAAAAGTATCCATGTAATCCAATTCTTTTTGACGATCTTCATCACTATTACCGAAAATAATCCGAAAATCATTTTCCTGCATTCGATCCTCCACCCCACGAGCTAACAAGGGAAAGTAAGGGTTCGTAATATCCGGCAGCAGCAGGCCGATTAATCTGGATTTCTTTTTATACAGAGAACGTGCAACTTCATTAGGCTTGTAATTTAGCTGCTTCACTGCAGCTTCAACCTTCCGCCGTGTATCCTCGTGGACATATCCGGTTTCATTAATAACTCTGGATACGGTCGCTACGGAAACACCTGCAAAACTTGCTACCTGCTTAATTGTTGTCATAATGTAGGTTCAACTCCAATTGTGTAACCGGTTACACATATAAAATATCATAGCATTTATTTTTTGACAAGCATTAATTATTTGCACGTCGAAAGCATTAGCCGTATAATTCATTTTGTAACTGATGAAGTTTCACCTTTTTTACTTACACTAAAGTAGGCAGATTCACTCCCAGTTGCTCAATAAAATATGTATACATGGAGGCATTTCCTGATGAATATCGAAGTTTGGTCTGATTATATGTGTCCGTTCTGTTATATCGGCAAACGCCGTTTGGAGCAAGTTTTACAGCAGTTCCCACACCACGATGAGGTTCAATTGACATTTAAGAGTTTTGAATTGAACCCTAATGCTGTGAAAGATAGTGGTAAAACGATTAATGAAGAACTATCAGCAAAATATGGTGTCAGTCTGCAAGAGGCTCATGCCATGAATGATCGCATGACCGAAAATGCTCGTTCTGCGGGTCTGGACTACAATATTCATGCCATGGTGCCGACAAACTCTCTCGATGCTCACCGCCTAACGCATTGGGCTCACACACAAGGCAAAATGTTGGAATTGAGCGAGCGTTTATTTCAGGCTGTCTTCATGGAAGGCAAGCATACCGGGGAACATGAAGTGCTGGCAGCGTTGGCAGCCGAGGTGGGTTTGGATCATAACGAAGCCGCTGCTATTTTAGCCAGTGACCGCTTTACCAACGAAGTTAGAGCTGATGAAGCTGAAGGCGCTAAGTTAGGCGTTCAGGGTGTGCCATTCTTTGTATTTGATCGAAAATTTGCTGTTTCTGGTGCTCAGCCGGAAGAGGTATTTCACGATGCGCTTCAAAAAGCATGGGATGAACGTTCACCTTTTACTATGATTAGCGGCAGCTCGTCCAAACAGGATGCAGCTGGTGTATGTACCGATGACGGTTGCGAGCTTCCAAGCCGTGAGAGCTGATCAGTCAATAAATTAAACCTCTCTCTAAATAACTTATGAAAAAGCGTGCCAGCACCAATTACACCTGATGCGGCACGCTTCTTTATTTTTTTATAATGATTTAATCATTCCGCCGTCCACAAGAATGGTGCTACCAGTCAAATAGGATGAAGCCGATGATGCCAGAAAAGCAACGACTTTACCGAACTCTTCTGGCTCTCCGTACCGTCCCAACGGAATGCCCTCTTCTGCTTGTTTGCGAACTTGATCCGTCGTTTGGTGGGATTTTTCGGCTCGATGCTCGTCCAAGCTGCGTACGCGATCGGTTGCAATTCTCCCTGGTGCTACAGTATGTACCAGAATATTGTAAGGGGCTAATTCCATTGACAATGTTTTCGCTAATCCAGCGACCCCAGTACGTAGTGTGTTGGAAATAATCAGGCCCGGAATCGGTTGCTTAACTGATGAGGAGGCGATATTTAAAATTCTACCGCTTTGTTGTTTCTTCATATAGGGTAACACCTCACGGATCAACCGGATATGACTAAGTAAATTTTGCTCAAAGGCCTGCATCCATACTTCATCTGTAAAATCATCAAAGGTGCCCGCAGGAGGGCCGCCCGCATTGTTAACCAAAATATCGACGGTGCCAAACCAATCAACTGTACGGCGGATGGCCTGGGAGATATGTTCAGGTTTGGTTACATCACAAACTACATATTCAACGCGACCACTCGCTGTTTCCTGTAATTCGGCCTGCGTCCGCTGAAGCTCTGCTTCATTTCGTCCCGAAATAACTATATTTGCACCTTCACGTGCCAATTCGCGTGCACTTGCTTTGCCAAGTCCTTTACTGGAACCTGCAACAAAGGCTGCTTTTCCCGTTAATCCTAAATCCATTTATGATGACACTCCCTTTTCTGAGACTTCTCTATTTAATTGTACACATGACCAGAACATAATGCGAATAGCTCGGTACAAAATAGCAAAACAAAAAAGGGCCTGACATTCAGCCAGGCGCCCTTTCTGTATACACCATTTTTTGTTGACAGCACGTTATAATGCTTCAGATGTTGTTGGCTGCTCATATACAACAACAGACTGGCTCTCAGGCTCCCATTTAACATTTGCTCCCAAAGCCTCTCCGATTACCCTTACAGGTACCATTGTTGTTCCATCCACTATGGATGCTGGCTGCTCGATAGAATATGGCTGGCCGTTAATGTATGCTTTGGCGCTATTCACGAATAATTTGACGGACACACCGTTACGCGTGACAGTAACAGCCTTTTCTTTCGGATCCCAGGAAACCTTGGCATTCAGAGCTTCGGAAGCTGTTCTAAACGGAACAAGTGTGGTGCCATTGCGGTTAATCGGTTCGGCATCGTATTTTTCACCATTCACGAACAGCTTCATACCTGATGACCGTCCAGCCTTCCTCGAGAATAAATCCAGCTTTTTGTAGCTTTCCAGATTGGACACATCAGCCAATACTGCCTCTTCCTGCATGTAAACGGCATCTGTTACATTTCCGTTTTCAGCTAGTAGCTCTGCAGCCTTAGTTAGTGCTGTGTCAGAATTTCGGATCAATTCAAGTTCAGTTACCTGCTCCGGGGTCAAACGTTCCGGGTATTTTGTAAGCAGCAGATTCGCAATAACCGCTCCTGCCGGCTTATCTTTTGTATTTTCTACCGCTTGAAGCAGACCATTGTACCCGTTGTGTCCCTTGCGACCTTTTTGGTCTTTGGACTCCCCGTATGTATCATCCGTTACTGCAACAGGGGTATTCTTTTTGATTTCGTCGTGTTTATCTTTTTTGCTGCTTTTTTCATTCCGGCCTTTATCAGACACCTTTGCTTCCTGTTTGTTCTCCTGACCATTTCCGCGCCCCTGCTTGGCTTCGGCGGTTCCTGCTGCCAGTCCCAAGACCAGTATACACGCTAATAATGCTGTCCATGTGTTTCTCATGATGCGATTCCTCCTTATAGTAAAAGACCAGGTTTAAATGTAACCTACATATATTAACGGCTACTATAAGCTAAATATGAAGCTCTTTTTTTCTAGTGTTGCATTTTTAGGGGCTGATGGCTAATCCAATATAATAAATTTTATTATGCGCGAATCTGTTTCCACAGTATAATGGAAAATGCAAATGCATTTTAAAGATTAACCTTTCCATTCGCATAATAGAAAGAAGAGGAGACAGACATGTTCGGCACCATTCTTTTAGACGTTGTTTTACCTATTTTTGTCCTTATCGGTTTTGGCTGTATCATGCAATATTATTTCCGACTGGATTTGTATACCTTAGCTAAAATTAATTTTTACTATATCACCCCTGCAGTTGTGTTTACCGGTCTTTATAACTCTGAAATTTCTTTAATCCTCATGGGTGAGGTCTCACTTTTTTATGCCTTGTACATAGCTATTTTGTACGTAATCAGCACTACCGTTGCCAGATCTCTGAAATACAGCCCCGGCATGCGTGGAGCTTTTACAAACAGTGTAATGCTTGATAATTCAGGAAATTATGGTCTACCAATTAATCAGTTGGTGTTTAAAGGTGATCCGTTGGCTATTTCCGTCCAAGCTCTGATTATGACTTTTCAAAGCTTTGTTACATTTACATACGGTACTTTTGTTGTACAAAATGGTAAGGCCAATACACGAAAAATTTTAATTAATTTTTTAAAAATGCCTGTACCCTACGCGCTTGTGCTGGGCTTGCTCCTGAATCTACTGCACAGTCCATTGCCTAATTTGCTGGCTGAGCCTCTAAACTATATTAGCCATTCGATGGTCGCAGTGGCTCTGCTTACTTTGGGAGCACAAATTGTGCAATACCCTTTTCATTTGCGCCGGACAGCCGTGTATATCAGTATGGTATTACGCCTGATTGCAGGTCCAATAGTTGGTTTTATGCTCGTGTTCTTCCTAGGTCTTAAGGGGATTCCCGCTCAAGCATTGCTCATTGCGTCAGGTATGCCTACCGGCGTTAATACAAGTATTTTGGCGGAAGAATATAAAAATGAACCTGATTTTGCAGCACAGACAGTATTACTTTCTACGATTGTGAATGTCATTACGATGACCCTGTTAATTTCAATATCCCGTCATCTTACTTGAGGTGTATGATAAATATAAACTTGATTTATGACGCTTTTTGTCTGAGGACAGGAGCGTTTCTTTTTCAATAAAAAAAGAACATACGTTCTGATGTTTATCTTTTTTTTCTGTTTGAAGTGGTGTGTTGTGTTATGTAGATGGTATGCGAGAAGGATTCTTTTTCTATTATGAATTATTCATATAGTGAAATATTTTTTCAAAAATTCAAACCTCTGCTGGTTGCTGTTTTTAACTTGAACTTCTTTTATTTTTAGATAAGAATGAGGAGAACTAATTCCTCAAAAAATAAAGTCAGCTCGCTCATTAGAGTGGCTGACTTTAGATTATTTTTATGAAGATTTAGGGCTCAATTCCCCATTGCTTGATCCCAGACAGGTAAGCGGTTATTTTAGTAGAATCTTGTAAGCTGTTTGCTATGGGGTTAAAGGAATAATCATCAGTCTGTGTATAATTGCTCCAATCCGCTTTGGATATCCGGGTTTGTAGCTCAACACTCTGACCAGGCTCTAAAGAACCCGCTGCCGACTTAAAACCAATTTCCGCATAAGAATCTGCACTTGGCTTTGCATTGGTTAATGTTTTGAAGTTAGCAATCACATTCTCTGTACCGATGCTTGACCAATCTGTAAAGAAGTTCTGCGATTTCTCTCCGTTAATGGTGTAATAATAACGCAATGTCACGTCTGCTAGGGAAACGGGTGAGCTTCCTGTATTGGTTATTTTAAACTTGGAGCTGATCGTATTACTTGTTGCAGATATATTCCCATTGAAAGATTGCACCTTCAGAGCGCCCTCGCCTGTTCCCGGCTCACTTGGCGTATCCCCTTTTACCGTAATCGTGAACAACGCATCATTGCCTGTACTAAAATGGAAGTTAAGCGTTGTCTCTCCTTTGGGAAGTTTAGATAAATACTTGTTGGTAAGAATGACTGTTTCTCCACTAACCGTATAATCTTCACCTTTGCTCAGTGTCACGCTCCCTTGCTTGATCGCATCTAGTGTATTACCGTTAAGTGTAAGCTTTACAGTAATATCGCTATTGCCGTTAGCCACTCCATAGGTTGCAGCTGTCGGTGTAATACTTGCTTGCCCGGTCGAAGGCTGATCCCCCCCTACACGATCTGCCACCAGAATGCCGCGCCCATTCGTTCCCAGATAAGCACGTCCGTAAACCCGAGGATCCCCAATAATGGTGGTCACACGAGCATATTGATGCTTGTCATCATTAATGCGTACCCAGTTTGCGCCAGTATCGTCCGAGCGATAGAATCCACGTGTACCGTCAATTTTACCAACGATAAACACTGCTGCATTGGTACGATTGGGTGCTGCTTTGCCAAAGCCTACAAAATCCGCCTCCTGCACATGATCAAGCTTGGTGAATGTAACACCTGAATCCTTGGAATGCCATAAGCCGTATGGCCCTCCGTCCTCGGAGCCTCCAGCAAACCACACATCCCCTTCCGCTCCTCGTACAGCACCAATATCTGCATTCCCTACACTTGGCAAACCAGTAACTGTGGATGCTGTGAAGGATGCGCCTCCATCAACACTTACATATATTTTTCCAGCAGCAAACGCGTAGTATTTGTTAGAATTTACTCGGTCAGAGGCGATCTTTGCATTGGTTGGAATTCCCGTGCTTGCTGTCCATGAGTTTCCTCCGGTTTTGGAATAAAATACACCTTTGTCCGATGTACTCCACAGCAATCCATTACCATTTGCCGCTACAGCGATGCTACCTCCTCCTGCTGTACCAGAAGGCTCGCTATTTGCTTTGTACCAGTTCGCTCCGCCATCATTGGAAAATCCAATGGATTTGGCATTTGGATCTTTTTTATAGTCTGCTTTACCCACCCGGGCCATAAAAGAAGGGTTCAGCTCGGCATAATCAATGCTTTCGCTGCTTGTAAAGGTTGGATTATCCAGCATTTTAGCGGGAGCCTTGAACAGATCATCATGTCTGAATCCGGAAACATCACCCACTGCACTCACTAGAGGAGCTCCAGTAGGAGGGCTCACCAGATCCAAAATCGCCGTTTCCTCTATCCCTTTAGCGGCTACCGAGATGTCCAGCTTATCTCCCTTGTCCCAATTGGTCAGATTTTTAGAGCCATATATCGTAGCTCCTGTGCCATACAGCATATGATCTGAGTTAAATGGATCTATCTCAAGATCTCCAATCATCCACCCTAGCTTGGGCGATACTTCTGGCGGAGCAGGGTTGGTATTGAAAGTCAGCCAAGGCGCACCGGATATATCCAGATTGTATTTGAGCTTACGAGACGGGTAACCGTCGAATTCCCAAATAGGGCTCCAGGTTGCTCCACTATCAGTACTGCGGTAAATCGTTTCATCCGGCCACCAGGCATTCAATGTTGCAACCATAAGGGTACCAGGCTTCTGGGCATCCACCGTCAGTCCACCATACCCAAAATGATTGTCTGCGCTGCTGCTGGCAACGGGGCTAATGTTAGTCCACTGTCCGCTGGCTGTATTCAATTTCCATAGTTCACCCTTTGTTCCATCATATGGCCCAGCTCCATCGCTGTAAGAAATATACAGGTTTCCATCTGGTGATAAAACACCGTGATGTGGCAAATAACCTGTAGGCTGTCCTGCTACAGCAGACCAGGTTGTCCCGCCATCTGTACTGCGGTAGACACTTTGCTTTTTGTCTGCGACACCCACATAGATGGTCTGTGTTGCTTTGCTGGAAGAGCCCGTTTTTTTGTCAAAGGTGATCCAGGCTAAACCGACAATATCACTGGTGTATTCATTTGAAGGGTCCTGTACATACGTCCCCGGATTCGGGAAACCGCTCACCTTACTCCAGGTTGCCCCGAAGTCGGAGCTTTTCCACAGTCCATTACCACTTCGAGCTCCGAAGAATAATATATTGTTCTTATTCGGATCAATTGTCAGACGTTCACCCATCGAGCGTCCCGGCATATTGCCTCCTACCTTAAAGGGAAGCTTCGTAGTCTGCCACGTATTACCCTTGTCGGTGGAGCGCATAATTTGCCCGTTATGTTTATCCCAGGAATTAGTATACGTACCTGTAGCTATATATACACGATTCGGATCCACAGGATCGGTGGCTAGTGCGTCGACACCATTTTTGTTCCAATCTTCCCAGCCCACAGAATCGGTCAGCGGAATCCAGCTTTCATTGGCAGGATTCCAGCGGTAAGCTCCTCCAATATCTGTGCGGGCATAGATCAGATCTTTTTCCGTTTCATTAAAAATAATACCAGGTACAAAACCACCTCCACCACCTGTAACGACACTTTTCCAAGTATATTCGTCACTTGGAGCAGCATGAGTGGGTGCTATCATGCCTGTCCAGGAAGCACCCGCTACTACAAGCGCCAAACATGCAATTCTCAACCTGCTTTTTGTCTTAGTCAATGAATTCAACCTCCTTCTCTGTAATCATTTGAATTGGTAAGCCATTTGGAGCTAAAAGTAATCAGACAATCGCGGATTCATTCCTATCGTTATTATTCCATTCATCAATCAAACGAGCGTTCTTTCAAGCTCACCTCCAGTAATTCAATAGATATGCAACATCCGATTGATAGCGCTTACATGGATGTTTGCTCAATAGATTCGTCATCTTTTTGTCTTTTCCTTGTGTGAAAAATCAAGATAATGTAATAGGATCTCCTGGTTGACTACTTGTAATATAAGAGTAAGCTTTCCCTTACCGTTGATACCTCTTATAATTTACTATTAGGAATTTTTCATATAGTGAATTATTTTCTTGATTTTCCATTCTATCTAGATGCCAAAATACTTTGATTTACAGCAAAAAACCGCGCTATGCGCGGTTCGAGCTTCCGTTAATGCTATGGCTAACCATTAAAAAATATAATTATTGCAAATATTCAAGCGCCAACGCTAGAAAAATATGTCCTGAGATGAGCAATGCGCGCTCATCAAAATCAAAGTGAGGATGGTGATGAGCAAAATGCGTTCGTTCATCCTCATTACGGGCACCTACATGAATGAAGGCTCCCGGTCGTTGCTCCAAATAATAGGCAAAATCCTCTGCTCCCATGACCGGCTTCAAATCCAAAAAAGCGTCTGCTCCATACAGTCTGCCGATGAGCTCGCGTACACGCTCCGTTTCGGCTTCGGCATTCACCAAAGAAGGATAGCCATTCAAATAGTCCATTTCGTATCCGGCATGATAAGCCTCAGTCAACCCCTTGACGATACTGCGAATTTCATTCTCGACTTCCTTACGCACTTCTTTATTAAACGTACGTACAGTCCCTTCAATTTTGGCCTTATCTGCAATCACATTAAAGGCAGTTCCAGCTTGAAACACCCCAATCGTTAACACTGCTGATTCAATAGGGTCCACCCTACGACTAACCACCTGCTGCAACCCATTCACAATTTGACTGCCGATAACAATAGAGTCCACCGTCTGATGCGGTCGTGCGCCATGCCCACCTTTACCGTTGATCTGGATCGTAAACGCATCGACAGCCGCCATCGCGGGCCCACTCTTTAATCCAATTTTACCAAAAGGAATTTCAGATGCGAGGTGAATACCATACACCGCCTCTACCCCATCCAGACAGCCATCCTCAATCATAAACTTGGCTCCGCCAGGCGGTTTTTCTTCTGCATGTTGAAAAATAAACACAAGCTTTCCCTTCAGCGCCTCACGGTTATGGCTCAACACGCGTGCCACTCCAAGTAATGCAGCCGTGTGACCATCATGCCCGCAGGCATGCATAACACCCGGAACGGTCGATTTATAAGGCACTTCCTTTTCATCCTGAATAGGAAGTGCATCAAAATCAGCACGAAATGCAATCGTTCTACCCGGCTGGCCACCTTCTAAAAAACCGAGCACACCATTTCCACCGACATTCGTTCTTACTTCAATACCAAAAGAGCGTAATTGATCGGCGATAAATGCAGATGTATTCGTTTCTTCAAAAGAAAGCTCTGGATGCTGATGCAGATGTCTTCTCCATGCAATCAGTTCTTGTTCACCATCTTTTAGTTCCTGAACCCATTTCTCCAGCATATTACCCTCTTTTCCTATTGAATTTATATACTTACATCCTTATCTTACCATAGATGATTCCAATAAGTTATATATGAATTAGCAAATAGCTTTATACCTGAGTTTTTATAGTGTCAATGCAGGCTCTAATTGGAACGATCTATGGATAGAAGACTGTAATTAACAACAAAAAAAGCCGACAGAATATTCTCCTCGGCTCTTTTCTGATGATTTTCTATTATGAATTTTTCATGTATTGAAAAACTGACTTATATTTCCTCGCACTGGATGTGTCTGCTCCCTATACTCACCATTCGTATAGCTTCCAATTACCTTGCGCCAAAAGGATTGGGCTGGTCTATTCGTGCTCATCTGCGTCACCTTCCACCGCCCGTTAAAACGTCCAAACAGCTCATGAGCCGCCCATGTACCCACACCATTGTGCCGATAAGGGCGAAGTACAAAGAACTCAGCCATGTAATAGTCAGCTTCTCGATTGCTAGACATTCGGTCAACGAGTGCAAAGCCCACAGGAATATCCTGTCTCCAAATCAGAAAAGGTAGCTTCTGTTCGCCGCTCGTCCAGTATTGATACAAGTCTGGATAAGCCGGGAATGTTCCCTTCTCAGTGACATCAATTCGCAGATAGGCTGTAAAATCGTATAAGTAAAATTGCATGAGTTGGACAATAATGTCCTTCTGCGACTCTGGTACACTCTTTATGGACAGCTTCAATTCTGATTTGATATTATATCCCATACTTTCACCTCTCTTGGCGGTCAGCTTGTTCTTTACTTTGATTACTCCCATCCAGTGCTGTTCAAAATATGCTAAAATACATGTATTATGACCGGACGAGGTGGACCCTATGAACATACAAAAGATCATCGACCGGCGCAAACTGGATGAAAAGATGCCGGATCTGCCATGGTACGTACAGCAATTTATGGATTACAAGCTTCCCGACCTATCCCCCTCTACTTTGCTGGAATATGTACGGGATTACGAAGCTTTTTTTTCATGGCTTCGCTCGGAAGGCTTGTCTGCCGGAGAAGCGAATGCCCAAGTTACGCTGGAAGAATTAGAGAGACTTCATATGGATAGCATTACAGGCTTTCGCTTGTTCCTGTCTACCAAACGCGAAGGCTCCAATTCCCGCATCACCATTTCACGTAAGTTGTCGTCCCTGCGTTCACTCTTTCATTACTTGAGTCAAATCGCTGAGGATGAAAACTTTTATCCGTTGCTCAAGCGCAATATTATGGCCAAAGTCGAAATTAAGCGCGTACATAAACCCAAGGATACAGCCGCCAAGCTCAAAGGAAAAATACTGGAAGAGGAAGAGCTGCTTGAATTTATCGGCTATATTTATGAAGGCTACGGACAAGATTTGGCTGATAACAAGCAAGCCCTATACTCCTATGAATTAAACAAGGAGCGGGATGCCTGTATCGCAAGTCTTATTCTGAACTCGGGGCTACGTGTATCCGAAATCGTCAACTTGAATATGGATGATCTCGATATAAACAATAAATTACTGTATGTGTACCGCAAAGGAAATAACGATGAAACTTTTAAAACGCCAGTATATTTCCGCGAGCAGTCCAAAGATGATCTCGCACTTTATTTGTCCTTAAGACATACCCGTTATCGCGCTCCAAAAAAAGAAAAAGCTCTTTTTGTCGCACGTCCCAACGGCAGTACGGAGGGCAAACGGATGACTAAAAGAGCGATTCAAGCTATGATCATCAAATACGCCAAACGGTTCGGCAAACCCTATTTGACCGTTCACAAGCTCCGTCATTCCTTTGCTACTGACTATTATTTACAAAATGATATCTACAAAACCAAGGAACAGCTGGGTCACGCTTCGACTGAAACAACGGAAGTCTATGCCCACCTGACTGACAAAACGATGTCTCAGGCGATCGAACGACGGATAGAGACTCAGACTGACCCAGCCGATTAATGGCCCTCTCAGCCCTGCTCTGTCTGGAATCCTGCTCTGTGCCTCTGAATTTGTTCGAGTAACCAGCGGCCTGCCGGGTCGCTGGCATCGGCAGGATATATCTGCACCGTTTGTTCATCTGAGTAGTAATCCTGAGCCCAATCCATATGGCACTCCCAAACTACTACTCCCTGTACATTTGTCAGCTCCTGAACAAGTCGGGCATCCGATTGTTCTCGCACCATGACCAGCTTCGGATATTTTTCCTGCTTGAAGCCTTCCAGCAACACACAGTCATACGCCTGAAAATGCCGGATGAGTCCGGTCACAGGCCGACTTTGTTCCTCTAAAATCGCTGTTCTTCCTGCCGAAACAATCGCTACGCCTTCGGCGCCTGCCTGTCGGTGCTTGTACGTATCTGTTCCCTCATGATCCATCTCAAATTCATGGCCATCATGCTTGATCACTGCTACACGTAGTCCTGACTGCTGCACATAACGAATTAAACCTCCGAGGAAGGTGGTTTTTCCTGTATTTTTGAATCCGACGATTTGACATACAAATGGATGTTTTGTTTTCACGTCACCTGTCCGCCTTGAAGCACCAGTACATGCACCTCTTCACCTTCGCGCAAGCCTTCTGTTGTGGGAGGGACTACGATCAGACAATCGCTGTCCTTAATCGTGACCATGGCACTGGATTCATCTACTCGCGCAGGAATCGCATATACTTGTCCACCACGTATCTCCAGAGAACTGCGTACAAAGCGGGTATAGTTGTTTACCTTCGTATAATCTGCTCCTAGCTTCGCTGTCCAGGTTTGCAAATACGGATGTACCGAAGATAACATCATTTGAATAGTTGGACGTACAAACAGCTCACAGCCTACAAAGCACGCACCGGGATTGCCTGAGAGCGCAAATAACAGCTTGCCGTCTATCACTGCGGCTGTGGTTACACTACCTGGACGCATCGTAACCTTGTTGAACAGCATATTCACATCTTCCTGTCGCACGAGGTCACCCATAATATCAAAATCACCCACCGACACTCCACCACTCGTAACCACGATATCATAGGTAGCTATTGCTTCTCTGACAGAAGCCCGAGCAAGGTTCAAATCATCATGAATGGCTTGCAGAATGAACGGCTCTCCTCCTGCCTCTCTAATTTGAGAAGCCAGCATATATGTATTA
>RCUE01000060.1_pt1 | contig 51246 bp, 88 predicted proteins | sample 2166111 | NCBI WGS metagenome assembly RCUE01 (sample SAMN09930795, study PRJNA488358) | compost metagenome | feature: garden; material: soil; isolation source: compost soil in phenylacetonitrile-enriched culture | place: Germany: Experimental Botanical Garden Goettingen | collected 2016-01-27 | reverse complement strand
CCTCGTCCCCTCTACCCAATGAGCATATGACTAATGGAGGTAGCTTATGCACATCCTTAAGGTATCATTTTCCTTTAATCTTGTCAATGTAATTCGCGGATCGTGGCGCGGGGTAAGGTCCCCTTCTCCGCACTTTTTGGTTGATCCCTAATTGTTCCTCCATGATCCTAAGTGCTTCCTTGTATCCCCTGATTTCTCCTTTAAATGACGCCTCTTTCTCCGGAGTCCATCTGATTTTTGAGTTGCTGTATTTGTGCTTCTTAAACGTCATCGTCCTGTATATTTGAAGATACGCTTCCTCAACTTCTTCTCTCCCGATATGGTCACCCATGGTCTGATCCTCCTCATCCAAACTTGGCTCTTGCTTTGTGCTCATTATCGTGCAACCTGCATCCCCAGTACGTCAATCTATCCGGGTCATAGAAGTCCCTAAATGTCTGATCCTTCCGGGCTAAATCGTCACATGCATCCTTGAACGTCTCTCCGGTTCCCCATCCTAACAAAGACGCTTTTCCGTTTATTCCCGTTGCTTTGAATCCTTCTCTCCAAATACTCCACGTCTTGGGTCCGTACTGTTCCTTTTCTACGGGCTTTTGGCGGACAACGGGCTTCCCCTCTGCTATCCTTATTGCTCGTAAGATTGTAGTACGGGCTCCCTTAAGATAGGCGTAATAGGCGTTATTCTTCCTCCCGTTCCGCTCCTCAAAGGACATCAAATCCTCAATGTAGCTTTTCTCCCTGTGAAACTCCTGAATGAGTTCCTTGCTCATCCTGTGATCCCTCCTAATTTCGGCTCTACGACTTCCCGCAAATGGTCGATGCAATCCGCACACTCGGTCCGATATCTGCGCTGCTCGTCGTCCGTAAGCTTATTCCCGCATATCTCGCAATGCGTTAAAACAATCGGGTCCGCGATCCCGTAAAGCAGCTTCTCCGCACAAACGAATTCCGTCTTCCACTCCTCATAGTAGCGTGCGAATAGCACAATGAACTTGCGGTACTTCTGCGATCCGATCCCCTCGACGTGCGGAATGGGTTTGTTGTCCTTATGTACGATCACAGAAACGAATATATCCCCTAAATGGTCTCTTGCTTCCATCGCGATTTTATCCGGGAAATCGTACACTTTAATCTTGGGTTTGATTCCGCGTGGGTCCTCGTCAAAAGGACTCCACTCCATTTCGTCTATCCGCGTCGCGTCTTGATAAAACGTATTATACTTCTCAAACAAAATAGCTGCTGCGCTTGGCATATGAACTACCTCCTCACAAGGTATATATTTTGGGTTCCGGCTTCTTGTCCCGGTCTCCCTTTTGATACGGCGTGATCCAGACTCTTTTCCCGCTCTTGTATTGTCTCCAATGTCCCCGAACGGTCCATGAATCAGTTTTCCATTGGCGGGGTTTCTTAAGCTTAGGAATGTCTCCCAACGGAACGATAATTTTATATACGGTCCTGCGGATCGGGGTCTTTCTTGGCTGCTTCTTCCCCTTCTTGGGCTTCTTCGTTTCTACGGCTCGAACTTCCCGGCGCGATACGTAAGAAGGCTCTTCTTGGTACTCTTTCATATAAGTAATCGCGCTTGCAACAAGCACAAGGAATCTCTTAAATACGTCTATTTTTGATTCGCTAGGCTCCATTTCAGGCGGTGTATATATCCCTCCATCCCGATACACGAAAAAGTCAGATAGTCCGTCTCGTAGGAATATTGCAAATCCCGTTTCCTTCTCCGAAAACTCCACGTAAAGTTGCGTATGATAGTCTTTATTGCTCTTTAGGATATCAAAAACAAGAGCGTCAAAAGGCAGGTTTTCAGTTAAGGATTTATCTGGGGTATACGACGTATTATCCCAATAGTCATTACTCCATTGGATAATCTTCTGCATTTCTGCATCGGAGGGCAACTCCACGCGATCCGTATGTTTCATTTTGTTTAAAAGGCTACGTCTCATCTCCGGCGCTATCTTAGTCATGAGGTCTCGTTCTCCTTCCATTGCTCGTAAAATACAAGGAAATCCGCTATAAACTTCTTCCCGCTGCGTGATCCTTTTCCAATCAGCTTTCCCGTACGTTTGTCGTAAATAACGTCAATGGAGTACTTATCCCAAAGATCGTCGTACTGAATTCTTGCGGCACTCTCCCACTCGTATATATTCACGCAATGCGCGTCTGAATTGTCTAAGTCCTCTTTCCCGGATGTGCTTTCCCCATCCCAGTAAAGCAATTCATGGCGTGCGTTTTCTATCCGAAGTCCCCTGCTGGTCATTTCGTCTATAACGGGGTAGTGATCCCTTCTCCTCAAATTACTCCCTCCCCCATACTTGCTTTTACTATGTATATTATATCATGTAGCATGCGTTTACACAACAATAAAAGAGAGGGTTTCCCCTCTCCATTTCCGTATTTTCTAATGCTTATGTTCCGTTAGGACTTTGTAGGCTTTATTCAGGAGCTTTTTGGTCACGGGTAACTGTTCACTATGCTCGAATATGGCCTCTTCATGCTTATGGGCGGGATGATACGTCACATACAAAATCCATCCCATCCCTTGATCGATTCCCACTTGATTATTCCCGGTCGCGCGGATTTCGTCCTTCCCGTCTTTGTACAGGAGCGGGTAATTGATCCTGAAATCCCGATTGTAGTCTAAGCTATGATCCCCGTATATAGTCCCAGTCGTCGTGTAATAGGCTACGTCTGCATTTAACTCCTGCAATTCGTAATATAATCCCTTGTACTTAAGCGTAGGCTTTCCATACATGATATGGTAGTACTTGTTCTTGAACAAAATGCTCTCTTCCGTCCCGCGATGATCCCCTTTTAAGAGGATATTGGCGTATCGTCCGTTCTTAATTCTTGGCATTTTCACTCTCCTCCCCAGTCCCCGATCCATCCTATTCGGGATCAAGGCTATCCGTTCCTAATGTCGTCATTTCCGCAACGGCGAATGGCGTTAACAGTTCGAATCCGTGGTTCATGACAAGCTTATCCAAGATATACGTAAACACTCCACGCTTGCTCGGGAGTTCTTTCAATCCCCGTTCCCGGTATCTCGTCACTAATCGGCGGAATTCCTCTTTCACCATGTATTCCATGCGGATAAGGTACTCAAAATCGTACTGATCCATGTGATCCAGTAACTCTTTGTCCGTGTCCAGTACGTAAATGAATCCCTCCACCTTCATTACGTGTCTTTCCTTCTTCGGCTCAAACTTAATGACTTTCTTATTTAAGGGTTTAGGGATCACTTGGAACGCGTCCCCTTTCTCTCTCAATTCCCAGTACTCCGAATCTACGAGAATTTTATTCCCCATGGTTTCCCTCCACGCGGAAAATGCTTTTCTTTTCGCGAACAGTTCCAATCCTGAATCGTCGGTATACAATTCGTAGACTTCCCCACTTCCCTTTTCTTCCATCGCTCGTTCCTCCTTACTTATCATAAGTCAATTATACATGGTAATAGTAACTAAGTCAATAAGAAAGACGGGTTTCCCCGTCCGTCTCTTAATCTAAATCCCGTTCAATATCAAACATTCCGACAAAGTAATCGTTCGCGCGTTCAAATCCGTGGAAATTGACTAAACGGTAGATAACGTATTCTATTAAATCGTCTGATCCCCGACTGATACCTCTCTTCGCGTACTTATCCACTAATTCGTCGAACTTCTTTGTGGGCATGTAATGTTTCCGAATCAAAACACGCTCATCGCAGACTCCGAACTTCGTGGATTCCAGATAATACAGATATCCCCGCACCTTCTTCTCTACGGGCTCGGTCTCGTTGGGCTCCGGTTCATTCACGGGGGCTTCATTCACGGGTACGATCCTTAGATCAAATAACTCTCCTAAATCCTCGTCGCTCTCTATGATCCACTTTGATTCGTCTACCTTGATTTCCATGTATGATGCGAAACCTCCCCATTCCGACGCTGCGCAAAACTCAATCCCCTTCTTATAACACACTTCCCCGGAAAAGTCCGTATATACAATTCGCTCGCTCATTTCCGTCTCCCTTTCGTTTTCTTTCCATTATACATAGTAATACCACACTTGTAAACAAACTTGGTAATAGCTCCCCACTATCTACCAAAGTCGCACATAGAATATTTCCCATACCTACCGTTTTTGTTGTGTAGAATATTTCACTAGGCGCACATATATGAAGGTCAAGAGGTCGATTAAGGGTGGGTGGGGTAGATGATCATGCAACGCAAACAGAGGAGGATGTCACTCCTCCCCTGATGCGGTCCGTCTTTCATGCTTTTCTTTTTCTGCGCGTATCTCATCAAATATTCCATTCATGAGTTCTTGATAAGAGTACTTAAGATCATTCATGCTATCCCTGTATACTTCCCTGCTCATCTCTCCATTCTTCCACATGGTTCGCAACTGTTCTTTTGCGGCGTGGTACATTTCCCTCTGTTTATCACGCTTGGCATACAAGGCTTCCAATTCAGAGCTAATAAATGTACTTCTCCCCGGGCTCCTCATCGTCCCTCCTGTGGTACACATCGACTCGATTCCTAAGGTAGTATCGCGGTTCTCTCTCATTGGCTCTTCTCTCCCATTGGTTTATTTTCCTGCGGCTTCTCGCGTCCCATACATAAAGTAGGGCATGAAGTACGGCTATGGGATATAGTCCTATCCCTCCAATCAGTAGCATAATACTAAAGCATGCAGCGAATAGACGACGTTCCCCTAATAGGGCTAATGGGGGTAATACGAAGCACATTAGATATGACATGTTAGTTCCTCCCTTTTAGCGTTTATCAATCCCCTTTCCTAGCATTATACATGGTAAAGGCTCTTTATTCCACTTCCCTAATCCCCGAATCCGTCGTCGGCTGCAATGACAACAAATTCCTTGTAATACGGCGCTTTTCCTCCTCCCCACATTTTAACGCTCTTTGATGTAACGCTCTTCACTTCGCATTCCGCTTCTTCATACTTGTACATCCCGTAGTTAGCGTAATTGGGTTCATGTCTAAATAAAAGCTCCACTTCACTCTCCCCGTCGAATTGTTCCAGTAATTTGATTAACTCTTTCACTTTCATTGTATCCTACTCCCTTTCGGATTGTGATAGAAAGGGGAGATATACTCCCCTCGTTTTACAAGTCTTCCGGTTTAAGAAGTCCCTCCTCAACGGCAACTCCCAATTCGTTTAGAAGTTCCTCATCCGTCATTTTCTCGGCGGCTGCGGCTGCTTTCAATCCTTCCAAACGCTTTTCCGGTGTTACAGATTCCCGGATCGTTTCAAACATTTCTTCCTTGCTTTTCGCGGCTTCTTTAGCGGCTTCCTCCCGGTTCTTATCGTCCGCTTTCTTGACTTGCTTCCAGCGTTTATATTCAGAGGGAGCGACTTCAATCTCTTGCGTCAACAGCGCGCTAGGGTACTTGTTGCGCAGGGCTGCTAATCCTTCATATCCCTCTTCGATGATATCGAGGCGTTCCCCTCCGTGATGGAGGTTCTGCGGATCAATCGCGGTTACGATGTACAATCTGCGTGGGTTTCCGTTCTTGTCATTCTTAGTGGACAACTTAGTTGCTACGATTACTTTTTCCATTTTTCCTACTCCCTTTCGGATCGTTTATTTTGGTGGGGAGGGCGTCCCTCCCACATCTTTAATATATCATAGTTTAGTTGGTATTACAAGCTTTATTTTTGAGATTCGATAAATTTCTCTACGATGTCTTTCACATGAGGCATCTTAGCATACATTTGATGACGGGTCATTTCCTCCTCCCCGACGCTTCCATCCTTATAATGAATCAAGTACGCGCGTTTAACTACGAAATGATCCTTGTACTCCTCCTCTTCCCACTTCTCGCATTCGAATCCGTTAGTGCGTAAAGTCGCGAGAACTTGGAGTGCATTTCCCCAGTCTTTCGTAGCTGCTACTCCGTAAGATGCGAGTTCGGTGTAAAGATCGAATGATCCGGGGGAATTCAATCCCCAAATAGCGCATTGCATTAAGCGCTGTTTCCACTCTTCATTTATCCGCTCATCCTTCACTCCGTGTACTTGAAATGAGGTAGATGTAAGTACAAGCATTTGAACTACTCCCTTTCGTCCTATAATGTCGGTTGGTTTCCCTCCCGCATTTATAATATAGCACGGTCCCCAGCACATTGCAAGCATTTTTGTTTGTAATAGTAAAAATATTTGTTGGTAAAAGGTGTTGACATACTACGTAATACGTACTATAATTAAAGTATCAAATCGAACAGCGAAAGGGAGTAGTTGAAATGAAAACGAAAATGGCGGAATCGTGGGAAAGAGAAAACAGGGTTTACAAAGAGGCGGTCATCTTCTTGGTGGCGGTTGCTCTCCAAGACGGAAAAGGAATTACACAAGTACTTGATGAGGAACAAGCGGTATCGATTTACAGTCCTTATCGTAATGAAAATGAAACATGGTCAATTGGAGAGGTACTTGCGTTCTCCGGGGCATCCCGAGAGAATTTCAGAATAGACTGTATGACGTGCTACATGATAGAGTTAGAAATGCAGATGGAAAGCACGGAATATCAACTTAAGAAATTGAAGGAACTAGCGCGAGAGAAAGGAATGGATATCTAGTGTATCATGTAGTATATGGGGTAGGGAGGGGACGCGCAGCGCGTCCCTTCGAGGACAAAGTGAGGGCGTTCAAGTTTGCTAAGAAGGTTCAGGGTCAAGTTAAGCTCAAGGTAGGTTATCGTTACTATATCATTAGGGAGGAGAAACAGGCATGAAAATATTTTACGGCGCTATTCTAGTAGGAGATGTAATGACGAATAAGAGTATAACAGTAGAGGAGGCGTTGCTTCTGATTGATTTCGACGAGCAGGAGTTTTCAGAGAAGCATGGGTTCGATGATATAGACTATAACGAGTTTAGGTTGGAGGGGTGAGCGGTCCGAGAGGATCGCTTTCTTTCCGCCTCTTGTTTCTTCCAACTCAACCCACCAAACATATCAGCAGCCAAACCGTACAACATATCAGCGTCATCCTGTGCATATGATCGAAGCCAAGCCAAATACCTAAACATATCGAAAGCCAGCATACATAATAAAAGACACCCAACGTATCGGGTGCCTGTAAGTGGATTATATCGTTGTTTCTTGATCTATCCTCTTATCGAATGGGAGGAGCCCTTTTACTTTCAGTCTATACTTCATTTCCATGAGCGCGAATTTTATTGCTTTCTCCGCCTCTCCCCACTCATCCCTTAGGAATGCATCTTCCATAGGGATATTTCCGGAGATACCTACATCCTCCTTGTTCTTCAACAGAATGCGAAAGAACATATGCTGTTGGTAAGGGGATTGGAGAGAGGGAACGAAGAACATGATTCGATCCTCTTCATTGGGAAGCCGGGGTATAACATCGTAGGTTAGTTTCCCCACCCAATCTATGGATTCTAGGTTACGAATCATTCTCTCGTAGTTATTCATCCAAATCTTCCGCCCCATTTTCTCCCGTGAATGTATCCAAGAGGGATACCCTGAATAAATACTCTTCACGAACACCGTATACGTTAAGGTTGAACATCTTTGCAAAATGCTGGGCCTCGGGCAGGGATTCAAATAACGCGATCTTATTAGGATGTACTCCTACAACCAATGTTTCATAATCGGCAATACTAAAATCGCCATTATCTTCATCGTTCGTAATATTATATCTCCTTGTCGCCTCGGAAATATACTTCTTCGTTTTCCTATCTCCGACAATGAATCTAATAACTGTTACTTCGGACCCGTCCCCTTCCCGGATTTCCAACTCATCGCGATCAAGTTGATTGAATCTTAAAGCCATGTGTTTTCCCATTCTCCCCATCATAATAACACCATCTCTTTCCGCGCTCGCGCGCACGTATTTGATCTTTATATATGCTTGCCTTTCGGCAAGGTGTTTATAAATAATTATCTTTTGATTATAAAAACACCTTCGAGCATTACAGAGTAATGCGAAGAAGTAGCGACGTTAGGAGCTAAAGAGCATTATACAGTTCTACCAACTATCCTGTCAAGCATTAATTTCTAATACCAACAAAATAGTGAGTATTCCGGAGAATTAGTGAGAATTCATGAGTTCAAATGCTGGAACAGCTTCCTTGTACTCGTGATCCGTAATGAGTACCACTTGCTGCTTCTCCCCTTGGTAATACACCCCGACATTTCCGTCTACACGTTCGAGCGGAACCATGATCACTTCATCTTTCGCGCGAACCTTGAACAATCCTAAATCCTTCATCGTTTATCGCCTCCTTATTTAGTTGGTAAAGGGGAAGACTATGCTTCCCGCGCTTCCCTTGCTTCCTGCTCCGGTTCTTCCCGCATGTACTTCACATGCAAGATCAAACGAGATGCTTTTCGTAGTAATTCGCGCTCTTTAGTTGTCAGGGTGATTGTTACATCCCTTGACGCATCTAACAGCGTTATTGAAGCTTCCTTTTCCCGCATGTTCACTACTCCCTTTCGCTTCCGGGTGAATTAGTAACTTCCATCGCATTCCTACTACTCCCTTTCGTCTCGGTATGGTTTTAGTATAAGCGTATAGTTGGTATAAGTCAACTAGTAAAAACAAAAGAGCGGATCACTCCCCGCTCTTGATCTTCTCCGTAATCCTCGCTTCTTCTCGGTCCGAGATAGCGTAAACAATATTAATGCATTCTATTTCCCCTTGAGTTAGATCAAGTTCCTCGCACATGGCGTCTAATGTCTCTTTAAGCTTGGTGTAGGCTAGGCGCTTCATTCTTAGTTCGCTCCGGTTTTCCATCCAATTACTACTCCCTTTCGTATCTCCATGGTTTTAAATCCGTCTCCCGGCGTTTTAGCGACAAGAAGGGGAGCGGATGGTTCCCGCTCCCTTGGATCGTGCTGCATGAGACGTCCTCGGCATAGCGCTGTTTTCATGACGCTATCCCCTCCGCGAATCGGAAACGATGATAAGTGCTTTTCAATACTTGACAGATAGCGTATTGAAGGCGCGTTTCCGGGATCGTCCCGCTAAATTTGTTTGTAGGTAGTACGGCAATACTCCCGGCTCTCCCGAGCGCAGAAAAGACGAAATCATTCCCCTCTTGATGGAATATTACAATCCATTGCAAGTTGATTGAAGCAAGCGCAGCGATTCTATCCGCTGTTTGATACTCGTTTGTATTTGGCATGAGCGTACTCCCTTTCCGCTAGATGATCTAAAGCGGGGAAAGTTTCTCCCCGCTCGTATCCCCTCCCTTATTCCGATTTCGGCGCTGCTAGATAAAACGCGATTGAGTATGTGTATCCCTCTTTCGCGGTATCGGTATAGGACGACTTGCTAATCATTCCCGCGATGTTTTTCGAGTTCGCGGAAATGAAAGAGTCCTTATCCCGAGACATATCCACTAGCAACGCAAGCTTACTGGAAACATACGTTACAAGAAAGAACGTGGGCTTCCGGTCATCGAATAATTCGTCCATCAGTACATAAACGTTGTACGGATGCTCTGCAATGACTTCCTGCAACTGTTCGACGCTCTCGGGAACAAACTTCTTGTAGCTAAGTCCGTTCATCTCGAATTCGTCTTTGAACTGTTCCGTCTCCTCTTTAGGTTTCGCAGCGGGTTTCGCTGGCTTGGCGCTGGCTTTCCCCTTGCTCGCTACGGTCTTTTTAGAGGTCGAGACGGTCCGTGGTTTTGCGGGCGTCTTTGAAGCAGATTTGGCACTATTCACGACGGGTTCCGCGCTCCCTCTCGGCGTCTTAGTAGCTTTCCGCAGATCACTGATTCGTTTATTAACGATATCAAGTTTAAGCTTAGCTGCTTTCGTCGCTCCCGTCTGCAAGACGGTATGTAATGCTTCCAGTTCCTCAAGTCCCAATTGGGATAACTCCTCCGGGGACTTTCTTAAAGCATCAGTCAAGGTGGTCGCTACTTTTGTCATGTTTACTCGCTCCCTTATTTGGTTTTCAAGGTTCCCTCGTTAGTATCTAACGGGTACAATTAAAGAATAGCATAGTTAGTATTAGTTGTAAAGCACTAACTTATAAAAAGTTTATGCTTGACTATTACTAAGTATCCATGCTACTATATACACGTAAGATAAAACATATCCGAAAGGGAGTAGGACAATGGAAAACGGATTGGGTACGACAACGATGTTATGGGAAGCAGAGGATGCGGGATTGATATTGGATGCGCGGGAAGAGATTCTTCTTAACTCTTTTCGTAGGGATCAAGACGGGCTTTTCCCTACGGAAGATGACTGGCAGAAATTCGCGGATAACGTGATGAATTTTGGTACGTGGTATCTTGCTAAATGCTTGAGTGATGTAGAAAGTGACAAGGATCGGGTTACATATCGGTTTAACAGTCCTATACTTGCTATTACTGGGTTTCAGATCGCTGGCGGTCAACGTTACGACATCGTGAGCGAAATACACGAAATAACATTCGAGATTTGGGCGGAGTGGGTTTGGTTAAAATCGGATCGCGATTTTGATTCGGCGGGGATGCTAGAAATATCCGGGAAGGTGGTAGACATGAAATAAGCGGGGATTTCTCCCCGCTTTCTTTTTGCTCTATAGAGTGCTTAGACGCTTAATGACTAGTGATCCATTCACGTACTTAACGATCCTACTAGCGGCTCTCCTACGCTCTTTGTTCTTGCGCTCCTGCTTTTGGTCCTCCTCGATCTTTTTCAGATGTACACGCTGGATCAGGTCGAATGGGATTTCCTGATCTACTCTTAAATCTGGGTACTCCTCGTAGAATGCTTCCGTCTGGGCGCTCCACGCTTTATTATAGGCGTCCTCACTCTCCCTCCATCCGATATCCTTCCTAATCCCCGCGATAACGTCCCTATGGGGCATCCGCACTTTGTAGTCGAATAGCATGGACTTCCAGAACGTACCTTGATCCATGCTCTGCAACTCCTCTATGTAGGCGGCACACTCCTCCTCGGTATTGAAATACTCCATGTAAGTATGAGAAGGGCGGAAATACAGGTGAATATCGTCCCCGATACGCTTGACGTAGAAATAGATCATTCTTGATCCCTCCGATTGTTTTGTTGGTTTAAGTGTAGCATAGTTAATACAAGGCGTCTATATAGTACGTGCGTGTAGTATAAAAGCGGGATTGCTCCCGCTCACTCCTCCTCCTCCTCTAAATCGATTAATGATCCCGGCTCGTGTTCTTCTAGCGTGATTTGTGCAAGGTCGTTTACTTGATCCCAAATCTCCGCTGGGATCGTAAATCCTTTCACGGCGTTCCAGTCCTCTACTCCATCTTTCAAAAAGTACTTCCATTCAACGAGTAGTATGTAATCCTTTCCGTTCTTCGTGGTGCGCTTCACTTCCCGTTGATTCCGTTCGTTCACGGGAACGAATCCGATATGCTCCTCGTAGTCCCACTTGAATTCCTTTTTCGCGGCGGTCGTTTTCTTTGCTGACATCGCGTTCCCCTCTCCCTTTTCTTAGTTCATGAGTTAATTATATCATATATGGTAATACTACGCAATGCGTACTTACGTAACGTACTATAAGCAAATAAAGAGGACGCTATGCGCGTCCTGTTATACGTCAAGTCCTCCCCATTGTTGGACTAATATTCTGTTAGGTGCTGCTCGACGGAACGTCATAGGGTTAACATATGCGTCCCCGGCGTAGCGGGAGCGATATCCTTCGGTATAGTATTCCGTACGCTGCATGATTGCTCTCGCTTCATCCACGCTGTTCCCCTCCACGATCCAAACACGACTCCAAGATTCCTCATCGACTCTTTTCCATGAGTTAATCAATCCCGGAAATGTGATAGGTTCGGAACGATAGTATTTATAGCTATGCGCGTTAACTTGTACAATAGCGGGGAACACATAGGACTCGTTATTAGCGATATAGGCGGTTCCAAGTAATGCATCTTCTATTTTCGCTTGTCTCCACGCTTCTTCACAGGTGTAAAGCTTCCCTAACAGTTTCTTTTGCTCTCTCGTAAACATTGAACTACTCCCTTTCGTTCTCAAATTTTATTGCTCTTGCTTCTCCATACAAGCGGAGCAAATGAATGGTGACTCTTCATCGTCCCCGCACATGCAGCACTCGTTTAATTCCTTTCGCGCGTCTTCCGTCCAGTTAAGGCAAGCGGTAATAAATCCTGAATATGTTCCAGCTTCCTTCAAGTCATCCATCGTAAAACGATCAATTTCCGACATGCTTTCAGGATCGTAGACTAATACAAGAGCGGAGTCCGGTCCCTTCTGGAATATGTAAAGCGGCATATCGTCTGTATCCGGTCCGTTCTCCCAGACTTCTGTCGTCCAGTACGTGCTAGTATAATACATGTGCATTCCTCCTATTAGGTTTGTCCCGCTTCTCTCGGGTACATACGTATCGTACTATAGTTAGTAATAGTGTGTCAAGTCCTAATTTTTAATTTGTAATAGTTTCGACATTATTTTCTGTTGCGTGACATAATCATATGGTGTATATTGGTAATACAATATAAAAACGAGATAAAGGGAGAGGTTAAATGAGTAATAAAGGCGCAAATCGTCAAAGAGTGGTTAATGAGGACGTAACAAACAACGGTCTTGATATCCCGGAATTGATTACACAAAAACAAGTGCGTGATCAAGCGATTAAAGATTATGTGGCTTTATGTCTTGAGAAAGCGGTTATCAAAACTCGCGAACTTCGCATGGCTGGAATGATCAATAAAGCTGGCGCGGATGAAATCATGCACGTTCTCATTTTGGCTCTATCCACGTTGGAGGGATCGATGGAAGTAGAAACGGTATTGTCATAAGCTTTACATAGCGCTGGGGACTCCCTCGGCGCGTTTTATTATCCAAGGGAGGTTTTACTATGTTTAAATGGCTAAAACGCATCTTTGGGATAACAGACGTGGCTAATGACGAATACAAGGGATGGCAGCGGGAAAGATGTATCATAGCATGGGGAGCAGCGGATTACGCCGAAGTGAAGCGCGCAAGAAACAGGGAACGCATCATGAACGTGATTGGAACAAACAACGTGATCGAAGAAAGACAAAAGCGGGAGGAGAGGAAGTCCCTATATAGAGAATGGGTAGAGAACAATAAAAGTATCTTTGCAAGATCGGCAGAAAGAAATAATGTTATTGAGTTCCCTCTGAAATATATGGCGGGGTAATAGATATATAGATAGGACATATATAGAACACTACCTCCTACTATATCTATATAGAACAAACACTACTCTTCGCCGCGCCTTTTAGATCGCAGCTTAATAATGAACCTGAACCTAGTACCCGTGCCTGTATATAGATATATAGATAGATAAGGTATGTCTATATAGTATATATATATAGAGGGTGTATATACCCCTCACCGCACCATTTTCCCCGGTTTACTTTATATTACCTCCATTTCACCAGCTTCCACTAACTAAAAAGAAAATAAGCGCCGGAAAGGGTATAGATATACATATATAGAGGGGAGATATAGAAGCGGGGTATATAAGGGATATAAAGATAGAAACCTATATAGAGAAGAGAAGGCATTAAAAGAGCCAAATACCACGCCGATAGGCGTGAATACATATTAATAGCCAACCTTTACAAACATATTGCAGCCAATTTGCCAGTATCCAAGCCAAACCAACATGTGAGCCTCGCCTGCCTGCCACCTAACAAACGTGGGGTTTAGGGGCATCTATGTATATATTAGTGTGTTTTCTATATATCTCTCTATGTATATCTCTATATATCTATTGTCTATCATTTAAATAATCAAATTCCCCGCGCCATTTTCTCTCCACGGGAGAGGTTATCCTTTCTTCATAGCGTAAATTTAGCGTCATTAAATAAAACCTGTCTTCGATATGGCACTTTTACCAATTATCGAAAAACAGGCTCATTTGTTGAATCTTTTTAGTTTATACCGACATTCGTAAAATTGTAGTGATATTAGCTAAGAATGAGTGCAATAAGAGTGGCGGTGAGACATATAACCACTACAATTAAAACAGCGGCTTCGGACCATCTCATTATATACCCCTCCCTTATATCATATCTAGCATATAATCTACTTAACGCTATGCCTTTTATTTTCTGAATATATTCATCAGGGTCTTCTCCCCTATATCCGCTGCATAATTCAGATATTCTTCTTAATCCGTCTTCGAATCCCTTTCTTTCCCGGCTTATTCTCCACGGGCAAGTAATGGGATGACTTTGTGTGCCTCTCTCTTCCCCCCAACTCATCCTCCACTTCACATACGAAACATCGTTCTTTAAAGATACTCATTGCATTACTACCTCCCGTTCAAAATAAATTCCAAAAATCAATGGTGGATACATCCAAGGGACTTATCTCTTTTACCTCATGCTCCACGTCATAATCAATTCCTTCATGAGAGATGCGCTCAAGGAATCGGGATCGTACCATAGCTATGAAATAGTAGTCTTCTTTTCCCCGCATAAAGATGGTATCGATTAACGCTTGTTCTACACCGCAGAATATATCTGTACCGAAATAATCGTTGTTTATATTGCATAGGATTTCAATCTCTTTCTCCCCGCCCTCATTCATCCAAATATGTCCGGACACGATGGCTTTATAAGTCCCTAGCATTATTTACTCCTCCTCAACTAATCTTAAGGATGACAGTGGCCAATCTCCGGGGATATCCTTAAGACGGGCGGAATAAATGTAAATGTCTTTGCTTATCTTAGTAATAACGGACTCCCTCCCAATGTAAGATCGATCCATTGCATCCGTAATGACTACTTTATCTCCCGGCTCAAGTCTTCTCTTTTCGTTTAAAACGATCTTGATAGTTACTTCTCCCTTTCCGTACATCTCGTTATCCACGACATAATCAGTAAATAGAACTCGCATATAATCCAAATTACCTTTTCCGTACGGGGTCCCTTCTAAGTACATCGTGTAGGTATCAATAGGTTCACAATGCATCTTTGCTATAGCCCCATATCCGTAACATACTACTTTATCTCCTTTGAATAATGATGGTTTTCCCGCCCAATTCTTCCTAACGAGAATATCCCCTACTTCCGCGCCTACTTCGTATCCATGAGGTATGTCTTTAATAACGCGATATATCATTTAACCCCATCCTCTCCATATAATGAAATTAATGTGCTGTGCGCGATATAATGTGCGGTTGCTCCGGGTGTATATGCGGGAGAAGTATTAGTCACCTTCTTGATCTTCTCTAATGCTCTCCGCAAGATTTCTTCCCGATCCTTTTCATTCTTTTCCGGCATTTTTATCCTCCTTTTATTAACTATCCCCGCACCTTTCAGTACGGGGATGTCTTCTTGCACTACTCGTCTATCATAAGATATTCATGAGGCCATAAGTGAGGGACTTCGTTAAGCTCGTAGTACAAGGAGCCTCCGTTGAAGTGAACTCTCTTAATTGTACATTTGAGTCCAGAAAACGCGGTTAATTGCTTAACGATGATTACCTTATTCCCTTCCTCATAAGCAAAGGAAGGGGCGGTAAGTCGTTCATAGCATTTCTTGATTACTTTTGCGTCCCAAAGGGCGTTATGCTTCCGGTCATTCTCTCCCATTTTAAGACGCGCGAATTCTTCGCGGTTACAATCTGAGTCTATTCCTCGGATTTCGAATAGCGTACAAATGTCAAAGGGAATATAAGAGACGTTTTTTGGAATACTAAGGGCGTCCCCAAACAAGGAGTTAAATAGCACCCAGTCGTAAGACAAACAATCTCCCCAAAACTCAATTGTACCTCCGAATTTTCTCAACCAACATGTGAGGAGGGAAGAAATCTCTCCCCGGTCCTCTTTGTAATAGTTCATTGCACGTTCCTGCTCCGTATCCTCAAGGAATAATCCGGAGAGCACATTATCCTCCACCCACAAAGTGATTTGTGCGCGGTCGTAATCGGTAAATTCGGCGTAAAACTCTTCCCCGTTCTCCATCACTATGCCCAAGCTAATGGGAGTCGTGAGTTGATGAAGTCCGGTGAATTCGAAATCAAAGAACGCTCTCATAAGTCCTCCTCTTTAATTTCGTAATGTAACTCCATCCAATACTCAATAGAGTGAACAGAAATCCCGGCAAAGGCCGTTTCCTGTCCGTAGTAATACTCAACGAGCCGAATCTGTTCGTTCATAGCTTTCTCTCCCTGATGATAGAACGTCAGCTTTTCGGGTTCCGGGTGCACGTCCTTAGTTTCTACGGATGCGATAACACAGTTGGGCTTGAGTAAGTTTGCGGCAAAGATTATGAAGGGGTTAACGTGAGTGACAATAGAGTCATTACCATACGCTTGATTCCGGTAAGACATAATTGCAACTTGATCGTGGAGTAAGATAGCTTTCCTAGCAAGTTCGTCGTTTGTTCCATTCCCGAGCGCAATAGGAAGAGCGGCGGAAACAGGAAGCCCCAACGTATGCTTAATGTCTGATACGTAAAGCTCCATTGTTTCTCCCCACTTTTCTTTCACCATCGGTCGCGTTTCCTCGTTCCTCCATTCAGCAAGCGTATGGGGTTCAATATCCAAATGGACTCCCGCAAACATTTCATCAAAAGCGGATGAGCGCTGGAACGAGTCAAGAACAGATAACCGCTCAAACAATCCTCCCTTCTCTTTGTATTTTGCAGGGTCATACATAGAGGGTTCCCCAAATACCGCGTGAACTTTTACTCCTACGGCGTTCGCTTTACGAATAAAGCTCCGGTAGTAGGATGCGGATGTATTGAACGAGAACCAAAGGTAAATCGTATCAATCCCCTTGATTACACAGAACTTTAATACTCTCTCCGATCTTACTTCATCGGCAACGTAAACGGGACTCCAAAGCCAAGCTCTTCTTCCCATGATTAATTCTCTCCCCCTCTATTAATATCAACAATAACGGCGCGTTCTCTCGCCAAGTCCTCCGAAAACTTCTCGCATTCTTTTTCAAATCTCCGCACTTCTTCATCCCGGTCGTAATCAACAAATTCCACGTTTCCATACGGTTCGATTTGCTCTTTAAATACGTCCTCAAAGGGACTGAAATAAATGACTTTCTCAAAAGCGAAGAAGGCCTTCTCATACTCGTATCCTTCAATTTCTTTATGGAATACGGGTTCAATATGGAATAGATAATGTCCCTTCCCGTAATTTGCGGGGTTGCGATCAATTACGGTGAGAATGACTTTCTCGATGAGTCCGTCCCTCACCCATTGAAACAATTTTCTTGTCTCATGGATTTGTTGGTGGATAAGCAGACTGGCGCGGAATGATTTAGTAGCATGTTCGATAAGTTTCTGTCCGAGCAAGGACGCATCCTCCGCGTTAAGCCAGAAGCTTTCCCCATTAAATTCAAAATAAACATGTCGTTCCTCGCAACTCCGCTCGGGGATAAGTGCTTTAATTTCAATTTGAATGTCCGGGCGATCCGTTACGGATGATTGGGAAAAAGTAAGATAGTCCGTTTTGTACTTCTCCTTGATTACGGTCTCTACATAAGGCATCTTCATTTTATATCCTCCTCATATTTACTTTGTATTACTATGTTTATTATTGTATATTTGGGATTAAAAGTCAAGTCGGGTAACAAATACTTTAGCGAACATTATTCCAACCTTCCTTGTTCCATCAGGGACAACATACGTAATCCGTTTAACGGTATAAGTAAGCACTTCTGATCCCTTGACGATATGAAGCCCGCATCCGACTCGCGGGATATCATAGTTGAATGGGTAGAGAAATTCGCCTGACGTTGCGTCAATAATAACTCCCCTGTACTCCCCGCAATATAGCTTATGGAGTATGTCCGTTTTCTCTTCGCTTCCCTTTTCCTTATTAATCAATTGGTTGCGCATAATTATATCGTCGATCAAGGTTTTAGATTTTGAGTAGGATTCGTAGCGTTTAGTTTCACGTATCCCACTCTCATTAAGATAGGAATGAGTGCTTCTGTACTTTCCGCACCGCTCGCACACTTCAACTTCCATATGTCTTTCTTCACTTTCCGAGTAGTGCCTTCTCTTATACTTGTGACCATAAGCCCAACAATCCAATCGTTTCATTTTACTCCTCCCCGAGAACTATTTCCGCACTAATTTCACTCTTGGTTGTCTTAATGATTCGAATGTCCTTTAACTCAAAAATCCCAGCTTTTAGAACTTTTAATAGGTAATCCTTAAGCTCCTGTAAATTAACGCTGGCGAACACCCTTTTGTCCTGCACATACAACACGTAATTCTTCTTGAGGTCTTCTATTTTAAAGAACTGGACTTCCACAATATCATCCGGGTTGTAGGAATCCGTATACTCCCTCTCGTTCATGCATCACCTATAAAAGAAGCGGGGAATTACTCCCCGCTGCCTTCTTTCAAATCAGATTCTTTAACGAATACTCCATTAATCATGCGTCCTTTACGATCCTTGATTTCATCGTAAGCTCCCCGTACGCACTCTTGAATGTCGATGTCCATTTGGAGGGAAAGGACAGTCATGACAACAAACATATCTCCGAGGGAGTCCTTAACTTTCTCCATGTCATTTCGAGCCATTCCTGCGCAAAGCTCCCCGTACTCTTCCCCAAGTTTCAGCATTTGTCTAGTAGGGTCCGCTGTATGAAGGTTCCGGTCAATAGTCCATTGTTCAATTGCCTCTTTAAGACGATCCATATTTTCGACGCTAAAAATCATTTAATTATCCCCTCTCCGTTTTGGTTACATAGGTTATATTAGCATTTTGGAAGATTTATGTCAATCCGTAATCTATAAGGAATTACACGAAAAAAGAGCCCTTTCGGACTCTTCTTTTATCAGGTATTAGGGAGTAGGCGGGACGGATAATTCGTCTGCCAAGTTGAAGACTTGAATAGTTCCCGAGTTGATGGATTCAATAGGAATGTAATCCAATTGCTTTTCCAAATTCGGCTTCATGTACAAGACGGTCAATCTCATAGGATTGATTTGATATACCAGTCCGTAGAATACATCCGGTCTGGAATCCCCTTCTGCACGTACAAGAATTTCGATCTTGACCGGATCATTAAGGTTCCATTCAGCGGGGTTGTACAGGTTTGCGGTAACGAATCCCTTTTGTGCCATCTTATTTCCCTCCTTCCCTATCAAACTCCCATATAGAAAAAGTCCCCGCGCAAGGCGGGGTCATAAGGGGGTCTACTATGGTGACAAAGTTGTGACAAAGAATTTCGCTAAGAACATATTACTAAATTCGTTAGTCAATGTCAATAACTTCCTCGTTAACTTGCTTCCGGGGTGGGTTGTCATCTTCCACATCCATTTTCCCGGCGTTCGGATTCCCGAATATCTTCGCCAATATCCCGTCTGCTGGGTTATGGACGGTTGTCGTAGTCTCCTGCGTTCCATCCGAATTCAGGCGAGTAGTCTGCTGGGCCACAATAGATGGGCGGCGGGTAGAGTCCATAAGCTGCTTCATGCTCGCCATGAGCTTCATATTCTGATCAATCATGGCGGTCAATGCAGGGTCCGGCATCCCTCCGTCCATTTGTTCAAACATGGCAAGACGCATCATACGTCCAAGGTTCATATTAGTCATCCCCGCCATCGCGTCAAGGATGTCATCCGTGTTCCGGGTATCAAATTGCTGGAATAGCTTTTCGAATGCGCAAGCGTGATCCGGTTTATATTCGGGACATTCTCCCGCTTTATAGCACGTATTACACGCGAGCTTAGGGAAATGCTTCGAATAGATTTGCTTCGGTTTCCGGACTACTTTCTGTCCTTTCAGGAATCGTCCCTTTTCATCCCGAATCGCTACAATTCCCTGCTGCCTCAATTCAGCGTCATAAGCTTCTACTTCTTCCATACTGGCATCCGATCCCGGAGGAAGCATTCCATATCCCTCTAAATCAGAAGGGGCTACGTCCACTAATTCCTCGTTGTCATCCGTAAGGTAACTCTCCCGCTCTTTAGGTCTCTCCGGTGGAGCTTCGATATCTTCATCCTCTTTGGAGAAAGTATCATTCTGTCCTGTGGCGTTCATTAAGTAGAAATCCTTAAGCTTTTGGATCGCTTCCTCCCGATCTGACACCATTTCTTCCGTGTAGAACTTTAGAACATCGAAAAGCTGCTGATCCTCAAGCTTGGAAAGCTCCTCCTCGTCAGGCGTGAGATAAACATAGAACTCCCAAAGAAGATCGAGAATTTCGTCCTTATCCCGGGTCAAGGATATGTTCAAGAACTCGGCATATTGCTCATAATCCTCCATATCCCCGTCGAACCATTCCCGGCTCGGAGGCTTAATCTTCCTCCAATTCTCATTCCGCTTCGGGGCACTGGATTTCCGCTTGATTTTGAGCTTCTTTTTTGGCGCGGATTCCTGCGTAGCTTCTAGGAATTCATCCAATTTGGACTTTCCTTGTTCGGCTAAATCGTCCCGCTGCTGGGCACCCTTCTTCAAACTCAATTTTGGTTTCTTAGCGGGCGCGGCGGAAGATTCGGATTTCGATTTTCTGAATATTGGCATGGGTCGTTCTGCTCCTTTCTTGGATGGGGCTCCCTTCATCCAATATTGTTTAGCGCGAATTCTATTTCGAATATACTTCTCGGCTTCCAGAAATACAAGCAGATTAATTCGGATCAATTCGTACGGGTTCTCTTTCTCCGCGAGTTCCCAGTTAGCGCCAAGCTTGATAAACTTCATCTTGTATTGACGCTTCCATTGGGCTTTCTTAAGGCGTTTCATTGTTCTCCCGTCGAACCAGTTCAACTCCCCGTATTGAGTACCCACAAGCCATGTCGTGGAGTCTCCCGTGTAGAAGGGAACGCGGGACATAAGATCAACGCGAGTAATCGCGAATCCATGAATCAATGCTCCGTACTTCTTCGCGATGTTAGCCATCTTGATCATGTCGCTCTCTTCGAGATTCGCGTTCTTCAACGAATATCCCACGTACTTAAATCTCTTACACATCTTCTCCCAAGCTGGTTTTCCATCGAATGGATGCCACACATAACATACGAGAACTCCAAGCTCTTCAAGCTCCCGAAACTGATTATTTCTCCATCCTTCTACAACTTCCTCCCCGACGATATTCGCGATATCGATTTCTACGCAGGAAAAGATGATGTCCCGGTTCTCACGGATAAACTTGGTATAACCAGCTATATACTTCTCCCAGTACTCCATGGGCTTCTTCCGGTACTCTTCCTCGTTCATATGGAAGGTATATGCGCCCGAGTCTATCATAAGCTTAACATCTGGGTGCTTCTCTAAACGCTCCCTAATCCAGCGCTTCCCCTTCTTCTGGATGTAGTGGTACGAAACGAGAAGCTTCTTTACTCCCGCAGATATGGCGATATCCCAATAACTATCCGACTCCACGCCGGACATAATCAAAGAGGAGGGCTCACGGTAAATATGATCAAGGGAGGTCATGACGTTCCTCAAATGGGGAAGATTGTGTGATGTGATTTGCCATTGTAACTAAGATTCCTACAAGGATATGGGCGGGTACGGTTACAGGAATTCCGTTCTCTTCTAAAGAAAACTCAAACTCCCCACAATTTCCTCCCATATTGTTGTTAAAACGAATAGCGATATCAATTATCCCCGGCCCGCTATTCATACTCACGAATTCGGTAGTAAATACTTTACTCATGTTAAACATCTCCCTTCGGATATGCGTAGGTTGTTTTCGTACCCACTCCGTGCGCTTTTACTCCCCGGCTTGATACGCATGTATGCTCCGCTTCAAGAACAATGGTAAGCTTTCGAGGTCTAAGGCGTCCTACAAGGTACTTTCCGATTTCAATCGTGAGGGTTTCTTGTGTACTTGGCTTCCGGGAGAACCATTCCACAGCGCGGGGAAATTTAGATAATCCTAAAATATGCTCATCTGGAACATAGCTTATATAAGCGGTCCCTACAAAGGGCATATGGTGGTGTGCGCAAAGAGACGTAAAGGAAATAGGCGATACTTCAATGAGGGCTTCACCGGGACTTGAAAATACAGTCATTTGCTTATCAAGCTCTTCGGTCCCTACTCCGTCATTCCGGGTCATTTCAAGCAGCGCTTTAACTACCCTCTCCGGCGTCTTTTCATTCTCTGGGTCCGTCTTGATCCCTAATTCCTCCATGATCGCTTTATAGTGAGAAACCAATGAATTCATCTTGCTCTCCGAAACTACTCGCATATTTTTCACTCCTATTATCTCGATTCCGTTTTCGTGTAATTCTACATCAAGATGGTCTAAGATGATTTCCTGTCCGTCTGGATAAAGAAAGGCGGTTGTATACTCCCGCTTCCCCTTATCATACCGCTGTTCCCCATTCAAACTCGTGGACTTCCCATGGACTCAACTTTACGACATCCCCCATCCAAATCCCCCTTATACAAAGTAAAAGACTGCTACATATAATAGTAGCAGCCTCTTGGGGTTCCGGCAAGCTTAACTTCCCGGTCGTCTCAAACGGTTGACTGTATTCGATACAGCTTGCCGAACACGTTGAGCGATAGATGGAGGGCGGCGGGATGAGCGCGGCGGAAGTGATCCAGCGGTCCGGGCTCCCGTGTTACGGGTTGCTCCCTGTCCCTGTCCCTGTCCCGATCTTCCTCTTCCGGCTCCCCCGCTTCCTCTCCCAGTGTTCCCGGCGTGGGAAGTAAAGAAGAATTTCATAAGAAATCCCCCTTATTGACCACGGTTAGGGCGATTCAGCGTACGTCCGCCAGTTCCCCGCAGGGCTCCGTTCCGTTGTCCAACAGTACGGGCTCCGGCTGCTCTCGCTCCGGTGTTACGAGTAGCGCCCCCGGCGGCTCCGTTACGGTTACCTCCGGAACGGCTCGTGCCGCGTCCAGTGTTTCCGGCGTGTGCTTTGTTCAAGAATCTGTTCAGCATGGGTTGCACCTTCCTTAAAAGTTATTTGGACTACATTCATTCTCCATCGCGATCCGCGATCTTCCTTCCTCTCGAAAGGGTGACATCCTACTGTTTCGGAACAGGCATCCTACTATTTCGGATGGGAGGGTGAGATTTGGGGCGTTACTCCCATGTAGCCATGCTTTAACGCTGAATATAAAATACCACATTCTTGAAAATTCATCAAGTACTTTTACTAAATATATTTCCTTTTCTTCTTTCCGCACTTTGAACATTTGTAGACGTTTATTTTCCCCATCCCTGTATGGATCAATCTCTCGTTAACCTTATAGTACGCGTGGATGCAGAAGAGCTTTCTTAACTTCATACTCATTCCGCTGTGATCCAGCTTCGGTAGTCAGCGCGGGCTAAACAGTCTGGGCACTCGCCGCAGGTAATATCGTTGAAAGCAAGGTTGCAGGAGATTGTGTTATCAAGAAGTTCAAGTCCATCCATGCCCATATTTAAGGCGTGTTGGAATACATCATCTTTTCCCCATCTTACGTAAGGTGCTTTAATCTGCACTCCGCTTACGTGAGTAGATACCTCATTCATCATTTTAACGAATAGGGGATCAGTATCCGGATAGTAGTTGAGGCCAATAAATCCGGTGTAGATTTCCGGTATTTTGTTCGCTTCCGCGTAGCTCATGGCGTAAGAGAGGAATATTACATTCCGAGCTTCTACATATTCCGTCCCGCTCCCTTTAACAGTAGAGGAAGAAGTCCAGTCCATCTTTGGAAGAAAGATTAAGTGAGCGTTTATGTTGTATTTAGTTAGCCAGTAACTTGCTTTAACTTTCTCCCCAAAAGTCGCTCCCTGCCCGTAAGAGAAAAAGAGCGGATGAACTCTGTACCCCTGCTTCAAAAGATCGTGTAGGAGAACGGTGGAATCCATCCCTCCGGAGTACAGGATAACGGCATCCTTTGTAATGTTACTCATTTACTTGTACCTCCTCTACGATCACTTTTCCGTCCTTATCTCTTTTAATAACAGGGGTAATTTGCTTCAATCTCTCCCCTTCCTTAATTTTAGGGAATCTCTCATCATAAGTAATTACGGAGAATCCAACGCCATCAAGGTAGTGAAGGGAGTCGGCATTCACGACTTCCAAGTCTACTCCAATCCTCTCCCTAATGAATTCGCTAATTAAAGCATAGGATACGTAAATAGTTCCTCCCCTTTTGGCTAAAGGAAAGGCGGCGAAAATAATCAAAGTAGGAAAAGGAAAGTCGTCAAAGTAGATTGCGAGATCGACTTCATTGATAATACGAATAGAGTACGTCTCAAAACAGCTTACGTCATTCCCCTCTGCCCGCAGGAAATTCAAGAAATACTCTATCTCGTCCTCCGCCCATCTGATTGCGTCTTTAGAGGTTTTATTGTTAGCTAAAATGCTCTTGCGTTCAAGATACTCTTTAATTTTCTTAAATAAATCCCATTTTTCGTTATTTTCCACGTTTAGCGCTCCTTTTATTTTAACTTTGTATTACCACATATCCACATGTTCAGAAATCCATCCCCGGAAGTTACGCTCCGTAAGGGTCGCGATCCCGCAGCGGTCCATCCCCCGGAAATGATCGATACAGGAAGCAAAGGCGCTTTCCTTTGCGTTCTTAAGATCAATCTGTCCCGTATGTCCAATAACAGCAGCCTTACTTCCAGACTCTGAATGAATTCGGGAAATGGTTCGTTTCAATTCGTCCTTCGTGAAGTTCTGCGCTTCATCGACAAGAACGAAAGCGGATTGTAAATTACATCCTCGCAGGAAGCTATGGGGACGCGCTTCTACCCATCCGAATCTATCGGACATGGCTTTCATGGGGTCTTCCCCAACTTCGATCAGCGCGTCATAAAGGGGATCAAGGTAACGATCATATTTCTCCTTGTCTCCCGGGAAATGTCCCATGGCGTTTTCTTGCACGGGAGAGAAGATGTATACTAATCGATCAATTCGTCCATGCTCTTTTAGGAGCTTGGCGATAGCGATAGCAATCGTCGTTTTACCCGTACCAGCTTTCGAATCACAAAAAACGATGTCTTCGTTGAGGAGCTTGTGAGCATATTCTTTTTGCTCCCCGGTCATCTTCGGCATCAAGCCGTAAAGAAGGTTGTTTGTGATATCCCATTTGGCATTAAAATTAACGGCTTTGGACGCTTTTCCCATGCTTCCCACTCCTTTTAATTATCCGTTTCTTGCTTCGGCTGCGTTCGCCCAGAATACGGCTTGCTCTATATTCTTGAGGGATTCCCGCTGCTCAAAACACTCGGGAGTATGTGTTGCGATAATGACCGCTAAATCTTTTGCTGCTCTGCGGATAATTTCGTATTTCTCCGGCTGCCCTTCTTTCGGTGGGTGATAGGAGAAGTTCTTCTCGATCCGTTTAAAAGCTGGTGGAATCTGATCTTGAATGTTAGTGACTTCGGACCTGATTTTGGCAACATAATTGATCTTATCAGGGTCAAGTCCCATCTTAACTACTCCGGCCCGGGTAATCTGTCTTTCCGTAGCGTTAAACTCAATATCTACGGTGACAGTAGCGGACGGCGATACCAAAGTTCCAAAATAATAATCAATCGTATACTCTTTTGTTTTCATCGCTGCCCCTCCTTAATCTAATCCAATAATTTTATGAATCTGTATTCCTAATCTTGCGTTTTTCGGCTTCTCTTCAATTAACCAGTTAGACAAATCTTTCATGATCGTACTTTTGTTGTTAGAAGTAAAACAAGGGCTGAAAATGACGGGGGCAATAGTCGGGAATTTCTTCAATACACTAAGCGCGTAATCAAAGTCCGCGCGGTCTGCAATGACGAATTTTACTTCATCCCTATGCCCAAGAAGATCGAGGTTGGAAAGTATGTTCTTTTCCGTCATTCCGCTGCACGGGGTTTTTACATCCATCACAAAAATGTAGGATCGCATTAGAGCGTGGCTGCTCAAGTCCACTCCCCCATTTGTTTCGATAGAAACGGTGTAACCTCTCTCCACTAATTCGTAAATGAGGGGCATTGTGTTTTCATGGAGAAGGGGCTCTCCTCCTGTAATGCAGACGTGCTGATTACGCATTGCTTTCACGGCGTTCATGATGTAATCCAGACTTTTCTTCTTGAACTTCCCTCCCCGCACCGCGTACATCGTATCACAGTACGTGCAGAGCATATTACATCCATAAAGGCGGATGAACGTTGTGGGGTATCCGGCGTACTTACTCTCCCCTTGTAGGCTGCTAAAAATCTCCGAAAGTGGAAGCTGCATATCCATAAGCGCCCTCCTTATCTCAAGTCATCTGCCGTAATCTCGGCAAAGCTCGTCGGATTCTCCCACAGTCTTACTTTATCAACCGGGAAGTGCGGGGAAAGCTGCTGGAATATCCAGATAACAATATTCTCCGTAGAAGGAATGAAAGGGAGAACTTCATTCAGGTATTTGTGATCAAGCTTTTCCTCAATCATTTCCTTCATGAATTTTTTCAACTCCCGGAAATCTATGGAGATTCCTGTCTTATCGCTAATGATGGTTCTTACGTATACTTCGTATTTGTAGGTATGACCATGGAGGTACTTACACTTCCCGTCAATGAAGGGGTTATTATGCGCGGCGTCGAATTCCCCAATCTTGCAGACGGTAATCCACGGGGATACAGCGCCGTACGGGGCGTGGTTCTGGCGAGGCCCAGTGTAGGACAATTCGTTGGTATCTTTCGTGAGGAGGTACATGAAGGTCCCTAATTCTTCGGCGGTCATGTCCTTTGTATCTTTCAACAGTTCTTCGATTCTATCTAAGTTTACGTTCATTGTTCTTCCCCTCTCTTTATTTATGAAAATAGCCGGGATAATTCCTTCCCGGCTTTTCCCTTATAACAGCGTACAGACTTGGATGATGGTCGTCCGGTCTTCCCCGTCAATATTAGTAGTTCCAAATCCCGGGCGAACGATCAAGTCCCGTCCCGATTGCGCCACATATCCCCGGGCTCTGGCGATCCCCTTCGTGGCTTGGTTCAGGGCTCCGGCTCCGATGGTGTGAATTTCAACAACGCTTGATGTTTTTACAGCATGGGCGATAGCCCCAGCGATGGATGCTACATTCGTGCTGTTCGAAACTTTCAAGATGATCTTTCCGTTTTCGTTAATTTGCGTGATTTTTTCCTCTTCCATGTAAACACTACCTTTCCTAATATGTTTATTGCTGCAATGGCTCCATATTCCCGGCTATCCATACTATGATCGCGGTTATCTCCAAGAACCCAATATCGGGGGTCGTTATCCCACGCGTCCTTGAAACATTGGGAGATTCGCTTCACGTTAATACGTCCCGTAGGGGCGAATAGTACAACAATTTCCCCGGCGACGTATTTCCGGTTCCTCCGGTCCACGATCATAATATCTCCGTCATAAAGTTCAGGCTCCATACTTGATCCCGCAACCTTAGATATGGAGTAGCGAAAGAAGAATATGACAGCAACTAAGAAGAGTATACCAACTATTAGTGCGGCGGTAAATATAAACTTATGATGCGAGGCCAAGTCCATCATCTTTTCTTCTTCCCCTTTGCTGGAATGATTACTTTGTTTGTATCTGTGATTTCTAAGAAGTCATCAAGCTTTAGGAGTACAAAATCCTCTGCGGTCTCAACTCTCTTCCCGTCCACGATCTTCTGTCCGCGATGGCATATGACGACAGGGATTTTATTCGGAGGACAATCACTCTCCGCTTGTGAATACCATTCCTTCGGATGCCATGTCTTGTGATCCTTGCACTCGGTATGAAGGCGAAAGAAGATATCCTCATCCAAACACGTTAAATCCCCGCGAATGCTATCATTATCCTGCGCCTTCTGGAATCCCCCGGACATCGGGGTACGTACGAGCTTGATTTTCCATTTTTCTAAAAACTTTCGGGATATTTTACGCTCGTACGTAGCGCCCTTCGTCCTCCTCATCTTCCCGCTTTTCGACAATCCAAGCGCGGTTTCCAATCTCACGATTTCAGCTTCTAATTGTTCCGGGTCCCATCCCCGCAGCTTACATATTTCATCTGGCATGTTCGTGTACATGGAAAGCTGCTCTTCAATCAGTTGCCTATTCGTGATCTTTGGCTTCCGCTCTTTTTTCGTCTTAGTTGGTTTAGGAGAGGTTTTACGAACTATGCGGAATTTACTCATCAGAATTGTTGGTTCGTTCCGTACGCTCGGACGTTGATTCCCGCTTTTCCTAGCGTATAGAATACCCTTGCTGTAGTTATGGGGTTTTCTAAGAAAGCTTCGTCGATAATAATTTCCTTGACGTCCGGGAGAAAAATCTTGCGTCCGTGATCCTGAATGATGTCGGAGAAGGTTATAATCATACCAATCTTTAGTTTACAATACTCGTGTGAAGGGGACATAGTGTCCCATGTAAAGTGGTTCCTTACTTTCTTCTCTGCGATGCACTTCATGTTTAAGTTAGGTACTGCGAGGTAAGCATCAGGGTCTCGAATAAAATCCTTAATAGCTTCCGTTGATTTGCCGCTCCGTCTTTCCCATTCAAAAATCTGCAATCCCATGCTTATCTTCTCCTCCCAAATTTGTTATTTGATACGTTATGCTCCCGGCCCTCATTGTTGTGATCAGAAGATCGGCGGGAAATCTCGCGGCTAATGTTGAAAATGGCATCTACGATGTTCTCAAGGTAATCGTCCAAGATAGCCAGCTTGGATTTATAATAATCCGCATCATCAACGAGCTTCGAACACTTGGCATCCGTAAGGACTTTTAATTCCTTTTCCTTCACGGACGTTTTAGGCGGCTGCGCGGAATAGATTCTCTCCCGCTCTCGATCCAGTTTCTGCGCATTTTCCATCGCCATAGCTGCTACTCTTCCGATCAAGGTACGGGTCCACATTTTCTGCTGTGTAAAGGCATTGAGGTACTTACCCAATTCTTCGCTTGTTTCTGCGGTAATGTCGCGAGGTAGGGTTAAGTAATCCTCATCCACATTATCTTGTTCGAACAGCGTGATCCCGTCCTTCCGCAAATCCTTCTCAATCTTATCCAGCATAGACGCTTTCGGCGTCTCTTCCTGCTTAGGCTTCCTTACAATCTTCATTCATTCCACCATCCCAGAAGAAGAGCGAACGTAAAGAAGAGGAACATAAATGTAAAGACAACGAACAAAAGGGCATCATACCATCTCGGGCTCCGAGGAGAGTCAATGGTTCCCTGCGTCCCGTCCTCAAGTTCTACATGAATTCTATCTTCTGCTATATAATTCCCTGCGGTAACAAGGGAGAAGATTCCTGTCACCATGATTCCGATTATTTTTGCTAGTATTAGCATGTATCATTCCTCCATTCTTAACTTGGGAAGCACGTTGATAAGTATGAACAAAACTTGCCTTCCGATTTGTTCTTGCATTCCTTTGGCGGAAGCTTTTTCTCCGCGAAATACTTGTTATTCAATCTGTATTTCGCGAGGACTTCGTTTAGAACTTCGTCGTTCCGGGTGGTATCGAAATCCTTTAAATCCTGATCATTCTTATCTTCGTAAAGGAAGATAACACGGTTGATGGGTTTCTTGAGATTGTACAGGATTTCGTCACATTGCATGTGCTGTCCAACCTTGAACTTGATCTTCTCCGCTTTCGTATACTTGTTCCCGCTTTTCAAATGCTTATAGAGTTGCGCGTACTTCAATCGGCGGTAAAAAGCGCTGCGTTCAAAATCCTCTTTGGTTGGGTACTTTTTACGCAAATAAAGGCGATGCTCTTCCAAGCAATAGAGATACGTATTCCCCTGCGCGATATGATCTTCTTTGGCCTTCTTCAACGATTTGTATTGCATATCGTTGATGGACTTGATTTCGAGAATGACGACTTCTTCCCGTCTCCCCGTCAAATCCATAAGTCCGTCCGTATGCCCCTGAATTTGATCCCCTTTGTGATATAAGGGAACTTCTCTCATCAGTAGGACTCCGGCGTCCTCCAAGTAGGTCTGCAAGCGATCATGAACGTGATGACCATTGTCAAAAATGCGGCGGGTTCGCGGGGCAATGGGGTCCTTCTTCGTCCCCATACGTTGATAATAATTTGCTCGGCAGCATCCCAAGGCTCCCGAAGGGGAATTTGTTTCGTTTTTCCGGTCCCCATCCTCTTCATTTTCCACTCGGATAAGGTGCTGATCTAATAACTTCACAATCCCCGTAGTTTTCATAGTTGCAAAAACGTTCTTAAGCGCTGTGGATGCCAATCTCCTTCCTCCTTCCTGAAAAGGAAAGAGGGATAAAATCCCTCTCCCGTAGTTATTGTAACACTTGGTAATAGTAACTGTAAATCTTTAATTTTCCTGCTGGTTAACGGACAAGAAATAAAGAAAATCGCGGCGACTAATAACAACTAAATGTCCACGATTTTCAAATTGAAGATCAAATCGCGTAAACAGATTGTACTTGTATGCCGTATAGAATGATTCGGCGTGAAGGGGCGTAGAGTTAGCGGTTATGGTTATGGGGTACTCTGGAATTTCAAATTCTCCCGCCATCCCCCACGCTTCAAAATCATGAACGGACATAATCACAAGTTGAACTTCTATTCCGCTTCCTTTTGCAATGTCTATCTGCATAGCGGGAGTGCGGGCATTCTCCCTCAACGCCTCCATCTCGATCTTCTTCCAAATATCCCATTTGAGAATGTACTTGCTGGCAAAAGTGAACTTGTTTTCAATCAAGAAGTCATCCGAGTTTAATCCCACTTTACCTCTCCCGCTGATCGCGTCCCCCTTCATGGAGGCGAATGCTCCGCTTCCCGGGCGGATTCTCCCGCTTCCCAAATCCTTCGCGGTGCGCTTTTCCTGATCGTTAGAAATCTTACGAATCCGTTTTGCGTCCATAGACTAGCCCCTCCACAATATGCCTCAAGAATTTGATTTCTTCCCGATTTCTCACTAACTCTTCCCGGGTAATCTCCATTTCCGTTTCAAGCATCTCAACAATAGAAGCGGGGTGGGTACTGTTGGGGATAGTTAGCGTTTTAGGGGTAGTTAGAGCATATTCTAACTTCTCTATCCGCTCCTGCTTTTCTTGGAGAAGTCTTTTAATCTTTTTGTCCTTCTCTTTTAACTCAAACTCAAGACCTCTGATTACATCGGCTTGATCCCTAATCTTGCGCTCCATGCCTTCCATTTCTTCGGATAGATCGTGTGCAAGTTCGGAAACAAGGTTGTTTACCTCTTCTTCGTCTGCTGCCTCAAATCCAGAAATATCTACGTACGCTTTAATGACGGAGTTGACAAATTCTACCGCGTGGATTGTATTATTCTTCATCCTCATCTTCCTCCCCGGGCTCGTTATCCCAATTCTCTACAAGAACGCCTACGGCTTCGTCAATGTACTCCCGGAGAGCTTTAACTTCTTCGATAAGCTCTTCGATAGTCTCCGCGTCCGATTCTCGGATTTTCTTCTGGATTATGAAACGTAATGCAGCGTTAAGGTCTGAAAAATAACCCAAGTTTTTATATACTTCCCGTCCTTCTGAATCCACGTCCCCGTTGTACTCCCGGAGAATAAACTGTCGCGGATCAGACTCCAAATATACAAGGCTCTCCTCATCGATTAGAACTTTCATCTACCAATCATCTCCCGATCTTTTTCTTCTCTTCTTTTCTACTTCATGTCCTTTCCAATAGGTGCAATACTTCCTTCCGCTCTCCTCATCGTTTACCATATCGAAGGACGTGACGCTATTGTTTGTGCATCCTTCCTTTTCATCAAAGAAGGAGCATGAGGTACACGAAGCAATGTACCTCCAACTCTTCTTATTTTCGACATGCTCCCAGAAGCTGTTGAATCCCCGTCCCCGCGCGGGTCTTTTCCCCTTCTTAGACATCAGGTTTAATTACCCACGGGTTAAGGTTCTTTCGGAGATTCACATAATGTTGGGGAAACGATCTGAACTCTCTGATTTCTTCGTGATAGTCTGCTCTAAGGCGTGTAGCGTAAGTGGAAAGTAGTTCAAGAAGGTCTTCGCGAGAAAGAACGAATAATTCCGCCGTAAGGACTTCCCTCATGTTCTTTAAATCCGGTACGGATTCTACTTCCATAGTTTTTGAAATTTCATCTGCTATTTTCATCGCCATAGACTTCATCGCATACTCATGAAGTTCCTCAACTGGCATGTTTAAGTAATGACTAGTTGTATCAAATGAAACTCTTAGTTGGTATTTGTCTGCGAGCAAAGCTCCGTTCATAACTACTCTATCCGTGGGTCTATAATCCCTATTCATCTTCCCAATCCTCCTCATCATCCTCACCAAATCTGTCCTCAACGTCCTCTTCGGAATTCAGGGCGGTGTCGAGAATAACGTCCCTTAGCTCATCGAAAAGGTCCGGGGAGTTGTCAATTTCCTTGCGCAATTGATTAAGAAAGGGATCTCCCCCTTGAATGCGCATGTCCTCATATTCATACCACGCTCCGGAGCGTTTAATGATCCCGTACGCTACTCCCTCAATGAAGATTTCCTTCACAACATCGATATGTCCGAGTGGGACGGGTCCCCCTTCATCAAAATAGAAATCATACGATCCGGTCCGTTGTGGAGTGCCCGTCTTGTTCTTATGAACTTTAAACGCGGTCTGCTGTCCAATAATCTGTTTGTTGACCCCGCTCCCTATCGTGATCCAATCCCTGCGCTTTAATCGCAAGTCAACGGAAGCAGCGAATCCGATAGCTCTTCCTCCCGGCGTATACTCCGGGTCTCCATACGCGCCGATCTTCTCCCGCAATTGATTGATCCCGATTACAGTTACAGGCAAGGCCCCTTCGCGTGAAAGAAGATTATTTGTTGCTTGGAACTTGCGGAAATATTCCCCGAACAGCTTGGGTTTAATCCCCATCTGCATTCCGTCATTCATGTCCTTGTCGTACTCTTTCATCGGAACCATAGCTTCCAAGGAGTCGTAAATAATTAAATCCGCGATCCCCTCCTCTTGCATCCGATGCCCAATCTCCAACGCTTCCTCCATCCCGGCGGTAGGGTTAAAGATCAGGTTTTCAACATCAATCCCAATTTGCGTTCCATATTCGTTCGTCCATGCTTCCGCCTCCGATTGAATAAGGGCGACGGTCAAAGGGACTTCAATTGTGGTAGGGGAGTACTCAAAGACGTCTCGGCTGCTCGCGTCATTCTGTTTTTTCTTTTTCGTTTGAATCCGCTCGTAGAGGGGTTTTGTGTACTTCTGAAAATTACTTGCGATATGGTACGTAAGAGAGGACTTAGTAGACGAAAAGGCCCCCGATATCTGAATGAATCTCCCCAGCGGTATACCTCCTCCAAGCGCTATATCCAAAGAAAGGCTTCCGGACGGAATACGTGCGGCTCTTTCCTCTTTGATATCGCTCGCAGGACGCAACGTGTTCTTCCCGAATTTCCGATTCATTTCTTCAATGAATTTAAGCTGTTCTTCTCTCATGAAAATCCCCCTATTAAATTATGGTCGTCGTGGCATTGGTGTGCAGACGAGTTGCACATTCCGCGCAAATCTTTACCTCCCCGAATAATTGATCCGTAACTTTCCCGCAATTCTTGCATCCGGGCTGGTAAGTCCGCAGCGTAATCGATCCCTTATCGTCTGTAAAAACTTCCAGAGGGGTTCCTTCATCAATCCCGTGGGTATCCCGAATCGATTTGGGAATTACAATGCGTCCAAGCTCATCAACTCTCCTTACAATGCCTGTGGCTTTCAAACTCATACTTTCATCCTCCATTTTTAGTTAGTATTAGTTTTATTTAATGAATCCCCGTTTTTTCGCTTCCGCGATCAATTCCTCATCTGGGATAACGGACAAGTCCACTACTTCCCGCACATCGTGCATGCACCACTTACGTATCTTGAGGTTAGCTCCGGAAGGAAGCTTCTCATTAAGAATGTACTCCCCGGCGAATTCCCCAATAATCTCTACGGTATCTCCAACTCTGTCCGTCCACCAGTCCTGAAAGGTTTCCGTTTCTCCAATGGTCCCAATCGTTTTTACAACTTTCATTTGCGTTTCCTCCTACATATTTAGTAATAAAAATAAAGTTGTTATAAGCACGAATAAAAAGATCATGAGGAGGAATAATGAGAATAGAAAGTACTTCATAACTCCTCCCTTATTTCGCTTCTGCGTAGTTGGCTCCGAAGTCATAATCGGCCCGGAGTCTTACGTTTGTCATTGGACGCGGGAGACAATTTTCCATAAGGTACTTCTTCCGCTCCGCAACTTTTTCCTTGTTCTTCTTCGGACAAACGCCGACAACTTCGTCATGCACTTGCAGAAGTTGAATGTATCCCAGCTTCTTAAGAATAGGATCGTTCTCAATAAGAAGCTGCGCAGAGATCGTGATGTCGGCTGCGCTACCTTGAATCGGTGAGTTAATTGAAAGACGTTCATAATATCCTTTGGTCTTGAAGTCCTCGGCATTAATTCCGTCAAGATGTCTTCTCCGTCCAAGAATAGTATACACGCATTCATTCTTATGTCCGAATCTCTTCTGCCCGGACATGAATTTTGCTACTCCCTCGTACGTCTCAAAGTAAAGGTCATACATGTACTGGGCTTCTTTCTTAGGAACCCCAAGCTGTGACATGAGCGCTAATGGGCTCCCCCCATAAACGAGAAGGAAGTTGATCGTCTTGGCTGCTTGCCGCTGCTTCGGATATAGCTTTTTCGCTTCGTCTGGATCGCAATCCAGTTTATACATATTTACGGCGGTGTCTCCGTGCGCATCCGCTTCCCGCTCAAACATACTTATTAAAAGTGGGTCTTGGGAGAAGTGGGTCAAAATGCGCATCTCAAGGTTTGAAAAGTCCGCCGCGAGAACTTCGTAATTCTCTTGATCGTCCGGGATAAAGAGGGAGCGGATTTCATAACGAATCCAGAAATCGAATACCGCTTTCTCTCGTTTGTAATACTCCATGGCTTCCAAGTATTCCTGCTCGGTTGGGTACTTATCCCGATTCGGTTCCTTAACCGATTCCAAAGAACGCGGAAGCTGTTGGAGGTTCGGGTTTTGACAAGAAAGACGTCCAGAGGATGTCCCGCATTGGTTGAAGGAACAATGCACTTTCCCGTCTTCGTAAATCTGCTCTTTCAGCCCGATCATGAAGGCGGTATAAAGCTTCTCAAGGCGCTTGTAGTCGAGAATGAATCTAACAAGTTTCTGTCCTTCTATCTTACGCCTGTCGCGCTTATAGGTCATCTTGGAGATGGCTTCTAAGCAATCGTTGTTTGTCTGCGGAATTCCCGTAGCTGTTGTACTCGTAACAGGAAATCCGTAACTAATATCAACTAATTCTTTGACGTAAGAATCCTCATAACCTACAATGACATCTTTGTTGTTCTTTTCCTTATATTTCTGCTGTCCCTTCCTTGGTCCGCTCTTGTAGTAGACGGGATTTCCTTCTTTATCAAACTCATACTCCACGATCTTCTCATATATCGGCTTCTGCTTCTTCCATCCATAGAGGAGCATCGCAAGCTGTTCATCAGAACCGATGTTAAATTCTACTCCGACGATTTCGTAAATTTTATAGCGGAGCTTATCCAAATCCCGCTGCGCGCTTTCAATCATCTCGTCGAGCTTTTCTTCGTCGATCTTGAATCCCCGGCGCTCCATATTGTACAGAACGCGGAGGTAAGGCATCTGGCGCTTGAAGAAGTACTTAAGGGCCCCCTCCTCCTCCAAAGCGTCGTATACATCCAAATATATCTGCCACGTCCAGTACGTATCGTCCATGGCGTAAGGAGCAGCGTATCGAATGTATACCATCGACATGTCCCCTTTTGCTTGAGGTCCAAGTCCATGATTTGCTTTTACTTCCTTTGGGATCGTGAGAAGGATATCCTCGAAATGCCGCTGATTGTAGTTATAGTATCTCCACGAGATTTCCTTCAATCCGATTTCATTGTTCTCATCCAGATTCCAAACAGCGACCATCGTATCGAATAAATCTTCCGTCGCTATTTCAATCCCGTGATTGGCGAGTATGTGCATTTCCGCTTTCAGGTTATGTCCAATTACTCTTACATCTTTCCGTCTGAATACGGGGAGCATAATGTGGACAAACTGTTGAAGGGAAATTTGCTCTTCGGTTGGGTCTTCTAGATGGTAAATAGGGACGTAATAGTTGTTATACTTCCCCCAGCTAAAGCTAACACCAACTAAATCTGATTTCCCCGGTCCTTGAATCGCTAATGAGGTAAACTCGGTATCAAGAGCGTATTCCTGAACCTTCATCAGTTTCTTTCTTAGGCGGTAAAGCTCGAAGGTGGATCGGATAATTTTCCCTCTCCAATACTCGGTAACAACGGTGCTATCATCTTCTTGGATGACTGTATCGCACCATCCCATTACTTCCTGCGCGATGCTCATCTTTTCTTCCGTTGTTCGTGCCAAGAATAGGTCATCTCCTTTCCTATTAAAATTGTTAATTCTTTTACAATTATAACATTTTTCTAGGAAACGTCAAGAAAATTATGGCAAGAGGAGGGTAAAAAGAAGGCCCTGTCTTGGGGTTGACAGGGCATTGAAAAGAAGAAAGAGATGGTAAGAAGAACACGTCTTCATGATACCATCTCTAACTTTTATAAGCTATGCGTAAATATTGGAATTATTCATTAACAGATTCCGTGATGAGCTTTCCTTCTTTAAAGGCGATAACGTTGTGTTCCGACTTCTCGATGTTTTCCCCAGTTTGCGGATTACGGAAATTACGGGCTTCCTTGTGACGGACTTCGAATGTTCCGAATCCAGCGATTTTCAACGATCCGCGTACTTTCTTGGCTCCGCTAGGTTCATTAGCTGCCTCCTCCGAAAGCACGCTTACGATCCCGCCCAAAACAGCGTCCACCCACAGGGTTGCTTGAGATACGGGAATATCTTGCTCTGTTGCGATTACTTCTGCAAGGTCCTTCTTATTTGCCATCTTTAATCTTCCTCTCTTTTATAAGGTATGTACTTTCCCCTACTCTTATTGTCGTAAGAGTAGGGGTACCCTCCCAAAGGTAAAAAGTGATTTTCGGTAACTATGCAATTTCTTTGCTTACTCCCGGCGATGGTAAGATGTGTTACTCCGAACCAAGGAAAGAAGTGATTTTTCAATAACTATTCAATCGGGCTCGCGCTTTTTGATCATGGTCCTGCCAGACCGTTTGTCTCTTTAAATTCAACTCCGGCTTGGGGCGAAAGTTGATATATTATTCGACTTCGATAACAATCTTGCTGCTGCCTACGAGGGCTCCGACTACGAGAGCGGCTACTTCGTCAACAGTGCGTCCTTCAAATTTCTTCTTATCCACGGTTACACTGTATGCCCCACCCGAAGTAAGGGATTGTACAGTTTTAGCATCATCCGGTTGAATGTCTCCAACAGGCGTTGCTTCCACAGGTTCCGGTTTAGAAGCAGGTTTTTTGCTTGCAGATTTCGAAGAGGTCTTCTTTGTTTCAGTCGCTTCCGAAACCTCGTCTTCTACTTCTTCCGCAGCGGCTGCTTTCGCTTTCGCTTCCGTAGCTTTAGTAGAGACATTCTTTGCTGCTGTTTTAGCAGCAGATGCGGTAGCTGGCTTTGCGGATGGTTTTGCAGATGGTTTTGCGGTCTTGGCTTTAGGTTTTACACTTGGCATGATTTTTAGCTCCTTTTCGGATAATGTTTGTTTTCGTTCCCTGATCGCTTTTATCAACTAAAAGTGATCAACTCACATTTATTATATTAGCAGAAAATTCTGGGATGTCAACTCCATTTTCCCGTAATTCATACGGAATTTTAAATAATTTTAGAAAGGAAGATCATCGGCGCTAATATCAATAGGTCGATTATCTCCGAAGGGGTCTTTTGATTTTGGCGTCCCCTTCTTTAAACCCTTCTTGGAGGGTTTACTTGGAGATTTAGCGGCGGGCTTTTTAAGTCCCTTCTTCGCGGCGGGGGTGGACTTTTTGGCGGGAGATTTAAATCGACGTTTAGGACGTTCTTCTTCCTCTTCCTCTTCGTCATCGTCGAGTCCGATAACGCCATCGTCCAAATCTTCCTCTTCGTAGTCTTCCTCGTCGTCATGATCGCGTCCTTTGGAGAATCGAACACCTTTCCCACGCGTTGCTCCCTTGGATTTCTGTTCGTCCTCATCAGACTCTAATCCAAAGATTTGAGCTTCCACGATTTCATAGAGGGAATCCTCGGTGCCGTCATAAAGTTCGCGGTACTTATCAGGAAGCTGGGAGATAAGGTTCTCAATTTGCTTTTTCGTGAGCTTATCCTTTTCATCCGCGCGTTCGAATTCATAAGAAGTGGATTGTCCTTTCCCGGTTTTAGTAACAAACCACGGATAGTTGGTCAGTCCGAATTTCTTATGTTTGTTGGCAAGCTTAGCGATATCCGTTTGTCCCCTAACAAGTAATTTAAGACGGTCCTTAACCATCGTTCTCTTCCCGGTCTTTTTTCCGTCCTTGTACTCGTTGGTTTCAAACTCGCGTCCATCAACTCCAAGCCAAGCTCCACGATACGTGGCTTTATGTCCCTCCGCGCAATGCTCACATTCGTCGTCCTCCGTACAGGTCACATTCGTTGTGCTGCCGTTCTCGTAGAACGTATGCTCATAGAATGTGATCGGCTCCGGGGTAAGGAATCGAAAAGGGACATCTTCGTCCCCATCCTTAAGGTGAAAACGGAATAGCTTCCCCTTTTTGCTCTCGTACGCTTTTTCACGGCGATCAATTTCCTGCTTGGCGGCGTCAAATCCCCGACGAGAGCGGTTCTTTCCACTAAATACTCCCATGTTCTTTCTCCTCTCAAGACGTTGCACATCGCAACTAAAATGTAGTCGCCCATCGCGACTTTGGGTCTTATATTAGACTTAAATATAGTATATAAAAGTGAAAGCTCGCTGTCAATGAGCGAGCATATTTCTCCCTCCGTCATTCCGTACACGTACAAGCGTATTACGGAATTTAGGCTGATAAGTCTTAGGGAGAGCATTAATAAATTGTTGTTTTGTAAAACCAAGTAAACGTAAAGTTTCGAATAAGTCGAGGTATACTTCCGTAGGATCAGGAAGGGATTCTCCAATTGACGTCTTGTAAGTATCTCCTGTGGCTACGATTTGATTGGGCATCCACTTCTTCCCATCCATACTTGTTGCGATATTAGCGGTAGCACGTAGATTAGCGAAGAACCAATTCCCCGAATTGTACTCCCGCAACTCCGCAGCATCCTCCTCCACCCACTTAACGACTTGATCAAATCCGTGTTCTTCAATGTCATTCTGGGAGTACTTATCGGATTTTACGATGGCTTCGTTCTCATAATCAAGAACAGTTTTAAGATGTCCCAAATCCTGCATATGATTTTCGACTACTTCTACCTTAATTTCCCCAATAATCTTCCGCATCTCTTTCTCCCCTTATAACAACTAAAATAGAAGCTGTAAAACTATCATTAAAATAAAAGCCACGCAAGTCATGATGATTCCCTTAATACGAATGTTCTTCAATTCCCTTTGCATATCGGAGTATCCCGAAAGCAAACCTTGTTTCTCTGTTTCGGTTACGGAGAATTTCTCCTCAAGTTCAAATAGCTTCTGATCATATTTTTGCCGCATAACTTCCCATTCCGTGTCATGAAGTAAAGAAAACGCTTGTTCCGGCTCGGGGAGAACGCGAGCAAGGGATTCCTGTTCAGGATCACAAATAATAGTTAATCCTGCGTAGGAGTCAGTTGTTGAATCTGCTGGGACAGCGGTTCTTCTAATGAGGCGGAAAGCTCCGTACGCCTCCCGATTTAAAAGAACGTATTTCGGGTAAGCTTCATATTTCATCTGATAATTCTGAATTGCTCGCATGATTTCTTTCTCGATCCCTTTAATTAAGTCATCGTGGATACCCAATCCATCTCCAATAACTTTCCTTAAGGGGTCCTTGTATTCCAGAACATTCTTGACTAGTGCTTCGTCTATCCCGATTTTTCCCGATGATTCATTCATAGTCTCGGTAGCTCCCTTCTTTTTCTTCCGTAAAGCCATTTCCCGTCGAGCATAGTTTGTATTTGCTTGCGAGTCATCGGGGGTATTCCGGCTTCCGGGTCTCCTAAGATGTCTTTCCATCCATCCGGGTACTTCGAATCGTAACAAACAAAATCGTCCTTCGCTAGTTCATAAAATCTCTCCTTTCCGTCTGATCCCGCCTGATCCGCATCCTGCGCAAAGATGATTCTCTCAACGCCCAGCTTATGGAGGATTTCGATCTGTTTGCTGTAATTATCTCCTCCTTTCGCGATCTTTGCAATGATGGAAGATAGGCAATTCCTAAATCCCATCTTTCGGTACCACTGTCTATCCAAAATTCCCTCACAAATAATGGCGGTTTTATCTGTACTGAAAAAATCATGGCTCCCATAGAGTAATTCTGAAATAGGTAAATGGTCGTATAAAAGGTATTTAGGTTGCTTTCCGTAAACTTTCTCGTAGCGGGGATTCATGCGTCCCCCGGGGAGCTTTTCATTCAGGACGGCGCGTCCGCTGAATCCGGCAAGAACTCCGTCTGCATGAAAGATAGGTATCGTGATCCTTTTCTTAACGCGATCCCATCCTATCATATTTACCCGAACATCGTTCATGTCAAATCCACGGTCCAAATAATATTTGTGCGTTTCCTTCCCGCTGCGGAACGGAGCAAGTTTGTAATAAGGCAACTCTCTTCGCTTCGGCTTTCTGGATTCCTCCTCAAAAGCGTCGTCATACCTCCGGAGAGTTTTTTCCTCCACGGAGAATCCCCGAAAAGAGACGTTGAAGCGCTCTTCCAGAAATTCAACAGCCTCCATGATCGAGTAATCCATACATTGAGAAACAAGCTTGGGTAGGGTGAAAGTCTCTTTACATGTAAAACACTGTCCATATACTCCCGTATGGGAGACGACGACTCCGGCGGATGGATTTCGCTCTCCGTGGAACGGGCAGCAAAAACGATAGTTCTTCCCTTTATCTCCTGCGCCGGACTTTATCTTTTCTAGTCCAATGTCGTACAATAGAGCTTTTACTTCTTGATCGCGTAATATCATTCTTTCACCAACTTTATATCTTAGTTATACATGGTAAAACTGCTTCCTAACGAGATAGTATCATGTAAAATACTAAAACGTCAAGAAGCAGCTTATTTAGTCGAGGACTTGAACACCTTCCGGTAATTCTGTATTTCTCTTTGCTTTACGTACGATCCTACGGGCTCCCGGTTGGATTCTTTCCTTTCCGGCATCCTTGATCTTCTTACGGGATTCCCGCGCTCCGGCGTCGGCTTGCTTCTCCTGCTCTTCCCGGAACTCATCTTTCCCTTCCCCGTATATCGTGGTGTAATCCATCTTATCGAAATCCCAATTCATGATGAATGGGCTTGGAACAGCCCCTTCCCGCATCTTGTGGAAGGAAACTCTCATCTCCTTGTCCTCCCGCATTTGCTCATCCTGCTCCAAACCTATGATAACGTCACAGTCAGCAGCAATAGCTTTGGCGAAAGAGATGGCGGAAAGGGATATCTTTTTCTCCTTGGATTGAGTGGAAACGCACATTGGGATATCCTTCTGCAAAACGATTCTATGGAGTCCTCTCCAAATATGCACAAGCGATCTCCAATCGTCTTCCTCCGATTCCTCATCCGCGAGCAAGTAAGCTCCATCGACGTACACCATATCAGGATCGTATTGATCTATTTTGGCGGCTATCTGGGATACCCCTCCGGTGGCCTGTTCGATGATGATTGTTTCCTCTTCTTCCCGCTCCCGAGCTTCCAAGTACTCAACATATCTTTGGTACTCTTCCTTATGCAAACGCCCGTCGCGGAATCGGGTATAGTTTAGTACAGCCCAAACAGCATCCACACGGCGAGCGACCATTTTCGTACTCATCTCGGTCGTGAAGAACAGGACTTTGTATCCCTGCTTTGCTTGGTATACGGCGCATATAATCTCGAACCACGATTTCCCTGTCCCGGTGTATCCGAGAATGGTTGTAAGCTCTCCCTTGTTGGCTCCCTTAGTTGCGTAGTCCAAACGGTCAATTCCATAAGGAATCCCTGTCATACCTCCGGACTTGGCTCTTTTTTCGTAATCCTCTAAACGTTTCTTCGTATCTCGGTTTACGACAACTTTATCCGAAAGGATGACTTCATTTTCAACTTTTAATATCAATCGCTTGAGCTTGATGTAGGCTTCCTCTGATTTTAAATCTTCAATATCGGCAGCCGCATCCTCTAAACTGTCTACGATCAAATTGTGCTTTTTCTTTTCCCGCACTTGATCGCAGAAGTACTGGATTTTCTCGTCCGGGATTTCTTCCGGCATAGGGTAGCTGGGGAAGTGCTTTTTAAACGTCTTCCTGTCCGGGACTTTACCGTAATTAGTAACGTGTTCCCGGATAAATTTAAAAGCCCGCTTGTTCACTCCATTGAAATATCTATCGGAAATTTGCTTATCTGTAACGGTTGCATAATCCCCGGTCTCAATGAGTTTTTTTATTAACGCTGTTTCCACATTCATACGCGAAGTACCTTCCCAATCTCTGAAATGTTCTTCACATTATCTGCGGAAAGAAAGCTAATGAGATCGTTATTTGCGGAGAAAAGATACGTATAAAGGTGTAATGTGCGGCGAATGCTTTCCCATTCCGTATAATTGTAAAGGTGTGAAAACGGAACTAAATTGCGGTCCAATTTATCCGCCAACTCCTCTAAATCATCTTCGTGGTAATAACAAGTAAGAAGGATAATAGAGACGTCATGGTTATTCCATAGTCTCCGAAGTGTGTTCGCGAAATTCTCACTGATTCCCTGCCGCTCTTTCCATTTCCTTTCGGACAATAAAATGCTTGAGAGGCGGTCCTTGAAGGACTTCCTCTCCGGCTCTGCGAACATTAGAGAATCAAGATCGAACGCGATGTAGGGCGCGGAGTGATTTGAAATATCCCCGTTTTTCATTAGTGTTCTTCCTCCCGTCTAATCCTCTTCTTCTGCTAACAATATCCGCATACCTTTTTTCTTTTTTGATACGGATTTGCGGTAATCATCCCCGTCGAATTCAAGCTTCAACGCTTTTCCTTCAATCAAAGAGCGTATAGATTTCCCATATTGATCGTACAGGCCTCCTTCTACTTCCAGATCAAGGTTTGTGCAAAGGATGTACGGGCGTCCAATCGTGTCACGTTTGCGGAGCGCTTCTTCAAAAATAGAGATATTGTACATCTTAGAGTCGAATCCTTCTTTCCCCACTTCATCAATTACGAGGAAATCACACTCCATAATATCATCCCATTTTTCTTTATGCTCCGGATCGCTTCTCTTGAAGTATAAATCAATCAAACTTTGGAGAGTAATGATAAAGGAAGTAAAACGGTAGCGGTAAGCTTCTTTTACTATCAATGACGCGAGATATGTCTTCCCGCTGCCGTTACTTCCATAAAGTATAAGGTTGATAAAATCGTCCCGCATGACTTCCATGTTCTCGATGTATGCTTGAAGAAGCCGTTTTGTTTCCGGGTCAATTGGGTATTCATCTAATGAAGCGTCATGGAATTCTCTCGGGACGCCCCGGTACGACAAATTCTTGGGAGATAAATACTCCCGAGGAGGGCGGCTACTCATAACCGGATTCTCCCTCGCTTCGGAGTTTCATCCTCATCGTTGTTTTGGTTACGTGCTGGCTGTCCGTATCGTATCCCGGTCCCCGCATCTTTCCTACTCGCTACCCATTCGCGAGTACGGGAAGGTGCTTTTTTATTCCGCGGAGTATATTTCCCCTGTTCCCAGAGAATACTATTTTGATAAACAGTATTAATCCATCCCCCAGAGAGCATTTGAATGCCAATCGTTTGCTTGGGATGGATATCTTGATCTGAATCGAAGAGGAAATCAATCATCCGCTTAATCTCGTCGTAGTGCATTTCGTTCATTAATGATTTGATGATGGAATGGGCTTTAGGATAGTTGCCTACGACGTACTTGATTCCCTGTCCGGCTGCTTTGTAGACAAAATAACTAATCCAATCTTTCTGTGTAAAGGATTCAAAGTCCTCGTCTTGCAGCTTGGTCATAAAGGCATCTTTAGCGGTAGGTTTGGTCGCGGTCTGCTTCTTTGGTCTCCCAGATGTGCTACGCATATACGGGATGTCTTCGGTGTTAATCTCCCGAAAAATCCCATTCAGCAATTCTCTGTTTGGCTTTTTCCCCATTGTTCTTCCCACCTTAAAAATTAATATTGGTAATCTACTGGTAACATTATCTAGTATAAGTCCGATCAATGGGATCGTCAACAGTCCCTATTGTATGGGCGTTTCGGGGCCTAAAAATGAAAAAGAACGCGATGTAATCGCGCTCTCTTGGTCACTATTCAGAATCCAGAAGGCCGTGCTGTCTTTCAATCTCTTTGGCGAGAAGGGTCTGTATCTCATTCATGGCCTTCTTGATGCTGGTGGGGTTATCAGGAACATTACGAATGATGAAGGCGTCGATACGGGCTGATTCATAATCCCCCATATTGATTGTGGCTCCAAATCCCAGTCCGACGGTTGCGAATCCTGTATTACTAGGTACCCTCATCATCTCGGCTTTTGCTGCATTGAGCATATCTCCGTCCCGAATCTCGGGATTATCAGATACAGGAATATCCACTTCCCGGACGGTATCTTTCCCATTTGTAATAGATACGGATTTTGTTTTGGCGGTCTTACTGGTCTGCGGCTTTTTCAACGGTTTAGGCATCAGTTGCTACCTCCTTACTTTACTTTAGCTGGCTTCCCTACCTTGCGGACAGGTTTCTTAACGGGCTTCTTAGGAGCTTTAGGCTTCTCCTCTTCCTCCGCGTCTATAGAATCCTCCTCCGGGCGCTCCTTAAGCTCTGGGAAGGCTTCTGGATCGTCCCAGTTCTCCACGATGTCTGCGAACAGTTCGCGGGCTTCATAAGACAGTTTACTAAAGTTAGGAGCAATATGCACGAAGTATCCACGCCGCTCGTCCAAATTCATCCGTCTAACGCGTTCGAATTCCAAGAATTCAAGCGGGAACTTCACGGAGATAGGGATAAATCCATCCGACATTTTGATAGATACAGCCTTAGTACCCTCGGTAAAGCTCTCCAAACAATAAACTTGCTCATCCAGTCCGTAGCGTTCAATCATTACAGTCTGTGCAATGTCCAAAAACTTGCTCTCTGCCATTTTTATTGCTCCTCTCGGGATTTATCGATTTCTATTTTTATATCAATAGGTTGAGCCGGGATACGAATAGAGACGTTAACTTCAACACTGGACCCCTCGGGCAAAACTTCATATAGGGCGTCCATAATCTTGCGCTTAATTACGTCTGTATAATTTCTTGATTCCTCCATTATAAAACCCCCAATTCTCGGTTTACTTCCTCAAGCTCTTCCCAGATACGCTCGCTAAAATCTGTAGAAGCCAGCGAGAACCCTTGTCTGATGTTGCACTCCTGCGCAACTCGGACAAAGGCGTCGATTTGCTTACGGTGATATAGTCTCTTCTTCCCGCTGCGGAATGTAGCAGCGGGGGTGACTCCGGAATCTTCCCATTTACGGATGGTTTGCGCATCGCGGGGATATCCGGCCTTCTTCAATTCATCAACTAATTTGGCAATCGGGTACAAGATAACTTCTTGTCCCGAGACAGCGTACACTTTACCTGTTTTCTTTAGCGGCATCGTCCGCACTTCCTTTCTGCAAATACTCTTGGAGTTTTTCATCGCTAATATACGTCATAGCGTACGATACATCGATCTTGCACAGTTTTTCGAAATCGGACATAGACAAAGTTCCTTCGGAGATAAGCTGCGCTAAGTAATCCTCGTCCACTCTCTCCTCCACGTCGATGAACTCGTCATACCCGGAATTGGCTAAGGCTTCGATAATTTGATCCTGCGTTACATCATCCGCGATTTTCTCCACGGGAATGATGGCTTCCTTGTGCTTCTTCTTAAGCCAAGGGATTGCTACTTCGTTATTGATCGAAATCTTCTTCCGCGCTTGACGCTGCAAATGAATCGGCTTTCCGTTAGCGTCAATGACGGTAAAGAGGTAATGGCCCTTGCTATCCGGTTGGAAGTTCTTCTCCATGTAAGACGCTAAGCGGTTCTTCAATTCCTCTTCCCGCTTCGTCAGAACCTTAATCTGCTCCTTAAGACGGGCAAGCTCTAACTGGTCATTTTCGGCTTGTGTCTTGGTATATGTTTTTCTAACGATTTTCGGCATCTTATTTCCTCCCGGTTCGATTAGTTGTTAAAAGCATATCACGACATTCTAGGAATGTCAATGCTAATAATACTAAGTAATCTCTTAGAATAATCACCTATATTATATAGTACATGCGTATGATAGTCTTTTTCTTTAATACCTTTGGTATTAAAGTTATATTACTTTAACTAATTATAAACACTTAAAAACATTAAAAGATCAAAATACGCGATATACGTATTATATAGGGCCTATATTTTAGGGAAGCCGCGGCCTGTTTTACGACGATTGGATTTCCTTGGCTTTCGCTCCTCTTTCCCAATCACGGTAAACATCTTTTCGGCATAGACTTTGTCCCGCACTTTTCCGTGGCGGTCCGCTTTGGGAACAAGGGGAAAACGGAAGTCATAAACAATGGCGTCCTTCTTCCCGGGCTTTGTACGGCGGATACGTCCTATCGCTTGGATGGTATCCTTTTCGTTTGCAATGGAAGAGGCTAAGAATGCTCTTTCCCACGCTTTAACATTCGTCCCTTCCGTAGCGATGTGGAACGTAGCAATGGTAACTAATACCTCTTTACTTTCCGCGCGACTTATGGCTAAGTCCTTGGCGGCCTTGGTCGTCGTTCCTCCGACGTATTGCTGAACTTTATCCTCGGGGATAGTTTGTAATAGCCGTTCGTGAATAACATCAATATGATCCCGTTCGTGCGTAAATACGATGCAGCTTTTACCCTTTTCGTACTCTCCTATAATACAATTGCATAGTTGGTTTAAGTAGGTATCGTCGTAAAGGGAGTACGCTCTAACATCGTGGATTCCAATCTTCTTATCGACTTCCCTTTCAACGTAAATCACTTTACCTGTATCTTCATCCACTTCCCGCACTCTTTTAATCTCGGTCGTAGGTATTTTAGGATCAATCATGACATTTTCGATCTTGACGGTAACAGGCATGATATCCTCATCACCGCCCAAATCTACGTATTCATAGGCGATCTTTCCGAAATACAGATGCAAGGCATTTGTGAGTCCATCTCCACGGACCGGGGTAGCGGTCAATCCCAAACGGTACTTCGCGGGGAAGTGGGATACGGTTTCATAAATCTTCGCGGCGGAATGATGAAATTCATCAACGATGATCATACCGAATTCCTTCCGCAGAAGTCCAAGCTGGGCGCGGTCCAATTTAGCTAATGTTTGAACAGTAGCTATGGTGATCTGCTCCCCGATTCGAAACGTCCCAGACTTCACGATCCCCACCTGTTTCGGACGTAATCCCAAAACGAGTTTTGCATCTTTGGTCCATCCCGTCACTAAATCATCCTTGTGGACGACGATAAGAGCTTTCTGGCCTGTCCTGCGAGCTAAATACAGTCCTAATATGGATTTCCCTTTCCCGGTCGGCAGGACGATGACTCCGTGGGGCTGGTGGGACTGTAGCATCTTCTCCCACGCTTCCGCTGCTTCCCGCTGGGTATTCCGGAGTTTAATGTGGAGCTTGGGGTATTGGGCGGGAGAGGAAACAGTATTATCCTCCTCTATTTGAAATGGGAATGGGGGAACGTAACCTCTCGGAACAATCAAGCTCCCCCATTCATCCTTGAAATACTCTATATTGGGAGGTATTTTAGAATACCTCATCTTTCCCCGCGCAAATTTCTTCATAGACTCATAAGCCGGATTAGGGAGCGTGGTATCCTTGATTATTCTGTCCTTTTCCGCGTGGGAGTATCCCTTAAGGATGGTAACTCCACTTAAATATGCTTTTATCAATTATTTTCCCTCCTTTTAGGGACGATTATTATATGTAATAGTATATCACTTCGTTACCCCGTCAACAACTTATATAAACAAAAAATCCGCGAATAATCGCGGATTTGTTGGAGAATTATAGGTATTGATCTTGATTGTCGGAAACTACTCCTACAACTTTAGGGGTAGGTTTAACATTGCTGTTATATTCCAGAACGGCTTTTTCAATGAGAGCTTTAATATCAGCGTCACTAATGTCGATACCGAGCTTTTCAAGACGGGTAATGAAGTAATCCTTCGCACGCTCGAATTTCTCCGGGCCGCCATAGTTCTTGAATTCCGTCTCTGCGAGGGCGAATGCTTCCTTCGCGATGATGGAAAGGAACTGGCGCTGCGCTTCGTTAAGCTTGGCGTCCAAAAGCTCATTCTTCTTGTTAATCAGCTTGGCTACATAACGTCCAAGGATACCGAATATGAGCGTAAATACGGCTATGCAGAGGTTCGTAATTGCTGGGCTAAGATCGACCAAATATTGATTCCAATCCATGTTTTATTCCTCCTTATTTTTCATAAAGTTACTTAATGAGTATTCTTCCAATCGGTCCAGCGCGGTTTGTGTTAGGGCGGACTGTAGCCTGACTGACTCTGATGTATTCCGGATCAAAACACATACTTCCTTTATCAACTCCCGAATTTCGGCAAACATCTCCTTTGTCTCGTTGGCGGAAACAAGGGCTGCGGATTGCGTAGTTTCGATGTGCTTAGAAAGAGCTTCGATGCGCTTGGAGAATGTCGTGAGCAAGTAAATACAGACCGCTACGGAAAATCCTAGCTGCGTGATTGCAGATACGTCTAGCCCCTCCATGTTCTCTCTCCTTCCATCTTTTCTCCCGTGTTACTTTTTCTTTGTTGTGATGTTCACGGTGGAAGTGCTTCCTGTCCACTCTATTTCCGCGCCGATTATCTGGGAAGCTTCGCGGATAGGAATGAAAGTATGTCCATCTTCGGCAACACAATTCTTAATGATTCCCTTACCGAAATATGCCCACTTATTCTTGTTATCCCACGTGTAAGGAACATTAACGGCGTCCGCGAATTCCCGAAGCGGAGCATAAGTGTAAGTCCGGTCAAGAATTCCATTCTTGATCTTTTTCCCGTCTACAAGGATCATAACTTCCTTGCGCTTGGGTTCTGGATCAGAAGGGGACTTCCCTTCGGACTTATTGTATTTGGCATAGTATTGCTCCAAATACTTCGTGGGTTCGGTTACCCCGGCTTCCGTGGAAGTATATCCGTAGGATGGGGAACTCTTCTTCCGGATTTCGTAGTGCAGATGCGCTCCCGTTCCGATCCCCGTATTCCCTTGATACCCGATGACTTGTCCTTGAGATACTTTGTCCCCAACTTTCACAGCGGCGCGGGAAAGGTGGCAATAACAATGCAGGAATCCATCACGATCCTTGATCGCGACGACAATCCCGTAATTGTTAAATCCGCTTCCCGGAGTTCCCATCTTCGTATGGATGACTTCTCCGGGGACAAAGGCTTTAATGGGACCATTCGTCGGGGAAGTAACAAGGTCGATTCCGCGATGAAATTTAAGTCGTTTGTAGACAGGGTGCATTCGCATTCCGAATGGGCTTGTGATACGGTACCCCTCAAATACGTTCGACATTTTTAACCCTCCTTTTACGTAGTATATTATTTACTTCGTAATAATACCACATACAGGAAAAAGAATCACCCGTTTTGTGGGTGATTCTCGCAAAGTTATTATTCCGTATATTCTTTGTTGGTAATTTCCTCGTACTGTTCTTCTGTGATCTTTCCTTTTTCTACGAAAACTTTAATCCCATCATCCGTGTACCCGGGAACTTTACGCTCATATGCGGTTTTGATAATACCCATCCAGTCCATAGGGAATCCTCCTTTACATCAAGTTATTTGAGACAAGGGTCATCAAGATTTGAGCTTGCGTGTCCGCTTGTTCCTCAAGCTGCTTCTGGACTTTTTCTTCCGGGGTCAATTCCCGATCCCGAAACTCAAACGTCTGCTCCCCGGTCTCCATATCCACGATATGAACCATGAACTTTCCAAACTGGGGTTCTGGATAGTCAATGTCCTCCACAACGACGCTAGGGGAGATTTCCAAGCCCTCGTTATAAGGGCTGGAAAGGTTATAAACAGTTTCTACTTGAATCTTGGTTTTATCAACTATAGGACCTGTAACTAAGTACGGCATTTTATCATTCCTCCTGTTTTAAGGTAAGATTCTGAAAGCGGTAGGGGTAAGTCGGATGTATTGCAAGGTGGCTCCCCCTATTGCAGCATTACGCATACCCACTTCAATATTACCGTTTTTGTCTACGACAATGGAGTCCACGGGATATCCTGCTCCGACGATTGCATTCCAAATCTCTTGCCCCGTCGTTCCGTCGAGCTTCCTAACTATTCCGCCGCCCGTTCCCACAAGAAGATTGAAGTCATTATCCAGCGTAAGGCAGCTTACATCCCCTACGGGTATAGTTTGAAGTAGATTTCCGGCGGAATCGAATTTCAAGATTTGAGTAGCATTCCCTACATAGATAGCAAAGGATAAATTGTTTGTAGTCATGGCGGATGGATAGCTTATGCTAGTCTTAGCCCAAGTTTCTACAAGAGTTGTATCTTCAAGACGACGGAAAGATTTTTGTCCTAAATCAACTCCGTGAATTACATACAGGGACGTTCCCCGCCCCTTAGCTATCCCAATCGCGTAACCAACATCGCTTTGGAAAATCGTTCGGTTCCCATTAAAATCGTACTTCGAAACGTCTGCGAAGGAACTACTTCCTCCGGAGGGTCCGTAGTAGCAAACATACAAGTTGCTCCCGTTAGTGGTCAATCCGAAGGCAGCAGAGTTATTATCGTTCTTAAACCATGTTACTGATCCGTCCCCCGCGTTATGCTTAGCTAAAGAACGAGTACCCGGGGAAAATCCGAAGTAAATGGAGTATGGATCGGCTTCGGTATACAATGCTTCGGTAGCGGACGATAAATCCGTGAATTGCCACATTACAGTTCCGTTTGGCGAATACTTCGCGATCTGATTTGTAGGTGGAGACGCCTCCATCGCTACAAATACATTATTAAGGGCATCTACGGCTAATCCCCGGATTCTTCCCGGCATGGCTCCAAGATAGTAGTTAATCGTTTCCTTTGTTACTTGAAGTTTAGTTCTTGGAATCTCTCCCCCCGGTCCGTACATCCCCGAAATAACAGCTACGATTTGCTCCCAAGTGCTACTATCAGTCACCCCTTGGTCTGATTTGGCGTTAGCGGCGGTGACTATGTTTTCCTTGGTACTAACGCCAGAAGTAAAAGCCTGATTCGCTACTCCTCTTAAGGTGTCCAGTTGAGTAAGAGCATCCGCTAACATCCGCTCCATGTC
>RCUE01000058.1_pt1 | contig 54257 bp, 45 predicted proteins | sample 2166111 | NCBI WGS metagenome assembly RCUE01 (sample SAMN09930795, study PRJNA488358) | compost metagenome | feature: garden; material: soil; isolation source: compost soil in phenylacetonitrile-enriched culture | place: Germany: Experimental Botanical Garden Goettingen | collected 2016-01-27 | reverse complement strand
GAACCAGAACCAGAACCTGATCCAATTGATGTGGAAGAAATTTTGAACAATAAGAAGGCTCCGCATGTAAACAATGCTTTCATCTATACAGACGATTTGAGTGATTTCGCTGTGACAGGTGAAAAGATCGCTCCCGCTTCCATAGATTCCAGCAAGCTGAAACAAGAGAGTATCCAAACGGAATTTCTAGCAGATTATGCTGTTCATACAATTAAAATAGCTGACGGTGCTGTGACTGCTTCGAAGATTGCTCCCGACTCCATTACGGTCGAGCATCTGTCAGACGCATCAGTGGCAGGCAGTAAATTGCAGGATCGCTCTATTAGTGGTGAAAAACTTCGTGATGGCAGCATCACTCCAGAAAAGCTGGCGGATAAAATTATCAGCGGCGATCATATTGCCAATGGCTCGATTGAAAGCCGTCATTTCAAGCAATGGATCGTGTCTTCAGATATGCTTCAAGATCAGTCGGTCACCTCCGATAAAATTCGCAGCGGTACGATTCAATCGAACAATTTGGCGAATGAAGCTGTTGATAGCTCCAAGCTGGGCGATCAGTCTGTGACCACCTCCAAATTGCGGGATGGGGCTGTGGATGGAACTAAAATCCAGGCAGGCAGCATTGAGAGCGCGCACCTGACCGAGCATGCCGTTCATGCAAGGCATTTGGCCCCCGGTTCGATTAATCGCAAGCAGCTATCCGACGGAATTGTGGGCAGGGAACAATTGGAGGAAGGTGTTGTCAGCGGGCGTCATCTGGAGTCTGAGGCAGTCACCAGTACGCACATTCAGGCAGGAGCGATTGAAAGAAAGCATCTCAGTCCTGGCTCCATCGGGGAAGAGCAGCTTGGAACGGGCCAAGTAACAGCCCGGCATATCGCGGATCGGAGTATTCAATCCAATAAACTGGCAGATCAGTCTGTAGGCTCATTGCAAATTGTTGATCAATCCGTCACTTCATCCAAAATATCGGATCAGAGCATTCTCCCACACAAAATTGCCGATGAGGCAGTACTTACCAGACATATTGCAACAGCAGCCATACAAGGACCTCAGATTTCTCCAGAGGCAGTTTCTTCCGTGCATCTTCAATCCGAAATTATTCGGAAAGATCATATTGCACCAGAGGCGGTTACGGAGCAACATTTGCATTCCGGGGCTGTGACAAGCGAGAAAATAGGGAAGGGTGCAGTTCTGGATCACCATGTGGCGAATCAGGCTGTCAAGGAAAATCACATTGCTTCGAGCGCGATTAAGTCTGACAAAATCGCTGACGAGGCGGTTGTAGAAACTAAAATTGGTAAAGGGGCGGTAACCGGAAATAAAATTGCGTCGCAAGTCATTACCCACGTACACATTGCAACGGGAGTAATCCGTGAAAACCACCTTGCCGACAACAGTGTGGGCGGAAAGGCGTTACAGGCTCAATCGGTGGATTCAACCCATTTGGCCCAGAGCTCTGTACAGAGCAAGCATCTTGGGGAAGACAGTGTCGGAACCGCGGCGTTGCAAGAACAGTCCGTTACCGCAGACATACTAGGCGAAGGCGCTGTTCATACCGCGCATTTGGCCAGTGGTGCGGTATACTCCCACCATTTACAGGATCATGCCGTTACTTCGTTGAAACTATCGCCGGAAAGTGTGGCTACGGATAAAATTAATGATTTGGCGATTACTGCGCCTAAGCTAGCTGAGGGCAGTGTCACTTCCTCCAAGCTGTCTGCTCGTTCGGTGCAGCCATGGCATATTACGGATAAAGCAGTACTGAGCAACCATCTGGCTGTTGAAGCAGTGGAGGCGAATCATCTCGCGCCGGAATCCGTCACCTCCAACCATTTGCAGTCTGCTTCGGTCCAAACCAAACATCTCGCCCCAGATAGTGTGTCCGGCCATGCCCTTCAGTCGGAAAGCGTCACTTCCGAGAAGTTAGCGGCTCGGGCTGTGCAGGCTTCCAACCTGGCGGAAAACAGCGTGGGACCCGGGCATTTGGCTGCACAGGCCGTACAAACCAGGCATTTGGCCGCAGGATCAGTAGAGGACACGATATTAGCCCAGAATGCTGTGAAGTCTGAGCATCTTGCAGCAGAATCCATCCAATCCGAGCATTTGCAAAGCGGGATCATTCAGGGCGAGCATATTGCATTGCAGGCTATAGCGACTCAAGCCATACAGGATGAAGCGGTTACCTCTGCCAAACTATCAGAGGAAAGTGTAACCTCTACCAAGTTGTCAGCCCATGCAGTGCAGTCCGGGCATATTATGGATGAAGCTGTACAAAGCAACCATTTGGCCGTGGCGGTTGTGGACTCGACCCATCTGGCATCTGGAGCGGTCACCTCGGTGCACCTACAGGCCTCCTCGGTGCTAACGAGACATTTGGCTCCGGATAGTGTGTCCGGTCGTGCACTTCAAGCGGAAAGTGTAACCTCGGAAAAGCTGGCAGCCCGCTCGGTACAAGGAATGAACCTTGCAGAAGGCAGTATCGGCCCTTCACATCTATCTGTGCAGTCCGTACACACGCGGCATTTGGCAGCTGGAGCGGTACAGGATAGAGTGCTGGCAGAGGGAGCGGTGAAGTCCGTGCACATTGCCCCGGAATCGATCCAACCACACCATCTGCATACTGAAATCATTCAGGGCGAGCATATCGCATCCCAGGCCATATCGACCGATGCTTTGCAGGATGCGTCTGTTACCTCCGATAAATTGGTGGATGAGGGTGTGACTTCCGCCAAGCTGGCGGTCAACTCGGTACAGCCGTGGCACATTACAGACGAAGCAGTGCAAGGAAATCATTTGGCAGCAGAATCCATCCAGTCGAACCATCTGGCACCGGAAAGTGTCACTTCAGCCCACTTGCAGTCTTCGTCAGTGCTCACGAGCCATCTGGCCCCGGATAGTGTGTCCGGCCGTGCGCTACAAGCGGAAAGCGTCACCTCGGAAAAGCTGGCAGCCCACTCGGTGCAAGGAACGAATCTTGCGGAAGACAGCGTCGGCCCGTCACATTTGTCTGCACAGTCGGTACACGCCCGGCATTTGGCAACTGGCGCAGTACAGGATACAACGCTGGCAAAGGGAGCAGTGAAGTCGGTACACATTACCGCGGGGTCAATCCAGCCGCATCACCTGCACACAGGAATCATTCAGGGCGAGCATATCGCATCCCAGGCCATATCGACCGATGCTTTGCAGGATGCGTCTGTTACCTCCGATAAATTGGTGGATGAGGGTGTGACTTCCGCCAAGCTGGCGGTCAACTCGGTACAGCCGTGGCACATTACAGACGAAGCAGTGCAAGGAAATCATTTGGCAGCAGAATCCATCCAGTCAAGCCATCTGGCTTCCGAATCCGTTACCTCTCGCCATTTGCAGGCTTCCTCAGTGCTTACGAGTCATCTGGCGCCAGATAGTGTATCCGGTCGTGCACTACAGGCGGAAAGCGTCACCTCGGAAAAGCTGGCAGCGCGCTCGGTACAAGGGACGAATCTTGCGGAAGGCAGCATCGGACCGTCACATCTGTCTGCACATTCCGTACACAGCCGGCATCTGGTAGCCGGAGCGGTACAGGATAGAGCGTTGGCAGAGGGAGCAGTGAAATCCGTGCATATCGCTCCAGAATCAATCCAATCACACCATTTGCACCCTGGAACCATTCAGGGCGAGCATCTGGCATCTCAGTCGATATCGACTGATGTTTTACAGGATGAGTCTGTGACATCTGATAAATTGGCCGATGAGGGTGTGACTGCCACTAAGTTGTCGGCTCACTCGGTACAGCCGTGGCACATTACAGATGAAGCAGTGCAAGCTAATCATTTGGCAGAAGAGGCCGTTCAATCGAGTCATCTGGCGCCGGAATCTGTCACCTCAGCCCACTTACAGTCTTCGGTGATACTTGCGAGTCATTTGGCGCCGGATAGTGTATCCGGTCTTGCGCTACAAGCGGAAAGCGTCACCTCGGAAAAGCTGGCAGCACGCTCGGTACAAGGGACGAATCTTGCGGAAGACAGCGTCGGTCCTTCGCATTTATCTGCACAGTCGGTACACACTCAGCATTTGGCAGTCGGCGCTGTGCAGGATACAGCGCTAGCTGAGGGGGCAGTGAAGTCAGTACACATTGCCCCGGAATCCATCCAGCCGCATCACCTGCACCCTGGAACTATTCAGAGCGAGCATCTGGCATCCCTGTCGATATCGACCGATGTATTACAGGATGAGTCCGTTACGTCTGATAAATTAGCGAATGAGGGTGTGACTGCTGCCAAACTGTCGGCTCACTCGGTACAACCGTGGCACATTGCAGACGAAGCAGTGCAAGCCAATCATTTGGCAGAAGAGACCATCCAGTCGAGCCATCTGTCACCGGAATCTGTCACTTCAGCCCACTTGCAGTCTTCGGCGGTACTTGCGAGCCATCTGGCCCCGGATAGTGTGTCTAGCCGTGCGTTACAAGCAGAAAGCGTCACCTCGGAAAAGCTGGCGGCACGCTCGGTGCAAGCGACGAATCTCGCGGAAGGAAGCGTCGGCCCTTCACAATTGTCTGAGCATGCCGTACACCCCCGGCATTTGGCACCTGGTGCAGTACAGGACAGAGCGCTGGCAGAAGGGGCAGTGAAATCCGTGCATATCGCACCGGAGTCCGTCCAGTCGCATCATCTGCAAATGGGAACCATTCAGGGTGTGCATATCGCCTCACAAGCAATACCGACCGATGCTTTGCAGAATGAGTCCGTTACGTCCGACAAACTGGCGGATGAGGGCGTGACTGCCGCCAAGCTGTCTGCCCACTCGGTCCAGCCGTGGCACATTACAGACGAAGCGGTGCAAGCCAATCATTTGGCAGAAGAGGCCGTCCAGTCGAGCCATCTGGCTCCTGAATCCGTCACCTCTGATCATTTGCAGGCTTCGGCAGTGATGACTCGGCATATTGCGCCGGGGAGTATATCGGTTCACGCGCTCCAGGCAGGCAGCGTAAACGCTGAGAAGCTTGCACTTCGGGCGGTGCGTGCTTCGAATTTGGCAGAAGCCAGCATAAACTCCGTGCATTTAACGGAGCATGCCGTACACGCTCAGCATTTGGCCGAGGGGGCGATCCAAGGGTCCGCACTGGCAGAAGGCGTGGTGCAGTCCAGGCATATCGCGCTGGATTCAGTCCAGTCGGAGCATCTGCAAGCAGGGGCTATTCAACCACAGCATGTAGGCTGGCAGGCGGTGGTTGAGGATGCTATACAAGAAGGAGCGGTAACATCCAGCAAGCTGGCAGATGGAACGGTACAGTCCCGTCATGTGGCTGAGGAGGCTATTGAGAGCCACCACATTGGAGAGGAAGTTATTGATTCGCATCACCTAAAACCGGGTTCAGTGACACGGGCTCAGCTGTCCACAGATATTCATCTCTCGGGACTTTTGCCAGAGGAAGGTATCAGTGGCGACAGACTTCAGGCAAACAGTATATCTCGAAACCATCTGCAAGCTCAGGCCGTCGACAGCGAGGTGCTGAGCCCGGGAGCTGTGGGAGCAGAGCATCTGCAGGCCGCTGCGGTACAAAGCCATCATGTGGCAGAGCAGAGCATTGAAGGCCATCATCTGGTGGAAGGCACTGTAGGCTCACGTGAGTTGGAGCTGAACGCAGTGAAGCCGGAGCATTTGAGCATCACTCCGGTTCGTACGTGTGCGAATCAGCCCGCATTGCAGCAGTTCGGCAGAGCGCCGTTTCTTTTGAAAGGCAGTGAAGGAGAGACGGAAGTGACCATTGTATTCGGGGAGCCTTTTGTAAACCCGGACTACACATTAGTAGCGATGACGAACCACCCTCTCTTTCATGCGACGCTGAAATCTCAGACGCCGAATGGAGCAGTGATCGTCGTAACCAAGTGGAACGAAACCGCGCATAACTACGGTATTATTTCCTGGATCGCCATTGGTTAGTGAAAATGGTTATTGTAAAACTCATAGCGTGCAGACTCATGTATTTTCTAAATACAGGGCTGCACGCTTTTTCATATACTTTTCACACATTTGCTCCACAATTATCCCGAATTCTCCTGATAAGCTAAAGATACTTTAAAGGAGAGGTGATTCAATCATGAAAAAATGGACTAAAAATGCAGCAGCCGTATTGACCGTAGTAAGTGTACTGGGAGGAGCAAGCAGCGCATTCGCCGCTACAGCAACAACGACTCTAGCGAGCACTGCACCAGTAACCAAAGCTCCTGCGGTTATGACACCGGCTACCAAAACACCGGCAAAAGCACCTGTGACGAAAACACCTGTGGTAAAAACACCGGTTAAAAAAGCTGTAACAGCTCATAAAACAACAACCAAAGCGAAGAAAGCCCCTGCCAAAAAATCCGTTGCGAAAAAAGCGGCAAGCCACAAAACAAAAGCAGTGAAAGGGCAGCACCGTACAGTTAAACATCATGCCAAAAAACATAATGTTGTTAAACACAAAGCAACAGCTCATAAAACTCGTACACATCATGTCGTAGCTAAAAAAGTGACCCACAAAACTCCAGTTAAAAAAGCAGTCCCAGCAAAAACAACTCCAAAAGCAGCAGCCAAAGTAGTAACAACCAAGAAATAAGTTTGATGCGTAGTTAGCACTCAGCTCGCCTGGCATATACAGCAGCGATTCATGATAAGAAAGACGGGACCGGGAACGGTATACCCGTCTTTTGTCTATTCTGCTAGGCTTCTGTTAAGCTTAAAGAGAGGATGGAAGCATCCAGAACAACGGCAAGGGGTTAAGGCCATGACAAAAATAGTAGTAGTGGATGACGATGTGTTCATTCTGCAATTAATATCTGAATATTTGAAAAAAGAATCCTACGAGGTGACTTCCTTTTCCAGCGGTAAAACACTGGTAGAGCATATCCGTACGAACCGTCCGGATTGTCTCGTTCTTGATATTATGATGCCTGGCATTGATGGGCTTTCTCTACTGACTCAGCTTCGTGAGTTTACGGAAATGCCGATCATAATGATCTCTGCCCGTGGAGAAGAAAACGACCGTATTCACGGGCTGGAGCTGGGCTGCAGCGATTTTTTGACCAAGCCCTTTAATCCAAGGGAGTTGGTAGGAAGGGTCAAAGCGATGCTGAGACTGAGCAAGGCCGGAATGTCTGCATCGGACGATAGGCAAGCGGCAGAAAACGCAGATCTATGCCATGCGGGCAATCTGTGTATTTTTGCTGACTTTCGTAAAGTCACAGTGGACGGACAAGAGCTGAATTTAACCTCACGTGAATTCGATCTGTTGCTGTTTCTTGCGAATCATCTGGAAAGACCTTTTGGCAGGGAACATCTGATTCAGCAGGTGTGGAGCTATGATTTTATAGGTGATGTGAGAGTCGTGGATGATCTGGTCAAACGGATTCGTAAAAAGTTAGCTGAATATCACTCTACGCTCGTCATTAACACCGTATGGGGTTTCGGATATAAAGCAACGGTTCAGGAGTTGTAATCATGCGTACGATGAGAGCTAAAATACTGCTTTCCCTGTCCATCGCCATGCTTATTACCGTCTGTATTACAGTGGTCTTATTCATCAGACTTATCGACGACATTCTGGTGAATCAAGCCAAATCCAAACTTCATGAGCAGGCACGCAAAGCCGTCCATATTATGAGCGATGGAGGCTTTGATCGACTGGATAATGCTGAATTTAACTATGTTATCAAGGGCGTGCTTTTATCTACCGATTACTTTATTTTAAGCACGGATAACCGCATCATCGACTCAAGCGTCTCTGGAATGGAAGGCAAAAAGATCGAACATTTGCTTTTGATCCGCCAGGGATTTTTTGCATCGGTTCATCCGTCTGCCCAGGATCTGGCCGCTACACATGAAGGGGTGGCTGTGCTTCAAGGTAAAAAGGTACTGTTTACGAATGAAGAATTGCCCGGACAACCTTTTCGTATTTTTGTATACTCACCCTTATCTTCTTTGAGAGCCCTGTATGTACCGTTAATGAGAACCACATTACTGTCTATCATCGCAGGTTTTTTAGTGATTCTCGTCATTGGTCTGATGGTGGTCTCGCGTCTGGTGCGTCCGCTCAAACGATTGAAGGAGGCGGTTGGCAACTATGAGCCGAATCAGCCGCAGGATAGTGATTTTCCACAGGCGGATAAAAGTGAGATTGGCGAGCTGATCGGCACCTTTCATTCCATGTCCGCCCGTATTCAGCAGCACCATCACGGTCAAATTGAATTTCTACAAAATGTATCTCACGAGCTAAGGACACCGTTAATGTCCATTCAAGGCTATGTATATGCCATTCAGGATCAAGTGGTATCCCAGGACGAGGGGCTGAGTATCATCAAAGTGCAGTCCCAGCGGTTAATTGACATGGTGGAAAAGCTGCTGCAGCTATCGAGGCTGGAGGCGCTGAATGAAGAATGGCCTGTCTCTCTGGTTGATCTTAGAAGCATGGCGGAGGATGCTGTTCATCTATTGATGCCGGTGGCTGCTGAACGTTCTATCTCGCTCCGAGTGGAGGGAGAGGGTCTGCATGTGGCCGTTCCGGCCGAGCAATTGTTCCGCATGATATTGAATTTGCTGCAAAATGCAGTTCGGCATACCTCTACGGAGGTTGTCATTCATTTGGAGACAGGGACAACACCGGAGGTTGTATGGGTTATACATGTGGATGATGATGGGGAAGGGCTGACCGAACAAGAGGCAACCGAGGTGTTCGGAAGATTCTATGCGGGCTCGAATGGTGTCACAGGTCTTGGATTGGCTATTTGTCGTCAAATTGCTACCCGGTTGAATGGAGAACTACTCTGCACACGTTCGCCATTGGGTGGAGCACGCTTCAGCTATATCCAGCGCATGTTATAAATGAGTACAAAAATGGTTAAAAATGATCGTTTTTTCGGAGAAACATTTCATTTATCTAACATCGAATGGAAGTTTTTCGGTGATATTTGAGATATAGCTTGACTGGTAGGTACTAAACTGAGTAAAATTAATCGTATATACCTTGACTCATGGACGTCGTTTTTTTAGATAGTGGTCAATAATAGTGATGAATAATAAATGAAAGAGTGATGAGATGAACCGCCTTTTGGAAGTGAAGGACTTAACGATATCTTTCAAGACCCGCCAGGGACTAGTGCAGGCCATTCGTGGCGTAAACTTTCATGTCAATAAAGGAGAGACGCTGGCGATTGTGGGCGAATCCGGCTCAGGTAAAAGCGTAACCTCACAAGCTGTTATGAAGTTGATTCCGACCCCTCCGGGCATTTATCAAAAGGGTCAAATTATGTTTGACGGACAAGAGCTGATTAATAAAACGGAAAAGCAGATGCAAAAAATTCGTGGTAAGGAAATTGGTCTGATTTCTCAGGACCCAATGACTTCGCTTAACCCGACGATGAAAGTGGGCAAGCAGATTACGGAAGTGCTTTTCAAGCATGAAAAAATATCCAAGGATGCTGCTCGCAAGCGGGGTATTGAGTTGCTGAATCTAGTAGGTATTCCACATCCTGAACAGCGTTTTAACCAATATCCGCATGAATTTAGTGGCGGTATGCGTCAACGTGTCGTCATTGCGATGGCATTGGCTGCTAATCCGAAACTTCTGATTGCCGATGAGCCGACGACTGCGTTGGATGTAACCATTCAAGCTCAAATCTTGGAACTGATGAAGGATCTTCAGAAAAAAATTGATACTTCTATCATCTTTATTACTCATGATCTCGGTGTTGTGGCGAAGATGGCGGATCGCGTTGCTGTTATGTATGCAGGGCAAATCGTGGAAACAGGTACGGTTAATGAAATTTTCTATAACCCAAAACATCCATATACATGGGGACTCCTCGCTTCCATGCCTAGTTTGGACAGCCATGGTCAGAAGCTGGCTGCGATCCCGGGAACACCACCGGATCTGCTTCACCCACCTGTAGGGGATGCGTTTGCAGCCCGTAGTTCTTATGCCATGAAAATTGACTTTGAGAAAGAGCCTCCGCTCTATCAATTGTCTGATACACACTTTGTGAAATCATGGCTGCTTCATCCAGATGCACCTGCGGTTGAGCCACCAGAAGCGGTGAAGGCTAAACTTCGCAAGCTGGATAACGCATTTGAAAAGCCAGTTTTAGTTGAACAATACGGCAGTTAAAGCACGATATCATTTGTAAATAATCAAATAATAAATAAAAAAAGGCTGTTTCTCCGTGTGAATTAATATTACGGAGGAACAGCCTTTTTGGTGTAACACCACAGGTTGTATGAGTCTGTGGTGATTTGTATTATACGGCAGCGCTTACAACTTGCCGGAACCGGCTTGGGAAGTGACTTCTGTCTTCACGCTGGCGGATGGGGAAATTTTATCGTTCAAGGATGGCTTCCAGCCTACAGAGGAGCTAAGCCCCGCGCTGGAGCCTGCGTTTACGGCCTGTCCATTCAGAAGTGTGCCAGTGTCTGACAGGGCAGTTCCACCAAAAACAGTCACAATTTTGGCTGCGGACAGTCCCGCAACGTCAATGACATTGTTTTCAGCAAAGATTTTAGAGGCTTTGCCCGCGCCCCATATATACAGTGTAGGGTATTCAGAGCGTTTTACATCACCTGTATAGTAATTGTTATATAGATGGACTTGTCCATAACGTACGCGCGGTGTGCGTTGTACTGTATTCTCATAATAATTGTGATGCAGGGTTACACGTAAAGCCCCTTCATCCGCTGTTTTGCTGTCGCTGTTGCCGATAATGGATGTTTTGTCATGATCGTAAAAGTGATTGTATGAAATGGTAACCAGATCACCTTGGTTAATCACATCGAGCAGTCCATCATGATGTTGGTATTCTTGACCGTAGAAGGTGCCGTTTCCGCTATCGGGGTGAGCCCCGTCATTGAACGTATTGTGATCCACCCATACATGCGTGGCTCCGTTAATTGTAATGCTGTCATATTCTGAATTCCAGTTGCCTGTACTGCCATCAGTTGGGTCCCATTGTGGGAAATAATCGTAGGCATCCTGAAACTCAATATTACGGATAATGACGTTGTCTGTACCCTTTTTTAATTGGAAGTTTGCACCATTAATGACGGCATTGTTGCCCAGACCGACAATCGTTGTATTGGATGGAATTTCAATAACGATACGACTGGCTTGATTCTTCTGTGATGCCTTACGTGCATCTTCTAATGTACCAGAAGGAACCTTTTTCCCCCATGTAGACGGATCATACGCCTTGAGATACGCATTGAAATCATACTTAGAGTCCTTGTAATCGTTCAATCCTAATGGTTTATTATTGTCATCGACGTTAGCATTGATTGTACCTTTGACATAAATAATTTTAGGTGTAGTGTTGCTGCTCTTGCCTAACGCATCGACAAGTTGTTTACGGTTCGTTACGGTGAAAGTATTGGAGGAAGTAGCAGTAGCTCCACCTGTTGTGCCGGTAGAAAAGGCGGCCCAACCGTTTTTGATGCCAAGTGTCTCCTTGCCAATATCGCTTGCTGCATGAGCAGGTGCACCCATAGGAGCTAGAGTAGCGCACAGTAACACGGCTACGATTCCGAGTGAAAATCTCTTTTTCATAAAATACCTCCGTATATTGGATAAATGGAGTAGACGAACGAAGGGAGTCCCGGGTGCTCCTGTAGTTTCTACATGTTCTATCATACTTTGTGTTCCAGTATTTGTTAATATAATAAAAGTTACATACTAAAATTTTTGTCGAATTTTTTATATAATTCAATAGACCCCTACTTTTTCCAATCAAGACGTATATGTAATAATGAAAACGTTAACAATCACACGGAATAGGAAATGTATATATGAATATATGGAATTGTTTTTGTGTTTTTAGCAGAATGTTAACGATTGCAATCTATATTAGTTTAGCAGATCGATTTATAGATTTTTGAAGAATCCTCAGGTAAAATGGCTTGTAATAAAGCTGAGGAGGAATGGGCATCATGGCAGAGCATTTAGCAGATATCTTGAAGTTGTTGAAGCAAAAAGAGTGGGTAGATTTGTCCCACGCTTTTTATCCTGAAATCCCTCATTTTCCAGTATTCGATAATGTTCAGGTGGATACCCTGTTTACCCACGACGATGGCTTTTTTGTAAAACAATACTGCTTTCCAGGTCAGTATGGGACTCACATTGACGCACCCGTTCATTTTGTGAAGGGCAAACGTTACTTGCATGAGCTTTCATTGAAGGAGCTGGTTTTGCCGCTCGTTGTCATTGACCGTTCAGCAGCCGTTGCAGCTAATTCTGACTATGAGCTTACGGTTGCGGATATTTTGGACTTTGAGAAAGAGCATGGACGCATTGCTGATCAGTCCTTTGTCGCTTTTCGCAGTGATTGGAGCAAACGTTGGCCTGATTCAGATGCCTTCTCGAACAAGGATGACGCCGGAGATGCACACTGTCCGGGCTGGTCGCTAGAGGCGCTACGCTTTTTGGTAGAAGAACGGAATGTGGCTGCCATTGGACATGAAACGCTAGATACGGATTCTTCTGTAGCTTATCGCAAAGCTGGCAAGCTGGTAGGGGAATATTACATATTGGAGCAGGATCGGTATCAAGTTGAGATGCTGACAAATTTGGACAAGTTGCCCCCGACGGGCGCGGTCATATATAATATCGTTCCGAGCATTCAAGATTCCCCCGGATTTCCAGTGCGCTCCTTTGCTATTTTGCCTTAATCATACAGTACCCAGTCATTTGAAAACGATTGTATATTCATCTTGAGCTTAAAAGACCGATTCAGATATCGACATCTGAATCGGTCTTTTCTAGCTTATACGGGGTAATGTACAGTGTGAATGACCGTTCAGTCCATCTTGAATCAAAAGGATGAAACGTCTTAAGTGATAATTGTTACGGTAGGGGCAGAGATGGTGGGCTGAGTTGATATGGTGGAGGTTGTGCCGCTAAAATCAGATATTTCTATGACAGCGGGGACACCTGGTGTAATATCTACAGAGGCAATGACCAGACTTGCCGTGGTCAGGGTGAATAAGGAACTCTGCTGAATAACTCCATTAATATAATAATTAGCAGAATCAGTAGCCGTTAATGTTGGTAAAGCAACTACTGGAGCGTCGGCGTCATCTACGAAGCTTGCAGCAGGAATAGTTGTTGTTGTTGCTCCGATCATCCCGGCTGTAATTGTTGCAAAAAAACGAGTCACGGCTGGGGTTACAGTCGTGCTTATGGCACCACCAGTTGCTACGGGAGCAGTAGCTACTGCTGTGTACACAGGTTTTATGATGGGCATAGTTTTCATCTCCTTTCTTTACTGGTATGAGCCATTCGGTGGCTCTTAATCAATAAATGATTTCTCAACCTATTCGGAAACGGCATATTAACCTTTCTATTAATAATAGGGTGAATGGAGAAGGCCTATTTTGCTACAAATACAGATGGAAGCGAATACTTGGAATCGGCATCCTACAAATGCCTAAAACCCTAAAGAGGGATATGCATACAATACATAAATAAGCATGTGAGAAGGAGGTGTATACGACTGGTATGAGGAGACGCGATTCATCACTAAGAAGGCAAGGAAAAAGAACCGTACATTGCAAGATCAACAAACGTAAAAAGTGTAAAACAAGTTATTCACTCAAAGGTAGAACAAAAACGGGGTTCCATGCCAAAAAGCATCCAAAGCTAATCATGCAACGGAGATGTAGAAATACTCCTACCAAGCGGAGGCGGAGAATGGGCAAGACGGGAAAGCCGGGTGTTCCAGGTTCGGCAGGAGCACAGGGTATTCCTGGTTTGACAGGGAAGCAAGGCGAAGCCGGGTTAACAGGGGTACAAGGTATTCCAGGTTTAGCAGGAGCACAAGGCATACCGGGAACTGCGGGAACACCGGGAGTCCAAGGAATACCAGGAATACAGGGTCCAGCAGGAACACGGGGAGCGCCAGGTCCGGCTGGCGTCCAAGGTAGTTCAGGTGCAACAGGTGCACCCGGCCCTACTGGAGCACAGGGCATAGCGGGCCCAACCGGAGCCCAAGGAATAACAGGCCCAACCGGTCCGGCAGCTGACATTTCAAATATTGAAATTATACCCATAGCCGAGCGATATTTTTATTTTGCACCTGCTACAATTGAGTCTTCAATCACGATTATGGCGGATCAATTTTCTGTAGATGGTGTACAGGAGCCCTTTCAGCGGTTTAATGTCGGAAGCAACAGTTATGCCAATCTATACATTAATGGAATGATACAAGAAAGCACATTGTATAGACTGACACCTGAATCGCTGACGATTCGCCTTAACGAAGGGGAGGCAATTTCCTCCGGCACACCTATTATTGTGGAAATTGTTCAATTTAGTGTGCGAGCCAGTGGATGATACTGTTCGCGGTGAGGCAACCCAGAGGCAGATACAGCTGTTTTTGGGGCAACGAGCCTTTGCGTCCGACATGCCAAAGCTGAAGACCGGCCTTGGAGCTTTGGTTATGGATGGCGTGCACGACTTTTTGCAGCGGGGAAATGTGCTCGTCGCTCATATGCCAAGACTGCCTGAGTCTTTTCCCTGCTGGGTGACTGCATGCACCTTAAGCATAATGAGTCCCGCCTGCCCGAGCGCCCGTTTTATTCGATTACATATCTATTTTATATGAATAAAATGTGGCGATACACGTATCATTAATTGTATTTATGATCATTCACTTATAAAAACATGGTATTTAGGTTTAATACAATATATATCAAATGAAAGTATGAAGACAGAATGAGCCTGCATAAAAATATAATTTGCATTTTAGTTAGTTATCACTTACTATAATTTTATGAACAAGAAAACACATATAGACAGCAAAAAGAAAGATATTCTGCAGGCAGCGATGTGCTTATTTGCAACCAAAGGAATTGACGGGATTTCAGTCAAAGAAATTGGAGAGGCTGCCGGTGTGACGGATGCCGCGATTTATAAGCATTTTAAGAGTAAAGATGCGATGGCCTTGGAAGTATTTGGGCAGTATTGCAATAGCTACACCACCTTAATTGACTTCTATCGCAAGCAGAGTGGGAACTTCGTTAGTCGTTTCCATCAACTGGTGGATGAAGTGCTGAATATGCATGATGAGGACCAGTATGGTTTGCTTCTACTATCACAGCATCATGAGCTGTATGTTGAAGCAAGCCAGAGCCAGAATGTGCGTCAGCCGCTGGAGGCGTTGACTGAATTCATCGAACAGGGGATTCAACAAGGTGAACTGCCGAAGCAGGATGCTAAGCTATCCGGTGTGCTCATCATTGGAGCTATTACACGCTTGTCCGTATCCAGCCTGGAAGGTGAACTTCCACAGCAGTTGGTTCCATTTGCAACAGAGGTCAAACAACGTTTAACAGCTTTATTAAGTAAAGGTCAGTAGTGACCTTTTCTTTTTAAATATAAAGTTAGTGTTTTCTAACTAAAATCATAATATGAAGGTAGGAAGTGGCTTATATGTCTAAAAAAATATTGGTGATTCAGGGGAATCCGGTCGCTGACAGTTATGGAGAAGCGCTGGCTCAAGCCTATGTAAAAGGAGCCGAAGGCGCAGGGGCTGAGGTTCGCTTATTGCAGCTGTCCGCGTTGGAGTTTAATCCAAATCTATCAGGTGGATATCGGAATAAATTGCCGCTTGAACCTGATTTGATTCAAGCACAGGAATGGATTAAATGGGCAGAACATCTCGTTTTTGTCTTTCCGATCTGGTGGGGCAGCTTGCCTGCGTTAATGAAGGGATTTATTGACCGTACCTTTATGCCGGGATTCGCGTTTAAATATCAAAAAGGAAAACCCTTGCCTGACAAGCTTTTAAAGGGAAGAACAGCCCGCCTTATCAGCACGATGGATGGTCCGCACTGGTATTACCGATTTTTCCAAGGACAGCCTGGGCACCGGATGATGAAGGATTCCACGTTACATTTATGTGGAGTCAAACCAGTACGTTCTACAACCATTGATCTCATGAATAAGAGGACAGAGCAACAGCGTAACGAATGGCTGAGCAAGGTTGAGCAGCTAGGACGAAGCATGAGCTAGGTTTTCGCCATCTCAATAGCAAACACGCTGATCCATTAACATATAGAGGACATTCGGAAAACTACATTCTAAGAGGATAGAAATGAGGCACAGAAAAATGGAATCAATCATAAATCATGAATGGGATCTAAATGAAAAAGAAGCGGTGAAATTACAGCAGGAGTTATCTTTAAAAGTTACAAAAGAAGATCGATTCCCTGAAATTCAATATGTTGCTGGGGTAGACGTGGCATACAGTGAACAAAGTGATCTCTTAGTTGCGGCCATCGTGATTTTAGATGCTAGCTCATTACAAGTAGTGGAATCCATAGTGGTTGAAGATGCTGTCCATTTTCCCTACATCCCCGGATTGTTTTCATTCAGGGAGCTACCGCCTATAGTAAAAGCATTGAAGCAAATCAAGACCTCTCCCCAGCTGGTGGTCTGTGATGGACAAGGAATTGCCCATCCTAGACGATTCGGATTAGCCAGTCATTTAGGTGTTATATTTGATATTCCTACAATTGGATGTGGTAAAACGAGGCTATGGGGTGAATTGGAAGAGCCATCTCGAGAACGAGGGGCATGTTCGTTATTAATGGATCGTGAGGAAATTATCGGTAGGGCGTTAAGAACCCAGGACAACATTAAACCTCTGTTTGTATCTGTAGGGCATCGTATTTCATTAGAAACGGCCTGCAACTGGATATTAAAGCTTTGTCCACAATATCGCTTACCTGAGACCACTCGACAAGCTGATCAGCTTGTGAGAAAAGCTTTATCACAAATAAACCAGGGGAGTATCTGATCATAATCGATCTACATAAGGAAAAAACACCACAGTGGAGCAACTGGCTCGCATTGTGGTGTTTGGAATAGCTCATGTTTTACAATCAACGTTATATAAATATCGATGCAACGATTAAAATAAATCCGATCGCTAGACCGGCAGGGCCCCAATAATGCATAGGGATAAAAAACAGACTGTGCTGGGTTCCCATTCGATAGCGTTGTCCCGTTTCCATATCAACTAGCACTTTGTCCGAGTCGGAGTTGAGTGCTTTCCCCAAATACCAGATAATAACTCCCGACACAATGAACACAAAAGCCATTGGCAGCCGGGAATCTATGGAGTCAAGCCCTAGAGCGGATACTAAACTACCGACAATAACAAATAAAATCCCTGGAATAATAATATTTAAAATACCAAAACCCTTCCAAATAATCACATGAATACTTCCTTTCTAAATTAAAATCCAACATATGTATTTATCGGTTGAAAGAGAGATTTAGTTTACAAAATGACCCATTCAATGGGGAATTTACAATGTGTAAAACTGGAAGAACAAAAAAAGCCGTTTCTCCACATCTTCATAGCCCAGCATAATCTGGCCTGAAGGAGGGAAATCGGCTTTTTTAATTAAGTGAAGTTGAAGGCCTGTGCCTATTCGGCTGCTGCTTCCGCTTGCTGGGCTACGGAAACAACAGGCTTCATAATTCGACCCAGCATATCTTGCTTCGGACGATTCCAGGTAGTCCAGTCATCCAGCAGCAGACCGCCTGTGTCGCCGCTATTCGGATTCAGGGACCAGTACGTAAAGTACAGGTTGTTGGCACCAATATAGTCTACGAGTGCATTTTGCCATTTCCCCTCAGGAGTAGACAAATCAACATTACGACCGCCGAATTCACCGACCAGTACCGGAGCTATGTTTTGCTTGCTGATGTAGCCCCAGGTTTGATCCCAGATCGCTGGCAAGTTGGACGGGAAGGCCGGATCGTTGAACCATGGCTGCGAAGACACACCAGGGCCGTAATCATGTGGAGAATAGACGACACGGTTCGGTACGTCCAGAACGACAGGATAGTTGGCTACACCTGTCAGGTTGCCACCCCACCAGTATTGGCTATTGTTGCCTTGTACATTGTGGTCTACACCTTCTACGAGAATCAGCCAATTTGGATTCACGGATAGAATCGCATTCCCTGCACGTTGTGCCGCCAGACGCCAATCTGTGGAGGCATTGCCTGTACCCCAGCTTGCTTGACCGTGTGGCTCATTGTGTAAATCCGCACCAATGACGGTAGGGTTATTTTTATAACGATCAGCCAACATTTTCCAGTCACTAATCCAGCGAGACTCAGGGTACTGGGATGTGTACCACAGCTCGGATTGCCCACCTGAGCCTGGACGGTGACGGTCAAGGATAATCTGAATACCGCGTTGTCCAGCTTTTTCGATCAGCTTGTCCATAATTTGAATCGGAGTTAACCCGACTAGATCAGGGTTTTTGTGATAATCAATACTGTCTGGACGGGAACTGGAATCGAACAACTGATTGCTGTAAGGCAGACGAATCAGATTGTAGCCTTCTTTCTTCACCTGATCCAGCATGTCGTCCATTGAGCGGCTCCACAGTCCATGCAAGGTGTAATTAGGAGTTTCCAGACCGAACCAGTTCAGGCCGTTAAATGCCGCTTCTTTCCCGGATTCGTCTACAATCTTGTTTCCTTGGGTGTGATAATATCCTTTCACACTGGCTGCATCTGCAGAAACGGGTGTATAGCCATACAGTGTGAAGCCCATTACGAGGGAGGCAATGACGAAAAATGTTTTTTTCAGTCCTTTTTTCTTCATAGTTCTGCTTCCTCCTTTATTTAAAAGAAATTGTAACCGATTACATTTTCATTTTATGTTCAAATCTTCCATCAAACAAGTTCATAAAATTCGTATATTTCTAAGATTTCGTTCGAAATCAATAGATTTATAACAACGGATTATCAAGCTAAGTAGGAAAGTTCCCCTTGTAAAAGATTCGTGAGGGAGTTTCCACCCCATATTTTTGGCCGCGCTTGTATATGAGTAGAGGCACGCTCTAACTCTTTATTTATTATATTTTCCTGCTGTAAAAGAAGGTATATAATAAAGTGAAATTCACTTTACATACAGGTTGCAGAATATATATTTGAAAATTAGCACGCATGACATGCAAAAAAGAAAGGAGGGTAATTATGGTAACAACGATGAAGGAAGTGGCAGAACGTGCCGGGGTGTCGAAGAGTACAGTTTCGCAGTTTCTGCAAAAGAGATACAACTATATGAGTGAAAACACCAAGAAGAAGATCGAGCAAGCGATTGAGGATCTCAGTTATATACCCAATGAGGTGGCACGTAGTCTCAAGCAGAAGAAGACCTTCATTGTGGGGGTTATTTCTTCAACCATTTTATCGAGATTTACAACAGAAGTCGTGCGTGCCATTGAAGATGAATGCCAACTGGAAAATGTCCAGGTCATTGTCTGCAATACCGATGATGATTCGCTCAAAGAGAAAAAGTATGTCCAGTCGATGATTGCTCGGCAAGTGGATGGACTTATCATTTTCCCGACGGAAGAGAACAAGAAATTATATGTTTCCCTTGTCAAAAATGGCTATCCCTTCGTGTTTGTGGACCGAAAAATCGATGAACTCAGCGTAGATACGGTGCTACTGAATAATGAAAAGGCCAGCGAGCTTGCGGTTGAAGCACTCATTGAGCATGGTCATAACAACATTGGGATTATCACGTTCCCCTTAGGCAAAAAAGCGATCACCACACGAAGTGAGCGACTGTCAGGTTACCGAAATACGCTGGGTAAACATGACATACCCGTGAATGAAAACTATATCAAAAGCGGCAGGTTGGATGAAATGCCTAATCTGATTGGACAACTATTTCACATGGAGAATCCGCCCACTGCAATTATTGCTACGAATGACATGATTTTGGAGCAGGTGCTGATTTATGCAAAAAATAATCATCTGACCATACCTAATGACTTTTCCTTGATTGGCATAGATGATGTATCCTTTGCGTCTTTTTATAATCCGCCGATCACAACCGTTTCCCAGCCGAGTTTTGAAATGGGGAAAAGAAGTGCCAGGCTACTGCTGGAGAAAATTGATCAAAAAGAACAGGATCATGAGGAGCTGTCAGAAATCATCCGTATGAATCCGGTCATCAACCACAGAGAATCGGTCCTAAAGCTGAACTGAATGTTTGAATAAGTCCTTTTCATCTTTTTGAAAACGTTTTTATGAATTCTATTGTAAAAAGAAAATAAAGAGCTATAATGATCTTATGATTCGAGTCATGAATACCCTTTCATTTATGGTTGTCCTGAATTTAGTGATGATGGTGATTGAAGAGAGGGGAGGAATAGAGCTCAAACGAATAATGCATGGAGTAATTTGTGATTTAATTCACAAAAAAATGATTCTTCTTCTTTTTACATTCCCGGAAGGGAAATTTTTTTCGAGTATTACTAAATCGATTTAGTAAGAATGGAAAATAAATAAAAGAAAGTCGGAGATCACTATGGAAATGTTTATGAGCATTATCAGGGAGCCATCCATTATTATCGCGATTGTGACATTACTCGGCCTTATATTTCAGAGGAAGAAAGTATCAGAAATCATTACGGGAACTACCCTTTCTTTCATGGGTTTCACCATGATCAAGGTCGGCGGCGGCATTTTAGGAGGCGTTCTCACTAACTTCAGCCAAATTTTTTCTTATGCGTTCAACCTTAAAGGTGTCGTACCCAGCAATGAAGCCATTATGGCACTGACCATTGATCAGATCGGGGCGGATGCTGCGCTCATTCTGCTCTTTTCCATGATCCTTAACATCGTGCTTGCACGTCTGACCAAGTTCAAGTACATTTATTTGTCTCTTCACTTGATTTTGTTTATGAGCTTTGCCGCTACAGCCGTTATGAAAGGTCTAGGTCTCAGTTCGCTGACTACGATCATCGTCGGTTCTTTGGTCATTGGGAGCTATATGGCGGTGTTTCCTTACCTACTCCGAAATGCCAGCAAAAACATTATTAAATCGGATGATTATACGATTGCTCATGCTTCCATGACCTCTTACATTCTGGGCACCTATTTAGGGAAAGTGTTCGGCAACCGTGAAAATGACACCGAAAATGTAAAAATTAATGACCGCATCAGTTTTTTGCGCGACCCCAATGTTGCAACGACCTTGACGATGCTTGTGCTTTTGCTGGTATCTGGACTGGTTGCTGGTTCTGACTATGTCAGCAAATTATCGGATGGCAAAGAATACATCGTCTTCATCCTCGAACAGTCAGCTATTTTCGCAGCCGGCTTGTATATCGCAAAAGCGGGTGTTAAGCTGTTCACAACTGAAATTGTACCCGCTTTCAAAGGCTTCTCCCAAGTGTTCGCACCTGGAGCAATCCCTGGTGTGGATGTTCTGGTACTGTTCGACAAATCACCCAATTCCGCGTTGGTAGGCTTCTTGGTCAGCTTCTTCACAGGCGTTGCCTGCGTCTTTCTTTTCCCGTTTGTCGGATTGCCTGTCATTGTGCCAGGGATCATGGCCTGCTTCCTCGCTGGTGGTGCAGCCGCGATATTCGGCAATTCCAGCGGTGGTTTTAGAGGAGCTGTTATTTCCAGTTGTCTTAATGGATTCTTGCTCTGTCTGCTGCCGGCTCTCACCTTGCCGCTCTTTTCTTTTTTGGGTGCCGACGGAGTGACATTCGCCGATCCCGACTTTACAACCCTTTCCGGATTACTTTGGCTTATTTTCCGCTGGTTTTAAACTAAATCGATTTATGAATCTTTAAAAATAACTCATCTAAATAAATTGGGTTCTAAATAAGGAGGAATGATTCATGTTTTTTAATGACCAAGATATTCAAATGGATACAGTAGACAGTAATACGACCCGGAAAGTGCTGGCCCACAGTGACCAGCTTATGTATGTCAAAGTGATGTTTGCTAAAGCCCAAACTGGGGAGATCCTGTTGCATAAGCATGTCCATGAACAAGTCACTTATGTTTTGAAGGGAAGCTTTAAGTTCATGATCGATAATGGGGAAACCAAGGAAGTGCAGACTGTTAAAGAAGGAGACAGCATCCATTTTCCATCCGACACTCTTCATGGCTGTATCCCGCTGGAGGATGACGGAATTTTGCTAGATGCATTTACACCAGCACGTGCCGATTTCCTATAAATTTTCTTACTAAATATGGCTATTATCGAGCATGCCGAATATAAAAAAACTGTACCAACGCAGGTTTTCAGTTGTTAATCTGCACCAGTGAGCCTGAGGCGGAGCCTTGGGTTCTTTTTTGTTCGTATTATTGGCTGCAGCTCCAATACACTTCATAATGATCTTTTTTAGTAGAAGACCTGCAAGTATGTTATATTTAACAAACGGCAATCGTGATGAACAGCAGTGTAGTGATTTTTAGAAAAGGATGAGATTATTTTGGAAAACAACGAAACTCAGCAGGAATTTGCAGAAGTATATGAGCAGCTTAAAGTAGCTGCAAACCGAACCTCCGATTGGAAAACACGCCTAGCTGCGGTAAATGATCTGGGTGCATGGAAGAACCAGCAGACGATTGACTTGCTGACACATCGTTTGAATCATGATACGGTATATGCCGTTCAGGAAGCCGCTTACCGCAGACTTCAGGAATGGGGCGAGAATGTACAGCCGCCTGTGCGCAAAGAGGGTGAGCTTGTTAAGGGCCTGACGAAAATTCTGGTGCGGATTAAAAAAAGCTTGCCAGCCGACCATACCTACAACGATTTTCGCGAGAAGCTGCACAAGATGAGAGTCGATATTTATGACATCTATGAAGGCGACAAGGGTGCTGAATTTGATCAGTGGCTGGAGCAAAAATGGGCTTCATTATCCACAAGGTAATTTCTGAACCCTGTAATTGTATGTATTTTAAGGATGGTTGCAGGTGATACAGACAGAGCCTTAACAAGGATAAGGGATTATCTTTGTTAAGGTTTTTTTGTATATATACTTCGGCAATAGGGTACGATGGGATCGGATTATTTTAGTGTGTACATGGGAGGGACTAACATGAGCAAGGCGAAGCTGTGTTTTATCGGGGCTGGCTTTCACGCTTCAACGAATATATATCCTGCTGTTATTGGGGCAGGTGCTGAAATTCAGGCGATTGCGACTAGAGATTTAAGCAGATCGAAGACAGCACTTCAGCGGTTTGGAAGTAGTGGCACACCTTATGACAATTACAAGGCTATGCTGGAGCAGGAAGACTGTGATGGAGTTGTCGTGATAGCACAAGCGGCAGATCATCCTTCGCTCGTACTAGACTGCATTAAGGCTGGAAAACATGTCTTTGTAGACAAGCCACTGGGTTGGAATGCCGAGGAAGCGGCCCAAATTGCAGATGCGGCAGAAGCAGCAGGCGTTGTGCTGATGGTCGGTTTCATGAAGCGCTACGCACCTGTATACATAAAGTTAAAAGAATGGATTGAGGGTGGCTCGCTTGGAGCCGCACGCTCATTTCAGGCAAAATTTCTCGTGGACAGTACCCAGTTTTGTAAAACTGGCGAAGACTTCATGAAGCTGGCGGCGGTTCATATGGTCGACCTGGTACGTTATTTGTTCGGGGAAGTGGTACAGGTTACCGGATTTGCGAACGATAACGGTGAGTGTATTTCCCATACGATTGCCTTGAAATTTGAAAATGGTGTAGTGGGCAGCCTATACTTCGCAGGTATGACAGCATGGACACGCGAGAGTGAAGGTATTACGGTAACCTTTGACCACGGTTTTGCGAACGCGGATGAGGTGAATACACTGATCATTCACAAGTCGGAGAGTCATACAGAGCTTCCTTGGAAATCCCTTGCGGAAAATGATACGGTTCTGACACCATCAGCTTCCGCGATGTCGGGCGGATACCGTGATTTGTACTTGCGCGGTTTTGTCGGTGAAATCGCACATTTCATAAACTGCTGCCAAGAAGGACGTACGCCTGATTCAAGTGGACGGGACAACGTGAAAACGATGGAGCTGTGCGACCGCATTTTGGCTGCCCTCTAATAGGATACCTATTTTATATCCAAGCTTCGGAGCCTGGACGGTACCTTAGTTTGGGTGATTTTAAAGAAGCTTCGGTTTAACTGGTCAGTAGATGGCTCCTGCATGTGTCGGGAGTCATTTTTTTTAATAAGTATCGTTATTACGTGTTATTGTCGAACATAATGATTCCAGAGATTGCTGTCCATTTTGATATAATCTCTGCTGAAAATATGCCAACAAAGGAGAATGATGCGCTAGAATAGAAAATAGAAAGCGTTCTCATTATCTACTTTTCTGCGATGGCTCAGGGGGAGATGGCATATGCGTTTAAGGTACCAACCATTAAACACATTACGTAATCAGATTTTTATCGGATTTATACTGGTGATGCTTATTATGATGAGTGTAGCGGGGGCGTTCATTTATCTCAATGTGTCTCACCTGTTAAAAGACAGTGCCGAGCGACATATTGGTCAAACTGCGGTACAAGCAAGCGGTAGGCTGGATGCATTAATCGGCCAGATGGACAGTTTGACGGAGCAGGTCGCTAATCACCCGTCTGTTCAGCATATTTTGCTGGAGGAGCGCAACGGGGGCAAGGTGAATTTTGGACAGCGTCAATCCCTACTGCAAGTGATGCATAGCTATCAGGCATATATGCCGAGTGTCGGCTCACTGGAACTGTATACTGCTGAAGGGAAGATGTTGTTTCCGATTAGAGAGGGCAGTCTGGAGGAACGTATCGGACAGGCAGACATCCGGGAAGCGAATCAGATGAAAGGAAGACTGGTCTGGATCGGCATTGATCCCGAGGACCCCAGGTCACTGCTAGCAATTCGGCAGGTCAGCTTGGTGGATCGCTGGTTCTCACGCGGAGGGTACCTCATTACCCGTATGGAGCGAAGTTATTTTGGACTGAATGGTGCGTCAGCAGTCAATGAAGAAGCGGATGAAACCATGCTGCTTGTAGATCGTCAAGGCCAGCTGCTGTCGGGTGAACCAATGAACCAGACGGATTTGTCAGGTGTACTGCACAGCAAGACACAGACGGTTCATATTGGGGAGCGGGAATATGTGAAGGCGGTTCAGCAGTCGGAGCGGACGGGCTGGTCGCTGCTGATCCTGATTCCGGTTAGCGTCGTCACAGACGGAATTACGGTTTTACGGACTACGCTTATCATTTCCGCGTCTCTTGGTGCCGTGCTATTCCTATTTATGTCCTTTATGTTGTCTACGTTGATTACAAGACCGATAGGTCACTTGATTCAGGCGATGCGTCGTTCACGGGAAGGGGCGTTGGCTCTGAATCCAGAACCGGCAGCAGCGGTCGAGCTGCGAGAATTGAACGCAGAGTACAATACGATGATTGTCGATATCAATGAATTGATCCATGTCATTTACGAGAAGGAGGTTTTACAAAGCCAGACCGAGCTTAAAGCTCTGCAGGCACAGATCAATCCGCATTTTCTTTTTAATACGCTGGATGCTTTCAACTGGTCGCTACAGGAGAAGGGAGAGGAGGAGCTTGCCGGGCTGATGGTGTCCATGTCGCGGCTGTTTCGTTATGTTATTGAACCGGCTCACCATGACTCTTGGGTGACCCTCGGGGAAGAAATGGCGCAAATCCGTCGTTATCTGGAACTGATGGAGATGCGTCTGGGGGAACGTCTGAGCTGGCAAATTCATATGCCTTCAGAGGCAGCCAGAATTCCGCTTCCTAAACTGCTGATCCAGCCTATTCTAGAGAATGCTATTTTGCATGGTGTGGAAAATCGCATCGGCAACGGCCGTGTTGAAATCAGTGTCACTCCTTCGACCAGACCGGGGTGGACCAGGATCGCGGTCATAGATAACGGACCTGGAATGACAATGGAAGAACTTGCAGCTGTGCGTACAGCGTTGATGGGGGGAGCAGCCTGCGAGAGCAAGGGAACCGGTATGGGACTGGTTAATGTGCAGCGCAGGCTCGCTCTCTATTATGACAGCGCATCTTATCCAACGGACGGTGTGCTGATACATAGTGCTGAGCAGGAAGGAACGGTGGTCGCTTTTGAAATTCCTGATGAATATGGAGGGCGGTAGGAATGAGTGTTTCATCCAAAACCATTGTCATTGTAGACGATGAACAGCGAACACGTCAGGGGATACACCAGACACTGGAGCAATGGGCAGCCGGGAAATACCGGATTGTGACATTCGGTAATGGTTTGGAAGCACTAAATATACTGCGTGCAGAGACGGTTCATCTGTTGATTACGGATGTCCGGTTGCCGGAATTCAGTGGGCTGGATTTAATCCGCTCTCTGGAACGGGATTCACGACGACCAGCGACCATTGTCATCTCAGGGTATGCGGAGTTTGATTATGTCCAGCAGGCTCTTCGTCTGGGAGCCGTCAATTATTTGCTCAAACCGATTGATAAACAAGAGCTGCTGAATGCGGTCAATGAAGCGCTTCGGCTTGAAGAGGAGCGGCAGCGATACGAGAAGCTGGACAAGCTGGCTGACCCTGTTCTGCTAGAGCTTGATCTCCAGGCGGCTACCCTTAGTGATCCGGTACGACGTGCCTTCACCTATATGGCGGAGCATCTTCACGAATCCATTACGATGGCGCAGACTGCCGCGCATTCACACCTGAATGCGAGCTATTTTAGTGTTTTATTCAAGGAGCAAAGTGGTTTGTCCTTCAGCGAATATCTGCATCGGCTGCGGATGCAACGGGCCAAGGAGCTACTGCTGCATACCCAATTGACGATTGCCCAAATCGGCGAACGATCAGGCTACCGAACAGATAAATATTTTATTAAAGTATTCAAAGCGACCGAGGGGATAAGTCCCAGCCGCTACAGGCAGCAGATGCGTACAGGGCCGGAGAATATCGACTGACAGTAGGCAGATCAAACCCAATAAAAGTGGAATTATACCCAATGAGCGTACCCTGTTGAAAGCAGGAATAGAGTGCTAAACTTACAAATGATAACGGTTACAAAAAATATAAATACAACAAACGGAGGTCTAACGATGTCCAACGAGTATGGTTTACGTAAGCGCTCACATCAAAAATGGTTTGCTGGGTTGACCCTGCTGCTGTCATTCATGCTGGTGCTATCCGGTTGCGGTGCTGGTAAGGATGGTCAAGGCGGTTCCAGTGGAGACGGGGGAAAGGTTACACTCAAAATGATGCACCTCTGGCCAGAGGGAAGCTCGGCACAGCAGAGCAAGCTTGTGACTCAGATTATAGATCAATACCAAAAGGATCATCCGAATGTCGTCATTCAGCAGGAAGTGCTGGAAAATGAACAATATAAAAACAAACTCAAAGTGCTGTCAGCTTCCAATGAATTGCCGGATATCGGCATCACCTGGGCAGCAGGCTTTATGGAGCCTTACGTTAAAGGTGGATTATTTACGCCGATGGATGACCTGCTGCAAGGTTCCAAGCTGAAGGACAAATTCGTACCGGGAACGACCGAAGCTTATGCGCTGAATGGCAAAACGTATGCGCTTCCGATTGAATTGAATATTACACCTATTTATTACAACAAAGCCATATTCCAAAAATACAACTTGAAGGTACCTACGACTTTTGACGAATTTAAGCAGGTTGTGAAAACACTTACAGATCATGGAGTTGCACCGATTGCATTGGGCAATAAAGACCGCTGGACCGGCTCGCTCTGGTATATGTATCTGGCGGACCGTATAGCAGGTAACGAAACGCTGAAAAAAGCGATTGACGGCTCAGGATCGTTCGATGACCCTGGTTTAATTCAGGCGGCCTCCGAAGTTCAGACGCTTGTGGATATGAATGCATTTAACAAAGGATTTAACGGCTTGTCCAATGATGAGGGAAAATCCGAATTTATGAACAACAAGGCAGCTATGTATTTGATGGCTACTTGGGAATTGCCGAATTTTACGACCAATCCCGCAATCCCGCAAGCATTTAAAGATCAAATTGGCTTCTTTAAATTCCCGATGGTTGCAGGCGGCAAGGGCAACGAGAACAGTTGGGTAGGAGGTCCGGGAGTAGGTTTGTTTGTTTCTGAGAATTCCAAGGTGAAAGAAGAGGCCAAAGCGTTCGTTGAATACTTTGTAGTTAAATGGGGAGAACAATCGGTCACACAGGCGGGCGTTATTCCGGCGACGAAAGTGGACACCTCCAAAGAAAAATTGCCCAAGCTGTATGTCGATTTGCTGAACGGACTGAATCAAGCCAGCAGTATTACGTTGTTCGCCGATGTACAGATGAAGCCGAATGCAGCGCAGGTACATTTGAATATGATTCAGGCGTTGTTTGGTAAAGCGGTGACACCGCAACAATTTGCCGACCAGCATAAGGCTGCCATCGAGAAAGGAAATTGAAATTGACCACCTAAGGAGGTCCAACCGTGGAAAAGGTCATGTCCAATAAGCTTGTCATTGCTCTCTATGTATTGCCTTCTCTGCTGCTGTTATTAGCCGTAATATATGTACCCATCGTACTGACCGGCTATTACGGCCTGAATCAGTGGAATGGAATCGGTTCTATGACTTTTGTGGGGCTGGACAATTATCAACATTTGCTCACAGACAGTGCATTCTGGCAAAGTGCCTGGCATTCGCTGCTGCTGGCCTTGTTTTCAGGCATCAGTCTGATCGGTTATCTGGTCATTGCGATGATTTTGTCAGGAAAAATCAAGGGAGCGAATCTGCTGCGGAAAATTTATCTGATTCCCATGCTGTTGTCATCTGTAGCGATCGCACAGCTGTGGCTCAAAATGTATCATCCAACGAACGGAGTGTTCAATTCCATACTGGCGTCGGTCGGAGTCCACAATCCGCCTGAATGGTTAGCTAATCCGTCCTTGGTGCTGTTTGCTTTGTTCATTCCGATTATTTGGCAATATGCAGGCTTTTATATCCTGATCTATTATGCCGGGCTGAAAAACATTCCCGAAACGCTGATGGAGGCTGCCCGGATTGACGGGGCCAGTGCCTGGCAGATTGCGACTCGTATCAAATTGCCCCTGTTGCGCGAGGTGATTAACGTTACGATCATATTGTCCATTGTCGGCTCGCTCAAATATTTTGACCTCATCTACGTCATGACGGATGGTGGACCGAATGGAGCCAGTGAAGTGATGGCCTCTTACATGTACCACCAGGCATTCCGCAGTTTTGATTTTGGATACGGCAGTGCTACAGCTTTCGCCTTGCTGCTCATCTGTCTGATCGCTACGTGGCTGATCCGCAAGGTTACGGCTACTAGTGACACCATCCAGTATTCATAATACGGTCATGCAAATAGATGAGGGTAACAAAGGACAGGAAGAGGGAGGAACGGATATGAAAACCCAGGCAGCCGCCAACTATCCGCTTGGAGTCGGTACCCGCGGCAAAATGTTAACTCGGGTCGGTTATGCCGCTTTGTATATCATTTTAATCATCTTGGCGGTGACGCAGCTTTTACCGCTGGTGTGGCTGATGCTGTTCTCACTTAAAAATAATCAGGAAGTGTTTAACCTTCCACCGTTTGCACTCCCGTCCCAGCCACATTGGGAGAACTATATGAATGTGTGGACCAGCGGCAATATCGGGCGGTATTTCTTCAATAGTGTGTGGATTACGGTCATATCTGTGGCGGTGACTGTGCTGCTAGCCAGCTTTGTAACGTTTGCCATTACGCGTATGCGGTGGAAAGGAAGTCAGCTGGTTCTCGGGCTCTTTATGGTCGGACTGATGATTCCAGTCCATTCCACCTTGATTCCGTTGTTCAGTATGTTTCTCAAACTGCATTTAACAGACACTTCACTCTCTATCATCCTGTCGTATGTTGCTTTTAATCTGCCGACAACGATGATGATCTTGCTGGGATTCTATTACGCCCTGCCCCGTGAAGTGGAAGAAGCGGCTGTTATGGACGGTTGCTCCGTCAACCGAATGTTCTTCCGGATTGTGCTGCCCATGACAACCCCCGTTATGGCAACGACGTCTATTATTAATATGATCTATAACTGGAATGAGTTTATTTTCGTGAATACGTTTATTAGTTCGGACGAAAACAAAACACTGACCGTTGGTGTTCAAAACTTTATTGGACAATATACGACCGACTGGGGAGCTATCGGAGCCACGCTGATGATCAGCATTTTGCCCATTTTGCTCGTGTTCCTCATCATGAGTGACCGGATTGTGGAAGGGATCGCAGCCGGGTCAGTTAAAGGGTAAAGCAAATTTTCTTGATTAGAAGAGCACCCCCTAGTGTAGACATTGGATCAATCCTCTTGGTTTGTCCGATGAGTGCTAGGGGGTGCATTTTTATGTGAGTCTAGATTGGGTTGAATGAAAATGAAGTGGAAAACCCATAATGTTAAGCCTTTTCAGAAAATTATCCGAATTTATTGACAAACTATTGACATGGCTTATTTGAATCTTTCTAAACTATGATATGGATTCGAAATATTTCCACCAACTTCATCAATTGTTTCTATAATTTCTTTTAAAATTAATTCGTCTATATCCTTATCTTGATTTATTGAATCTTTAATTTTTTGAAAGCAATTTTTTAGTCCGAGGTTTACAACAATTGAAAGAATGATATCTACATCATCATAAGAGTCAGTATTCGACAACCTGTGAAGCACCTTATCTATACTATTTCTTACTTCGATTTCCAATAATTCATAGGTCATAACTTGTCTATCTGTTAATTGACTAAGAATTAATAAAAAATCCTTTTTCTCAATTTTACCAGTATCAAATTCATTCAATACGTTTTGAAACATCAACGCTAATGTTTCTGTTGGTAATACATCGGGTAATTTCTCAATTTCTTTATGATCCATTTGTATTCCTCTTTATTGGGATGTGGAACTTCATTTAAGGATCAATTTTTTAGTCCAAGTTCATCTGTCTTTAATTGTTTTCTCTATCTTTGTTTAAAATAGGGAAAAATTCTTATTTTTTTGATAAAATCGTTTGCGTAACGTTTCGAGAAACCAATCTTCGTATCTCTCTCCCGTGTGTTAAGAGAGAGGAATGGAAATTTATCGTTGTCTGCAGACAAGCTGGACTATTCTACTTTTTTGTCTTAGATTTCGATTGTACCAAAAAAGCTCGTTCCTACTTTTAAGATTCAAGTTGAAATAAGCTTCGTGAAATTTCGTTTAGTTCGTTTAGTTATGGGGAAATTTCAATGAATTTTTAAAAGAGTTATTCCACTATTAGGAAAGTCGACTTAATACTTTTTTAATTCGCATTTCTAGTTCTAATTTTTCTTTTTCTAGCAATTGTTCTTCAAAAATATCTGCTATGTTAAACTGCTGTAATTCTTGTTTAATTAGTTTTAATCCATCGATCTTTGGTAGTCCTTGGTTTAATAAGTTTTCAGCTAGTGTGGTATACACGATTATTTTTTCACTTAATGTATTTTTACAATCACGTTCAAATCGCTGAAATACACTAGAAAAAATTTCATCGGGCAAGACATTCTCTTCGTAAATTTGGTTAAAGAAAACATTAACTTCATTTGTCAATTCACCGTAATACCAACATACTCTTGGATAATAGTCTAACATCTTATTTTCCAACTCTTGTAATACAAAATTCTTACGATTAAATAAGTCACTGTATTGCTCAGTGGTTAATTTTTGTTCTTGCTCAATTAAATTAAAATCCAGTTCAGATAATCTGTTGCTTAAATTATTTTTAACAGTATACAAAACTCTTGGAAGAGTTAATAATATCTCCCCGTAAACGACATTAATTAAAGCCTTATCTGTTTCACTTCTATTCATCAATCCTTCAAAATCATAGAATGTTCTTGCAATTGCTTCTTTACTACTCATCATTTCCTCGTTTTTATAATCCTGGTAATTCTCAAGAATACTATCAATTAACTCATCATAATTCCAAGCCATTTCTTAACCACCTTATTCAATTATTTAGGGTTAATAGTTATGTTATTATTATGGATAACCTCAATTTTAACGTTAGGATATTCTTTGTCAAATTGTTGGATGATTTCGTTACAACTTCCACATGTATCTTTTTCAGTGAAGAGTTTGATATTTCCTGATGCATTGTGGTTATCACCTAATCGATCTGCTACATCATTTAAAATTTTATACTCTGTATCCCCATCTCTCATATATATATTTCCTTCTGCATCTGGAGCTTCAGTTGCCTTGAATTTTGGATTGTCGGGTTTGAAAGAGAACTCTTCAGTTCCAGGTATTTTTTTAGCAGAGCTATGAATTTTACTATGGGCATAAAAGTCTTCCTTCTTAACCCCGGACACCTTCACTTCTGCATATGCGAAGTTACCTGTTTCTTTGTATTTGTTTGACAATCGACCTCTAGCCTTCGCGACCTCATCAATAAAATGTTGATCCATTACAGAATCGATTCGGCTAGTTGGAAATCTGTTTACTGTTCCCTGAGCAACACCGCCTGGCTTCTCAACTTTATTAGGTTTTGAATTTGAAGGGTGGGGTGACTCTGTTTTTTCGTTTATAATTTTAGGTCTTGGATAAACCGGTTCTTTAACTGGCGGATTTAGTATAGTTTTCGGCTTGAAAAATGAACCGGCTCCCTCAATGGTCGCTGCTACACTAATGATATTGGACAAATGGTCTGGTGACAAAGGGTCTTCAGGTGTCAAAGCTCCGCGTATAGCTTCTGTTATTCCAAATGTAGCAAAATTGATTGCGTCACTACCAGAGTTACCTTGATTACGTCCGCGCTCCATATAGGCTTGATACAATCCTTTAGGTATACCAAATGACCAATAATCTAAAAATTCACCAATGGAGTTTAATTGATTTTGAGACCTTACGTTATTAGCCTGCTCTATGCCTTTGTATAATTCAGCTAGGCTGTTTGCTGTTTTTTGAGAAGCATGTGCCTGCTCCATGGCTAATTGACTTTTTATCATCGCGCTGCTACCTGTATAATCCAGGTAACGATCCCACCAAGACTTAGGCTTCTCAGCTTGTTGTTTAGGCTGTTGCTGTGCCATGCGGCTGTCGTAAGCGGCTCTCCAACGTTTTCTTACATCTTCTGGAACCTGCTGATACGCATGAATCATGGCATTTGATTCTTTCAGTAGGTTTTGAACTAGTTCCAGTGTGCCACCGGAATGCGCTATATGACGGGCGCTCGTAAACACTTTCCCAAGAATCCATTTGCTATAATAGGCTTGTTTAGCTTCCTCATGCTCGTGTAGACTAATCAACCCTTGCATGGCCAAACCAGCCAAGTGTTTCAACGGATGAATGCCGTTCCCCTTACTGCCTCCAACTGTAGGGATTCCTTTGCTCCGAACAGGGATCGCTGCGGTTGCTCTCAGAATCACACCTCCCGCAGGTCCACTTAGCGCACCTGCTACAACACCGGCCGCTTTTCCCATCACTGGAATGGAACCTAATAGCTTGGATACTGTCCCCATCAAGGCATTCGCCTGTTTAAGCTCTGCTGGACTGGTGACTTTTGCTTTTGGGGTAGAGGTTTGGCTGCTCGATGATGTCTTAGCTGCTGATGCAGCTTGTGCGGCCTCATAGGCTTTGATGCTCATCAGTGGCGGCTCAGGCACAGGAGGGAGGTCAGCAACGAAAACAGGTGCTTTTACCGTTCCTTCCTGATAAATCACTGGAGCTTTGGTATCCGTCTCACCATCCAGTACCATGCTGCTGGCTCCACCTTTTAAGTATAGCGCCGTGCCAGCTTCGAGTGATAGTTCCTCGCCTGCACCCAGCTTCACATGACCACCCTGAATCTGCACATTCCCCGGACTGTCGATGGTAATGCCGCTACTTTCATGCAGTGTAATGGAAAATTCACCGGAGGTGGATAGGGTCAGTTCATGTTCAGACATTTCTACGCCGCTACCTTGGATATGTTGCCATACCTTCACATTCGGCTGTCCATTGGTGTGGCGTTGTTGTCGCAGCGAATCCGTTACATAGGCATCCTGTTCGCGGTGTGTTGGCAGATACAATTCCACCTGTTCCCCGATCTCAGGCATATCGTACCAGCCACTATGTTCTTCGGCGACATAACGGGTGGACACCGGAAACCAGCACGCTTTGGCAGGATCTTGCTTCGGGTCAATGTCCAGTTGAAGCTGTACAAAATCCTGTTGTACCTTCAGCACCGTTCCTGTCAGCGAAATCCCGGTGGTCTGATCGTTTTCATACCGGGCATAGCGAATATTCTGTTCGGCTTGGAGATCGTAACGGGTACGCAGCAATCCATCCGTTAATGTGGTCACTGCTCGAACCACGACCAACTCTTTACCTTGTCCAATGGGTAACGTAATGAGGTCGCCGAGCGCATAGTATTGCAGACTTTCAATCATATAGGTGACATACGAGCCAGCACGTTCTCCCGGCTTTTCCGCATCCAATTCATGAAACGTTTTTCGTACACGATAAAATACATCCCGTTCTACCTTATGCTGCTTGCCTTCTGGCATCCCGAAGAAAACCTTGGGTGAGGCTGCGGTTACCTCTGGCACAAGTACGGAACCGAAGCGAGAAGCGAGGCGTTTTAAAAACGCCCAATCGGTCTCCTCATATTGTAAAACAAATGTCTCTAGTTTGGCATAGTGGCTCACCGTATCAATGGCATCTCCGTACTGATATTTTCGAACCAGTGCTGTGACCAGATCATCATAAGTGCGATGAATATCTTGATAGGAGCGTCTTTTTACCTTAATATCCATCTGATATGAATGGGAAGCTGCCTCCAGTTCAAACGTATACACGCCTCGCACACAGCGTACGGACATACGTGTAACAATCCCATGGAATAGCCTTCTCAGCGATTGTCCCTGATCATCCAACTGACGAATCACAATCGGCTCTTGCTCCATATTTTGACCGATACAAGCTGCTCCCTGTTCTTCGGAGAGCATGCCACTGATATGTAAATAGGCATGATCGTTAATGGCGCGTGTTATTTGAAGTTGTTCGATGTGTAGTGGCTGAAAGGGACCATAAAAGCGTAGGCTTTCATATCCGATCCCATCTGATAATACGCTCAAGTGAGTTCATGACTCCTTTCTAGATGCGATGGGTATTTCCAAGTAGAGCACGTCTTCTTGAAATTGCTTTTGATTAAAGAAGCCGCAGATGAGTACAACAATGTGGCAAGATAGATATGTATTACAAGGTTTGTACGCTATAAAGGAACGAGAGGTGATATTTAATAAACAACCCAGCATATGTATTTATCGGTTAAAAGAGAGAGTTAGTTTACAGAATGACCCATTCATTATGGTATTTACTATGTGTAAATCTGGAATTAGAAGATATGAGAGGGAAGTATAAGATGGAAAAAAGCATATAATAGGTGGTAAGAAGAGTACAAAGAGTTATGTATAAAAGATTAGCTTTTAATGAGAGAGGAGGGTTTAGGTTATGCCAAAAAACGATAATATGCTGGCCATTTTATGGATGCTGAATTCGGGTGTGAAAATGACCGCAAAACAAATATCCGAAAAGCTAGAAATAAATATAAGGACAGTTTATCGGTATATTGACGCACTATGTGCCAGTGGAGTGCCTATAATATCCGACACGGGCCATCATGGCGGGTATCGCTTGCTGAATAATTTTATTAGAGCACCTTTACTATTTGATATGGAGGAAAAAAAGGCGCTCCTTCATGCTGCGGTTTTTGCAAAAGAGGCTGGATACCCTTTGAGTGAGGCATTAAGCAATGCGACGTCAAAATTGAAAAAGTATTCGAATCAAGAGCAGGAAAGTATACTTAGTCGTCATTTAGCCGGATTTGAAGTGATAAATCGCATGGGAGATCCTTCTCTACAGCCGATATTGGCAGAATTGGAGCAGGCTGTAGCCAACGAATTCTCTGTTGAAATGGATTATCGCACAAGCCATGAAGAACAACCCAAGAATAGGGTGATAGACCCCTATGGAATGGTTTACTGGAACAACAAATGGTACACTGTTGCATTTTGTCACCTAAGAAATGAGATACGTAGCTTTCGGGCAGATCGGATTCTACAAATCAAGCGTACTCCAATCCTATTTAAGCGTTCCGAAGCTTTTTCGGCCCGTGAATTTTTTATGCAAAATCTGTTGCCTGATTTAGTAGGCAAGGACGGTTTAATTTCTTTAATGATCGAAGGCAGGTCGGAGGCATTGGATGACTTATGTCTGCATTGGTTTTTGGGGCATCATCTGAAAGAGCGCACATCCAATCAAGCCATCTTTTTGCTTGAGGAAAAATCACTTCATACATATGTCCCTTATTTACTCCTACCCTATGGGAAATCCATTCAAGTCATCGAACCACAGAGTTTGAAGAAAAAACTTGTTGCTGTTGCGTCGGAGTTAATGGAATATTATCAACGTTAAAAGCTTCACTGACAGCGGATGTCAGTGAAGCTTTTTTATAATGAGGATAATCATGGATTACCGAGGGCTGGTATCACTTGATAAATTATAAAATAAGGAGAACCTGTGAATGAATAGTACGGTATATCTGTATGTGTTTGACACCATGGCAGACTGGGAGATCGGTTACTTAACTGCCGAACTGAACTCGGGAAGATATTATAAAAAGGGGCTGGCCCCATCCAAAATAGTTACCGTGGGAATGGAAAAGACTCCTGTCACTACCATGGGCGGATTGAAAATTCTGCCTGACATCAAACTGGATGAGTGCAGCATTGAGAGCACGGATGCATTGATTTTACCCGGTGGAAATACATGGACAGAAACCATTCACCAACCGATTTTAAAAATCGTTGAGAGGTGTTTAGAGGAAAGTATATGGGTTGCTGCGATTTGTGGTGCTACCATGGGACTTGCCCAAGCAGGATTGTTGAATTCACGTTGGCATACAAGCAATGATCTGGAATACCTCAAAATGACCTGTCCCACCTACACGGGCGAAAAGTATTACAAAATGGAGTCTGCTGTAACGGATGGAAAACTAATCACTGCATCTGGAATGGCTCCGTTGGAATTCTCCGTACACGTGTTGAAAGCTCTGGGTGTGTTTTCTTCTAAAACATTAGAAGCCTGGTATAGTCTTAATAAGACACGTGCTTCCAAACATTACTATGAATTGATGGATTCCATCTAATGAAGGTATAAGCATAAAACTGAACTGTTACGATCATTTAAAGGAGGAGTTAAAATGACTGAAAGCAGAGAATATGTGGGAGTGTCAGGTAAATATACAAAGAAGGGAGTACCCAACGGCTTTACATCTATTACCCCGTTTATTACCGTGAAGAATCCTTCCGAAGCAATAGAGTTTTATAAAGCGGTTTTCAATGCGAGGGTTAAGGATATTACTGAATTTCCTGATGAGAATGGCAATAAAATCATTGTTCATGCGGAATTAGATTTTGGAAATGGTTTTTTGCAGCTGGGAGCAGCGAATCCGACATATCAATTGGTCTTGCCGCCAGATGAAGGAAATGCGTGTTATTCTTTCGGAATTTACGTAATGAATGTGGATCAGGTCATTGAAAATGCGGTAGCAAGAGGAGCGAAAGTAAGGGAACCCGTTACAAACTTTGTTTCAGGTGATCGATTCGCAAGTATATTGGATCCTTGTGGAGTAAGATGGTCTATTATGACCAGGATCGAGGATTTGTCAGAAGAAGAAAGTAGTCTTAGGGTTGCTGAATGGGCCAAAAGCTTTAGTGAAAAATAGATGCGATCACTTTTTAATAAAAAAGTATTAAGAATGACAGTTTGCTGAAATGATGTAATAAAAATTCGGATGCCAGATAGTTGGCCCAAAATACGGCAATCATTGTCACCACACAAGAGTATGAGGAGTGATGTACACTGTCAGTAAGAAAAGATTGATTACAGAATGCATTGGTGTTTAGCTCCTCAATGAGGGTCTAGTTGATAAATGGAGAGAGCTCCTCAAGTCTGATACATATGGCTTGAAGAACACTGATAATAACAATTAATGTATATTAAAAGTTTGGGACAGAGGTTCAACTCCCCACGTCTTTATACTGAAATCCGCTCATTGAGCGGGTTTTTGCTTTTAATCACCCTTAATTGTAGACCAAATGTAGACATGAAACTATTTAAGGCACAGAGTTTGATGGGGTTTGTAGAGATTGCTGTTTTCTTTTCTTAATGGATTTTAAAATGAAGCGTGACTGGACTAAGATAATAATTTTTAATTTTAATCACCAAAAATTTATGTTTATGATTTTTGGCAAGGGAAAATAAGATATAAAATATGGAAGTGAGTGATATAATAAGTAATTATATTAAATAATAGTAATATAAAAGTTATAAAACTAAGAGATTGAAATTATTTTGTTACTAACCATTTTAGGAGGAATTATCTATGAAGAAAAAATTAACAATACTTAGTCTGGCTCTAGCCATCACAGCCTTCTCTACTGTAAGTTTAAGCGCTTCTTACGCTTCTGATTATGACGTTTCCTCTGGAAATTCTTCTCCTTTAATTAGCGCGAATGCAAATGGTGCTGCTGTTGAGCCTCAAGCAATAGCCTCCCTTGCTCGTAAAGCAGTACAAGTTGGTAAAGCAGCTTATGAAGCTAACAAGGATGCTCTGAGAGAAGCGACCCGCTTAGGAAGTCTATTAGGTACAGGTGTTTCTAGCAGTGATGTAGAGAATGCAGATGTAATTTTTGATAAATAGCTGAAATATCAGGGAGAGGATCAGATTTTTATGTTTCTCTCTCCCTGATGTTATTAAAAAGAGGTGATTTCTTAAATGAAAAAAAAAGTGAAGCGTGTATTTTAAATGCTACGTTATTCTCTTTATCGTTGTTCTTGATGGTTCATTTCTTCTTTATTTTACTTCACGCTGGACCGCTTAACCCGGTCTCTGTTTCATTGAAATCAGTAACTGATAACTATGTTGGACGGTTTTTTCAACAAAACTGGCATCTATTTGCTCCCCAGCCTATGACTCAAAATCTAAAATTATATGTACGTGTGAAGTATAAGGAGGAGGGCAGTACCAAAACTGTTTTAAGCAATTGGTATGATGTTACTGAACCTATGATTAGGACGAATGAGACGACAGTATTTTCACCTTATAATAGGATGCTCAGAATTGGAAGTGGATACATACATCAATTATATATAGGAGGGAAAGATGACCTAACATATAAATTAATGGATAAAATATCAAGAAAAGAAAATTTATCCAAAGAAATAAATGCTTCTTTAGAAAAAGATTCGGATCAAGTTGAACAAATCATTTATCGCTATGCTTCTGCGTTTGCAAAAAGGGAGTTTTTAAAACATGAAATAACTGATGTCCAGTTTATGACCTCAATATCGGATGCGATTCCATATTCAAAGCGGAATGATCTTCATTTTAAAGTGAAAGAAGAGAATGTCGTATATGATTGGAAAGGAGTTGTAAAGGATGTTGTTGAATTACCGTAATTTTTTTATGAATGAACGCTTTCTTATTGGTACAAGTATCCTTCGGATATGTATTGGGTTGATATTACTTTTCAATTATTTTATTCATTATAAACAAAGATACTTTTTTTGGCACGAATCTGGAATTAATATTTATTCTACTGGGTACAAGTCATTAACATGGTCTTTATATAATTTGAATTCATCAGCTTTATTTTTTGACTTTATCTATCACCTAGGAATTATAGTTACTATTTTTTATTTAATAGGATATAAAGGCCGTCTTTTTTCAATTCTAGCCTACTTATTTTTTTATTCATTGTATGTTCGCTCTTTTCATATTAGTGACGGAGGAGACAACTTACTTATAGTGAATATGTTTTTTCTGTTGTTCACCAATAACACTGCCTATTTCTCTTTGGATTCTAAAATGAACAACTCACGTGGAAAAGACTCGAAAGACTCTTTACTCTATAAGTTATCCGTGATAATCCACAATTTTGCAGTACTTTTTTGTATTATACAACTGTGTATTGTTTATTTTTTCTCAGGAATGTACCAGCTTATGGGCGAAATGTGGCAAAACGGAACAGCACTTTATTATATATCTCAAGTGAGAGAGTTTAGCAGACCTATTTTGGATTATATGGTTAACCATTATGTTGGACTCACCATTCTATTCACTTATTTATCTATAATTATTAAAATTGCATTCCCTTTTGCTGTGATTAATAAGAGGCTTAAACCGTTTGTAGTTATTGCCATGATATTGTTTCATATAGGTATTGCTATAGGAATGGGTTTGCTGACATTTTCGTTAATTATGATTGTTATGGAATTATTGTTGTTTACGGATCAAGAATATAAAAAGTTATACCATTTTATAAAGATCAGTTTCCGGAAAATAACAATTACAATTCGAAGAAAAACAAGAAGATTAGGATATGTAAGCTTTCAACACAAACAAATTCTGGTTTTCTATGATGGTTGGTGTCCTGTCTGTACAAATATAAAAGACTATTTGTACAAGCTGGATTATTTTAGAATGCTACGGCTTGTTAGTTTTCGGAATTCTTCATTGGTTCAAGCATACAAATTAGATGTTGATGAATTACAAAGGCGAATGCATAGCTTCTCACTGAATGATCCCAGTAGAATACACCGCGGAATTGACTCTATTGCACAAATTTGTACAAGAATACCGTATCTATGGTGGGCGGTTCCCTTTATAATCATTTTCAAAAAAATGGGTATAGGCGGTTATTTGTATGATTATATAGCTTCTAAAAGAAAAGTGATTCCTGTAGGGAACTGTGACGATTTATGTGAACTTCACCATTAAGGAGCAAAGTATGCAAATAATCTTATTGTTAGTAGCTATAACTTTAATATTTGTTTTCATATGTATCCTGTTTTTGCTCATTGCGAAGCGCCAAAATAATAAGAAAACAGAAATAGATGTTCTAAGCTTTTTGAAGGAAAATCCGAGTAAAGCTTCTTTGTATATGATCAAAAATGGTATGGAGAAAATCAGCTACAACTCAGAAGTTAAAATGCCGCTTGCCAGCACTGCGAAAGTGATCATCGCTATTGAGTTTGCTCGCCAAGTAGCGGCAAAGCTGTTAGATGAACATGAACTTGTGGATTTAGAGGAATTAAATAAATTTTATATTCCTGGTTCTGATGGCAACGCTCATAATAGCTGGATCAAATGGATTAAGTCAAATCATAAAGAGGTTCAAGGAAAAATTACATTATTTGAAATTGCTCACGGTATGTTAGCTTACAGTTCTAATGCCAATACAGAATTTCTGATGGATAAAATGGGATTAGATGAGATAAATGAAAATATAAATAAACTCTCACTTTCGTTACATGATAAAATTTTTCCTTTTTCATCTGCGGGTTTAATGTCTTCTTATATCCAAGAAGTAGATAAAATAGGATTTAAAGAATCGATACAAAAAATAAGTGAAATGACCTACAAAGAATACATGGAAAAATCCATTGAAATTCACCAGATACTAAATAGTGATAAGGGGTTAGGATGTATTCAGAAATGGAACACCAAGCAGAATTATGCACGAAGGCTTCAAGTGCTGGAATCGCGCAAGCTTCCTCGTTCAACGACTAAAGAATATGCTTACCTCATGAAGCTTATACACAAGGGGGAGTTGGTTCCTTCTACTATAAATCCATATCTAAAAATGCTAATTCAGCGACAAGTGGATAACTCCAAGTTAATAGAGTTTGGAAACAAAGGTGGATCTACCATTTCTGTTCTAACAGAGGCTTTATATTGTACGGATCGGGAAGGAAATGACATTCAACTAGCCATGTTTATTCAAGATGATTCTGGGGTGGATCACATTTGGCTCAAGCAGAAGCTGGATTTATTTTTTCATAAATTATTAACGGATACTGAATTTCAAAAAGAGGTAAGTAAAAAATTATCATATGATAAAGGAAGAAATTGAATGCTTTTTTATTTTGTAAAAATGCTGCTGATTCCACTTATACTTTATTGGATTATGGCTTACTTTCCATTTAAAAATCGTATTTCGTGGTATATTCACACTTTGTTTACAAGTGCATATACGTTCATGATTTTATTCATAAATGATTGGACAGAAATTAGTTATTATTTACGTCCGGTTTGCATCGTATTGTTTGGATGTTCCTTATTCCGTCAAATGGTTACTTTACGCTCTTTTAAATTTAATGGCTTAAATAGAAAAACACGAATATTCCTTTCTCTTTATGGTTTATTAGCGATATATCAAGTTTTTATATGTATTTTATTTAATATTTCATACATTACATCCACTCCTAAACACGAAGATGCAGTCGATTTAGCGTTCCCTTTGAAAGGAGGGGCTTACGAGGTAGTGAATGGTGGAATGAGTTCATCTATGAACTATCACTTTTCGCATCGTACTCTGAAATATGCGGTGGATATAACCAAGCTCACCCCGTTAGGTTCAAGAAAAGGAAAATTTGATAATCCTGAATCTTTAAAATCCTATCCCATTTATAATGATTCAGTATATAGTCCGGTTGAGGGTAGAATTATCGAAGTTGTGGATGGAGTAGAAGATAATGTGCCAAACTCCTTGGGTCGTAGTAATACAAATATGATTATCATCAAACACAAAGGATATAATATTTTGCTGTTACACTTGAAGAAAAATAGTCTGTTAGTTAAGAAAAATGATTTTGTCAAGGTTGGACAAGAAATTGCGAAAGTAGGAAACTCAGGTTACAGCAGTGAGCCGCATCTTCATATTCATGCTATAAAACATGATAATAAGAGAGATTACTTCAATGGAACTTCGATACCTATTACTTTTAATGGTAATTACTTAAAAAGAAATGATTTATTGCTTAATCAAACGCTTATTTTTCGATAAAAATGAATATCTCCTTAGAACGTCGGTTTGAGAATTTGTTTGTCAGGTTTTCCGTATCGTGTATTGTTCTTCAAAGCAAGTGTTTTTAACTTAAGCGAGACATCGTCTCGACACATGTTGATTACTGTTCACTGTCAGTAAGGAAAGATTGAATACAGGATGCATTTGGTGTTTTAGCTTCTCAATGAGGGTCTAGTTGATAAATGGGGAGAGGCAATAAGCCATGTTAAAACGTATAATTTTGCCTTTAGCTGTTATCTTTGTGTTCGTATCTTCTGTCTCAGTTGAGAGCGCGCATGCGGGATCTAAATTTAATTATAATGTTGAAGTTGCTGTAAATAACAGCGCTTTGACATTAGATCCATTTGGAGAGAAATCTACAAATCCAAATAATAGCACTTTGACAACAGACATCAATCCGTATATAGAGAGATCCACCAACACAGTATACGTCCCTATTAAATTCATATCTGAGGGCTTGGGAGAGTCTGTCTCGTGGAACAGGCCTACACAAGAAGTTACCATTAAATCGAAGAATGGTACAATTATACGATTAACCGTGGGTAGCAAAGTTGCATACGTGAACGATGAAGAAAAGATGATGCCAAGTGCTCCCGTTATGCCAGAATTTCCAAACCGGGTCATGGTTCCTCTTAGATTTGTTTCGGAAGTTCTAGGAGCTACAGTAAATTCAACTACGATCAATGGAACATTACATGTTCACATTAAGAAATAATGCTTGATTGCTTGGGAATAGGTAACAAACCAAGGACTCTTCTAATCTTGGATCGTAGGTTTGAGGAGTGAAAATTTTTAATGCATATTAAAAAGTTCGGAACAGGGGGTCAACTCCCCATGTTCTATACTGAAACCCGCTCTTGAGCGGGTTTTTGCTTTAAATATTTAAGATATCGAGTTAAGTGAGCTTGTAGTTGTAGAATTCTGCTACGTTAGTACAGCTGTTGTAATCCTTCGAGAAACTAATCTAGCCAATGGGCGAGGTAGCATAAGAAAAGCCATGACTCAAGACATACTCTTATCAGTTAAAGAGCTAAGGGCCTTTTAATTGATTTTTAGTATTGTATATCTATTTGACAGAGTCTGTTCAGACCGACTACCAAGCATTTGTATTGAGTTTAAACTTCTCCAATATTACTATTTTCGTTCGTTCTTCGTTTTTAATGTTCTTCCGGCAGCTAGCATATACTGCAAAGGGTCATTTATTTTAAGATACGACAGACTTTGAGACACGCGGTCTTCCTGATTAACTTTTGGACGTTTTCGATCCGGGATATCTATAGACGCGAAGTCTGCATCCATATCCAACGTTTGATTAAATAAGCAAATGATGTGCAAATCTTCTTTCCCTTCTCTAATCGTAGAGCCTGTCCGATTTAATCCACTCACCGTAATACTCCCTCTGGTTTCGCCTGCTGAGTTTTTCTCTTCCACAAGCTTGAAATTTTGAATATCCAGTGCAGAAGGATTGTCAAGAATGAATCTTCCTTGGTCCAGTTCTATTACTCTTTGAAAAATCTTGCTTTGGTCAAAAGACGGATTTTTTAAAATCACTTTGTTGTTCCTGTACTCAAACGGGATATCCATACTTCTCAGCAATACTCCAAGCGGAATGACAAAGGCATCCTGAATCACTTCGGGCTGAGTGTCCATCTGTGCTGGAGTATTGTTCAGTTTATATGTTTTTGCTCCCTTTTGAAACACAATTTCATTTGAACTCCACCTGATTTTTGCTTCCTGAAGTTTACCGTTATAATCAACTTTTGCGCCAAGAAGCTCGGCAACGGAACGAAGCGGAACCATGAGACGTTTTTCTTCATTAACGTAGGGACCAATCGGTGTGCAGTACAAAACATCATAATCATTCACTTTGAGCAAAGAGGTTCCTTTGACATGAATAGAGTGATTAATCGGTGCTGCATTAGCGTTATAAGAAGATGTTCCAAATATAGCACTCACAAGAACTGCAAGAGATACTACAGCCGTTCTATAAAAATATTTTCGCTTCATTTTTCACCCTCCGTGAATTGAGATAGGTTGCGTAAGATCGCATGTTTGCTTTGGAGCAGTGATAGTTTGTCCTTCTTTGACACATGTGGAGTGCGTACGTTTTAGGATTGAGTGCTGTTCATTGTTACTGCATTGTACAATGGCAAATAATTTGGAAGATGTCTGGGAAAACAGTAAAGAGGGGCGGCGTGCCCCTCTTATTTTCGTAATGCTGAGCATTTTTATTTATTTACAGAAAGTGTAGCACTTCATTTTCACAATTGAACATCACAAAAAAACTTTTTTCTCATTCAATGATCTTGCTATATTCGATAAAAGCTGAACTGTATTTCTTATCTCATCTTCCCTAGTGTCCGGGTGAATTGCGCAGATTCTGAGAACCGTTTTTCCATTGAGTTGTGTCGTAAGCACTGTGGCGTACCCGTTCGTCACCATTTCTTGGGAGATCCTTTTATTGAGTGAATCTAATTCCTGATCGGATAGCCCAGGTGGTGCATATCGAAAATTAACAATCGCTAATTGCGCGGGGCATACAATTTCCCAATGATTATGTTTTTTGATTTCATCTTCAGCCCATTCTGCGAGTTGAACTCCATGCTCTATGGCTTCACCGACAGCATTAGTTCCTAAAGCTTGTAGTGTCACCCATAGTTTCAAACTTCGAGCAGGCCGCGTTAATTCAGGACCCAGATCCCAATAATTAATATGTTCTTCATTAGTCTCGGCATCTTTCAAATATTCTGGATGTGTGCTGAAGCAGTTTCTGAGCTGTTGATTTTCTTTGGCTAAAACTACGCTACAGGAATATGTCTGCATTAACCATTTATGTGCATCCCAGGTAATGCTATCTGAACGCGATATTCCGCTCAAAAGGGGCTTATATTTCGAAGAGGCCAAAATCGATGCACCGTAAGCTCCATCCACGTGTAACCAAATATTATGTTTTTCACATAGGTCAGCAATTTCGTTTAGCGGGTCAATGCTTCCTGTATTGGTTGTGCCTGCCGTGGCAATGATCGCAAAAGGTTTCATGCCAGTCGCCTGATCATCCATTATTTTTTTCTCTAAGGCTGAAACATCCATACGAAAATTTTTATCACTTGGAACCTTTCTGATTTGATCACTACGGAATCCGAGGATGCGTAGCCCTTTGGCGACCGATGAATGAGTTTGATCTGAAACATAAGCAGTTCCAATGGCATATTCCTGCTCGGATAACTTTGCATTGCGGGCAGCCGCTAAAGCGGTCAAATTCGACAGCGATCCGCCCGACAGAAATAAACCCCCGGCAGTATCTGGATATCCTGCTTGGTCACACATCCATCGGATTACTTCTCCCTCTAAAAGGCTTGCGCTCGAACTCTGCATCCAGCTTCCGGCGTGGGTATTATAAGCACAGGTCATGATATCTCCTAACCAAGAGTAAACAGACACGGGGCTAGGAACCATTGCGAAAAAACGAGGGTGTTGCATGAAGGCTTGATGAGGATAGACGTTTTTCCTCATTTCATCGACAACCTCTTTTACGGGTCTTCCTTTTTTGGGAAAGCCAATTCCCCTTAAATGAGCTATTGTATCCTCATCTGCAATGTTGATTACTTTTTGAGATCGAATGTTATTGTTTTCTGCTATAAATGAATGTATGAACTGCTCAATAATCTCACCTAATTGTTGATTTAGTTCTTGATTCATCATAAGCATCTCCTTTGTTTAACTTCAACCAAAGTATAATATAACATCTGTTGTCATTTTGTGATATTTACCGATTTCATCATTACGTTTATTTTTAGGCACTTCGCTATACGTAAGTAATTTTCAAGGGCAAAGATGGCTGTAAAATCGCCGTTCAGTGCAAATGCTGGAAACGTGATGTTGGGAATGAGATAGTACTCCAACTCAAGGCTGGTAAGCAGGCAGATACATAGTTGCTGTGTTGCTTGGATGGTAACGACGTAATTTTGCAAGGCAGCAAGGAGGCGGGGGAGCTTGAATATAGGAGGGGGAACCTTAGTTATCTGAAAAGTATTAAAAAAGAATGTATAGTCACTTGTAAGAAAAGTGTTCGAAAACGCTTTGCCAGATGTTGCAAATGAGCTGCTTGAAAATTTGAAAAATGACTCCAATTAGTGCTCCAAATTCTTAAGGATTTTTATATCCAATGATTAAACTGGGAGTAAAAAATACTGGTGGTCCCTAAAGATATGTTAGGAGCCACCAGTAAAAACTAATTTACGATATTGTGCATATTGACAGCCATCTTTCGATACACACCTTAATTTGATTAAGAATTATTGTCCAATTTGCTCTAAGATTTGTGTGTAAGCATTCCTATAATGATCAGGGTTAGGATCTTCTCCTATGATCTTGGGTACGTCAAAGTCAGACAGCAGGAAATGGTGTTTGGGTTGAACTTCATGCCTTGCTAAGCAACTCTTGCAACAGGACAAGGGACAGCCGTCAATTGCAATGATGTCACGTCCCGATTTTGCTGTTCTGACAAGTGGTTTGACATCACCGCCAACACCAGCTATGCAGGACATTTCAGCGACTTTTTCTCGATCCATTTGTATAGCGATCATGTTAGCGGTTTGTGCTGCGGAGGAACATCCAGAACAAGAATAGACAAGAGGTAAATCAGTTCTTTTCATCTTTGTACACTTCCTTGTTTTTTCTTTGTGATCGATCACGGTATCTTTGGTTTCAGCTGAAATAAATTTAAAATTGTTTATATTTTAACTTAAATTTACAGTCTAAACCGTGATCGTGATCACGACATTATTTTTGTGAAATCTGCTATAGGGCTAACTGTGTGTATGTAAATCAGCTAGATCTCTAATTATTCATCCATCTCCCGACGAAAATATGTAGATAGGTTTTTGTATGCCTTATTAATATCATCATCTGTGTATTTATTAATGATACGGTTTAATGTTGCTTCAAGTGTATTTTCATTAAAGTCCTTTGCTATAAAATGACCATGCCCGATAATAATATCACCTTGATCTGCCATTCTATCTAACCTTTTAGGACTTATTAGTTCAAATGAAAACATGTCTGATGCTCCATTTATTTCACTGGGTCCGATATCTACATTATAAGTAATATAGAAATCGTCTATATCTTCACCCCAATCCTCATACATCTTTGTTAAAGCCTTTATTATAAGCATTTAATTATTCTCCTATTCTCCTATTCTTCAATATCAATATGAACATTACTTATCTGCTTTGGTGCCTATGCTTTACCAGCACTGTATTCTTCGAACACTTTCTCTTGTAAATCAAACACGTTAAGATGTGGAGGGATCTCAAGTCATTGTTTTAGGGGAAAGATAGGAGCGTGTTCTATACAAAACAAAACAACTCTCGCAGTGACTTCTTTGGCGCTATGTTTTTATTTTGGTAGAGTGTAAATAACATCAAATGGGTTCTTATCTTCAAAAAAATCGGTGTAGAGCTTTGCAATTTCGTTTGAATTCAAATCCTTATTATATCGCAATAATCTCCCTAATTTCACCAATACGTCAGCTTCTTTTGAGGTTACTATTTTCTTTTGTACTATATTTTCTGTATTTTTTGGGGTTACCCATGTCCAATCATTCATAGCCGCTTCAGTAAATGGATATCCAAAAGATAACGAACTGATATGAGCGTATTCTGAACACAGAGGATGAACAATTAATAAAAAGGCTGCAATTATTCCTGAACGATATCTTATCCTTTGTGCATTTTGAACCTCTTGAGTAAATGATTCTAGGTAATGAGGGATTTCTCCCCAATTAGAGCGTCCCATTGAAACTAGTATTTCAACGGCAAATTTATTATTTAATTTATTGGCCAATTGTAAGAATATCTGTTTGTTTGTAGAGCCAGAGGCGGTAAATGCACCTAAACATCTTGCAGCTTCCTTAACGTTAGTCGCACCTTCTGATATAAGTTTCACGTATTCGTCCAACATCGTATCGTCGCTAACGAATTCTGGAGATTCCACAATTGTTTCGATTAAAAGTGCCTTTGTACTCTGTTCTTTAACCAGAGGAATCATACTAACAAGTTGAGCAAAATAGTCACCCTCTAATTCTTCTAAATTGCAATCATTTTTTAATAACTTTAGAGCAGCTACTATAACACTATCATCTTTATCTAAAGTAGCATTTGTTATTAGTTGTATAATTTTTCCGACCACAGATTTCTTCCTTTCAGGATTAGATTAAAGGTCATCTTAATCTTTTAATTTGTTCTTTAGGTAGGCTAATGATAGGGAGGAATGAAAAATTATTTTTTTGCGTGGAAAAAAGGCTCATTCCTACTCATCGTTTCAGATAGAATAAGCCATTATATGATCCTTTTATTTAACATTTGAACTACTCACTCTTAATAGCTCTTCTCCCAGATCCAAAATACTCTTGGAAAAGTTGAAATCAACAACTTCCCAAGAGATTTCATGTGTTTAGACTCTACTTTTTTTAAATTTGCTTGCTCTAAGCTACTGCTATTCATGAAATCAAAAGGAACTGTCTCCTCAATATTAAATGTTAATGTTATTTTAGGCTTACTTTCAGTAACAATCATTAATGCTACGTAGCAATCCTCTAGGAAAGATAACTTCCCCCCGCATTTACATACAATATCACCGCTATCAATTGTATAGGGCCAACTGTAATATTGCTCACTTCCTGCAAGAAGGTTACCTTCAATTAGTTTGAAATCCGCACCTTTGACCCCCTCAATTCGAACTTTCATTTTTCCAAATACAAAAAGTGAATCATCTTTTACATGAAGTCCCTGATTTTGTTTTTGATCTTTAAAATTATAAATATCTATCACTGTATTTATGAGTTCAAATTCGTATATTCCTCTAATATCACTTGGAAAATTCAAAAAAATAGTCGGTGTAAATTCTCCATCACCATCTATAATTCCATCAAATTCTTCATTACTTATATCAAGAGTAAGTATCATTTCACTATAACCTCACTTTCTTATAAAGGTGTACTAATCTAGCATTGGTGATTTTATATTTTCACCATCTGTAGTTAAATAGCTGCCATCATTGGGGATCTCTCGTCTTTCACCTTTATCCTCAACCCTCAACCCTCTACCTCTAATGTTCTCACCAGCTTGTTCATATTACCAAACGGCATTAGGGGCAAGAGGAAAGTAAAAAGAACAAGTCAATCATGGCAGTCTGACCATAATCGACTCGTTCGACTTAATTCAAAAATGTTATTTAGGATACTCTGATTTTACTTTTATCATGTAATAAACAGGGGAAATTTACCTTTTATATCCGCTATCTTTAAAAATATCTTCTTCTAAATAAGGATAATTCAGTAGCTCTAGATTTTTTTTAGTGATATACCTGGTTTGATTTTCATCTAGATTATTATTGATAAATAAACACTGTTCTTAGTGAATTTCCCTCCCTTAGCCGTTTGAGTCTGTGTATGTAAACTCTGATGGGGAGGGATGGGAGGTTATTGTTTTTTTGGAATGGAAATCCATACATACTAATAAAACAAGTTGGAATGAGCTTTTGTAAGTTTATCGAGTGCTTAAATCAGTTAGTGTTAAGTTTGTTGGTAAGCATTTAAATTTACTTTAATAACTTTTTTCTGCTTGAATTTGTTCAAACCATTCCATTGAAATATCATCTGCAGTTTTAACCGGATGATTAGTGTGTACTAATTCATAGTTGTAATTAGCTGTTAACTTGTTTAATTTAACATCATAAATTATTTTCATTTCTGTAGGCATCTCACGTCCGTGTTTTTTGCATAAATGAAAAATTTCCTCAATATCATTGTTTATTATTTTTATAACTCCACGTTGTCTTTCTACAGATACGTCATATACAAAAACGTCTTTTTCTGCACTGTTTAATACATCATTAAGTTTATGTCTTTCAATAACTTTGTTGTTTATACGATAAAAAAAGTCGCTAGAAATCATTCCCTCTTCATATGAGCAATAAATATAAATTTTATCTGCTCTATCATTAACATATTCCAAGCAAATGGAAACCATATCAGCTTGTAACTCGCTAAAAAAATTTTCAAATAGATTAGTTATATAAATATCTCCTAATTTAGGATTAGAAGGTCTCCAAACTATCTCAATATTATTTTCTCTAAAAGTAACATAGTTATGCTTATTTATTTTCTTTTTCTACAGTTTCAAGATACTTTTCTAAATGCTTTTTTCCTGAGTTACTTTTAGGCATAATGCCAAGATAATTGTATTTCCAAATCGTTTTTCTTGCATGAGGGTCTGTGTTCGAAAGATTGTCATAATTAAAATCAATTTTGAATTTTCCTGTACTTTCTAATACTAAAGTTAGATTGCTCCAGGCCTCTTGGTCGTTATCTTTAAATTCTCTCCAGAGCACCTGAATTAAATCCACTAATTCATTCCACTTTTCAGAATATTCAATTTCACTTACTGTGAAAATTTCAGGAATGTCATGGCTGTAAACAGCTGTATCACTACCCTCAGGATAAAAGTAAAAATATGCAGTTTGGGCACCGTCCACGATTTCGCCGTACAGGTAGACCTTAGACCATTCCTCGGGAATCGCATCCACTATGACTTCTGCTATTTGTTGATATAATATTCCTAATCGTTCATCATTCATTCAATTTCCCTCCTGGTACATTATCGAATCTACTAAATTCCCAATCTTCTTCACCAATTTTATATTTAATATCAAAACTTTCAGGACGTTGAGAATTCCCCTTGTAATTTGGTGTTATTTTTACCTTCACTTCATCGCCTTGTTTAAGTGCGTCAGCCCAAGAATTTTCGAGTTTCTTCCATTCACCTTTATTTAGATTACCATTCATTGGCACGAGATTATCAAGATTCCCTGAACCCTTAAATATACTTGCAATCAGATGGCCACCTTCGTCATCAGGCAAACGATCTTCTCGACCCGCAATCCTCTGAGCATATCCGTTTCTTTTTCCGTCTCCTAATTTGAGTTCACCTTCCACATTTGAAACACGTCCTTGACCATCGGTTTTATAATTGTATCCTTCCTTACTAGTATACTCAATATCTGGTTTCAAAACCTTTTTGCGACCATTTTTAGTGTAATGATCTCCATAGTTTACTTTGGTGGGATTTTCTGAAATCTTCTCAGTTTTAGGCGGTTTCTCCTTAGGTTTGCTCGGCTTAGGAGGAGCGGAACCATGTTTGCCTTCATCTTTGATCATTTGCCAGAGTTCAGCGGAGCTTTTTCCAGTGTTGGACGCGCCACTGTAGAGCGCCTTACCTCCATGAACCATGAAACCAGCGGATGCTGCTGCTGCCAGTACGCTTACAGGAGTTAATACGCCCGTAGAAGTCGCAATTACAGAAATGCCTTCTCCTCCCACCCCAGCGATTACTTCCCCAGCACCTACTAAAGTGCTAACCACGTTTCCTGCAACTTCGCCTACCTTACCCGCTGTCGGGTGCTTAGGATGATAGTCACGTTGCTTATATAAATCCATTGACATATTCACCTTGATGGTTTCATTGGCTCCCTGAGCAGCATCCCATATCAATTCACCTTGAAGCTGTGCCGCTTCCCTTTTTGCTTGAGCAGCCATCATGTCATTTTTAGCACTTTGTTCAAACATCTTTTCCCACCAAGGCTTAGGTTCCACGACTTGTGGTTTAGGCTGCTGCGCCATGCGGCTGTCGTAATTGGCTCTCCAGCGTTTTCTTACTTCTTCCGGAACCTGCTGATACGCATGAACCATGGCATTCGATTCTTTAAGCAGATTCTGTACTAGTTCCAATGTGTCGCCGGAATGAGCTATATGACGTGCGCTCGTAAACACTTTCCCAAGAATCCACTTGTTATAATAGGCTTGTTTAGCTTTCTCATGCTCGTGTATACTAATCAACCCTTGCATGGCCAAACCAGCCAAGTGTTTCAACGGATGAATGCCGTTCCCCTTACTGCCTCCAACGGTAGGGGTTCCTTTGCTCCGAACAGGGATCGCTGCGGTTGCTCTCAGAATCACACCACCTGCAGGTCCACTTAGCGCACCCGCTACAACACCAGCCACTTTTCCCATCACTGGAATGGAGCCTAATAGTTTGGACACCGTACCCATCATGGCATTCGCCTGTTGAAGCTCTGCTGGACTGGTGACTTTTGCTTTAGGAGGAGAGGTTTGGCTGCTTGATGATGTCTTAGCTGCTGATGGAGCTTGCGCCGCCTGATATGCTTTGATGCTCATCAATGGAGGTTCTGGAACAGGAGGGAGGTCAGCCACGAAAACAGGAGCCTTCACTGTACCTTCCTGATAAATCACCGGAGCCTTGGTATCTGTCTCACCATCCAATACCATGCTGCTGGCTCCACCTTTTAAGTATAGCGCCGTGCCAGCTTCCAGTGATAGTTCCTCACCTGCATTGAGCTTCACATGACCACCCTGAATTTGCACATTCCCCGGACTGTTAACGGTAATGCCACCATCTTCATTTAGTGTAATTGAAAATCCATCCGAGGTGGACAGGGCCAGTTCTTGCTCAGACATTTCTATGCCGCTTCCTTGCACGTGTTGCCACACCTTCATATCGGGTTGTCCATTCGCGTGGCGTTGTTGTCGTAATGAATCTGTCACATAGGCATCCTGTTCGTGATGTGTAGGCAGATACAATTCCACCTGTTCCCCGATCTCAGGCATATCGTACCAGCCGCTATGTTCTTCTGCAACATAACGGGCGGCTACGGGAAACCAGCACGCTTTGGCAGGATCTTGCTTCGAATCAATTTCCAGTTGAAGCTGTACGAAATCCTGTTGTACCTTCAGCACCGTTCCTGTCAGCGAAACCCCGGTGGCCTGATTGTTTTCATACCGAGCATACCGGATATCCTGTTCGGACTGAAGATTATAGCGAGTACGCAGTAAGCCATCTATCAGGGTTGTCACTGCTCGAACCACGACCATTTCTTTGCCTTGTCCAATAGGTAACGTGATAAGGTCGCCTAGTGCATAGTATTGCAGGCTTTCGATCATATAGGTGACATATGAGCCAGCACGTTCTCCCGGCTTTTCCGCATCCAACTCATGAAACGTTTTCCGTACTCGATAAAATACATCCCGCTCCACCTTATGCTGCTTGCCTTCTGGCATACCGAAGAAAACCTTGGGCGAGGCAACGGTTACCTCTGGCACAAGTACGGAACCAAAGCGAGAAGCGAGACGTTTTAAAAACGCCCAATCCGTCTCCTCATATTGTAAAACAAATGTCTCCAGTGTGGCATGGTTGCTTACTGTATCAATGGCATCCCCGTACTGATATTTTCGAACCAGCGCTGTGACCAGATCATCATAAGTACGGTGAATATCTTGATAGGAGCGTCTTTTACGTTTGATATCCATTTGATACGAATGGGAAGCGGCCTCCAGTTCAAACGTATACACGCCTCGCACACAATGTACGGACATACGCGTGACAATCCCATGGAACAGCCTTCTCAGCGATTGTCCCTGATCATTCAACTGACGAATCACAATCAACTCTTGCTCCATATTTTGACCGATACAAGCTGCTCCCTGTTCTTCGGAGAGCATG
>RCUE01000057.1_pt1 | contig 54617 bp, 46 predicted proteins | sample 2166111 | NCBI WGS metagenome assembly RCUE01 (sample SAMN09930795, study PRJNA488358) | compost metagenome | feature: garden; material: soil; isolation source: compost soil in phenylacetonitrile-enriched culture | place: Germany: Experimental Botanical Garden Goettingen | collected 2016-01-27 | reverse complement strand
CCGGGACGTCAAATCCCTGCTAACCCGGACAAAATGTGTGTAAAAAGACCTAGACAGTCTCTTCCTTTTTCACACGGGTACCCAAACGCTGCAATTGCTTGCGAACTGGGACATAAATGATGAGGGCGAACAGAAAATGGATAAACAAATCAGGAATCATATACTGAGCAAGTGCCCAATTGAAAGTCTGATGATTCAGTTGAAACAGCTGATCAATGGCAAAAAGCATAGAATCCAGCAGGAAACTACCAATCAATACGGCCGCCATCATAATGGGCATCGGTGCACGTCTAGCAGTAAACACAAGCCCTAATAAGTATGCAGACAACCCCATTGCAAAAGAATAAGGGCCAATGATAAACCCGTAGTACACTACATCATGAATAAGTCCAAAAACAATACCTAGCACCAACGCTGTATGACGGCTGTAATACACAGATACAAACAAAATTACGACATACACAAAATTTGGGACCATTCTTGAATGCCAGCTATCCGGGAGAAGCCACGGAAGAATCGTTCCTTCAGCTATAAACAGGACAAACAGCAGCAGTATCAGAACCTGACCGCGCATCTTCATTATTCCGGTACCTCAGGAGTGTAGAGGACGAGCAGTTCTTTCCAATCCACAAAGCTGGCTGCCGGTTTAATAATCGCTGTCCGTGTTTTGCCAAACTCCCCAACCTGAATCTTCTCTACCGTTCCAACCATTAGGTTTTTGCGGAATTTACCACCTGCGCCAGATGTAATAATCTGATCACCCTTTGCGATTGGATCTTTTTCCTCAATGCGAGTCATTTGAAATCTGTTCGTACCCGGATCATAGCTTTCAATCATACCAAACGATTGATTTTCCTTGCCCAAGACTGTCGCTGCAATGGCATAAGAATTCGGATTTTTAGGATCCAATGTAGTCAACAGTGTAACGGTGGACGTAAAATTCCCCGTTTGACTAATGACTCCTACAAATCCTTCAAGCGAACTGACTTCCTGACCAACCTTCGCTCCGTCCTTCTCACCAATATCGATCACAAGCGTTTTGGAATCATTGCTGACGCTGTTCACTTGAGCAACACGATAATCATAATTATTTTTCGCCTTTTGCGTTTGGGTGAACTTCAGTTCATTCTGCAGTCTGGCATTTGTTTCAACATAATTATGGGTCTGAATTTGGTCACGAGTCAGCTTTGCCACAGCAATTTTTAACCGTTCATTTTCTTCGTAGATACTGCGCATATTCCCGATATCTTCAAAGAAGCCCGCTATTGCAGAAGCGGGCCTGTAAAAGATACCTTGCACAAAGCCAATCGAATCTCTGGCGAACTTCTCGGGCCAGGTTAAGGAATTCCTCTGTCCAAGTGTAATCCCCATAAGGGCAATAAACAGAACGATTCCTATCAATAGAACAAATAGTCTTTTATTGCCAAACAGCTTAAACAGTTCCTACACCCCCGATTCAACGTTTGGAACGGACGGCAGAACTGCTGCGCGATTTGAACAAATGAATATTTTCCAACGCTCTGCCTGTACCGATTGCCACACAATCTAGAGGATTTTCTGCTACGATCACCGGCATTCCGGTTTCACCTGCCAACAGCTTGTCCAGGTTACGTAGAAGTGCTCCACCGCCAGTAAGTACAATACCTCTATCCATGATATCCGCTGCCAATTCGGGAGGGCATTTTTCCAGTGTTACTTTAACCGCATCCACGATTGCATTGACTGTATCCGATAATGCTTCACTAATTTCATCAGAAGTAATCGTGATCGTCTTCGGCAAACCTGTTACCAGATCACGTCCGCGGATTTCCGAGGTTTCCACTTGCTCTAATGGCATAGCTGAACCCACTTCCATTTTCAGTTGCTCTGAAGTCCGTTCACCAATCATCAGATTGTATTGGCGCTTCACGTATTGGATGATGGACTCGTCCATTTCATCGCCAGCGACACGCACGGAGCGGCTTGTTACAATCCCACCCAGGGAAATGACTGCCACCTCGGTTGTACCTCCACCGATATCGACAACCATACTGCCTGTAGGCTCCCATACAGGAAGATCAGCGCCAATTGCTGCTGCAAACGGCTCCTCTATCGTATATGCCTCTCTTGCGCCTGCTTGCTTCGTCGCATCTTCAACAGCACGCTGCTCCACCGCAGTAATGCCCGAAGGCACACAAACCATCACGTTCGGATGGCGTGGAAACAAAGAGCGTTGGGCTTGCGCCTGACGGATAAAATATTTGATCATCGTTGCTGTCGTATCAAAATCAGCAATGACACCGTCCTTCATCGGACGAATCGCACGGATATTTCCCGGTGTGCGACCGATCATTTTTTTCGCAGATTCACCAACAGCCTCAATGGTTTTTGTATCTGTACGCAAAGCAACTACAGATGGTTCACGAACCACAATTCCTTTACCTCTTACGTATACAAGCGTGTTTGCCGTCCCCAAATCTATTCCCAAATCTTTTGTAAAGCCACCCAGCATGATGTAATCTCCTTTTCTCTTCCCTGAAATCTGTTATCCAATGTATAAGCGGTTTATTCAGGCCGGATTATCCGGTCGTGTTTAAATGTTTGATTTAAATATTATATTATATCAGACCTTGTTCCTTCAAACTTACAAAGGTCCCGTCCCCGATCACTATATGATCAAGCACGTCGATACCCACGATGTTGCCCGCTTCCATCAGGCGGCGAGTCAACTGGACATCTTCCGGGCTTGGCTTCGGATCACCGCTCGGATGGTTATGAGCGCAAATTATTGAAGCACTGCTGCATTTGATTGCTGCCCGAAATACTTCACGTGGATGCACGATGGCAGAATTCAGGCTACCCATAGATAGTGTTTCCTGAGCAATGACATGATTTTTAGTGTTAAGGAACAAGCATACAAAATGCTCTTTCTGCAAATAACGAAGCTGCTCAAACAACAGATCTGCCACATCCCGCGGGCAACTAATCACCGGGGTCTCCAAATGGCGAGACAAAGCTAATCGACGCCCCAGTTCGATACCCGCTTTTAGCTGTATCGCTTTAGCATCCCCAATGCCCTTAATCTGGGTCAACTCGCTCAAGCTCATATCCACCAGTTGACGCAAATTTCCTGCCTGCTGCAAAATACGCTGCGCTAAATGCACCGAAGACTCATTTTGCGTTCCTGTACGCAGCAATATTGCCAGCAACTCCGCGTTGCTTAAGGCATCCGCCCCATATGTCATCATGCGCTCTCTTGGTCGTTCTTCATGGGGGAGGTCGCGAAGCATCAGTATTGGCGACTCCAGCATATGTTTATCCCCTTTATGGACGCAACACATTCACTCCAAAATCGGACAGCATGTCCGACAGCAAGGAAAGCGGCAATCCTACGACGTTAAAATAACAACCCTGAATAGATTCCACCAGCGTAGCACCCATGCCTTGAATGCCATACGCTCCTGCCTTGTCAGACGGTTCACCAGTATTCACGTATGCCACAATTTGCTCTTGACTCAGAGGCTTCATTGTAACCTCCGTTTGGCGATGTCTGACAAGCACTTCGCCGGTTCCGGTATGTATGCAGGCTACCCCGGTGTACACGCGGTGTGTCCTTCCCTGCAATGCAGTCAGCATGCGAACTGCGTCCGCATGGTCGGCTGGCTTGCCCAATACCGAACCATCCAGCACGACAATGGTATCACTGCCAATCACCAGTCCGGCTTCCTTCGACTGAGTGACGGTGTTCACGACCGCTTGGGCTTTGCGTGCCGCAAGGGTCTCCACGATTTGCTGAGGCGTCCAGCTCTCAGGCGTGCTCTCATCCGCATGACTCGGCACCACCTCAAAGGGGAGTCTCAAAAATGCGAGTAATTCCTTCCTTCTTGGTGAAGTCGATGCCAGAATAATGCGGGGCGTAATTTTCCCGTCCATAAGGGAAGCTCCTTTTCATCAGTTAGAGCCTGCGGTACAGCCAGAACGCGGCAATGATGCCGATCAGACTAAGCAGGCTCAATTCAAAATTTATTGTTATGTTGTAGCTGATAATATCCAGGTCCGCTCTCGGCGACCAAGATATCCTAGTGGGGTGGGTCAGAAAAGAAAGGAATTTGATCGATTGAAGGGCTTTGGCAATCCATGCACCCAAGAGCCAACCGAGCAACAAAAACAGTATAAGCATTCCTACATTTTTTTTCATCCTGATCTTCCCTCGCCATTTTTTGACACCTTCATTATTATACGGTGATTTGTACTGCAATACAAACAGAAATCCGGCATGGGGAACTATTTCCAGTTCCTTGCCGGAAAATATGGTTAGCCTATTGTTTTATGAATTGGATAAATTCCCTCTCACGCAAAACATATTCCATCATGGAGGACTGAATCTCCCAAATGTGTTCCTTGGCTGTATTCTTATTATATTCCCCAAGTGCAGAGATCGCGCTGTTCATCGCCTTTTCAAGTGAGGTTGCGGAGGCAACCGCTTCCTTTGGAAGACCACTGGGAAGTACAGTGATATTTTGTGTCCACTGCTGATGCAGGTCGTTCAGCTCCTTCATGTCGGAGGCTGGCACCGTATTCGGACCTCCTTCTCCGAGCAAGTTTGAGGAAAGTCCGCTCAACTTACCCACCAATGAGCTACTTAACTGAAAAAAGCTAGTGAGTTTATCACCTTCGCCTCCGTAAGCCGCTTTTTCAAATCCAGGCAATTCAAGCTCACGAACATACAATTCGACTCCTTGTGTTTTCAACTGATTGCTGAGCAACTTGGCTTGCTCCCTATCCGGTGATATTCCTGCATATACCCGGTTTTGGTCCTCGGTATCCCCTCCTGCTGCAATACCTGCCTTTAATAGTTCTTCTTTTGCTTGTAAGGCCCGTTCTGGGGTGCTGAAAACCCCATATTGCAACAAATAGTAGGTTTGAGGTGGTACCTGAGCCTCTATGACAGTGACAGGGACAGAATTCTCTTTTGCAGATATTGCATCCACACCAACAGATTCTTTAAAGACCGGTACAGCCTCCTCTACTGAAGGATCTGATCCCGGAACCATGCCTCCTCCGTTAAACAGTAACAACATAATATATCCAAACATGCCTCCGGTCACCAGTGCGCTGGCTACAGAGCCAACCAGTTTCCATCTAGAAGGGTTGGGCGGACGTCTTCTGTACTCTTGGCCAGAATGATAAGCTTCCTCATCCTCTTCCAGGCTATCCGGTAGAACTTCCGCATCTGACCAGGAAGCCGCCGAACGACCAAAGGGGTCATCCCATCCCTCTTGTACTCTTAATGTCGGAGCAAAACGCCGACTTGAAATGCGTTTATTCCGATCCTCAGGCTCATTGATCTTTGATTCTTGTGTAGTTGCAGTATTTTTCTCCATTCCTCTGTTCCGTTCCGTTCCTTTATGCGGGTTATCAGTTTCACGCTGTTCGTTCGTAATCGACTCGTTTTTGTACGGAAGCACCTGTAGCTTATCCTCCCGGCTTGTCTCCGGCAACTGTTGGTCGAACCGGAATGTCATCTTGGTCTTGTTCATGGATGCACTCCCTCCTTGTCCCATACTTCCTCATAGTCTGTTGTATGAGTCAAGCTAAGAATATATGCCCCAGCATTACAAAAAAGGGTATCCCGAAACACAGTCGTGTTCGGAATACCCTTGAATAATTGTAATTCATTGGCGCAACAGCTCATTTTTATACGGTTTACACTTGCTGTCCGCGAAGATGGCGCGCTAACGCGTCACCTGCTTTCCAGATATCTCCTGCTCCCATCGTCAGCACAAGATCACCCGGCTGTAATCGATCTTTCAACTCCTCGATCACAGCTTCTTTGGTCGGCAAATAGATTGCATTAGCATTGCTGTTTTGGACGATTAAATCCACGAGCTTGGAAGAATGCACGCCTTCAATCTGTTTTTCTCCCGCTGGTGAATAAATATCGGTAATGATGACTTCACTAGCCTCGCTAAACGCGCGGCTGAACGCATCGAGCAGGAAAAAGGTGCGGCTATAGCGTTGCGGCTGGAATACAGCAATAATACGCTTGCCAGTCGCTCTCGCTGCGCTAATCGTAGCCTCAATCTCTGTTGGGTGATGCGCATAGTCATCAATAATCAGTATGTCATTGCTTTCACCTAGTACTTGAAACCGACGCTTCGCTCCGTGAAATTCCACAATTGTAGCAGCGATTTGATCGAATGGAATCCCTGCTTCCAAACATGAAATTACAGTCGCCATCGCATTATACATGTTATGTTTACCCGGCACTGATAGTTCGATTGTTCCGAGTGCTGTTCCCTTACGGCTCATAGTGAAGCTTAATCGACGGTCACCTAATTGGATATCTGTCGCCATATAATCCGCTTCATGCTCCACTCCATAAGTAATGACCCGAGTCTGGAGTTGAGGCAGCATTTCCCGGATGTTCTGATCATCTGCGCATACAATAGCCGCTCCATCCGGTCGAATTTGACTCAAAAACTGTACATAAGCACTTTTCAGACGATTAAAGTCGCCATCGTAATTTTCCAAATGATCTGCTTCAATATTGGTTACGATGCCTTGCCAAGGATGATATTGCAGGAAAGAACCATCACTCTCATCCGCCTCAGCAACGACAAACTCGCTTTTACCTGCTTTGGCATTCGTCCCCAAATTCGTGATTTCGCCGCCAATAATATACGTTGGATCAACGTTACATCTCTCCATAACCAGAGCGATCATGGAAGAGGTTGTCGTTTTACCGTGCGCACCCGCAACAGCTATTCCCTTACGTTCGTTAAGCAAGCGAGCCAGCATCTGCGAACGGTGCAGAGTTGGAATATTCAATTCCTCCGCTGCCACCCGCTCCACATTGTCACGTGACAATGCTGTTGAATAGACGACGATATCCGCGCCTGCAATATGCTCAGGCGTGTGTCCAATATATATTTTTGCGCCTTTTGCCGCCAGTTTTTCTGTCAGCTCCTGTGATGCCACATCTGAGCCAGTCACGGTATAACCCATCTCCAGCATGACTCGAGCAATCGCGCTCATCCCGTAGCCGCCGATACCGATAAAATGAACATGTTCCGAAGTAATCAACAAATTTCACCAACCTTTTTCCGAATCGGTTTGATACATAAGGGTAGCCCGTACATCCGCAATAAGGTACAGCGTGCCGGACACCACCCCCAGATCTTCCGCTTCCGTATGTGATTGAAACAGGCCAAGAGCCTTTTTCCAGTCACCTTCTACAATTATTTTTAAATCCGTTTTGGCATAAGACGGCCGCAGCTTCTCCACGAGATGAGCCAATTCAGCGGCATTCATTTTGCGCCGAAAATCGGGCTCGGTCAGGATAAGCGTATCCACTAGTGGCAGTATATGCTGCAAGTATGCTTCATGATGCTTGTTTGACAGCATCCCCATCATTAAAACCAATTTTTTGTACGAATACACTTGAGGAAGACTCTTGGCCAGCGTCTGTGCTCCTTCTGGATTATGAGCCCCGTCAAGAACAATTCTCGGTGATGTACTGACTTGTTCGAGACGCCCTGCCCAGGCAGTTTGCCTAAAGCCCTCCAGCAGTTCTGCATCATCCAACACAAAAGCCATATACTGACGTAGGACCTCAAGTGCCATCATAGCTCCTGCCGCATTAGAACATTGGTGCTCGCCTAACAACGTGATGTCAATTTCCATATGTCGGAAGGGCCCCGCGAATGAAAAGGTTTGAGCTGTTTCATCTCCGTTTAGCCGTTCATACGTAAATTGTTCTCCTGCCAGGTACAAGGTAGCTCCTTGCTTTGTCGCCGTTTCACGTATGACCTGAATAGCCTCGGGTTGGGAAACACAACTGACGACAGGTACACCCGGTTTGATGATACCGGCTTTTTCCCTTGCAATCTGTTCGAGCGTATCTCCCAAAATATCCGTATGGTCATAGCCGACATTTGTAATAACCGAGAGGATTGGATTCACGATATTAGTTACATCCATCCTTCCCCCGAGACCTGTCTCCCATACCACAACATCTGGGAAAGATACCGTAGCATAGTATAAAATAGCCAACGCTGTCGATACCTCAAACATTGTAGGTGATCCCAATTCACTATCTGCGATTTCTTTCACCAACGGATACAAGCGATTGGCAAGCAAAACCAGCGTTTCATCGGGAATATCGGTCCCATTGAATTGAAAGCGGTTCGTAAATCGGGTGATGTACGGAGACGTAAAAGTCCCGACATTGTACCCACATTTAAGTAGCACAGAGGTCAGAAAGGCACAAGTCGAGCCTTTACCGTTGGTTCCCGCAATATGCACAAATTTCAGATGTCGTTGCGGATCACCCAATTTACTCATTAGTTGTTCAATTCGTTCCAGTCCAGGTCTGATACCAAACGGAATCAAGCCGTTAATCCATTCCACTGCCTCATCATAGCTTTGTAAAGGAGCCGTATCTCCGCCCCTGATCGTATCTGACATCCTCTTCACCTTCAGGTCATTTTATTGTGAGTGAAATTATCCCTTGAGTTCTTCAATACGTGCGATAACTTTAGCGCGCTTATCTGAGTAATCGGCTTGCTTGGCCTTCTCTTCCTCGATGACTTTAGCTGGTGCCTTCGCCACAAAGCCTTGGTTAGATAACTTTTTCTCCACGCGCTCCACTTCACTGTTCAAATGCTGAAGTTCTTTTTCCAGTCTGCTAATTTCCTGGGCAATATCAAGCAGTCCGGCCAGCGGCAGGTACAACTCTGCGCCGCTAACTATAGATGTCATCGCTTTATCTGGAACGGTGAACTCTAATCCCGCGTCGAATTCAGACGTATTACAGAATCTACGCACATATTCCCCATTGCGGTTAATGATATCGAGAACGGCTTGATCGCCGGGTTTTATGAGCAACTCAATTTTTTTACTCATCGGCACATTGACTTCAGCACGGATATTGCGCACAGCGCGAATTACGTCGATCAGCAAATTCATTTCTGCAACTGCATCCTTATCCTCAAAAGCCGGATCATAAACAGGCCAAGCGGCCAGTGTAATCGTTTCTCCCTCATGCGGAAGATGCTGCCATATTTCCTCAGAGATAAACGGCATGAACGGATGAATCATGCGCAGTGTCCGATCCAATACATATGCAAGTACGGACTGCGTTTTCTTTTTCGCCTCTGCATTATCGCCATATAGGGAAAGCTTCGCAAACTCAATGTACCAGTCGCACAAATCATCCCAAATAAAGTTATACAGAAGGCGGCCTGTCTCGCCAAATTCATAAGCATCTATTAGACGCGTGATGTCGCGTGAAGTTTCGTTTAGACGATGCAGAATCCAACGATCAGCGGTGCTCAGGTCACCAGTAATGTCTATATCTGCCGAAGTGACGCCTTCCAGATTCATCAGCGCAAAGCGTGACGCATTCCAGATTTTATTGGCAAAGTTGCGGGCCTGCTCCACCCGCTCCCAGCGGAAACGAAGGTCTTGCCCAGGCGTGCTACTGGTGGAAATCATATAACGCATGGCATCGGTACCATATTGGTCAATCACGTCGAGCGGATCAACACCGTTGCCGAGGGATTTGGACATTTTTCTACCGTCCGCATCACGAACCAACCCGTGCATAAGTACGTCCTTGAACGGAATCTCTTCCGTAAACTCGAGTGCTGTAAAAATCATACGCGATACCCAGAAATAAATAATGTCATAGCCTGTAACCAAGACATTAGTCGGATAGTAGCGTTTGAGGTCCTCTGTCTGCTCAGGCCAGCCCAGTGTCGAAAACGGCCACAAAGCCGAGCTGAACCAAGTATCCAGCACATCCTCATCCTGTTTTAGCTTTCTGCCAGCATACTCAGGCAAAGTTGTAGGGTCCTCCGCCGATACAATAACTTCTCCGGTATCCTCATCGTACCAAGCCGGAATACGGTGTCCCCACCACAATTGACGGGAAATACACCAGTCACGCACATTTTCAATCCAATGCAGATAAGTACGTTCAAAGCGATCCGGTACAAAGTTTACCCCGTTGCCAGCCTTCTGCACTTCAATGGCTTTAGCTGCCAGAGGCTTCATTTCCACAAACCATTGTGTGGACAGATAAGGTTCTACAACTACACCTGTACGCTCGCTGTGGCCTACTTGATGTACGTGCTCTTCAATACGAATCAGTACGCCCTGCTCTTTCAGATCAGCGACGATTTGCTTACGGCAATCGCTGCGATCAAGGCCTTGATATTTGCCTGCTTCGGCATTCATCGTTCCCGTTTCGTCCATCACCGTAATTTGTGGCAGCTGGTGACGTTGTCCCATTTCAAAGTCATTCGGGTCGTGAGCCGGTGTAATTTTAACCGCGCCGCTACCGAAATCTTTATCAACATAATCATCCGCAATGACCGGAATTTCCCGTCCGATGATTGGGAGCACAAGCGTTTTGCCGATCATTTGCTTGTAGCGTTCATCTTCCGGGTGTACAGCTACAGCTGTATCGCCCAGCATCGTTTCAGGACGTGTAGTGGCTACCGTAATAAATCCGCTACCGTCTTTCAGTGGATATTGCAGGTGATACAGATTTCCGTTCACCTCTTTGTATTCCACCTCAATGTCCGATAATGCAGTACGTGCAGCAGGGTCCCAGTTTATGATGCGTTTACCGCGATAAATCAGACCCTTCTTGTACAGTTTAACGAATACCTCGCGTACCGCTTGGGACAGTCCCTCATCCAGCGTAAAACGCTCACGAGAATAATCGAGAGAAAAGCCCATCTTTTCCCATTGGTTATGGATATTATCTAGATAAAGATCCTTCCACTCCCACACTTTCTCCAAAAACTTCTCACGGCCCAAATCATAACGTGTCAGGCCTTCTTCACGCAGCTTTTGCTCTACCTTTGTTTGGGTAGCAATACCCGCATGGTCTGCCCCTGGCAGCCACAAGGCATCATAGCCCTGCATCCGCTTGGCGCGAATAATAATATCCTGCAAAGTAAAGTCAAGAGCATGTCCAATATGCAACATACCTGTAACATTCGGTGGTGGAATAACGATTGTAAAAGGCTCTGCCTCTGGATGTTGCCCAGCGCGGAAATAGCCCTTCTCCATCCACGTTTTGTACCATTTTTGTTCTGCTGATTTTGGATCGTACGTTGTTGGCATTTCCAAGGTTGTCTTGTTGTCTTGTTCTGACATATCAGGATACCTCCATGATTTTTCAATTGGCAAATAAAAAAAGCCCTTCATCCTCAAAGGACGAAAGGCTGTTCTCTCGCGGTACCACCTTTGTTTCACCCCTAGTGTATGTATCCACTGATCCATTACACATGGTGTGACACTTTATGCAGATAACGGTTGCGGACCGGCCTTATTCTACCGTGAACCTCTTATCTTCCGTAGGAATTAAATGAGGAACCGTTCAAACAGGCGACTCCCGGGTGACTTCGGCCAGTAGCTTCCTGCGGAACCTCACAGCGCTGCAATTCCACTCTCTGAAGGGCTTGCTGCCTACTCTTCCCGATCTCAGTCTTTCAATAACTATACCACATCATACATTTCCCATTGACTATAGTCAACACCCATTTCTCATTGACTATAGTCAGCACTTCGTCGCATGTTTCAGCAACCGAATCAAGGGATGTACAATACTTGCCCTTCTTCTACATGATGCTCTGCCAATCTGTTATACAATTGAAGCTCCCGTGTGCTGAGTTGATAACGGTCTGCTATCGTTTCCAGTGTATCCTCGCGCTGTACAATGCATAACCTTACCTTGCGGAAAGGCGTTTCATCCTGTGTATGAAAAAAAAGATTTTTCCACTTGGCATCCTCACGCTCTTCGTCGACTTTCTGATCCTGACCTTGCGGTTCATGTTCCAGTTGCTGCTGGTGCTCCGCTTCTTTTACCGAACGGCTGGATTGAAGCAATGATGAGTAGACAACCGGGTCCGGCTCGTCTGCTCCTTCATCCTTTTTACTGTTAAAAGCCACGCGCATCTCTGGCTTTTCCTCAGTAAAGGTATCATGAACTTCATGGTTTACCTGTTCTGACGCCTCAGGCCTGAAGTCAAAGTCATTCCCCTGACTTGCTTCCAACTGCGGCTCCAAATAAATCTCCGACTCTGTGTCAGAATGCGGCTCCGACAGCAAAGAGTCGTATGCTACATTGGGAGATGTAGAAGATACTTTAGGCTCATCTCCTATCGTCCCTACTGCCTCTTGCTGAATTCCCCACACTTCCGGTGACTCCTGCTCATGCTTCACTTCGGAAGAACTGTCTTCAATTGCTTTTCCTGTCCATGGCTCATAATATCGATTCGGATCTACTATCGGGTCATAAGTCTGCTGCTCCAATGATGACTTCTGTTCAAGTTGATCCTCTGACGACTGTTCCCAGTAAGCTGACTCCTGTTGCGCTGCTACTGTGTATGAAGTTTCCGAGTCTGTATAGTTGTTGAATGCCGAGTCTTGGGTAGAATAGGCCTCTTCGTGACGATGCTCCCCATCGCCGGAAAGAGATGGAGCCGGATGCTCAGGCGCATGCACTACAGTAAACTCCTCATCCAGCCAAACCGCTGTCTCCTCTGCATGAGAGCTTTCCACCCCATGCAAAGAAAGAACCCCTGTAATGTTTAGACTGCGTAAAGAGAGCAGGTCCACATCAAAATTTTCAATCTCCACGGAGATATCTTCCAATCTTCCTACCCGATTTAGCGGAATGGTAATTTCCACAGGGATCAAATGATGAAGCTCGCTCGTGATCTGTTCAGGTGTGCGGTACACGCCCTCCAGCAGCAAATGCCCTCGCAAAGCGGCATGGTCGTCGTGGGTTACAACCTGAATGCGTGGCAGAAGCTCGATTTCCTCCAACTCAGCAATCCCGGCAGCTTCCTCCGTCAAATGAATGCGTTCATAAATATCAAAACGCAAGCCTTGCGGCTGATCATTCTGTTGTTTGTTCAAGGATGGCATCCTCCTTTGGGCAGTCTCCGCACATCCTCTGACTTCTGGTCAGGCGCACGGAAACTCCATATTGCAAACCGTTTCTAGGTTCAAGTATATGCGCCAAAATAGAAGGCATGCCATCTTTTATAGCTGTTTGTGCAGCTTTTGAAAATCATCCGGCCAAGCATCCTCAACAGTAATCGTTTCGCCACTCAGCGGATGACAGAAGGTAAGACACTCTCCGTGTAGCGCCTGCCTGCCAAAATCAGTAGCACGCCCCCCGTATAATACATCCCCAAGCAACGGGTAGCCAGCATGACTAAGATGTACGCGAATCTGGTGCGTCCGTCCTGTCTCCAGCGTCAGATATACGAGACTCACTGCACTTGAACCGCTTCCCCATACTTCCCCGAGTTCAATATGGGTAACCGCCTTCTGCCCAGTCGGAGATACACGACGGCGCTGCTTATGATGCCTGTCCTTGCCAATCGGCCAATCCAACGTTCGCAGCGATGGAGGTACTTTCCCTCGTACCAAAGCTACATACCGGCGGTCGATATCCTTAGCTCTCATTTGCTCGTCCAGCTTGAGCAACGCAAACTCATTTTTGGCATATAGCACTGGGCCCGTCGTATCCACATCCAGACGATGTACATGCCGTACCACCGCATGAATGCCATTCATCTCATAGTAGGATGCGACAGCATGATCCAACGTCAGCGGACCATCCTGCACACCACCGTCCGGATGTACTGCCATACCTGCTGGTTTATGTACTACCAGGCAAAAATCATCTTCATACAGTACCTTCAAATCATACCAGCGAGGGGTGATGCCAAGGTTCATTACAGGAAAAAGGGCCAGCCGCAGCCGGTCCCCTGTAAGTTCAATCTCTTTATCATGGCGCAGTCTGCGCCACAGCTTTTCCGGTAATTCCAAACGATTCAGCAACCACTGATCTACAGCATCAGCGCTGTTTTTTTCCCCGTCTGTGATTTCCCGTCCTGGCGTGACTTCCAGCCACGGTCCTCTTCTTTTCCAGCCACCTTGCCAGCTCATAGACGTTTGAGCGCGCGATAGTTCGCCTCAATGGTGGCATCAATATCCTCTACCGTATGCACGCCCGATACAAACATACCCTCAAATTGAGATGGTGCTACACTGACTCCCTCATTCACCATTTCAGTAAAGTAACGGCGGAAGTGGTCCTGATTACTCGTTTTAGCTGTGTCAAAATTGACAACCTTTTCTTCTGTAAAAAATGGACAAACCATGGAACCCACGCGATTGATCGTGACAGGGATACCTAGCTCGTTCGCATTACGTTCGAATCCGGCTTGAAGTCGTGCTGCCCGCTCTTCCAAGCGATCGTATACTTCTGGCGTCAGCAATTTAAGTGTCGAATAACCTGCTGCCATAGCCAGCGGATTTCCGCTAAGCGTACCCGCTTGATAAATGGGCCCCGATGGAGCAATCCGCTCCAGAATATCACGACGTCCGCCGTAAGCACCTACAGGGAGTCCACCACCAATCACTTTACCCAAACAGGTAAGATCCGGTGTCACACCAAAGCGACCTTGAGCCGAATGAAGTCCAACCCGGAATCCAGTCATCACTTCATCAAAAATCAGCAGACTTCCGTACTGCTGGGTTACCTCACGCAAACCTTCCAAAAATCCAGGCTGTGGCGGTACAACTCCCATATTGCCTGCTACTGGCTCGACAATAATTGCGGCAATCTCTTCGCCAAATTTCTCAAAAGCTAGCTTCACCGAAGCTAGATCATTATAAGGGACAGTGATGGTATGGGTGGCCACAACTTCAGGCACACCGGGACTATCGGGCAAGCCTAATGTGGCAACACCAGAGCCTGCTTTAATCAGCAAGCTGTCCGCATGACCGTGATATGATCCCTCAAATTTAAGAATTTTACTACGGCTCGTAAATCCGCGTGCGAGTCGAATCGCACTCATAGTCGCCTCAGTACCGGAGTTAACCATACGTACAATGTCCATAGAAGGAACACGCTCACATACGAGCTTGGCCATTTCGGTTTCTGCCAACGTTGGTGCGCCGAAGCTGGTTCCTTTTACAACAGCAGCCTGTAAAGCTTTAACCACTTCGGGATGTGCATGGCCCATAATAAGCGGTCCCCATGAACATACATAGTCTAAATAGGATTGACCATCAATATCATATACGCGCGATCCTTCGCCATGGTCGATATACACAGGTGTAATTCCAACAGATTTAAAAGCCCGTACCGGGCTGTTTACGCCACCCGGAATGTATTGTTTTGCCTCATCAAAGGCTACTTTGGAGTTCGTATCCTTGCGCACTGTTCGTTGTTCGTCGATCATTCTGACCACTCCTATCTTCTGAAAATAGACTTATTGCTTCAACCATCTTGCCGCATCCTTGGCCGAATAGGTAATAATCATATCTGCACCCGCACGCTTCATACTTGTCAAAATCTCTAGCACCATTGCTTTTTCATCAATCCAGCCTTGAAGAGCCGCTGCCTTGACCATGGCATATTCACCACTAACGTTGTAAGCCACCATAGGCAGATCAAATTGATCCTTAATCGTGCGCATTACGTCAAGATAAGAAAGGGAAGGCTTCACCATCAGCATATCTGCCCCCTCCAGCACATCAGATTCTGCTTCTCGCAATGCTTCACGTGCATTAGCAGGATCCATCTGATAGGATTTGCGGTCACCAAACTGCGGCGCAGAATCTGCGGCCTCCCGGAAAGGACCGTAAAAAGCAGACGCATATTTGACGGAATACGACATAATTGGAATATGTGAAAAGCCTTCTAGATCCAACCCCTGCCGAATCGCCTGTACAAAACCGTCCATCATATTAGATGGCGCGATAATATCTGCACCAGCTCTGGCCTGAGAAACGGCTGTACGTACCAGCACCTCCAGAGATTCATCATTCAATACTTCACCGCATACCTCACCATCATGCTCATGCATGTGCACCATACCGCAGTGTCCATGGTCCGTAAACTCACACAAACAAGTGTCAGCCACAACCAGCAGTTCGGGATAACGCGACTTGATCAGACGAGTAGCTTCCTGAACAATACCATCGTCCACAAAAGCCGAAGTCCCTACGCTGTCTTTGGTTTCTGGGATGCCAAATAGGAGCACAGCGGGAATGCCGAGCTCACTAATCTCTTTCAGTTCTTCCTCCAGCCGATCCAGAGAAAAACGGTATACACCTGGCATAGAGCTAATTTCCTGTTTCACCCCAGTGCCAAATGTTACGTAGATCGGTTGGATAAAATCAGTGGGATTCAATACGGTCTCACGCACCATACTGCGGATTGCAGCCGACTGGCGCAAACGGCGATGTCTGGTAAAAGGAACACTCATGATTACAAACCTCCATTTTTTATACATTCATTAGTAAAAACAAAAAAATTATAATGTCATAACAGTACTTGAACGTTTCCACTCACACAACGATTGGATCAGACTTTCAATGGTCGCCTTCTCTGACATAAAACTTACAGTCAAGCCGGCTTGGGTAGCTGTCTCACCGGTCAAAGGACCTATCACAGCAATCGTAACTCCCTCCAGCAGCGACACCGGATCATGGATCCCCATTTGTCTGAGGGCTTCTAAGAAAAAGGTTACAGTTGAGGAACTGGTAAACGTAATCGCATGAATGGCACGCTCCTGAAGCAGCTTGAGAAGTTCATCATCCTGTGTGTTGGCTGCTAGCACCGTTTGATACAAATCAGCCTCGGTCACATGAAGTCCCATCTCCCTCAGCTTTTCTGGCAGCCACGGCCGAGCTAGATCACCTCTTGGGAGAAATACGTTCTGCCCTGCCTGCAAATCCTGCTCAAATCCTTCGAGCAAGCCCTCTGCCTGAAATGGGCCCTCGATCTGTTCTGCCACAATTCCGTGCGTCCGAAGCGCGGCTGCTGTAGCCGGTCCGACTGCGGCAATACGCGCTTTGAACAGCATACGTACGTCCTTGCCCTGTTCCTTTAAGTGCGTGAAAAAGTATTCCACTCCATTAACGCTGGTAAAAAACACCCAATCATATTCTGGCAGTCGCGCAAATGCCTCTTTAATTTCCTGTTTGGTTGGCTCGTCCGAAGGGGCGACCGTCTGAATAACTGGAAATTCATAAGGCTCGCCACCAAGCTCTTCTATCCGATGGACCAGACTGCTGGCCTGCGCACGCGCGCGAGTAACCAAAATTCGCTTGCCAAACAAAGGCATGTCCTCAGCCCATTTTAACTGTTCACGTTGATTGACCACTTCTCCGACAACGATGACGGCGGGAGGCTGAAAATTCGCAGCCTTCACCTTAGCTTCAATATCCGCAAGCGTACCCACCAGCGTATCCTGCTCGGCACGGGTTCCCCAGCGGATCAAGGCAACAGGAGTATTTGATGGCTTGCCGTGTTTTATCAGCTGTTCACTGATATAGCCAATCTTTGCTACACCCATCATAAAGATCAGTGTGCCCGTTGCGTTCGTCACTTTATCCCAATGAATACTTTTGTCGAGTTTATCCGGACTTTCATGACCTGTAATGATAGATAGCGATGAGGCCATATCCCGGTGTGTGACTGGAATCCCCGCATAGGCGGGCACACTGATTGCTGATGTGATGCCGGGTATAATTTCATAGGAAATACCATGTTTACGCAGTAGCCCGGCTTCCTCGCCGACTCGTCCAAATATAGTAGGGTCTCCCCCTTTAAGACGAACAACTGTTTTTCCTTCCAAGGCCAAATCCACCAACAGCTGATTAATTTCCTCTTGCTTCATAGTGTGACGATCTGGCAACTTTCCAACATATATTTTTTGGGCCCCTGGCTTCATCAATCCCAAGAGGCGCGGGCTTGCCAGTCTGTCGTACACAATGACATCGCCCAATTGAATGCATTCCCAACCCTTGACCGTAATTAATCTTGCGTCTCCGGGTCCTGCACCTACCAAATATACTTTTCCTGCCATGCTATCATCCCCTCACCTGCGCCAGAATCTGTTCCGCTCCTTTGGCTATCAAACTGGCCGCCACCGCTTCTCCCAGCTTTTGCGGATCATTTCCCTGGAGCGTTTCCTTCAAAATAACCTCGCCATCTGGCGAGCCTACCATGCCCGTAAGGCTGATTTCTTGACCAGCCCAGACGGCATGAGCCCCGATCGGCACTTGGCACCCCCCATTTAACACGCCCAAAAAGGTTCGTTCTGCCGCAACGGTAGCCGAGGTATCCCGGTCGTTGTAAAGGCGCAGCAAGGCCAATAGCTCTTCATCACTCGCGCGACATTCAATACCCAGCGCTCCCTGCCCAACCGCCGGCAAACAGTCTTCTTCCGGTATATAGGATGTAATTCGATCTTTCCAGCCCATCCGATGCAAACCTGCTGCCGCCAAAATGATAGCGTCAAAACCTTCCGTCTCCAGCTTTTTCAGACGGGAATCAATATTCCCACGCACAGGCTCCAATTGTAGATCAGGTCGCATGGACTTGATTTGACTGGCTCTGCGCAGGCTACTCGTGCCCACCTTTGCCCCTTGAGGCAAATCCTCCAGGCTCTCGGCGCCCAATGTGATCAGGCAATCACGTGGATCCTCACGACGCGGTACAGCGCCGTTGACAAGCCCTTCCGGCAATTCGGAAGGCATATCCTTCATACTATGTACTGCCATATCAATCTCACCAGCCAGCATGGCCTGTTCAATCTCTTTGACAAAAAGCCCTTTGCCACCCACTTTGGACAAGGTTACATCCAATATTCGATCACCCTTGGTCAGGATTTTCTTTACGACAAATTGCAAATCCATTCCATGCTCCGCGCATAGCGCGTTCAAATCTTCAATGACATGCCCGGTCTGAGTTAACGCCAGCGCACTCTGTCTGCTGCCTACCACAATTGTTCGCATGTTATTCCTCCTGATTTTGCGCAATCCATAGATCTATTTCTTTTTCGGTCCAAGCCATAAATTCATGACGGCGTATTTGATCCAAAATTCCGCTACTCGCCAAGCGCCTCAGTAGTTTAGTCCTTTGCTGTGGGGAACTTATCTTACGTTTGATGATCTGTCGCATATCGTGCATGAAATCCAGATATGGCTCGTATTCGCTACCAAACAACGTATCCAAGGCTGATGTAATATCAGCGGTCACAGCGGGGCCTGCCCCTTCTGTAGAGATACTAATCGTCAGTCTCCCTCGTCGGATGATGCCCGGCGTTATAAAATCTCCCTCTTCCGAGCGATCCGCCACATTTACCAGTATACCCCTTTGTCTGGCCTCATGCGCAACCTTATTATTCACTTCTCTCTGGTTCGTAGCGGCATATACAAGAAAGGCTCCCTGGAGGTCACCCTCGCGATATACGCGATTTACCCAGTGGAGCTGCTTGTGATCGGCCAGGACCTGTAAATCCGGCGTTATATTCGGGCTAATGAGGGTAATGGACGCCCCACTTTCCATCATCCCCTTAACCTTTCGTTCCGCAATCCTGCCGCCGCCTACAATACAACAGATCTTATTGTTACAATTCAACGAAATCGGGACAAAATGCTGCAAATGGCTTTTCACTCTCCCGTCCACTGATGAAATACAGACCAGGAATTCAGCAAAAAATTAAGAATCAATAGCGTGTAGCCCACCAATGCCCACTTTGCCATCACAAGCCCTGAACGCTGATTCAATCTTTTGCTCACTAAAAATATAATATACACACACAGGGCAATCGCTGTCATCAGCACCTTGGTATCTAGCAAGAGAAGCCAGCGTTCCTCAGCAATAATAGAAATAACGGCAACTACAATAGAGACTCCCAGCAAAGGAGTACCAATCAACAGCGCCATATGCGTATACCGATCCATCATTTCCAGACTCGGCAGGCGTCTGATCGTGTCATTCCATTTCTTTACTTTCAATTTACGATGCAAAAACAGATATAACCCCGAAAATACAGCTGCTACCGTCATCGCTACAAAACCAAGATTAGCCAGCGCAATATGAATCAGGAGCAGCCCATGCACGGTATGCCAATTTCCAAGTGGATTGTCGAGAGGCTCCATCCATATATTGTTGAGCACCAGCACTGCAAAACTAATAATATTAAGCAGCAATACCGCAAATTCGGAACGCTGATAACGTGTCAAAATCAAAGAAATCAGCACTAAAATAACTGAAAACAGAAATAGAAAATCGTAGGTCACGAAAATAGGAAGGTGCCCTTCATTCCAGGTTCTTATCCCCATATAAGCAAGCTGGAGCACCAGAACGACAACAAGAAGCCCTGTACCTGTCCGTTTAGCATTCGCATTGCGACGAATCCCATCCGAGAATACAAACAGAAGGCTCAGGGCAAAAACATAAATCATTGAATCATATATAAGCATGCCTGAAGCCACTTCTGTTCACCCACCTTTACAGGCTGGCCGGCGCAAACGACGCTGGCAAAGCCTGAGCCTGAACGGTTTTTTCATGAACACCGGCTTCCGGTTTTATTAACGCAGATGCATCGCTTTTATCTACTTTCTGAGCGGCGTCATCCAAACGATCCTCCAGAGCAAAAATGTGGCTAAACATGTCTAGGGCCTCATTTCCCTGTTTTTGGACAGCCAGTTCCTTTACCCGATTGATCGGATCATGCATCATCTGGTTCAGCATACTCTTCGTCAAACGGCTAATCACTTTGCGTTGCCGTTCATCCAGCTCGGGAAGCTTATTGAACAAGCTTTCCAACGTATCCTGATGTACAGACTCCGCTTTTTCCTGTAATGCACGAATCACCGGACGCACTCCCATCGTTTTCAACCATTGATAAAACTCGCTAAGCTCATCTTCGATCATATGCTCGATTTTTGTAGCTTCGGTACGGCGCATTTCCAAATTGCTCTCCACGATCCCTTCCAGATCATCAATATCGTACAGGAAAACATTCTGTAATTCACCAATAGCCGGGTCGAGATCACGCGGAACCGCAATATCAATCATAAACAAAGGACGGGACTGTCGACGTTTCATACTTGCTTCAACCCGAGTCCGATCCAGAATATACCCATGGGCACCTGTCGAGCTAATAACAATATCCACGTCCGCCAACCGATTCATGCCTTCCTCCATCGTAACCGGCGTTCCATGGAACTTGGAGGCAAGGTCTTCCGCACGGGACAAGGTTCGGTTGGCTACAATAACCTCGGCTGCTCCGCCGCTGTACAAATGCTTAACCGTAAGTTCGCTCATTTTACCAGCACCGAGAATCAGTACCTTTTTATCGGTAAACATCCCGAAAATCCGTTTGCCCAGCTCAACTGCTGCATAGCTGACAGATACGGCACTTTCTCCAATAGACGTCTCCGAATGGGCACGCTTGCCCAATGTGACGGCCTGCTTAAACAACATATTAAACCACGTTGCCGTAATTTTCTGGGATTGAGCCTGAAGAAAAGCGTTCTTTACCTGTCCCAAAATTTGTGTTTCTCCGATTACCATAGAATCAAGACCACAAGTCACACGGAACAAATGCCGAATCGCCTGCTCGTCCTCATATATATATAAATGTTGTGTAAATTGATCACGCGGAATGCCAAACCATTGCTCCATAAAACTGCGTATAAAATAACCGCACATGTGAAGGCGGTCGACCACAACATATATTTCAGTCCGATTGCAGGTTGCGACAACTACGCCCTCCAACACACTTTTGGTAAGTTTGAGTTGCTCCAGCGCTTTTGGCAAATCTTGTTCTGCAAATGTAAAACGCTCTCTGACTTCCACAGGCGCCGTACGATAATTCAACCCAACAACGACGATGTGCATTGCAAATTCACCTGCCTAAACTGTAATAAGAATATCCACTGTTATCATAAACTATGTTAATTATATCACAGAAGTCCGAATCTCCTCCGGCTGTTTTATGAATTGTTTATGAAAATTGGATGACTTTCATGAACATCTAGCACGTTCTGTATGATTTGATTTAGTGTAGACCACTTTTAAAACAAATAACCATGGAAATGTTCCATGGTTATAATATAGGACGCACAAATGGCTCCATAAAGAACGATTTACACTAACTCGGCCAGCTTGCACTCCGGTGATTCCACCTGAAGTTCTCCCAAGCCGCGAATTAGCTTCTTCGCATATGTTTTTTTCGGTTTTAGAACGGATACCAGGTAATCAATAGCCAGCTGCGGATCGACAGTCTCACCGCAAGTATAACAATCAATAGCGGCAAACCCTCTCTCAGGATACGTATGAATAGAGAGATGACTCTCCGACAACAGTACAAGCACGGTAGCTCCCTGTGGTTCGAACTGCTTGGATTGAACGGACATCACCGTTGCTCCGCAAGCTTCAGCTGCTTCAACTAATTGAGCCTCCAAAAACTGCGCATCATTCAGTAATTCAAACTCAACACCCCAAGTATCTACGGCAACGTGTCTTCCGAAAGTTGAGTACTCCAATTCCATCTTTCGGTTCCCCCTTCCTAGGAATAAAATGTTTGGAAAAATTTCATCCGCTAGGACCTACGTCATTCACTTCCCGAGGGAATAACCTCTCGCAACATTCAATGTCCTGAGTGAATCCTGGTTCCTATATTTCATTTTCAACGAGATTAAAAATAACATCTATGTGCAGCAAATGCAATCATTTTTTTGGAATAAAAAAGGCCCTTTCGGCAAAGAAAGGGACTACACTGTATAACAATTCATTCCATATATTCAGCCTTTTAAGCTTCCAGTGCAAATAATTTGGAGCAACTCATCCGAAGCTTATCGTCAATCTGTTCCAGCTCAGAGAAAGTACGCGCCAAATTCCGCTCGTCAAGTAACGAATTAATGAGGTTGTATATATCTGCTATTTCATTTTCGACGTTCTGATGTTGAAAAAGCTGTTGCAGTTCTTGCACTGTATTTCTATATTCAAACACCAGCCTAGAGCCTTCCGCATTCTTTTCCATAATTTTGCGGACCGCACCTTCATTATAAAAATACACCATAGTAAATCCTTGATACATGCGGTAAACAATACCTTCACCCTTAAAGCGAACAAATAGTTGGCGTATAAACAGAGTTAGCTGTGGATGAACTAAGCGGCAAGTTAATTCACAAACAAACGCTCCCTCTTTGGCTTCAAAAAATAAATGAACTTCCTCACCCGCAATATGCTCTAGAACGATTTCCTGTCTTCCGTTATCCAGAACTTTAATGCGGTAATGCACCTGGGGATCATCCACTGCCTGCAAAAATTCGTCCATTTGGGTTTCTGACAAGGTCAAAGTGGTTTTTACATACTCTGTGGCTAACCGCTGTGCCATACCAATCTCCTCAATTCTTTCCTGAACCTTTAGTGTAAGCTTTATACTTCATTATACATCAGTCCTGTTGCGCTTTCTTGCGTATCAAATCATAAATATCCGCCATTCATCGAAAATAAACGGAAAATACCGGAATCGCAGCTGTATTATCCTCCATATGCTCACTTTTATGCTTAAATCCCACGATTTCCTTTGTTTATTATATATTATTCCTACCTTTTTAGTAAGTTTAATGTTTTTGAATCCAACATCATAAAAAAAAGGCGTCCTTAAGGACGCCCCTAACCTTACAATTCCGTCTGCTCATCGTCGTCATTCTCGATATAACTGGAGATGACCGACCACAACTCTTCCTTGCCCATGCCTTCTTCGGATGAAAAGGGGATAAACAAACCCCCGGGAAGTATTCCAAGTTCCTGCTTGATTACCTTATAGTGCTTTTCTCGACGTGTTTTAGGGATTTTATCTGCTTTTGTACCTACAACACAGACAGGAAGCCCGTTATGACGCAGCCAGTCGTACATCATGATATCATCCTTGGACGGTGGGTGGCGCAAATCTACCATTTGTAGCACCAGCTTGAGCGGCTCACGTTCCAGCAAATAAGACTCAATCATTTGTCCCCAAGCCTTACGTGACGTTTTGGATACCTTAGCATAACCGTAACCGGGAAAATCGACAAAATAAAGCTCATCATTAATCCGGTAATAATTGAGTTGCTGAGTTTTACCCGGCGTAGAACTGGTACGCGCCAAATTTTTACGGTTAATCATCCGATTAATCAGTGATGATTTTCCAACATTGGAGCGCCCCGCCAGAGCAATCTCTGGCAAAGCGTCCACAGGAAACTGATCGGGACCAACCGCACTTATTATAAATTCTGCTTTTGTTACTTTCATTGTGTCCTTAATTCCTCTCTAATGTACCCTTGCCTGCTCAACCAAAGCATGCTTTAGCACCTGATCCATATGGGCAACGGGGACAAATTCAACATCCTGCCGGATACTGTCGGGAATATCCTTCAAATCCCGTTCATTATCTTTGGGAAGCAGAATTTTTTTGTAGCCTGCCCGGTGGGCAGCCAGCGACTTCTCTTTTAAACCACCAATCGGCAATACACGGCCGCGCAGAGTAATTTCGCCCGTCATAGCCACATCCTTGGATACATGACGGTTGGTCAAAGCTGAAATTAACGCGGTAGCAATAGTAATTCCCGCAGATGGACCATCCTTCGGAATCGCACCCTCAGGAATATGAATGTGGATATCATTTTTCTCATAAAAGTCCAGTTCAATGCCCAGATCAACTGCTTTGGAACGGGTGTAGCTGAATGCCGCCTGTGCAGATTCCTTCATAACGTCTCCCAGTTTACCCGTAAGAATCAGTTTACCGCTACCAGGTACGACCGTCACTTCAATCATCAGTGTTTCACCACCGACCTCTGTCCATGCCAAGCCTGTAACCGTACCGATCTGATCCTCCAGTTCTGCAACACCGTAACGGAATTTAGCGATACCCAGATAATCCTTCAGATTATCCGGTGTGATTTGAATTGGTCCTTCGCCACCAGATACAACGGACTTCGCCGCCTTGCGGCACAGAGAAGCCATTTGTTGCTCAAGATTCCGCACACCGGATTCACGCGTATATTCGCGAATGACACGCAGTAGCGTATCCTCCCCGATAACCAGTTGTTCCTCGTCCAAGCCATGCTCTCTCTTCTGCTTGGGCAATAGGTACCGATTGGCGATTTCCAGCTTCTCCAGTTCGGTGTAGCCAGGAATATAGAGCGTCTCCATCCGGTCCATTAGCGGACGCGGGATGTTGTGTGCAGCATTGGCTGTCGTTACAAACATCACATTGGACAGGTCAAACGGCAGCTCGACAAAATGGTCACTGAACGTATTGTTTTGTTCAGGATCAAGCACTTCGAGCAATGCCGCCGATGGATCTCCTCGAAAATCGGAAGCCATTTTATCAATCTCATCCAGCAAAAATACTGGATTAGACGTTCCTGCGGTCTTCATCCCCTGAATGATTCGCCCCGGCATCGCACCAACATAAGTCCGACGGTGACCACGGATTTCCGCTTCATCCCGCACACCTCCGAGAGAGATGCGGACAAATTCCCGACCCATGGATTTGGCAATCGAACGGGCCAACGAGGTCTTGCCGACCCCTGGCGGACCCACGAGACACAGAATCGGTCCCTTAATGGTCTTCACCAGCTTGCGTACAGCCAAATACTCCAATACACGCTCCTTGGGTTTATCCAATCCGTAGTGGTCGTTATTAAGTACCTCTTCAGCTTTGACGATATCCAGATCATCATCGGTAAACTTGTTCCATGGCAAGCTTAACAACCAATCCACATAATTACGGATGACGCCACCCTCGGCAGAGCTTGCCGGCATTTTTTCCAGACGATCGATTTCCTTTTCGACCTTCTCCTTCACCGGAACAGGCAACTCCAGTTCACTTAGCTGGTTGCGCAGTTCTTCAACTTCTCCCGCGCGACCTTCCTTCTCGCCAAGTTCCTTCTGAATTGCCTTCATTTGTTCACGCAGATAATACTCCTTCTGCGTCTTTTCCATCTGCTTCTTCACACGCTGGTTGATTTTACGTTCCAGCTCCAGTACTTCACGCTCATTGTTCAAAATATCCAGAAGCTTCTCCAGACGCTGAGTAACGTCGATCGTCTCCAGTATATCCTGTTTTTCCTTAATTTTGAGCGTCAAATGACTTGTGATTACGTCTGCTAGCCGTCCCGGCTCCTCAATATCCGATACCGCAGCGAGAGTCTCCGGTGTTACCTTTTTGGACAAGTTGATATAATGCTCGAACTGAGTTAATACAGTGCGCATTAGCGCATCCGTCTCAGGCTGTACGTTTTCTGCCTCGTGCAGCTCCTTCGCCATTACCTCGTAATATTCTTCATTGTCCGTATATTGAATAATCTCGGCGCGTTCCAGCCCTTCCACCAATACTCGAATGGTTCCATTAGGAAGTTTGAGCATCTGGCGTACCTTGGCTACCGTGCCGACTCGAAAGATGTCCTCTTGTGTAGGTTCTTCAATATTTACTTCTGATTGAGAACACAGGAGAATCAAATTGTCTTCAACCATCGCTTTTTCCAAAGCCTTGACCGATTTTTCCCGGCCCACATCGAGATGCAGAACCATACTCGGGTAGACCAGAAGCCCTCTTAAAGGCAGCAAAGGAAAACGACGACCTTTTGTCTTGGTGGGTCCCATCGCTTTCGCACCTCCAGTGATTCTCAGGTTCCGGATTTTACAATCCTCACGTTGTTATCTTTCATATTTTATCAAATGTTTTATGAAAAAACCAATGAAAGGGTGGTTCATCAGCAAGATCCTGTATCTGATATCGTCCCGTTATGCGTTCCATCAGCCTGTAACAAGGAAGATTGGGATGGGCGAAAAGTCTCAATTGGCGCATGTACAGGCGAATCCGACGTTATCTCTTCCCCGAACACATGTCGGAACACTTCGGTAACCGACTGTACGGGAATGACTTTTAAACCCTCAATGCTGTCAAAAAGAGCTTGCCAGTTGTCCTGCGGAATGATCACTTTTTTGGCTCCTGCCTGAAAAGCGGCTTCAACCTTGGCTAATACACCACCAATCGGTTTGACACGACCATGGATGCTAATTTCGCCAGTCATTGCAATTTCATGATCCACCGGAATTCCCCGCATCGCGGAAGCAATGGCTGTTGCCATCGCAATTCCTGCGGACGGGCCATCTACCGGCGTACCCCCAGGGAAATTGATATGCAAATCGTAATTCGACGGAGACAATCCGAGCGTACGCAAAACGGTTAGAACATTTTCTACAGAACCTTTAGCCATGCTCTTACGGCGCAGTGTACGGGACCCGCCTCCGATTTCTTCCTCATCCACAACCCCCGTAATATTATAGCTGCCCTTTCCCTCAGGAACCGGAACTGCTGTAACTTCAATTTCAAGCAGCATCCCCATGTTCGGGCCATATACAGCTAATCCGTTAACGAATCCGATTTGCGGCAAGCCTGGTATTTTTCGGTCAGGACGCGGTTGAATTTGACTACTGCCCGCTACCCATTCGACGTCGGAAGCATTGAGACATTCCCTTTTCTCGGTAAGTGCCAAACCAGCAGCCAGCTGGATCATATTGACCGCCTCCCGACCGTTCGTTGCGTAACGCTGTACAACTTCTACCGCCTCAGGACAAGGGCCAAAGCCTAGCTTGTGGACAGCATCCTCTGCAATACGAGCAATCTCCTGTGGCTGCAAGGCACGGAAATAAATCTCCATGCACCGGGAGCGAATCGCAGGTGGCAGTTCATGCGGCGAACGGGTCGTCGCACCCACCAAACGAAAATCGGCTGGCAAACCGTTTTGGAAAATATCGTGGATATAAGCAGGAGTATTCGAATCTTCCGAGTTGTAATACGCACTCTCCAAAAATACCTTGCGATCCTCTAGTACTTTCAAGAGTTTATTCATCTGCGTTGGATGCAGCTCACCAATCTCATCAATGAACAGCATCCCCCCATGCGCCTTCGTCACAGCTCCGGGTTTAGGTTGTGGGATACCCGCTACCCCCATCGCTCCTGCCCCTTGATAGATTGGATCATGCACTGAACCTATCAGCGGGTCCGCAATACCGCGCTCATCAAAGCGGGCCGTCGTAGCATCAATCTCCGTGAATTTGGCATCTCCCTTGAACGGAGAGGACAGATTCTTCTTAGCCTCTTCCAGCACAACGCGTGCAGCAGCTGTCTTCCCTACACCCGGCGGGCCATAAATAATGACATGCTGCGGATTCGCACTACATAACGCAGCCTTGAGCGCGCGCAGTCCATCCTTCTGACCCACGATATCCTGTAATGTGGCAGGACGTGTGCGTTCAGCCAACGGCTTGGTAAGTGAAATAGAACGCAATTTGCGTAGCTTATCCAATTCCTTGCGGGATTCCCGATCCACCGCACTACGGTTCGTTTTCTGGCTCCGCAGGAGGTTCCAGAAATACAGACCAATAACAATCCCGAAAAACATTTGCACCAATAACAAAATCATAGTCAAGTCCATCGTATTTCCTCCGTTTCTCATCTCAGCAATTTTAAAAATGCCGCTCTATGAAAAACAGTATTTCCTTTTCCGCGATAGCTAAACGGCGGTCTTTCAAAAGATCAGAGAGAAATACAAAAACACCGCGAAGAACAGTTCTGTAGCAGAGCTGCTCTCCACGGCGTTTAAATGATGACAATAGATTATGACTATGCCTCTTTATAATAACTGCTTTTTGCCTACACCTTCTCGGCGGTATGACGTTCTTCACGTCCAGGTATTTTCCCTGTTTCCTCATATGCTTTGACGATGATATCAATTTCTTTTTTCAATTCGTCCACCATATCAGCCTCAGGTACTTTGCGAATCATTTTTCCATAACGGAACAAAAGGCCTTCACCGCGCGCTCCGGCAATTCCAATATCAGCTTCCTTCGCTTCACCCGGGCCATTTACTGCACAACCCAGTACTGATACTTTAATCGGTACCTTGAGTTTTGCAATGTAGTCTTCTACCTCGTTGGCAATAGAGAACAGATCAATATCCAGACGTCCGCAAGTCGGACAAGAAATCAGTGTAGCTGCGTTTGTGATTAATCCAAACGTCTTGAGCAACTCACGAGCTACCTTCACTTCTTCCACCGGATCAGCACTAAGTGAAATACGCATTGTGGAGCCGATGCCTGATGCTAGCAAAGCGCCCATACCTGCCGCGCTTTTAACTGTACCCGTAAAGAGTGTACCCGCTTCGGTAATACCCAGATGGAGCGGATACTTAATAATTTCAGCGGCCTTCGTATAAGCAGCAATCGCCATAGGAACATCAGACGCCTTCAGTGACACGATAATGTCATGGAAATCAAGCTCTTCCAGTATCCCGATATGATACAGCGCACTTTCTACCATCGCTTCTGGTGTAGGGTAGCCATACTTATCAAGTAAATGCTGTTCCAATGACCCGGCATTCACACCAATTCGAATCGGAATCCCTTTTTCCTTACATGCCTTCACAACAGCTTCCACTTTTTCACGTCGTCCTATGTTACCTGGATTAATGCGAACTTTATCAATCCCATTTTCAATTGCCAGTAGAGCCAGCTTGTGATTAAAGTGAATATCTGCAACCAGCGGAATATGAATCCGTTTTTTAATTTCCTTAATGGCTGCGGCAGCTTCCTCATTGTTGACGGTAACCCGCACCAGTTGACACCCGGCTTCTTCCAAGCGAAGAATCTCGGCTACAGTTGCTTCCACATCTGCTGTTTTAGTTGTACACATGCTTTGGATGATGACTTCATTGCTGCCGCCAATCGTCAGATTCCCGACTTTAACGGGACGTGTGTCTTGTCTTAAGAACATGTACTTTTCTCTCCCATTAACGCCAAACCTCCACCCCTTAAAACCTCATACAGGTTTAGTGAAGTGGAGATCCGGCTTCTCATGTTTTAGAGATCGCGAAGTATCAATCCTTAGGCGCTCTCTTCTTGTTTTTTATCCTTATCTGTACCACCGAGTTCCGGTGCGATTTTGTCTTTTACAACCTGCTCATTGATGACGCAAGTAGTCACATCCTCACGGGAAGGAACCTCATACATTACGTCCAGCATAATACCTTCGATGATCGCACGAAGGCCACGGGCACCCGTGTTACGCTTGATCGCTTCACGAGCAATGGCTTCCAGAGCATCTTGCTTAAACTCCAGTTGCACATTATCCAGCTCAAGCAGCTTCTGGTATTGCTTGGTTAACGCATTTTTCGGTTCGGACAGAATACGAACCAATGTGTTCTCATCAAGCGGCTCCAGCGTAGAAATTACTGGCAAGCGTCCTACAAATTCCGGTATCAGACCGAATTTCAAAAGATCCTCAGGCAATACCATTGAAGTATATTCGCCTGGTTTCAGATCTTTTTGTTCGCTGGTAGCGTTGAAGCCGATAACCTTTTTACCGATACGGCGTTTGATCATTTGCTCCAGACCATCAAAGGCACCACCACAAATGAACAGGATATTCGTGGTGTCAATTTGAATAAACTCTTGATGTGGATGCTTGCGACCGCCTTGAGGTGGTACAGAAGCAACCGTGCCTTCCAAAATTTTAAGCAACGCCTGCTGTACACCTTCACCCGAAACGTCACGCGTAATGGACGGGTTTTCGGATTTGCGGGCTACTTTATCAATTTCGTCAATGTAGATAATGCCGCGTTCGGCTTTTTCTACATCATAATCGGCAGCTTGAATCAGTTTCAGCAAAATATTTTCAACGTCTTCACCCACATAACCTGCTTCCGTAAGGGAAGTGGCATCTGCGATAGCAAAAGGAACGTTCAAAATTTTAGCCATGGTTTGCGCAAGCAACGTTTTACCCGAACCTGTAGGTCCAAGCATCAAGATGTTACTTTTTTGCAGTTCCACATCATCAATTTTGTTTTGAGTATTAATTCGTTTGTAGTGATTATATACCGCTACAGACAACGATTTTTTCGCTTGATCCTGACCAATAACATATTGGTCCAGAATGTCACGGATTTGCATTGGTTTCGGAATGTCTTTCAGATCTACTTCTTCTTCATGACCCAATTCCTCTTCTACAATCTCCGTACACAACTCAATGCATTCGTCACATATATATACGCCCGGTCCGGCAACAAGCTTGCGAACCTGATCCTGAGATTTACCGCAGAAAGAACATTTCAATTGTCCTTTTTCATCATTAAATTTAAACATAGAGCCACCCCTTTACAGATTAATCGGTTTAGACAGCACCTGGTCAATGATACCGTATGCTTTTGCCTCTTCCGCTTCCATGAAGAAATCCCGGTCAGTATCACGTTCGATTTTTTCGAGGGGCTGACCCGTACGCTCTACATAGATTTGATTCAGCTTAGCACGTGTTTTGATAATCCAGTCCGCATGAATCAGCATATCGGAGGCTTGCCCCTGAATGCCACCAAGTGGCTGATGAATCATGACTTCACTATTGGTAAGCGCGTATCTCTTACCTGGCGCACCCGCTGTTAGCAGCAACGAACCCATACTTGCAGCCATGCCTACACAGATCGTCGATACGTCCGGCTTAATGAATTGCATTGTATCATATATACCCATGCCCGCAGTTACAGAACCGCCTGGCGAGTTAATGTACAAATTAATATCCTTCTCTGGATCTTCCGCAGAAAGGAACAATAGCTGTGCAATGACGAGATTGGCGACATCGTCATCAATCGGGCCACTTAGGAAAATAATACGATCCTTAAGCAACCGCGAGTAAATATCGTAAGATCGTTCTCCTCGATTCGTTTGTTCCACAACCATAGGGACGAGACTCATCACGACCAACCTCTTTTCTTTATTAAAATGAACACCTGTATTCATCCGCTTCCTTATGTCCCATTAAAACGGAAGCAGCAAGCATGAAACGTGAACACCTTACAAAATATTTTAACATGTTCAGAGTCTCGTGTCATATTTGCATGCGCTCATATATGCAGTGCGGGCTATTTACAGTACACTCTGCCGAGACCTTCTCATATTTAACCATGTTTCGTATGTATGTGCAAATATACGGTAGTGACTTATGTAAAACAAGAAAACGCGACTCACAGCACTTTCCATAAACGACTAAAATTTGGGTTATCAAAGGTAAAAATAAGGCACGTAACTTTCACTACGTGCCTTATCCCTATCTAATTACTACGTTTCAGCTTGTTACAGCATACTCCGTATATTTTATCGTCTGAATTACTCAGCAGCTTCAACTGGCGCTTCTACTTCTTTGCTGTTTTCCACCAACAAAGCAATGGTTTTGCGCAGTGAAATTTCTTCTTTCAGGTTAGCGAACGAGCCGTTACCTTCCAGAATGCTACGGATTTCTTCAACTGAACGTTTGTAAGCTTCAGCCATGTTTTTCAGTTCTTCATCAATTTCCGCTTCGGAAACTTCGATGTTTTCTGCTTTAGCCACTTGCTCCAGCACGAGGTTGTTGCGTACGCGCTTCTCAGCATCTGCTTTCATTTGCTCTTCCAGGTCTTCTTTGCTTTGACCGGAGAAGCCGAGGAACATTTCAAGGTTCATGCCTTGGCTGCGCAGACGGTTGTCGAAATCGCGAACCATGTTTTGCACTTCACTCTTGACCATTGCTTCAGGAATGTCGATTGTTGCATTTTCAGCAACTTTCTCCACTACAGCGCCCTCACGAGCTGCTTTAGCTTCGTTTTCTTTGCGCTCCAGCAATTGCTTTTTCAAGTCTTCCTTGAATTCAGCAAGTGTGTCAAATTCACTTACATCTTTAGCAAATTCATCGTCCAATTCAGGAAGAACTTTGCGTTTCAGTTCATGAACTTTCACTTTGAATACAGCTTGTTTACCAGCGAGGTCAGCAGAATGGTAGTTCTCAGGGAACGTTACTTCAACGTCCTTGGAATCACCAGTGTGCAAACCAATCACTTGGTCTTCAAAGCCAGGGATGAAGGTATTGGAACCCAGTTCCAGAGAATACTTCTCAGCTTGTCCACCTTCGAATTGTACGCCGTCTACGGAACCGTCGAAGTCAATGATAGCTGTATCGCCGGATTGAGCAGCATCTTCATCAACAACAACCAATTCAGCATGACGTTGTTGCAGGCGCTCCAGCTCTTGAGCCAGTTCTTCGTCGCTTACTTCGTTTTTGCTTACAGGCACTTCTACGCCTTTGTAATCGCCCAAAGTTACTTCAGGTTTAACCGTAACTTTTGCTTTGAATTTGAAAGATTCACCTTTAGCAAATTGATCAATTTCAACATCAGGGCTATCTACTGGGAAGATGTCTGTTTGCTCTACAGCTTGGCTGTATGCTTCTGGCAACAGGAAGTCAATTGCATCCTGGTACAGACTTTCAATACCATAACGTTTTTCAAAGATAGGACGTGGTACTTTACCTTTACGGAATCCTGGTACACTTACTTGTTTTGCCACTTTATTAAAAGCTTTGTCGAGTGCAGCGGCTACACGATCCGCGTCAACCTCAACTTCAAGAACCCCAAGGTTCTTCTCTATTTTCTCCCAAGTTGCTTTCATTTTATGCTTTCCCCTCCAACAAAATCTTCACTTAGTTTTCATTACAATCAACGCACACAAAATAACCACTATAGTATATCTAACATTACTGTCTTTTTCAAGAGCAGCCCTTTGAATGCTTCACAGGTAAACGTTTCCGGTCACTAAGGAGTGTGCATTCCCGCCGCTACGAATAGTCGCATCGACCGATACGCCTGCTCAAAACGGAAGCGCAACGCATCTGTAATACCATATATAGCACGGGTTTCTTCCTCATTATTATTACCGTTCAAACTTTCCGAAACGGTCTGATGGAGTGCTGCAGCCCAAATATCCGGCATTCCGTCCTCTTCCACCAACATGGATCTATAATCATTCGTACCGTATACTGCCATCACAAACTGTGACCACAACTCCTGTGCAAAATAGAATAGTGTAGGCTCGTGCACCTCAGTCTGATCAGCCACCCGTTCCAAAATACGCATAATCGACTCTGGAAAATCACCAGGCTGTAACGGAACCGTTTCAATGTCGATTTCCGCTTGTTCATCACCCCGTCTGATTTCTATCGTCCCTTCCATTCCGCGTCGTCGCATTGTCTGTAGAACACGGAATTGAAGTAAAGGATGGATTTCCCGGTCCATAATCCAGCGAAGCAAGGCATCGTCGATTTCTGGCAGTTCCAAATAGGACAACTGCTCCAACGCTAAAATCGTCTGTTCGGATAAGGGTTCATCCATAGCCATCCGCAACAGCTTGTTGCCGTAGCCCGCATCCTGCTCCTGCTTAAAGCGTGCATGACGGCGAGCTAACTCTACTTCACTGACCTCTTCTTCCACAGCGTCCGTTATCGCCCCGCTGTCAGCGTGCTGTGGAAATGCAGCTTCCAGCCATTGTAATAGAGCGTTCCATTCATCGTATTGCTTCTGCTCCTGTCCCTGACACTGCATTAAAAAACGCAGCATCGCCATCGCCTCTCCGTAACGTTCGTTTTCAAGCATCACAGTAAGTTGGATTTGATAATAGTCCAGTGTCTTCGGAAACAATACAATATTATTTTCTTTTGTCGTCACCTTGGAGTCCTTTATTCAAGGCACCCCCTCTCCTTCACAAGCTCAAGTATTTGTAGATTATATGAGAAATAGTAGCCGAAGTCCAACCACTCGTCTTACACATATTCACCTGTATTCTAACATACCCTTTTATAAGGCAAAAAAAACTACGTCTACTCAGAATTTATGCTGTATAAAGCCTAAATAAGCGATATATGCAAAATAAGACTTGAATTTCTTTTATCCATATGATATATTAATATTCGCTTGAATTTTATGTCCCAGTAGCTCAGCTGGATAGAGCAACGGCCTTCTAAGCCGTCGGTCGGGGGTTCGAATCCCTCCTGGGACGTATAGCCGAAGCTTCCTGTTTAGGAAGCTTTTTTTATTTTCCAGCGAAATAGGACCCACTGTGGATGTTGGAGCCTAGCATCGTATTACAACCTAGTTTTAATGTAGAAAAGGCTGTTTCCGCAGCGCTGTTTGAGCGCTTGTCTGGGACAGCCTTTTATCGAGGGTATACCATTACACCGCTTGACTGCGTGGAGTAGTAAGGAGTTTAATCAAATGAAATTAATATCTTGGAATGTAAATGGCTTAAGAGCCTGTGTAACCAAAGGATTTTATACTTATCTAAAAGAAACGGATGCTGATATTTTTTGCGTACAGGAAACGAAGCTTCAAGAAGGACAAATCCTCATGGAGAACATGGAGGAATACGCACAATACTGGAATTACGCTGAGAAAAAAGGGTACTCCGGCACAGCTATTTTCACCAAAATCAAGCCGCTCTCTGTGCATTATGGACTTGAAGAAAATGAAGAGCCAGAGGGTCGAACGATTACACTAGAATTCGAAAAATTTTACCTCGTCAATGTGTACACACCAAATACGAAACGAGACTTATCGCGATTGCCATACAGACTGGAATGGGAAGACCGTTTTCGCAGCTATCTGCAACAACTAGACGCTCAGAAGCCTGTCATCATTTGCGGAGACTTGAACGTGGCTCATCAGGAGATCGACCTTAAAAATGCCAAAGCCAACTACGGTAATGCTGGCTTCACGCCCGAGGAACGAGACCGCATGTCACAGCTGCTCAACGCCGGATTTATAGATACCTTCAGATATTTTTATCCTGATCGGACAGATGTTTATTCCTGGTGGTCCTACATGCCAAAGGTGAGGGAACGGAATATTGGCTGGCGGATTGATTACTTTCTCGTCTCAGAGAGGCTTCGTCCGCTATTAATGGATGCGAGTATTGATTGCCATATTACAGGCAGTGACCACTGCCCTGTTATATTGGATTTGCAAGATTTTTCTGTATAGATCCCCTACCTGACGCAAGGATTTATAAAATTAAAAAGCCGCCATGCTCTGTTTTACAGCATGACGGCCTACATAAATTGAAGCTATTGCTAACTTGCACCTGGTTTTCTGTTTAAAACCCGTTCTTCTCCATCATTTGCTTGAACCACAGCGCACTTTGTTTGGGGGTCCGTTCCTGCGTCTCGTAATTGATATGTACAATACCAAAACGCTTGCTATATCCCCAGGCCCATTCAAAGTTATCAAAGAAAGACCAGACAAAATAGCCCTTGAGCTGACCTCCCTCCCGGATAAAGCGATGACACGCCTTTAAATGCTCTTCAATATAGCGCTGACGCCCGGTATCTTCAATCTGTCCATTCACCGGTTCATCCTTCATCGCTGCTCCATTTTCCGTAATCAGAATGGGTAAGCCCTTGCTAAAATCCTTTTCAATCCGCGTCAGCAGCTTATAAAAGGATTCAGGGTGAATCTCCCATCCCATGTCTGTTACTGGCTCCTCCATGTGAATCTGCTCCACTTGCAGTAGCGAAGCGTCGTTAGTTGCTCGAATGACGCTGCGGGTATAATAGTTAATGCCTACAAAATCTCCCGGCTGCTGAATCAGCTCCAGATCACCAGGCTGTACAAAATCCAATCCATTCAGATACGTTCCGTACCATTCCACCATATCTTCAGGATACTTTCCGTTAAACAATGGCTCAGCAAACCAACGATTAATAAAGCCATCCCTTCTGGCGGCAGCAGCTACGTCCTCGGGTCGCTCGGAAGCGGCATCCACATGTTCCATGTTTAGCGTAATGCCAATTTTACCTGTTAATCCTTTTTCCTTATGCAAATGGATCGCAATCCCATGACACATCAAAATATGATGGGCGGCAGTAAAAGCTTCGCTCCAGTTCTCATGACCAGGAGCATGCTCCCCTGTACCATATCCCAAAATAGAGGCGCAATAAGGCTCGTTTATCGTATTCCACCAGTTTATTCGCTGGCCAAATCGGTCCATGATTACAGAGGCATACGTTTTAAAATGTTGGATAATCTCTCGCTGCGTCCATCCACCTTCGTCCTCAATCCACTGCGGTAAATCCCAGTGATACAGAGTCAGCATTGGAATTAGCCCGGCCGACTCAAGCTCATCCAGCAGATGCTCATAGAAGAGCAGCCCTTGTTCGTTGACCACGCCGGGCGCGGGCATAATGCGCGGCCAAGCTACAGAAAAACGATAATGTAAAAAACCAAGCTGTTTCATTAATTGCACGTCTTCTTTAAAGCGGTGAAAATGGTCACAAGCCACATCTCCACAATCCCCTTCGATCACCTTCCCGGGAATTTGACAGAAAGTATCCCAAATGGAGGGCGTTCTACCGCCCTCTTTTGTGCCACCTTCAATTTGATAGGAAGAGGTTGAAGTTCCCCACATAAACGTATCAGGAAATACAAAGATATTCTCACTCATACTCGGTACCTTCCTTTCAGAAATAAAGACTTCACAGCTCCGGCCATTACACCGCCGACAATAAAGCGTTGGAGGAAAATATGCAAAATAACCAGCGGTAAATGCATTCACTTTTACGAAAGCGGTTTAGTTAATTACAGCTACTATTATGTATCGAATAACCTGTATTTGTAAATAGAGAATTATGAAATATCAAAAAAATATAATCACCGTTAAATTATCGTTGTTACTCCTTAAAATATTAGGATAAATCCTTTATTAACTCTGTTGACTCCCATCTATGAGGTAGCATAGAATACGAGTAATCATTGAATTTGAAATACAAAGTCAATTTAACTAAATCGGTTTAGTTGCGGAGGATTCCATGAATATAAAAACAATAGCTAGTATGGCAGGCGTTTCAGTAGCGACGGTTTCGAAAATCATAAACAATTACACAGATATCAGTGAGGAAACCCGGCAGCGAGTACTTAAAATTATGGAGGAAACAGGCTATAGACCTTCCTCCTCGGCTAAAACACTTGCTACCAAAAAATCCAATCTGGTAGGCGTTATATTCGCTGGCAAGCTGAATGTCGATTTTAGTCATCCTTTTTTTGTGGACATCATTAATGTTTTCAAAAAGCAGATTGGCTTGCTCGGTTATGACCTGCTGTTTTTTTCAAATGAAAAATTTCTGGATAATGGAGAGGACTATTTGGCTCGCTCGAAATATTTTTCAGTGGACGGGTGCATTATTATTGCTGGAGACGAAGTGGAGAAAAGTGTTTTCGATCTCGACGCCAGTCCTATCCCCTGCATCGGTGTCGATATTGAGCTAACCGGAGCCAGTTCCTGCTACATTATGTCCGACAATCAAAAGATCTCAATGAAGGTTGTTGAGCACTTTTACATGAATGGATACCGCGAGATGGGTTTTATAGGCATTGAACGCCCCTCCTTGGTTATTAAAGAGAGAGAGGAAGCGTTTATCGCTTCACTAAAGCGGTTTAGTCTTGATGTAAGACCTGAATGGATCGTGTATGGTAATGACTATGCGGCAGAGGATGGATACCAGATCGCGAAGGCGTGGATACAGCAAGGAGATTTACCAAGAGCTGTTTTTGCGGCTACCGACCTGCTTGCCTTTGGTGCCATCCGTGCTTTTAAGGAAAACGGCTTGAGGGTACCCGAGGATATTGCTGTAGTAGGCTGTGATGATATTGAAGCCTGTCGTTATACCGATCCTCCATTGACGACTGTAAAACAAGACAAGCAAAAAATAGGTCGTCTAGCCGCCATGGTGCTGTTTGACCTGATGAATAAACAAATGGATACGAAATGTATTAAAGTAGAGCCCGAACTAGTCATTCGTACCTCTTGCGGAGCCCGGCAAAATTGGAACCATACGAGGATCAAGGGATAGCATATACCTCAAAAAGGGTGACTCCTGTTGAAATTCAGAAGTCACCTTTTTACAGTTTAAATATATAGAGCCTCTTCGTTTAAGCTATTACTTATAGGCCATCGTTGCATTCACGGCCTTTTTCCAGCCTTCATACAGGCTGTCACGTGTTGCTTCATCCATCGTAGGGGTAAAGGAAGTTTCCACCCTCACTCGCTTACGAAGTTCATCTGTACTCTTCCAGTATCCAACCGCCAAGCCTGCCAGACATGCGGCACCCAGCGCTGTTGTCTCATGGATGACCGGCCGTTCCACCGTCGCATCCAGAATATCGCTCTGGAATTGCATCAGAAAATTGTTCAACACAGCTCCACCATCCACTCGCAACATCTTCACCGTAATACCTGAGTCAATCTCCATAGCTGTAAGCACATCCTTGGTCTGATAAGCGAGCGACTCCAAGGTGGCGCGGATAAAATGCTCTTTTGTGGTTCCCCGCGTCAGACCGAACATCGCTCCACGCACCTCGCTATCCCAGTAGGGGCTGCCTAGTCCGACAAAAGCGGGTACAAGATACACCCCTTCTGTAGAGGAAACACGGGCCGCATAAGGCTCACTGTCCTTCGCCTCACGGAACATGCGCAGCCCGTCTCGCAGCCACTGGATCGCCGAGCCCGCAACAAACACACTCCCCTCGAGTGCGTATTGCACTTTGCCTTCCTCCAGTCCCCAAGCGATGGTCGTGATCAGACCGTGCTTGGATTCAACAGGCTGATCCCCCGTATTCATCAGCATAAAGCAGCCTGTGCCGTAAGTGTTTTTGATCATTCCTTTTTCATAACAAGCCTGACCGAACAAGGCTGCCTGCTGGTCACCTGCTGCACCAGCGATCGGTACATTCTGACCAAAAAAATGATAATCCACGGTGTGCGCATATACCTCGGAAGAGGGCCTTACCTCAGGCAGCATGATTTTTGGAACACCCAGAATGTCCAGCAGCTCTTCATCCCACTTGAGCTCATAAATATTGTACATCAGCGTTCTGGCCGCATTGGAGTAGTCTGTTACATGAGCCTTTCCACCGGATAGTTTCCAGATTAGCCACGAGTCAATCGTACCGAATAACAAGTCACCTCGTTCCGCCTTTTCCCGCGCGCCTTCTACATGATCCAGTATCCACTTTACTTTAGTGCCTGAAAAATACGGGTCGATCAATAACCCTGTTTTGCTGTGAAACAACTCCTCATGCCCTTGCCGCTTCAATTCTTCGCAAATATCCGAGGTTTGGCGTGATTGCCATACGAGTACGTTATACACGGGTAATCCTGTATTTTTGTCCCACACGACCACCGATTCACGCTGATTGGTAATGCCGATGGCAGCAATTTGGTTTGCTTTTACACCCGATTCGGAAAGACAGGAGGCAATAACGCCCAGAATAGAGCTCCAGATTTCATTCGCATTCTGCTCTACCCAGCCGGGGTGAGGAAAATATTGCGGAAATTCCCGCTGGGCTGAGTACACCACATCTCCTTCGCTATTGAACAAAATCGCTCTTGAACTTGTCGTTCCCTGGTCTAGTGACAAAATATATTTTCCCATGTTCATCTCTCCCCGTGTAAATCCATCGTTTTTACGCTGTTAGCTTATGATTCATTTTATGATTTTTATAAGTACGACTGATACGGAAGGTAATCAAAAGTACCACCGCGATGACCCCTAATAAAATCCAGAAAGCCGAAGTTACACTCCCCTTAAAAATGGCCTGATAAAATGGCCCTGCGAAAGATCCCCCCAATAGCGGTCCTACAATGGGCACCCATGCATATTTCCAGTTGGATGCTCCCTTGCCGGGAATCGGTAGCAAATAATGCATCAGACGCGGTCCAAAATCCCTCACTGGATTGATGGCATAACCCGTTGTACCTCCAAGGGATAAACCGATACTGACAACCAAAAAACCAACAATCAGCGGTTTCAGGCCGTCTGTAAATGAATTGGCACCAAACGACAGTAAGGCAAGGACAAAGATAAAAGTACCTATCATTTCACTAAGCACGTTGGCAAACGGATGATCAATAGCTGGTCCTGTCGCGAATACACTGAGTTTGGCTGCTGTGTCCTCCGTCTCTTTCCAGTGGGGCCAATAATGCAAAACGACGATGATCGCACCCGCCATGGCCCCAAGAAGCTGAGCCACAATATAGCCGGATACATCTTGCCATGGAAAACTACCCTGAAATGCCAACGCGAGTGTAACTGCCGGATTCAAATGCGCTCCGCTGATTTGACCCACTGCATACACCGCAATAGCTACCGCAAGCCCCCAACCCATTCCGACCACAATCCAGCCGGAAGCGTGGGCAAATGACTTTTTCAGGGACACCCCTGCGCACACTCCGCCACCTAGGGCAATAAGAATCATTGTCCCTATGAATTCGGCTGCGTATGGCGACATACAACCTACCTCCTCAATAGATCACCCGATTTTGATCGCTTTCATCGCACAAAAAAAGAAAAGCCATCACAAACCAACCCTGTGCTGTACCATGGGATGTCTGCGTGGCTCTCTTGTCTCCGTCACGATTATTAACTTAAATTTGATACTATATAAGCATGTAAGCGATGTCAACTGCGGATTTACGTCATTTCATAGCTTAAAATAATCGTTGACCATGTTAGATCCCCCGATTTATGATGTAAAAAAATGGGCACAAGTAAGGATTTCAGGATGAATACGACACTCCCAAACTCGATGAAGAAGGGAAGAATGTTATGCTGAAATTTCTGCAAAAAATCGGCAAGTCGTTAATGCTTCCAGTAGCTACTCTACCCGCCGCAGGGATTTTGCAAGGATTAGCTCTGATTAATTATGAAACGGATATACCGTTTGGTCCCGTAGTTGGCGGATTTCTGAATCATTATGTCACTCCTTTTCTGAACGAGGGGGCGGGGGCTATCTTCGGTAACCTTGCGCTCATTTTCTCCATTGGTGTTGCCATTGGTCTGGCAGGCGACGCAGTAGCCGCATTATCGGCAGTCATTGCCTATATGGTGTTGACCCGTATTTTGGCGGCAGTGCCGGGTATATTTGCATATATTCCAGACGACGTCAAGCTGGACATGGGCGTATTGGGTGGTATTTTTATCGGCGGATGGTCTGCTTACCTGTTCAAAAAATATCACAATATTCAGCTTCCAGATTGGCTTGGCTTTTTTTCGGGCAAACGTTTTGTCCCCATGATTACAGCCTTCACGACCATGATTCTAGCCATTCTGCTCGGCATGATCTGGAGTCCGATACAAGATGGAATTGCAGCCTTCGGCAACTGGATTGTCGGCTTTGGCGGAATCGGGTCAATGGTGTTTATGATTGCCAATCGGCTGCTGATCCCGCTCGGTTTGCATCATGTGTTGAACTCGATCGCATGGTTTCAAATTGGTGACTATACCAATGCTTCAGGTGAAGTTGTTCATGGTGATCTGACGCGTTTTTTTGCAGGTGATACATCGGCAGGTATGTTCATGTCTGGCTTCTTCCCCATTATGATGTTCGCTCTGCCGGCGGCGGCTCTCGCATTCATCCATACGGCCAAACCGGAAAAACGTAAAGCTGTCGCTTCCATCTTTATTGGTTCTGCGCTAGCGTCGTTCCTGACCGGAATTACTGAGCCCCTCGAATTTTCGTTTATGTTCATTGCACCATTGCTTTACGGCGTTCATGCTCTGCTGACAGGCCTGAGCGGCCTGGTCGTATACCTATTGGATGTCAAACTGGGCTTTTCCTTTTCAGCAGGACTCATTGACTATTTGGTCAATATGAAACTCTCCACTCACCCATTGCGAATGATCCCGGTCGGGCTTGTCTTCGCCCTCATCTATTACTTTCTGTTCCGATTTATCATTCTCAAATTCAACCTAAAAACTCCTGGGCGTGAAGATGATGGAGAAGACAGTCACCTGTCTGAGGCTAACGAATCTGTACCCATTGGAAAGGCAAGCGCCACATCCGACACTCCGTCCAGTCAGGCAGGCAGAATACTAACCTATCTCGGTGGTTCGGACAATATCCTAAGTATTGATGCCTGCATCACACGGCTGCGTCTTGTCGTCAAAGACGACAAAGCAGTTAACGATCAAGCTCTCAGGCGGCTCGGAGCGTCGGGAATCATCAGGCTTGGTAACGGTACCCTACAGGTTATTTTCGGGACTCGGTCCGAAATTCTGAAAGATGAAATACAGCGGTTGATGTCATGAGCTGAATCCCTAACTTAAGCACGTGCGTTCTTCATATAACAGACGCACGTGCTTTTTTTTATGGATAAACGTTTCAAATTTTTTGTTTTTGGTTAAGGCAATGCACATAAATGGGTAACAGCTTCATATGATGGAGCTAAACCATTTACAACTTGTTTAGCAGGCAGATTATCTCAGACAGCAAGGAGGGAAATGATGTGAAGACAGTACAATGGTTGGTATTATGTCTTACTTTTCTCACTATGTTCAGTGCTTGTAGTGGACCCTCGTTCTCTGAAAGTCAATCATCTGAAACTAATTTGTCAAACGGAAAAAAGATAACGCTTACATTATGGTATTGGAACCGTTCCATTGATGATGAACTACTCGCCCAAGCGGAAAAACACTTTCCCAACATTGAATTAAAAACTCAAAAAATAGGTGGTGACTTCAAAGCTAAACTGAAGACAACGCTCGCAGCTCGTTCTGGTGAACCAGACATCGTAGCTCTGAACGACTGGATGGTGGAGCTATTTCCTAGTGCGGATCGTTTTTATGATTTAAGGGAACTCGGAGCAGACCGCCTAAAAGATCAATATTTGGAATGGAAATGGAATCAGGGGATCACTCCTGATGGTAAAATGATTGCATTTCCTATGGATACTGGACCCACCGCCCTCTTCTATCGTAGCGACCTGTTTGAACAGGCGGGCTTACCTAGTGATCCTGAACAGGTCAGTTCCTCTATCCGTACATGGGATGATTACATGGCAGCCGGAGAACAACTTCGTCAGAAATTCGGAAGTCGTTCGTTTTTGGCTGACAATATTGTAAACGTTTACAATCAAGTACTTGCTCAGCATACGAACCTATACTTCAAGCCGGACGGAAGTTATGTCGGCAATCAATCTCCTGACATCCGCCTAGGCTGGAAAACCGCTGTGGATTTCCATAGGAAGCATCTGCTCGCCAATGCGGATGGCTGGACTCCCGAATGGAACGCTTCGGTCAATAACGGCAAAATTGCCTCTTTTGTAGGGGCTGTTTGGATGAAGCAAGTTCTCACAGAGGCCGCGCCGGATACAGCGGGCAAATGGAGAGTCGCCCGTGCTCCTGGAGGAGACGGCAACCTGGGTGGTTCGTTCATTTCTATCCTCAAATCCAGCAAACATCCCAAAGAAGCCTTTGAAGTCCTGACCTGGCTGCAAAACCCGGAACACCAGTTGGAAGCCTACCACAAAATCGGTCTGTTCCCGTCCACTCCCGGCGTCTATAACGATCCTATCATGGGGATACCCGAGCCTTTCTTTGGGGGTCAGGCCACCGGACTCATCTTCTCCGCCTCCGCACGTCATGTGAAAAGCAGCTATTTCGGCGAGCGCTACCCTGTCATCCACGGCATTGTGACCCGTCGCCTTGCTAATGTTGCCAAGCAGGATGCTAATCCTGATGCATTATGGACGGAAACCATGGAACGAATCGAACGGGAATTACAGCGATAAAAAAACAAAATTCAAAAAAGGCGTGTGGACAATATGCTGAGAGAAATCTGGAAGCACCGTGCCGTTTATGCTGCGATCTCGCCGTTTTATCTGCTGTTTGGCATCTTTGGACTGTTTCCGATTGGTTTTTCATTATACCTGGCGTTTCACAAATGGGACGGAATCGGAGACATGACCTACAACGGCTGGGGCAACTTTCGCTACCTTGTAACAGATCATGAATTTTGGCAGGCTGTAGGCAACACCTTTGTGATCTGGGTGTATGCAACGATTCCAATGCTATTCTTCGCACTGATTATTGCCTTTCTGCTTTATGCCCCATTTGTGAAAATGCGCACCTTATGGCGAGTTGGATTCTTCCTGCCCAATGTGACGTCTATTGTGGCTGTCGCCATCATATTTGGTGCCTTATTTGCCAACAATTTCGGATTTCTCAACTACCTTCTGCAACTCTTGGGACTGCCCATGGTTCAATGGCTGAATGTGCCATGGGGTATCCAAATTGCCATTTCTTCTATGGTCGTATGGAGATGGATGGGCTATAACGCAATCATCTATCTGGCCGGACTTCAGAGTATTCCGCATGTGCTGTATGAGGCCGCCAAAATAGACGGAGCAACCGGAGCGCAAGCTTTTTTCCGCATCACTATCCCCATGCTGCGCCCAGTCATTCTGTTTACGGTCATTACGTCCACCATCGGCGGTATGCAACTCTTCACCGAGCCACAGGTCCTGGTCGGTAATGACGGCGGTTCCGGGGCAAGTGGCATGACCATCGTTTTATACCTGTACCGCGAGTCGTTCATTAACAACTATTTTGGATATGGTGCAGCCGTCGGATGGGGCATGTTCCTCATCATTGCTCTATTCTCCATCATCAACTGGAAACTCGTTCAAGGTAAAAAATAACGATGGGAAGGAGCTTCACAACATGATACAGACACGTGCAAAATCCTTTGTTTTATATGCCGGATTGTTGGTGGGAATCATTCTGTCGATGTTTCCATTTTACTGGCTGATCGTCATGGCGACCCGTACAACCTCAGACATCTATCGTTTTCCGCCACAATTGTGGTTCGGTAGCCACTTCCTAGATAACATAACGAGAGTATTGCAGCAGATTGATTTTGCTGGAGCTTTTTTTAATACCCTTTTTGTAGCCAGTTCTGTTACCCTATTGGTGCTGTTTTTTGATTCACTGGCTGGTTTTGCATTCGCCAAGTTTGATTTTCCGGGCAAAAAGGGGCTATTCGTCATACTGCTTGCAACAATGATGGTCCCTTCACAACTTTCGCTCGTCCCCTCCTTTGTCATGATGGCTTCCTTTGGATGGGTAGGTACGTTCAAAGCGCTCATCATCCCAGGTATGATAAATGCTTTCGGCATTTTCTGGATCCGCCAGTATGCAGAAGAATCCATTCCCAAAGAGTTGCTGGATGCGGGGCGTATGGACGGGTGCAGCTTTTTTCGGCTGTACTGGAATGTAGCACTGCCGATTTTAAGACCTGCGTTCGCTTTTCTCGGCGCATTTACCTTTATAGGAGCTTGGAATGATTACTTATGGCCGTTAATCGTTTTAACGGATGAGCGCAAATTTACGCTCCAGATTGCATTGTCCCAGTTGAACGGAATTTACAATACGGACTATGCGATGGTCATTGCTGGCACCCTGCTGGCTGTACTCCCTCTTATTATTTTGTTTCTTTTTATCAGCCGCCAGTTTATTTCCGATCTTGCCGCTGGAGCGATCAAAGATTAGCTTCACTTGATTCCCATCTGGAAATACTGCCCTAAATGGAACACTGCAAATGAGTTACTTCGAAGACTGAGCTTCGCATACGATTGAATATGCACCGTCTGCCTGTGATCCATATTCCCCTGCAAACTTGTTTCCATATTTTTGTAATGATTAATAAAAAATCGCTTCCACTCATCTAACTGAGTAGAAGCGATTTTTTCAAAATTGATATTCTACAAACGTTGATCCTTTAATAGATCAACTCAAAGCCATATCATAGTTTGCACTACTATTCATTTGTCTATCAGGGCGACATTTACATGCACAATTCGAGCCATGTCCAAAATCATGAAGTATGTTATTACTACCGGAAGAACATATGCAAGATAAAGGAACAATTCCAAGACTATTTGCCATTAAAGGCTTCTTTCCAAATGGATTTACAATTCTCATTTATAATCCTCCTTCAACTCTACTTTGTTTATAGATTACACCAAAGTAATATGATTTAATGCTTCTAATAAATGTGGTTTGTTTTCCAAGATAGTATGATAGCTTATCAATGCATGTTCTAGCATATCTAAAGAACGCCTACAAGCCATTCTCTTTTTTTCAATATTAAATTTGTCACTATCGTAACATTCGACGTAACATACCGAACATAGACGTATAGCCCAACATTCAGAACATTGTGGTAAGCTTTCCTTACAATAGTCCTCTATATAAAGATCAATTAACACAGTTTCATCTAAACCACTGTAAACATTCCCAACTGAAGGTGATTTTCCTATGCGTTCGCATAAATGAAAATCTCCATTTGCCGTTACATAGATTCTTCTTGTCGCAGGTGAACAGCAGCCATTTAAATTATAATTCGGGTAAGGAGTTTCAGTTAAAATCCTATCATGTATTATTGAGAATTGTTTGTGTAAAAAATCGATTGTGAATGGGTTACTTTGTGATGTATAAGTATTATTTAACATCAGATCAGTTGTCCAGTTCCCTACAGGGTTATCATAACAATGTATAGGGTTTTCTTTAGTAATCGTTTTCTCTATGTCAGACGAGTGTCTCACATAAGAAATATTTTTAGTAATATCCTTAGGTACCCACGAAAGAGAATTAAAGAAATTTTGAATTTTTTTCATCACCGCATCATTAGTTGGTCTGGGTGTTACCATGCTTAGCGATATAAGGGAATTACTTTTTTCTCCATAAGCATTAATTAGATATTTAAGACCATGAATTGCCTTGTCGTAAGTGCCCGCGCCATTTTTAAATACCCTTCTACAATCATGTATTTCCTTTGGACCATCAATACTACATACAACTCCAAAGTTAGGGATTGTAGATAGATATTCTGCGATTTCAGCAGTCATTAAGGTTAAATTTGTTGTCATTGAAAAAGTTAGATCTTTACCAGCGCCATTTTCCAGAGCATAGGCTACACAATGCTTTAATAATTTAAATTCTATTAATGGCTCCCCACCATAAAAAGTTACCGCGACTTTTTTACCTGAGTTTTTTAAAGTATAATCAATTGCTAACTCTGCTACTTGCCAGGACATGTGTCTACGTCCAAACTCTCTGAAGTCTATGTTTCCTGAATGATATATGCAATAGTGACATGCCATATTACATTGTTCGGTCAACTCCAGTGTAACCTGTTCTAGATGGCTTTTTGCATTTTTTAAAACCTCATCTTCTGATAGTGCAAAGGATAAAAGAGGAGGAGCTTGGAATAAATGCTGCTCATGCGCAACATGTATTAAGTCAATTAGAATAGTCAATGTATCATCATTAACTTTAATAGGATTTATTACCTTCGCTATATCTCCGTACAATTGTAAGTTATTTAGAAATGTATACTCTATTTCATTACATTCCATTACTTTGCCTGTGCCCACATCATATAAATAGGATTTATTCTTTGTCTGAAATAACTTAAATAGTCGAGAATAATTCCCATACTGTTTTTCGATGTTTCTAAAGAACTCCATAACTGTGGAATCCAATATCATCACGTTCCTTTTGGATTTCGATATTCAGGATATGGTCACATGCTGCTAATAGTCTCTGGTCATGTGATACCACGATTGTTATCTTTCTTGACTTTTGCTTAGTCAATATTTCTACAAGTCCACTTACACTCTTTGAATCTAGGGCTGATGTTGGCTCATCAAGAATCGTTAAGAATGAATCTTTACTTAATGCACGAATCAAAGATAATTTTTGCTTTTCACCACCAGAAAAGTTGCTCCCATTTTCATTTATTAATATATTTTCAAGGTTAGATTTTGTTATCATCCCTTCAAGACCAAAGGCATTTATAAGCTCATTTTGGTTACTAGCAGTCTCTTTCGAAAAATTAATTCCAAATTTTAAATATTCCTCTATTGGTAGATTTAAAAACTCCGGATTCTGTTCTACATAAGAAATTTTAAAACGCCTCATATTAAGCATATCCAAATCTTTTATGGAGCAATTATTAAAAGCTATCTCTCCTGTGTAAAGATCACTATATAGACCTATCATAGTATTAAGTAATGTTGTTTTGCCTGAACCATTATGGCCACATATCCCGTAAATTTCACCCTTAGAAAAATCATATGAAAAGTCTCTAAATACGCTTTCACCAGAATATTTAACACCTAATTTTTTAATACTTATTTTCTCTAATTCTACAAGTGTTGCACTACCATAAATATCATTTTCAGATTTCATAATGTCATTTAACCGTTCTATCGATACTTTCGTCTCTTGGTATGAGCTTGCTAAACTTAATAAATATGAGGTTGACGAGATGATCATTGAAAGGTAGGTGTTAATTATAGTGAACTGCCCTACACTCATTTGGCCAATTACAACTTTATGACCTCCAATTCCAATTACAAATATATAGCAGATGATCAATATAAATTGATTTAGATTTGAGAAAATATAATTAGTTTTCACTTGTGAAGTCGCAACTCTAAATAATGAATTAAATGCTTTATTTAACCGCTCATTCATTTCATTAAAGAGTACATTCTTCTTTATAAAAACCAATTTGTTAATTTGTTCGACTTTTTTAGAGTAGTATTCATTTGCTTCTTTTTTGTATTTCAAATTTGCTTTATACAATTTTTTTCTAAAAACCACATATGTAAATATATAAAATGGAATAAGCGAGAAAATTATAACGCATAGTAGTACATCAGCTTTTAAAACAATAATACCGCTGACAATTATTGTTATTACTTGCAATACTAAGTTAGAAATATTATTTGAAAAAAAGTCAACTACTGTGGATGAATCATTATTAATTTGGTCAACTAAGTATGCATTATCCTTATCTTTGAAGACCGACAGTTTGGTTTTAAATATCTTTTGATAGATATCATTACAGATTTCGTATAATAATAAATTATTCAATTTGGTAGAGAAAAGAGCAGTTAAATATTGTATGAGAATGTTTGCTATATTTATAATCCCCAGTAACAGTACAAAATATAAAATGATACTTATATTACTTTTTGATACTAAATAATCAATATATATGCCTGTGATGTAAGGCACAATAATTCCTATAATCCACAATACTGAAGTAACTGCAATGTAAAAAAATACATACTTGCGCGTTTTTGAAAGGTATTTTTTTAAGTATTCTAGGACTATCATATTCATCACCTATATTTCATATTAGGTAAATCTTAGCGAGATGCTGAAACAGCATCTCGCTAAGTAATGTTACTTCTCTTAAGCTACATCTTGTAGGAACAAGAAAGAGTACAGCCACTTGAACCGTGGAAAGGACAATGTGCACTTACTTGTACAGCACTTTTTACCAATACGTCCATGGTTTTTCCCTCCTTAAATTTTAATTTATATAAATAACATACAGTTGAAAAACTATATGCTACTTATCACTTTTGAGCTGCAATAGAAAATGCACTGTTTTCAAGCGTGATATTTATTTTTGCTTTACCTGCCCCATTTATATAGTTATATGTTAAGTTTGGTCTAAACAATGGCCATCCCGCAGGAACACTTAATGCACTTGCAGTCGTCTTAACTGTAACCGTGTAATCGGAAGCTCCTTTACTAAAAGTTAAGGAACCTGAACCTTTTGTATTGTCATAATTAATGGCTTTTGAGTATCCTACAGGCACACGAACTGACATTGAGGAACCATCTACACCTGTGATATCAAGATTAGTATTTAGCTCTGGAAGTGAAACTCCAGCCTTTGTACTTTCCACCGTTATTTTTTCATAACTTTTTTCAGGAATTAAAATATTAACTCTGTCGGAAATGCCGTTAACTGAGCCTTTCCCCTTTACTGTGATGTAAATTGTAGATCCACTTAATGTAGAAGTGACAGTATACAAGGATTTGTTATACTCATAACTAAAATCACTTGCTGAAGTTTTTGTAACGGTGACATTACAATTTATAGCCGTTAGATTGATATTCTTAACATCATTTGAAGCTGCATTACTTGAAGAACCTAATGGCATCCCCATAAGTAAGAAACCACATAAAACAATACACATTTTTTTTAGCATTAACATGATTCAGAAACCTCCTTCTTATTTTCCGTTAATTGTCCAGCCAGTAATACTTTCGTGCACTCGGTAATATACTCCTGCAAATTATAACGATATTGCTCACATATGTTAAAGTCTGCCATTCTATTGTGAGGGCATCCTCCTAAACACACAGGTAAGTACTTACAGTCTGAACATTTTTCATCTTCAGTAGGATCATATAATAAATAACAACCAAGAAGCTCAGTATTCCATTTCACTGATGTATCTTCATTTATAATTCCAACACACTGCTCAATAATTCCAATATCGCTCCAACATTTATATAAATGACCAAGAGGATCAATAACGAAACTATTATACTTGTCCGCAGAACAATAATTACCTTTAGGTGCAGGATAAATATAACTAATTGGGATATCATTTTCCGACATAAATTTTAAATTAAATTTTGAATACATCTCGTCTGTCAAGCACTTAGTTCCCTCATACTTTCCATTCGTCGGCGTAACTAATCCTAGATAAGGTATTACATTTTCCAATAAAGAATTTTCCTTTAAGAATCCTACGATTTCATGTAAATTCAACCAGTTGTCTTGGTCAGTATTTATTCTCATAAATATCTTAATCATCCCTTTAATTTGCTTGAGGTTATTCATTATGACATCAAATGTCCCTCTTCCACTTACTAAAGGGCGTCTAAGATCATGTACTTCTTTAGGACCGTCAACAGTGACTTGAATATCATTTACTCCACATGAGATTAACGTTTGAACTTTTTCTTTATTTAAAAGATAGCCGTTTGTAATGACACTGGCCGTATATTGTATATTGTTTTCTTTACATATTTCCAAAAAATCTTTCGATATCCTAACTATCTGCTTCATTGCAATCAAGGGCTCACCGCCATACCATGTAACATTAAGAGTGTCAAGTTTACTAGCATTTGTTTTAACAAAATTGACTATACTTTGAGCTGTTTCTTCACTCATAGTTTTGTTATGATATTGGTCTTTCTCAAAACAGTATACACATCGAAAATTGCAGGCCATTGTAGGGGCAATTGTTAGCATTAAATTAGAAGATTCAAACCGATTTTTTAAGAGGTTTACCTTTACATATGCTTTTTCATTCATATTATCTTCTACGATATAGCCACATTCGATAAGATTTTTAAGATAAGTATCATTATTTATTGCCAATCCATTGTTTGTAAGTTCGCAAAACTGTTTATAGTACTCCGGTTCAAGAACTGCCAATGCACCTGTTCGAGAATTATAAAGTACCGTTTTATCGGTATTTTCAATAATGTCATTAAAAATAAAGTTATATTGCGAAGCTTTCATTTTAGCCCTCCTTAGAATGGATACGGTCCCTATGTAATTATGAATCGATTATTAATTAGTGACAAAATTCACATAAGTTTTAAAAATAAGATGTACGCTCATTTTGAGTTGCAAATTTCATTCTTGCAGTGCACCCTAGATAGCTTTTACTTCTCGGCTTTTAATGTAGCATAGGGCAAAAAGAAAAAATAAGCTTGTATCCTGAAATGCAAAAAAATCCATCTCAACGACCAAACATGTCAGCTTCATGTGAGATTAATATTTTTGTTGCCTATATTTCTTTAATGGCAAAGTACGTTACTTGTTAATTCTTTGTTTATATGTCCAAAGAAAATAAAGGATTAGACTGCTTGAGACAGCAGCAAAGATTAAAAGCACTAGGAGCGTGCAGCTGCTTGTTCCTGCCGTTGTCGTAACGCGAACTTAACCAGTAGAGCTTTAGCTGAATACTTTTATATAGGCTGAAAATAAGGTTTCTAAGCAATAAAAAAGAACGTATCCATTCCCTCGCCTGGGCTACGTCCTCTCCACAGTATAAGTATGCATTTAAACTTTTACCAACAAAAATTCCATAACCTGATGGTAATTGTTTTCATATGTAAAACATCACTTCGAATAGACTTTTTTTACAATATACTGGATTTATATAACATATTTGAGGTGGTCTATTTGTTTCAAGTTGCTGTTTGTGACGATGATCCCGCAATGCATAAAATTTTACAACACTTTTTCATGTGTATGTCAGTAAGTGAATCCTTAGATTTTAATCTACAATTCTTTTTATCGGGGGAAGATCTAATCAAATCTTATAGTTCACAAGAGCGATACTCCTTTCATATTATCTTGTTAGATATTGAAATGAGGGAATTATCGGGAATTGAAACTGCAAAACTTATTCGCCTTTTTCCTGACCGAGAAGTTCAAATCATATTTCTAACTAACTATCCAGAATACATGCTAGAAAGTTTTGAAGTACAAGCATTTCAATATTTACTTAAACCCCTTACTTATAAACTCTTTGTAGAAAAGATAAATAAACTATGTCATTATATGCGTTCTTCAGTATCCCACTTTCTATCTGTGAAAAATAAAACTGAGCATCTTGTATTGAGACACTCTGAAATCATAGCCATCTCAAAAGGTGAAAACAATTACATCCATAATGAACTTTGTATTGCAACGGATTCACACAACTATTTTATTTCCGGAACGTTGAAAGCGGTTTATGAACAATTAAAATATCCGTTTGTGTTTATACATAGGTCAATAATTGTGAATTTAGTTCATATACGTAAGTTTTCAACTACTTCTGTTATTATGTCAAACCAACAAGAATTTCCTGTAGGTCGTTCTCACGCTAAATCGCTTCGTGAGGCGTATGCTCGTTTTATAATTTCTCGTTTTCAGGAAGGGTGAGTTTTTTGAATCATTGCGTTTACATTAATGTCACCTCGTTTTCTAATTACTCTTTATTTTTGTTTAGCACAACAAAGCAAAGTGATTTTTCCAATCCAATAGTTAACCTTTTTTTACTTTTCGCCTCTTTATACTTCATACTTATTATAGTACTATTCGTTCATTATTTAAAAAAAGGAAGAAAATACAAGATAGGGATTATGTATTATTTTGTAATATTAATAGGAACATCGTTTAACTTATTCATACATTATAGTTTATTTTCTTTAATGAAATATAATTCATTCCTTATAATGTCAATAATATGTATTATTGAAATGAACGTAATTATTGTCTTTCTAATGGACAAGCTGATAGAAAAGTCAAACCTCTCACGCTTTTTTCAAAAGCAAATGCTGATGCAAGAAAAACATTATAAAGAAACAACTCGATCTCTTAGTGATATCAAACGAAGTATTCATGATTTCAAAAAACAGTTAATATTTGTCCGTGCTTGTCTACAAGAACAGAGGACGGAAGAGGGTGTTAATCACATTAACCAAACTCTAAAAAATATAGAATCACCACGACTTCATATAACAACAGGACATCTTGTTATTGATGCCTTGGTAAATCATACTTTCAGCATCGCTGATAAAAGTGGGATAGCTTTCTTTCATCAAATCCATATTAACCCTGCAAACATTAGTATTGGAAGTCATGATCTATGTATTGTCTTAGGTAATGTTTTCGATAATGCTATTGAAGCTGTAAGGCAGCTTCCTAGAAAGAAAGAGCATTCAATTCATTTGGAAATTTTAACCGATAATTCTGCCCTATGGATTTATGTTCGCAATTCAAAAAGTAATTGTCTCAATACAGCATTCTCAACCAAAACATACAATTCCCCTTCAAAAAAACATGGGTATGGATTACTTAACATCCATCAAGTAATAAAGAAGTACGGTGGTTATTTAAATACAACAATTACGGATTCAAATTTTCAAATTACGATTATGATTCCATGTAATAACCCTTAGATTTGTAAACATTATGAATTAATGGCTATTCAGAATAAATAAAATGTCGGTAAATACCAGTCTTATAACAATTAAAAGGGAGTGTCCTCAAGCCTGTGATGGCTGAGAGCACTCCCTTTTATTATTTATGAATTGATCGTTTGTCCTTTTTCTTCTACTTGAATAGCCGCCCCTACATTGGCACCTGCAAGAATACCCTTTTTCTTATTAGGGTACAAAGAGTTCATATAGGTTCGGGTTTCTGCAACGACAATGCCTGACAAGCCGAGCAGTGCAATC
>RCUE01000056.1_pt1 | contig 55746 bp, 52 predicted proteins | sample 2166111 | NCBI WGS metagenome assembly RCUE01 (sample SAMN09930795, study PRJNA488358) | compost metagenome | feature: garden; material: soil; isolation source: compost soil in phenylacetonitrile-enriched culture | place: Germany: Experimental Botanical Garden Goettingen | collected 2016-01-27 | reverse complement strand
GGACGTCCCTAGTCATTTTTATGACTTATGGGACAACCCTTTTTTTCTGCCAATGACTGCTATGCGAGTTGAAGAGATTTGTACAGCACTTGGGGATTTTATTAAAATTTAGTCTATCTTTCTCCTTACGGATATACAGTAATACTTCGGGCATAGATTTATATAAAGTATGGTAAGATACCCCCGTGTATTCTAATACTGTACAAACTGTTATCCGGCCGGCTTTTTGGAGCAAATCGGAAATCACGAAGTCTACATCAGCCTTATATTTATTGATTCTTTCCTGTCTTAGTTTCTCTTTAGTTTCTTCTATTTTTGAAGTTATTTTATTGTTTAATTCGTTATAATTCGTGATTATATTGCTATAAGACATCCCTAAAAATGTGACTACATCCCTTAATGTAATTTGTTCATGATCGTGTGTTTTGATGTACTCATTTGCAAGTGACCAAAGATATTTTTCCTTTAACTTTTTCTTATTGTGGTTTTGCTTTCTAATTGCTTTAGAGATTCTATTACCCAGTCCGTACTCCCAAGGCAGAAAATGGAATTTTTAGATATCGAGCAATTGCCTTATGAGATATTTTAAGATTTTCATACACAAATGTTTGAAGAGCTTTCTCCAATTGATCTACAAGTTCAGCACTGTTATAATTCTGACGTTCTATTGTTTTCCTTTGATAATGTTCTTTATCAAATAGGGCATTAAATATAAAATACCGTTGCACAGAAGGATCAAATAAATAATAGTAGAACGTTAATATTCCAACCTAAAATCGCTCTTGAGTTCTGTAGTAATCCGAGTTTACCCTCCCAATTTAAAAGCCCTCTAAAAATCTGTACCAAATCACTACTACATGTTCTGGTTGGATCGAATTTTTTAGATAACTCCCTTGACAAAAGCTTATTTTTATTTAAATATCCCATGATCTTGTACACAGTATTATTGGACCTTCCTAGTCGACGTGCTATTTCACTCACCGATTGTGTATTCTTTAGAATCTCCCGTGTTCTCTCAATCATACCAACCCAGTCATTAATTGATTTCCACATGTTATCTGAGGTATCAATCCCGTATTCCATCCAACATACTGTACAGACGGAATGCCTATTATATTTCTGACCTTGTACCATATGTTAGCATATATAGGGTAGATATAGTAAATAGAAACACAAAAAAACCAATAGAAACAAGGGGTTTTGTTTCTACTGGTTTAAAAATGTCTCAAACATATACCCAAAAATGTCTCAGTTATCAACCAAATCAGTCTCAATTATTACCGTTAATCACAGCCCCCCTCCCTAATTTTGGTTATTTCATTTGAAGCATATTATAAATCATCTCAGCAGCTTCCGCACGCGTAACTTCCTGTTTGGCACGGAAGCTGCCATCTGGATATCCTTGCACTAAATTAATCTCGGTTAGGCCAAGCACATCCTTTCTGGCCCACTCAACAATTTGAGAAGAATCTGAGTATACATTGCTTTCTTGCTGTGGTGTAGCCTTAATAATGTTATTCACCATTTTAGCAGCCTGCTCCCGGTTTATGACCCGATCTGGACCAAATACTTTGCTACTAAAACCTCGAGCGACTTGATCCTTAATTGCTGTTTTGAGTAGATCAACGTACCACGCCGATGGATTAATATCCTCGAATTCTAGAGCCATATCCGTTTCGAGCGGTAATTTTAGAGAACGAACAAGCATCGAAGTGAATTCCATACGTGTTACAGGTCTGTTTGGTTCAAAAAGCGTGCTGGATGTCCCCTTCACTACGCCCAAATCGGCAAGCGCATTTATTTTCTCTCTATTAAATACCCGCTCGATGTCACTAAAATGATTTGGCTTCGTCTCGATTGGTAAGCCTTGAAAGAACTCTGTTTTTGTTTCTGTCGGCTCCTCTACAACAGTCTGAATCGGTTTTGCACTCCCTGCGCCTCCTGCTCCACCACCTGTATCCACAGTGTTCCCTGTAGTTTTGCCGTTTGCTTGTTTTGCCTCCGTGCGTTTTCCTTGACTATTTTCTGTCCAAAGTTGAACGGTATACAATTGCTTCTCTCTCAGTTGTCTCCAGATAAAACCTCGATCCTTCCCACGATATAGTTCAGTTCCTTCTTCACTGGCGAGGACGAAAATATCATTTTTATGTTCTGACTCCCAATGGATGATAAATTCACTATTGGTTGTTTCTGTCTTCGAAAACGCAAACGCTGGGGACGGTAGCGTCTCGATCTCACCTTCTGCCCGCTTACCTTCACCGCTTGTGTTCACTGGCTTAACAGTAATACGATACAATGTAGAACTGTCTAAACCGTCTACTTTAAACTCGTGAGCAATCGTATGACCAATAAGCATCTCATTTTTATAGACATTATAAGCATCTGCGCCTGGGGCTTCTTGCCACGTAATAAGCAGATCGGTATCCGTTACGCTTTTAACAACCAAGCTACGATCTGCTATTTGACCTGGCAACGCGCGATACGTAAGAGGAGTTATGTCGCCTTCCCCCGTTGTATTCATCGCCTGTATACCAAACGAGTAAATTATACCGGGCTGGATGTCTGAAAGTATAATATAAGCCTTTCTAGTGTTAAAAATTTCTCCTGTATCTTTGCGGATTACAGCATATTGTGAAGCGCTTTTGATTTCATCCCAGGTCAGCGAAATCTTTCCATTCCCAAGTTCCGTGACTTTTACATTTTGTACCTGAGGCGGAAGCGTCAGCAGTTGACCCAACGCTGGTGGGCTGTAACCACTGCTGTTCCCACTGCTCACTTGAAAATCGTAGTTTTTCCCACCTGTTAAACCAGATACAACTACCCGTGGTTCCGTACTATAATAATTTTGACCGTTGATTGTTACCTTATATTGAGTTGCCCCATCAACCGGAGCCCATATCAATGTGGCATTATGCTCGCGAACATCTACAGCTGCAAGTTGTATAGGTGAATTAGGTAGTGTTAATACGTTGATAGATGTATCCCGACCCGTACCACTTCGATTGTAAGCCCGAATTTTAATATTGGCAGATCTGCCTACTGGCAAGCCCTCAAAAGTATATGAACGGATACCACGTGGAATCTGCACCTTTGGTTCATCGTTAACATTCAAGATGTACCCTTCAGCCCCCTGCACATCTTGCCACGCTACACCGACAGAATATACATCCTTGGTTACACTTGAAAGTGTAGTTACCCGATCTGGCAATGTCATAACGCCGAGATGAGCGTAGTCTCCAAATCCTGTTGCATTTTCGGCAGATATACGATAGCTATACTCCGTTCCCGCCTGAAGCTCAGTATCGGTAAATTCTGTATACACATCGTTATAAACCGAGACCTCGTCTCGCTCAAGGGCGTAGTAGGTGGCAGTGATTACAGAATTCCACTTCAAGTCGATTCCATCTTCTCTTACAGTTACATTCCGGAATCCGTTCGGGCTGTCTGGTAGGCTTAGAAAAGATACATGCTTTGCTGTACCCTCTCCAGTGTCATTCATAGCTGATACAGAAATATCGTAATATTTACCAGGCTTCATTCCCGTAATTGGATTATACACATCCTGTGTAACCGTATCCTTAAATATGATTTCTCCCGTACTTACGTCTGCTGCTGTAATATTATATCTGTTAGCTGATGAAACTGGCGTAAAGTCAGCCATGATTTCTGTAGAATGACGAGAGACAGGTCGTAACTGGATATGATCAGGAGCATCAGGTAACGTTAATACACGGACTCGATTGGAATACGCATTGCCTCCTACATGATTACTAGAACGCACTTCATATTCGTATTGCCGTCCTCCTTGTAGCCCTCTATCTGTAAAGGAATTTGTCGGATGCGTAACATCCCAAACCTCATTAGTTGTTATATTTCGGACTGTATAAACGTAACCATCATCAAGGGCCGACGGGAGTGTCCACTGCAAATCAGCTTCTGTATTTCGTACGGATGTCGCAGAGAGCACAACCGACTGGGGCTGGTTTTGAATGCGAAGTGCACCGCTAACCGTTTCATAAATGTTACCCACCCTATCTTTGACCTTGGCATGAACATACCATTCACCTTCATTTGAAAGATCCATCTGGATTGTTGTGTCGGCTGCAGCATCCCAGTTTTCGGGTGAATCAGGGCTGTTCGTGATTTTATACTGCATTGTGGATGACTCAATCCCCGAATGCTGATCGGCATATCGTATCCTTACAGGAATATGAGTATCTTTCCATTCACGCGAATCCGGCGTCAGTTGGATCGTCGGTGGTTCCAAATCAATATAAGACACCGCGGACACCGGATCGCTTCGATTTCCAGCTGCATCTACAGCTTGTGCAGTCAATTGTATGACCCCCGAACCCTTTAATATTCCCGATGAACCAGACACATAAGCGCCAGAACCTAATTGATATTCATAATGTACTGCTGTAGTATCCGTCGCACCCGATAGAGCAAACTGAACTGGCTTATTGGTATATCGAGTAGGTATCGTCACCTCGGAAAACGTAACTTTTGGAGACGTTGGCTTGGTTCGATCAATCGTAACCGATTGAGTTACGATTGAACTAGACACATCAAGATTATTGATCGTCCGTGCTGATAATTCGTAAATTCCTTCTGTGTTTAATGTAAAAGTACCCTTGTAGGTCAACCACTCCCCAGATGGATTCAAGCGATACTGTGTCATCTTAATTCCATTTGTAGGGTCACTTCCTGAACCAATGGTAATATTCACATCACGGTTCGTTGGGCCTGTTTCACTAGCCCGGATGACAGGAGCAGTCGGTCCCTTTTTATCAATAGTGACTTCCTTGCTTACTTCTCGGCTCACATTACCGACGCTGTCAATGGAGCGTGCATGTACCATGCTTTTACCATCTTTATTCACATGAAACGCTTCACTATAGTCCTGCCAATCCTGATTCACAACGCCTGTCATACGAAATTGAGTATGGGCTAGTCCAGAATAATCGTCTACACCTGGTTGTAATGAAATCGTATAGTCATTACTATTCCCTGTTGCTTCTATGCTAGGGGGAGTTGGTGGCATCTTGTCTATTCGGACATTCCCGGAAGAAAGGCCACTATACTGGTCATTCACATCCACTGTCCGGGCATAGATTGTATTTACACCATGGTCATAGACAGTGAAAGGCCCGGTGTATTGCTGAAATGCTCCTCCGTTCAGACTATATTCATAGTATTTTAATCCTTCAGGAGCCACATCTCCATCGATCCACACGGTTACAGGTTCTTTGGTCCATCCTGTGATCGCTTGCCCCTCTGTACCTGCATGGATCTGAGGTGGTTTAGGCATTAGGTCCGATTTGGGAATAACACGGATTCCAAACTTGGATATTTCAGCACTTGTCTGTTGGCTATCTCCCACCGCTCTGAAATATCGAACATCTCTTAATGTAATAGTATCGGTGATATCTAACCATTTTCCCTGATAATATCTATCCGCATAGAATTTCGTTACATTAGTCCATGTATATAAGTTCGTTCCATTAGGCCTCCAACTGTCGCCTGCTGCGTTATTAGATGCATATATATCAGTATGATAAGACCCTTCAATGTAAACAAAAATCCTGTAATCCGAAGTCTTAATGGATCTTCCAATATCAATAAAACGATTTGTCGGCTGCGTAGTACCATCACATTTATACCTGGCCGAACCCATGCCAGTATATACTTCCGTTGCTCCTATCCCATTTCCTGACCAAGAACCCCAACTATCGCCTCCACCCGGCAAATTGTTTTGGCAAAAAGGGCCCCCCATGATCTCCTGAGCAGCAGCTGATACCCTTTCCGGAAATATGGGAATCATCGTTAATAGTAGGAATACAGCCAAAAATCCATACACCCATTTCCTATACTTCCTTACCTTTCGCTTATTTTTTCGATACATACACTTCTCCTTACTTTATTTTATTTTCAAAGAGTTTTACAAACTCGCTTCGGGTAAAATAGAAAAAGCACCTCAAACGAAGGCGTTAATGCCTAGGTTTGAGGTGCTTCCTCTATATCACGAGTATGTTTTGAAGCTATTATACTTCGTTCCAAGCAGGATGTAAACAGAACTGACAAATTATTTAAGGGTGTTAATGAACTTGAACGCCTAAGCTCCGAAAAAATCCTCGCATATTCTGCATGTAAGAATCCTGAGTAGCGGTAGATTCCTTAAGAAGATTTTGCATGCTGTTCATAAAAGCAGAAGCTGATGTCGTATCCGCTTTGTCAAAGCGATTGTTTAACGGTGTGTTATTTAGCAACTCTGTATTCTGTCCCATACGTTCCTTGTATTTCTCAATCCAATCAGGATGTTGAGGAACCTTTTGCGCAAAATTTAACAGTTGGCCAAGCCCATTTCCTCCACCTTTAATATCATTCATGTACGCCGTATATTTTTGAGGATCGACCTGCTTCATCACTTCTGATAGCTTAACATAATCCTCAGGAGCACCTGACGGACGATCTATTGGAGTCGTGTAGCTAATATCTCCGGTCTCTGGATCAGTCGATCGTGTTGAAGCAATACCAGCGATCTGGTTCATGGTTTCGAGAAATTCTTTGGCCTTGTCGCCTTCCATGTAATGATCAGCAATATACTTGGATTGAGTGACTCCCATCTCCAGCAGCACAGCTCGCTGACTCTCATCCGTTACTCTTCCGTCGACGATAAAATTAGATTGAATCATATTGTACACTGCATTAGACACTTCTTCTGGCTGACCTTCCAAAACCCGGTTTAATGAATCATTGATTTGGGTTGTACCGAAATACTTGGCAGACTGTGATACAATAGCTCCTTCGGCCAACTGTCTGCCGGCTTCACTGATCTCCACGGAGTCTTGAACTACCACTCTGGAGACCTGTTCTTCATGAAGCTGGGGTGGTGGAGCTTGCTTGCTTGTCGGATTGATCCGTAAGCTACTCGCATTAAGAATCGCTTGCTGTGCTCTAAGAGGCCCAAAATTCATCCTATTTCCTCCTGTCATGTTTGTAACAGGCAATCTAAGGCGTATGTACAATCTAATGTAACCCTGTCGCTATATATATCGGACAAAGCATATATGGAATGAATATATGCTTTGTCCTAAAAATGAACAATTTTTGAAGCAAGCTCCTGACTCTGAATGTGAATTGTTAAACAAACAAGCTGACGCTGTCACTGCTTAATAGAACAGTACATCAACCGCCATAAATGCTATAAGCAAAGTGATATACAATATCTGTGGCTGTAAGCGAAGTACCTGACACCTGGGCAGCTACACCTGAAAGATCATAATAATGTGTAAAGCTTATAGGTCCAGACAAGTATTCCGCAATACTTCCCGTAGAATGCGGTAGAGAAAGGGTCACACTAAAGGCTCCATTTTGATCCGTATAGCCAGTGCCTGTACGAGTTCGATTCCCGCTGCTTTCAGTCCAGTTCTGGTTCAACCATGTCACATTAACTGGCGCATTTGCTACTGGATAATTATCCGTTGTAGTAACGACACCCTTTACAGTCAGGTTGGTATTTCCATTAACCCGATAATGGCGACCGTAAGAGTAGGATGGATAGTCATTCGGACCGTTTTTAGAGTCGTATCCGTTAATTACAATTTTACCAGCCCGAAGTACTGGTTTAAGTGTCAGTGCATATAAGTGATCAGCTGAAAACTGATTTGTGGTGTACACTCGCACATAGTAGGTTCCCGTATTCAAGGTAACATTATGATTGGTTTGCGGTAAAAGTACCATTTGGTTGCCACTAAGAGCCCCGTAAACTTCCGCTTTGTAACCGTAGCTTTCCGAAGTGCTGTCTAATTTGACATTCAGAGCATCATAATTGCGATTCGCAGGAATTGTAACTTGATACCAATCGTTGTCAATTCCTGAATGAATGGAGCGTAAATTAAGGGTAGAGCCCCCTGTACTAAATGTAAAGTTATAGGCATGAAAAGCACTCTCATCTGGTTCATAGGCATCATATTGGGAGTTTACATCCACGGTTAAATAGAAAGGATCATTTATGCTCGATCCCTTTTTGGAATGGACTGCAATTGCGTAAGCTTTCTCAGATCCGGTAGCATTACGGCTTCCTACGTTTTCAGGAAGTGATGCAGACCCATGTTCATACTTGTTAAAATAGGTCCCGTAGGTGGAGGCATCAATAGCATTGGGGTTAATATCCCCTGTCGTCATATCAAATTCGTACAAATATAAGTCATAGTCAAGCTGTTCTGAAAATGGACCATCCAACTGTGCCTGCAACAATTCACCTGGCTTCACATAAATCGGATATAAAAACTGCGTGCCTCCCTCTTCTGTAATCGTACCGGAGTACGTAGCAGAGGAAGCTGTAGCTACCGTTGGACTTGCTTTCAGGGAAGGAAGGGTCTCCTTTTTCAAAGAGAATGTCTCTGGTGCTTTGAAATTGATATTTTCCTGCATGTTATAAACGGAGGATGTAATACCTTCAGGCTTGTCCACCCGGGTTAGATGCTCAATAACATCTTCGTTATTCGTTGTTAGCTGAAAACTGGAATCAGCTTCAACAGCTTGTTTTTCCTTGTTCATCTCTGTGCCTTGACTCGCGTTTGCAGTCATCCCAAAAGCAAACAGGAGCATCAAGCTTAGCATAACTGAAATAGCCTTTCTGAACCTCTTCATACTGAAATCCCCTCTCAAATGGTTTAAGGAATTCCCGCTATTCCCTGGAGAACCAGGGCAATTCTAGGCTGTTGTCTCTATCATAAAACATTCTTGGTTCTAATGGAATATATTGTGTAAATATTTTTTAGTCTTCATTCCCTAAAATAGAAACCCCTAGAGTCAATAGATTATATGATAATTCTGGGACAATAAACTTATTTTAGACACTATTTTACCATAAAAACCCTACCAATCTCTTGTTTATACGATATAATAAATAGATATGGGTAGTACTTTTAGCCTATACCAGCGTCGAATTACCCATAAACATACATAAAAAAGGGGAATACAGATGAAAAAACTCACCGTATTTATGCTAGTATTGTGTTGCTTTTCAATTTTGTCAGCTTGCTCTACCGATCCAGTAAAAAAAGATTTAATTACCTATGTGAATGACGGAATGCTTCCGTTAGCACAAGATGAAAAAGCAGTAACTGAAAAATATGAATCCGTGACAGGGGATAACTTCACAGATGATGAAACACTATATAATACGTTACGAGATGATATTATCCCAGAATACACCAAATACCTGGATAAGGTTGAAGCAGTAAAGACGGAAACTCCTGAGGTACGAGCTGTCCACGAAACCTACATCAAGGCAGTTAGCACTCAAAAGGAAGCACTCATTACGATGGTCGATGCGTTGGAAAAAGGGGATCTGAACTTAATTAATGAGGGTAATACCAAGCTAAGCGAGGGTAAAAAGCTATTCAGAGATTTTGGTGAACAGGTTAACACACTTGCCAAAGAGCACGACGTGAAGATCAATAAGAAATAAATTTTAAAGCTCCCGTCTGGGGAGCTTTTTCTATTTCCTAGGAATACTCGAAGCAAATTACCGCTTTCTTTAATTCTCGATCATAAAATAAGTAAACCGTATCAGCTCCAAACGCTTGAAAATAATACCCGGTGAAAGAACCGATATATGTAAATGTCTCACCATTGGTACGTTTAGGCACATGAAGCAAGTTAGTTTGCTCGAACTTAAGCATCTCTTCCAAGGATTCGTCATATTCCTTGATGTAGCTTTGAGCCTCATCAGACTGAAATGCAATATCATCCAGAATACCGTTGACTTCGGGAAAGCTTAGCCCCCAACCACTGGATTGCTTTTCCTCAAAATCGTGGGTGAGCTCTTCCACAGACTTTTTGGCCTCTCCAAAGGAGGAATAAGGATAGATTTTATTATTTTCTAAGAAAAATGCTTTGCGAGCTTCGTAATCTTGTTCATTAGCTGTGTACACCTGCTCCAGTCCGTCCAACGCCATGACTTCTCTCTTCATACGTAGGTACGCTTTATCCCCGGTAGATTTCAGCGCTTCATAGGTAGCTTCCAGCTGCGCTTTCTGATGAAGACTAAAATAATTCCAGTCTGCTTCGAATTTGTATTTGCCGTCAATTACATCGAATCCCAGCATATCTTCCTTGGTATATAAGGTATGAAATTGCTGAGTATTTTCACCCACACAGCCTTCGTGGATTTCTTTTACGGAAACAAAATGAAGCCACTCGTCCTGCTCTGGAAATAAAAATTGGAGATTAATCGAGCAAATTGGCAGAAAGTGTTTGCGGTGATGTTCAAGATCGCTGGCAAATACGTCCTCGTATGCTGGAAAACGTTTGATAAATCTCTCTGGTATGTTCATAGATGCTCCTCCTAAATTATACGGTTCTATGGTTGCTTTTCGATCCGAAACGTCCCCTCACTCGAAATCACGCTGTAAATTTCATCAAATCCTTCTTCGTAACTTGGGACCTCTAGTTTACTCATTACACTTTTAATACCGATTTCAGGAATATACTCTTTGCCTGTGCGCTGCTCATTACGCTTAATAGATTCAGCATAATCAGGTTCAAAGTAGTAGCCAATGATTTTAAATCCCTTGTTTTTACAAGCATCTATATATTTCTTTCGTTCTTCGACTGTGGGATTTGTATTGTCCACTACAAAACGCTGCATCGTTTCGATGGAGGTCTGAAGGTACATATTTTCCCTATTTCGTGTTTTAAGCATATCAAGATTTATTCGCATATGTGTTTTGAAGAATCGTTCTTTATAAAAAGTCGATTTGCCCGAAGCCTGAATTCCTATAAAAATGACACACTCCAAACCTCACACATCCTTGTTCAGGTATACATATTGGTTAATATAATCTCTATTTTGTGAAAAGATTGGCGTGTCATGATCAACATCCCACTTGCTTCTGACGGCTTCTCCTTTGTTATACTGTTGTTTGGTAATACAGATTCCCCGCTTTTGCCAGACCGGAAGGTCGTTCCAGTTCAGTCCTTTTTCCACAAAAAGCTTGTCTTGGAGCTGACTTCCGTTCAATCCTTGTAGTTCTGAATGCTTAAAATGAGCTTGAGCTACCATAGAAATGCTGTTTTTAGTAGCATCTTGTTGTCTCCATAGAAAGTAGTTGGCAACCTCATCGTGAGGCAAAACCCATGCTCTTGCATCAAAAGTGGCTAGAGGCTTATCCGGATAAACTTTCTGGATTTCCTCATTAAATTTGGCAGTAGCCAAAGAGGCAGATATAGACACCATCTTTTGAAGATTATTTTCAAACCATGATTGTGTCGTTAATTTGTCATAATTCGTAAGAAGCAGAGAGATTTCATCACTCTGATGGTACACCAGTTTACAGCCCATAATATTATAAGCCAAATATTTGCACGTCTCCCATAATGCAAAGATTAACTTTTCATCAAAAGGTTTCGTCATCCCACGTGTAAAAGTATGAAAATGAGCACCATCGATTCTGATAATTACGGGTAAACGGCGGGGCAGACTTAATCTATAAGCATTTTCATATTCCTTCATTCTATTTCCAAAATCATCTTTTTTCATAAACTATGTAGCTCCTTCACTTTTCATTGCATCCAAACATCGAAATCAATCAAAGGTGCAGTCGAACTCTCCAACAATATGGATATTGTGGGTTCCAATTTCTTTTTATTTCACAGCAATATTATCCTCGAACACAAAAACGGAGATGGCTATATCCTCCTCCACTTTAATATCTGAAAAAAGATGCAGTAAGCGGGAATCCATATACTCCTCCAGTTCTTTATTGAACTGTACAGGATAGATTTTTTGTACCATTTTGGTTCGAGCTGCATGCACCATCTCTCTTCCTGCAACCTCTTGTGCAAGAAATTTTTCGGATGGAGTTAAATTGCCGTATAGCATTGTGATGGCCATATTATCTACAAAGGTTGTATGTATGCGTTCCGGGCCTTTTCCAAATAGCTCTTTACGTACTTTTCGAATAATTTCGTTAAAACCCGTTTCCTTTCTCATATCGCACCGCTCTCCTAAATCTACTAAAATCCTTGTTACTATTTCCATCATAACCGATTCCTATCATATAAAACAGAGATGAAGCGAAAGTGATTCTTGGAACATGCTTACCATTGGACGCATAGAAAAGAAAACACAGCCCGCCCGATCGGACAGACTGCGTATATTACTGAATCCAAACAGACTAATCTTTCACCAATCGATTCGACAGCATCAACATGATAAAAGAGAATAAAATAATGACGGCTACCCAACTCCAGGAGAGTGTCATATTTCCGACCTCGGACGCGGTGTAAATCGCCGTAGGCAGGGTTTGAGTCTGTTCAGGAATATTACCCGCAAGCATCAGTGTAGCTCCAAACTCCCCTAACCCTCGGGCAAATCCGAGAATGTATCCTGAAATGAGCGGTCGGTAGGCAAGGGGCATCGTAATATGGCGAAACACTTGCCATTCATTGGCACCTTGCGCACGTGCAGCCTGCTCTACCTCGGGATCTACAGCTTCAAAGCCTGCTTTGATCGTCCGATAAGCCAGTGGAAAAGCAACAACTACGGCCGCCACCACTGCGGCTCCCCACGTAAATACAATGGTCTGCTGGAACAGACTTTCAAAGGCAGTGCCAATCCAGCTTTTCCTTCCCAGCAAGATGAGCAATATAAAGCCGACAACAGTGGGCGGCAAAACGAGCGGAAGAAGTAGGACGGTCTCAATCACGCTGGTTCCTCTCCGCAGCGAGCAGTTCGCCATCATCCGAGCTACCACAGTAGCTAATAAAAAGACAATAATGCTGGAAACGACAGCGACTTTGACAGATACGATAACCGGAGGAAGAAAAGCCGACCAATCCAACGGGACCCCCTCCTTTATCTGTGAATTCTATTTCTTTTCTGTTGGAGCTGAAAATCCATCTTTACTGAATACGCTCATGGCTTCATCTGTACGCAGAAAATCGACAAACTCGCCTGCTTCCTTGCTATGTTTGGTTGCTTTTACAATACCTTCTGGATACAGGATAGGTGCATGCAATTCCTCAGGTACTTCTAGTGCTACGACTGTTTTATCGGATGATTTGGCATCTGTCAAATAAACGAGTCCAGCATCGGCATTGCCTGTTTCAACATAGTTTAATACCTGTCTTACGTCTTTGGCGAATACCATCTTCGGTTCCAGCTTGTCCCACAATCCGGCCTTTGTCAGCGATTCTTTGGAATATTGTCCGGCTGGAACGGTAGTAGGCTCCCCAACAGCAAGCTTTAGGAAAGAAGGATTTGTCAGATCATTGAGTGTAATACTTTTGTTATACGTGCTGTTCGCCTTATCTTGCGGAACAACCACAACCAGTTTATTTTGAAGCAGTACGCTATCTTTTTCCACTAATGAAGCATCGGTTAAAGCCTTCATTTGCTTCATGCCTGCCGATATAAATACGTCAGCGGGTGCACCCTGCTCAATTTGTTTTTGTAAAGTACCGGATGAAGCATAGTTAAAGGTAAGCTTGATATCTGGGTGCTGCTTTTCATATTGATCCTTGAGCGTATTCAGACTATCTTGAAGACTCGCAGCGGCAGATACAATCAACTCTGTTTTGGGTGCGGACGGTGTCGACTGTACAGCAGCCGGAGACGAACACCCAGCCAGAACCCATGCCAACAATCCAACAAACATGAATATGTACCCGAATCTCTTTTTCAATTTGTTTTTCCCCTGTCCTCTAAATTCCGGAATGAGTTGACAATGCAATCTCATAACGGTCCAAATCTATTGGGTCAACCCAAATATTTGTGATAAATAGATCTTGCCTCGGCGATATCCTTGGTGCCATGGATCAGAACACGTCCATCCTGAAAAAGAACCAACCGATGCGATCCAATGACAACGGATACTAGATATGGATTATGCTCCACTTTGCCCCCTTGGCGGGATAGCAGGCGTGCCGCTTCGTTCAGATCACGTACAGCATGCGTGACTGGTCGGATCTGAACCGTATCACGTCCGCACAGTACAGCCGTTTTAGCCTGATGCTCCGATTGTAGAAATGGATACACTGGATGCTCACCACATGTCGGACAATCTATTTTTTTCATGGCGCTGATCTGGATCGCCTGATGTTGATTATTCCATAGATCGAAGGAAATCAGCTTGCCTTGTAAGGCTGAATTGTCCCCAGTCAGCAGCTTCAATGCTTCGGCACTTTGGTAAGCTGCCACCATTTGTACAGCTGGACTAATGATACCGACCGTGTCACAGGTGGCACCGCCGAGCGGTACAGTTCCGAGCAGACAATGCAGACAGGGTGTCTGTCCTGGAACGATCGTAAAGGTTGTCCCGTAGCTACCAACACACGCTCCATAAATCCAGGGGATTTGGTGCTTTACAGCGTAATCGTTCAAAAGCAGACGTGTATCGAAATTATCAGTGGCATCTACGATGAGGTCCACCCCTATCGCAATATCGCCGATTTCCTCCAGTGATACATCTTGAACTAGTGCACGGATGTCCACGTCCGAATTGATTTGCTGCAATCGCCTCTGGGCGGCCACTGCCTTGGGTATCTGTTCATGGGCATCCGCTTCGTCGTAGAGCTGCTGGCGTTGCAGGTTGCTCCAGTCTACATAATCTCGGTCTACCAACGTCAACCGTCCGATGCCCGCTCGCACCAGCATGTCCGCGTTCGCAGTTCCCAGTGCTCCAGCACCTACCATTAATACATGCTTGCTGCGGATATTTTTTTGTCCTTTCGGCCCGATTTTTCCGAATAATTCTTGTCTTGAATATCGAGCGTGAGACGCCTGCGTGTGTGCTTTTGCATCAGCATCCTTTATTGGGTCCTTTTTCATTTCAGACATGTTAATTTACGCCCCCATACTTCTTATCCATTAATTGCTGCAAGTTGATCAGACAAGATAAAAGTCCAGATGTCCCGCCTAACTCGAAGTTATGGGGTGTTATGAGGATTCCAGCCACCTAGCTGGTGCCCCTTCCACTCCGAGCCATCCTCCCACACTTCCTTTTTCCAAATCGGTACGATTTGCTTCAAGCGTTCAATGGCATGGCGACTGGCCTCGTAGCAAGCATCACGGTGCGCAGCAGAAACAGCAATCACGACACTGGTCTCTCCAATCCTTACCGTACCAAGCCGATGTGTAATAGCAGTGCGCGTTGACGGCCAACGATCTGCAATTTCGTCACCTATCTGCTTCATCGTGTTCATGGCCATCGGCACATATGCTTCATATTCAAGCAGCACCGTTCGCTGACCTTGTGTAAATTCCCGAGTCGTACCATTAAAGGTCAATGAAGCCCCATGTGAAGGGTCGTGTACCTTGGAGGTTACCTCATCGGCATCAATCAGATCGTAGGTAATAGCGTATAAGCCACATTTTGAAACGACCGTCTCCATTCCGGGTGCTGACTGATGAAGAGCAATTGCGTCTGATGGAAGCACAAGTTCATCTGGAGAAGCCAACTTCTTATGATGGGTAAAAAAAGAACTAGACAGTTGTGAAGCTATCTCCGGGTACAGCTCGTTCAGCCTTGTTCGAATGTCCGCAATGGTCACCGTTTCCTGTGAAAGTTCCATAGTGATCACGTCACCAAATTGTTCCGCCATACCTGCGAATAATTGAATATGATATTGCATTATGCATCTGCCCCCCTTTAATACACCCTATCTATCGAATTCACCTAGTCTGTTATTGAAACTCATCCTCCTGAAACCGGAGGAATAATCGCAATCTCATCATGTATACTAACCAAATCCTCAGGAGCGGCGTAGGCTTGATTTCTGGCAACAAAAGCCCCCTGCAACTGGGCCGCTGCTTCAGGGAAATATTTGGACAGCAAGTCTTTTAATTCGTTGATGGTCATCGTTTCCTGATCAGCAGACACCGTGATCATAGGCTTTCCCATCAGTTCTGCAAGTCCGGCAAATACTTGAATATGATAGTTCATTAAGTAGGTTCCCCCCTTTCAGTACAAGAATGACCATCGCATATACACCAAGAAAAACCAACATGAACTAATACCTCGAAAGGTTTTATTCCATGCTGGTTAACGATGATGGTCTACATTGATTATTTTTTATATTATATTTTAGATTCTACCAGTTCATCAATCCGCTCCGTGTGCGTGTACACGTTCAAAGAACGACTTCGTATAAAACCGACGGTAGTAATCCCGAGATCCTCTGCCAATTCAAGTGCAAGCTCTGTGGGAGCTGACTTGGACAAAACAACCTCACAACCAATTTTCGCAACCTTCAACAAAATTTCAGACGAGATGCGCCCACTGAATACGATGATTTTATCTTGTAATATAATATCATGCTTTAGGCAGTACCCATAGATTTTATCGAGCGCATTGTGTCGGCCGATATCCATTCTGGACAGGATTATTCCGTCTTTATCACACAGCGCAGCATTGTGAACGCCACCAGTCTCCTGAAACGTATGTGCCGAGGTTTGCATCAAATTCATCAGCCGAAAACAGTCATCGAAAGATACCGTAACATGGGCATCATTCATTCTTTTTGCCACTTTGGCATCATTTATAAAGTAAAATCCCTGTCTACTTTTTCCGCAGCAGGAGGTAATGTATCGTTTGGAATGAAAGTTTTGATAAAACTCATTCATCCGACGGGTTTTAATATGAACAAATCCTTCTTTTTCCTGAACCCAAATATCTTCGATATCATCATACCGTTGAATGACGCCTTCAGAGGCCAAAAAGCCTACTGCCATATCCTCTACATACTCTGGTGTACAAACCATGGTGGCAAATTCCTGCTGATTGATTTTAATGGTCACCGGATACTCCGTCACCACTGTGTCTTCAAAACGCTTGATCTGACCGTCCCGGTAACGTAGGATCTCGCGTTTTACCTCAGCCGGCTTTTCCATGTGCTCAACTCCCTTGTTTCTGACAGGCTGGCTCTTTGGTTCACCCGCCGATATGTGACATTTCAATTTTGGACGATGCTTGCTTTGTATGAGTCAACCGTTCCTCTGAATAGCGGTCGGTACGTCCTCTCCATACACGCTCAATGTAAGATCTAATCTCATCATCGGATTGCTCGGACCGCAGCATCGTGCGAAGCTTGTACCCTTTAGACGCAAACAGGCATGTGTACAAGGAGCCCTCAGCAGAAATTCTCGCCCGTGTACATGTGGAGCAGAAAGCGTCCGTAACGGATGAAATAATGCCGATTTCCCCGTCTCTGTCCAGATACCTATAGCGCGTCGCTACCTCACCTTTGTACTGGGGTGGAACAGGTTCTAACGGCATGTGCTCGTGGATCGTTTCGATGATCTGCTGCTTGGAAACAACCTGATCCAATTTCCAGCCATTGGTGTTGCCTACATCCATAAATTCAACAAAGCGCAAAATATGCTTTTTCTTTTGAAAATAGTCGGCCATGGGCACGATATCCTGATCGTTAAAGCCCTTTTGTACGACCATATTTATTTTCACCTGCATTCCCGCTTGAGCTGCAGCCTCAATACCTTCCAGCACCGCCTTTACACTGCTTCTCCCCCCGTTCATTCGGCGGAATCGATCATCATCAAGCGAATCCAGACTAACTGTCACTCTCTTCAGCCCCGCCTCTCGCAGTGACGCTGCATACTTAGGCAAAAAGACACCGTTCGTCGTCATAGCAATGTCTTCAACCCCATCGAGTTGAGTTAACGAATGAATGAGCGAGGACAGATCTTTTCTCAGCAAAGGCTCACCACCAGTAATGCGCAGCTTTGTAACACCCAGCGAGACAAAGATACGAGAAAGGCGGGTAATTTCCGCAAAGGTCAATATTTTTTCTTTTGGCAAAAACGGATAGTCATGGCCAAATATTTCTTCCGGCATACAATATCGGCACCGAAAATTACATCGGTCTATGACGGATATTCTTAAGTCCCGTAACGGACGATTCCATTGATCGTCGCTCCGGTTCGCCATCCTGTTCACCTCAATCCGTCTTCATTAATAAAACTCTTTACCCTTTTAAATCGGAACGGTATTTCCATTCATTTTATACTGAACCAAAAAACCGGCATCACAACAACTTCTTCGCTTATGAATATCGAAGAATCTGCTAAATGCCGGTTAATTTATCTACATCAGGATTTTACGAATCCCACATCATGCGATATAGAAAAATCAAACTAACAAGCGCTGCGACAAATAAAATATACGCGATTCCCACGTACACTCCATTTACGATTGCTCAGAAATAGACTACATTCCTATTGTTAGCAATCCTGGAACGTTTGTCAATGATTTTTCGTTTTCTCAAACGATAATCATTATCAATTAAAAAATTAGTAATGTACCGTTGAACTATCTTAAATTTTACGTTATAGTTACACGAGATAACATGCAGAAAATGACATATCTAAGTTATTCAGAAGTTATTGATATACAGACGGTGCGTACTGTTTGTTATTAATACATATTCAAATGGCGGATTGGCCTCCAGGACCTAGAGCTTGGTCACTACTCCACCATAAACACAAGTGCTTAAACACGAGCACTTGTGTTTATGGTGGAGTTTTTTTGTTCCCAATTTTAAAATTCAAAATCTGAAAGGAGCCTGAACCGTGACGGATAGTACGATCAAAATTACATTAAACGGACAGGAACTGAAAACGAATAGCAGTGCAACCATTCTTGAAGTAATCAACGAAAACAATATTGCCCATCCCCAACTGTGTTACGTTCCCGAAGTGGATCCGATCCGCACCTGTGACACATGTATCGTGGAAGTAGACGGAAAGCTTGTACGCTCCTGTTCAACACTTGCTACGAATGGAATGAATATTCATCTACATTCAGATCGCGCAAAAGCAGCTCAAACCGAGGCTATGGATCGTTTGCTGGAAAATCACCTCCTCTACTGTACAGTGTGCGATAACAACAACGGTAATTGTAAACTGCATAACACCGCAGAGCTTATGGAAATTGAACATCAAAAATATCCATATCGACCGAAGGTTGATCCCACAGAAGTGGATATGTCCCACCCTTTTTACCGTTATGATCCCAATCAATGTATTGCATGCGGCCAATGCGTAGAGGTATGTCAGAACCTTCAGGTCAATGAAACACTGTCCCTCGACTGGGAGGCTGAACGCCCTCGCGTGATCTGGGATGAAGGAGTTGCAATTAACGATTCCTCCTGCGTCAGCTGCGGTCAGTGTGTAACGGTCTGCCCATGTAACGCCTTGATGGAAAAATCCATGCTGGGAGAGGCCGGCTTCATGAGCGGCATAAATAAAGATTTATTAAATCCAATGGTTGATCTAATTAAGGAAGTGGAGCCAGGCTACAGCGGTATTTTTGCAATTTCGGAAGCTGAAGCAGCGATGCGTGAAACACGTACGAAAAAAACAAAAACCGTCTGCACGTTTTGTGGTGTAGGTTGTAGCTTTGAAGTTTGGACCAAAGGCCGCAAAATTTTGAAGGTACAACCTACCTCTGAGGGGCCTGTTAACGGCATTTCGACATGCGTCAAAGGGAAATTCGGTTGGGATTTTGTGAATAGCGATCAGCGTTTGACCTCGCCATTAATTCGTCAAGGAGACGAATTCGTGGAAGCAACCTGGGAAGAAGCCTTGAGCCTGATGGCCAGCAAAATGGGAGCGATCAAAGAAACCTACGGCGGCGAGGCACTCGGCTTTATTTCTTCGTCCAAATTTACCAATGAAGAAAATTATCTGATGCAAAAGCTGGCTCGTCAGGTGTTCCAAACGAATAACGTTGATAACTGCTCACGGTATTGCCAATCTCCTGCATCATGGGGTCTACAATACACCGGAGGCATCGGCGGAGACAGCGGTACGATTAAAGACATTGCCTCAGCAGGTTTGGTCATACTGGTCGGCTGTGCGCCGGGAGAAGGACATCCTGTGCTGGCTACCCGCATCAAACGTGCGCATAAGCTGCATGGTCAAAAGCTGATCTCGGTGGACCTGCGCAAACATGAAATGGCAGAACGCGCAGATCTGTTCATGCGTCCGAAGCAAGGTACGGATTATGTATGGTTATCCGCTGTAGCCAAATACATCATTGAGCAAAACTGGCATGATGCAAAATTCATTGAAGAGCATGTAAACTTCTATCCTGAATATTTGAAATTGCTAGAGCGATTCACCCTGGACTTTGCCGAACAGGAAACTGGTATTTCCAAAGAGACACTGATTCAGGTAGCGACTATGATTCACGAAGCCGACGGCACTGCCATTTGCTGGGGCATGGGTGTGACGCAAAACATCGCAGGCTCTTACACTTCGATTGCGATTGCCAATCTGCTGCTGGTGACTGGAAACTTTATGCGTCCGGGTGCAGGCGCATATCCGCTTCGCGGACATAACAATGTTCAGGGTGCTGCCGATATGGGTACGATGCCGGATATTTTCCCGGGCTATCAGCCCGTGACGAACGATGACATTCGTGCCAAGTTTGAAGCGGCCTACGGTGTACAAATCCCAGGTCAGCGCGGACTGGACAACATTCAGATGCTAGAAGCCATTGAAACAGGTAAGCTCAAAGCGATGTATATCGCTGGAGAAGAGATGGCATGGGTGGATGCCGACTCCAACCATACCCAAGAAATGCTGGCGAATTTGGATTTCCTTGTCGTTCAGGATGTATTTCTGAGCAAGACAGCTGAATTCGCTGACGTTATTTTGCCAGCCGTACCTTCACTTGAAAAAGACGGAACCTTTACGAACACCGAACGTCGTGTCCAGCGTTTATACGAAGCACTCCGCCCTATGGGAGACAGTAAACCGGATTGGTGGATTTTCAGCCAATTTGCCAAGCATATGGGATTTGATTGGGATTACAGCCATCCAAGTGAAATTTTTGAGGAAATGGCGTCGCTCACTCCATTTTTCTCCCAATGTAATTATGACGTATTGGAAGGCTGGAACAGCTTCCATTGGGGATCGCCGGATGGTAGCAATACACCGCTGCTGCACACCAACGGCTTTAACTTTCCAGATAAAAAAGCGCGTTTGGGACTTTTCGAATATGTACCACCAAAAGAGTACCCTGTTGAATTCGATCTGACCTTAAATAATGGTCGACTGCTCGAACAGTTTCATGAGGGAAATATGACGACCAAATCGGCAGGCATTCAGCTCAAACTCCCAAAAGTATTTGTGGAAGTGTCACCTGAATTGGCTGAGGAGCGCGGAATCCATAATGGATCGCTGGTTCGACTGGAATCCCCTTATGGTGCGGTCAAGCTACGAGTTCTGGTGACAGACCGGGTGCAAGGAACTGAAATTTATGTGCCGATGCACTCTACCAGCCATGATAGTGCGGTCAATCTGTTAACTGGAGGAGCGTTCGATGTGGTCACCCGCACACCGGCCTATAAACAAGCCAAAGTACGGATGCAAATTTTGGAGGTAGACGGTCAAAATCCACTGCCACGTATCAATCCGCGTTACAAAAAGCGTCATCCGCAAAATGGGGTTGAAGTGGACCGCAAGTGGAATCGTCCCGGTTACGTCGATTTGGTGGATCAAAAATAAGGAGGTCAAGCCGTGGCTAAGCCTATTTCAATTGTGAGAAAACGTGTTTTGACAGAAGAAGAACGCCAAAAACAATCGCTGGATCAGCTTACTGCTGATCTGGCGGACAATGGAGCGGCACTGCAGAAGACACTTGAAATCGTACGTGAGCTGCACGATAGTGGTCTTCTCGAAGCAGCCCAGTCTATGCTAAAGGCTAAAGAAAGCATCGCCAAAATCGCTGTAGGACAAGCGACGCGTAAGCCTGTGACGAACATCATCAATAATCTCATGGGAGCAGCCGGAATGCTGTCTGAGGTAGACCCCGAGCTGATGAAAAAGCTGACAAACAGCGTTACTAATGGCCTGAACGAAGCCAATGAACATCTAAAACAGAATAAAAAGACTCGTCTGCGCGATCTTATGAAGGCGATGAATGATCCAGATGTAAACCGTGCAATGGGATTTGGCATTCATTTTCTCAAAGGAGTGGGAAAAAGTTTGTCAGATAAATAACTTATAGAGCGTGAGGGTTGAAGACTAGTAACAATGACAATAAAAAGAGCTGGCTCCGAAAACGGGGGCAGCTCTTTTTATTTATTTTTTATCCACTTGCAATAGCGTCACCGTTTTAAGAGAAACAGCATCTTTTATTTGCTCCTCTGCGATGACCTTGAGCTTAAGCAAACTGGCAATCTTCGACGTATCCGGCTTGGAAAACAAGCGCCATAGCTGCGGATCAGGCAGTGAATCATACAGCTTTGTATGATCGTATTCCTTACGGTGCTGCTGCACAATCTTGACCCGATAGTTGCCAATTTCCCAATCTGACACCTCCTGCTGCGCACAATGAGCGGTAATGTCATTACGCAAATCAGTCAGTTCACCTTCAATTTCTTTTTGCTTTTGCTTTAACTGGTAGTAGCGGCGCACCTTGTTTTCCAATCCCATCACGCTCCTCTGCTTATATATGTATGTTTGCAGAAGTGTTTTAGGACAAGTTTTGTGATGTTAGGATTGAAGGTATACCTGCAAAAGCATTTCCCGGGTAATGGAAAGATCCATAATAAGTTGAGCCATCATCATCCAAACTTTATTTAGGTACATTCGTCCCTGGATTTACAGGCCCTGCTCCTCGGGATTTCTCCTTACGCTTCATATAATTGGCCCAGTATGCCGTCAGAATAGGTACCAAAATCGAGGTCACAATGACTGAAGCGGCAACTAATGCCGTTGCAGATTGCGCAACAGGCAGGAACTCAGGCTTGATATTGGCGACAATGACTGGGTTCGCTACTGCTGCACCTGCTGTACTGGAAGCTGCGATTCCTGCTGTACCGTTGCCACCACCGATATATTTGTCCGCCAAAATTAGTGGAATACCTGTAACCAGAATGACAAAAATACCCAATAAAATACCAAGCATACCTGTCTGGACAATGACACTCAAGTCAATGGAACAACCAAGTGCAAAACCGAAAAATGGAATTAAGGCTTGCGTTGCGTTCCCAAAATACTTTCGGAAATCATGATCCAGATTGCCCAACATAAAGCCGATCAAAAATGGTAATACCGCCCCCACAAATGTCTGCGGTTCGAAAACGGCCAGTCCGGTGCTACCCAAAATAATCATGGTCACTAATGGACCCGATTCCAGTGACATCAGTACAAATGCTCCCGCCTCTTCCTTGGAGCCATACTGCTGCATAATGGAGGCGTATAACCCGCCGTTCGTCATATCCATAGCCGAGATCAGCGCCAGCACCGACAAACCTGCAAATAGCCCACTTTCTACACCCCCAACAGGCAGCAATCTGGATGCAATGATCGCCACTACCCACGCGACCGCGATTTTAGTCAATACGAGCGTTCCTGATTTACGCAATACAGTACCCGTCGCTCGCACATCTATAGAAGCCCCCATACAAAAAAACCACACTGCTAAAATGGGTACCGTACCTGTCATCAGCCCCTTGGTAAAAGATCCAAAATAGTCGCCTGCCCATGGAGTAAATGTATGAAAAAGCGCGCCAATAAACAGCGGCACCAGCATAATGCCCCCTGGAATTTTATCAATGTTTTGTTTGATTTTCATAACTTCGTTCAACCCTTTCGTTTTTGCCAATGCAAAAACAAGGCCGTGTCACTTGCGGCTCAAACCGAGCTCGGGAATCAGTCTCGCGAAGGTATCATGACTCTCCTTCAGTTGTCGCGCGAATGCGTCTGCATCCTGGACACGCAATCCCAACCCATGCTTACGCATTTCCTCCCTGAATTCCTCGTCTTTCGTTCCCTTGATCAGTGCATCCGTTAGCGTTTGAGCAACTGCATCCGGTGTATCCTTAGGCACAGCCAGCCCTCTCCAAGTGCCGATAAAATGTACACGCAGCCCAGTGGCTTGCTGTAGTGTCGGCACTTTTGGAAACGCTTCCGAAATAGTGTCTGACTGGATCGCCAGTATGCGAAGTTTCCCTTCGTCCACGTATTTCTTCACTTCTGCGGGACTGACGGGTACAGCATCCACAAATCCGCTCATTAAAGCGGAGACGGCTGGGCCTGCTCCCTCATAAGGGATATGGGTAAAGCGGACTCCACTTTTCTGTTCCAGCATTGCGGCAGCAAGGTGCCATATGCTCCCTGTGCCTGCATTCCCCATTTTGAGTTTGCCGGGATGGGCCTCAGCATCCTCCAGAAATGCCTCCGCTGTCTTCCATGGTGCATCCGCCCGGACCGTAATGGCAGAAGGGTCCATATTGGTTTGAAGCAGCGGCTTAAATCGCTCATAGGTGAGCGGTAGCAGTCCCAGATGAGGCAACGTAGTCAGCTCAGCGACCAGATACGTTACGGTATAACCGTCCGCCTGCGCCTCAGCCCCTTCCATCAGCCCGACAGAACCGCCTCCTCCCGTTCGATTAACGACGATGATCGGCTGATCGAGATGCTTTTCGGCGGCTTTCGCCAACGCTCTCGCGGTAATATCTGTACCGCCTCCGGCTGCATAGGGAACGACAAGGGTTATTGGCTTCGTAGGAAATATACGGCTGTGATCCTGCAGGGTGCGGTGATCCACATATTCACTGATACTCAAGGCAGAAAGCATAGCTACTCCCGCCGCAACCAGCACATATTTTTGCCATGGCTTTTTCTTCATTACGTTTCCTCTTCTCAAAAATGAACTGGGCCCGTCATGCGCCCGTTTTCACCTCCAACGTTTTCGGTCTTGTTGTTTGCGTTTACATGAAGTCAATGTACCGCAACGTGGAGGGCTACAGCTATCGCTTAATCTTCGTATTTATCTTCTATTTCGCCAAGTATCAACCTTTTGACCGATCTGCATATTCATTGGAAGATTTGCTGATTTGTCTGAATTTCCCTGGGGTCACTTGCTTATGCTTGCGGAATGCCCGAATAAAGCTGTTCTCATTTCGGTATCCAACCTGCTCTGCAATTTCTCCGATTTTCAAATGGGTTTCACATAGTAATGTGCATGCCTTTTTTACGCGTAATCCAGTCAAATAATCGTAAACGGTGGTCCCTGTTTCTTCCTTGAACATACTGCTCACCGAGGACACGCTCATGTGAACATGATCCGCAATTTCCTGAAGCCCGATGTTCAAATGCAGATAGTTTTCCATATAGTCGATCATCTCTTGTACGCGTACAAAATCTTTGGACTGTTGGCGTCCATGCCATTTTTCTTCAATATCAGTCAACATAATGGCCAGCAAAAGCTCAATGTCTTGAAGGTCTAGCGTCAGAATCTGATTCCAATGATAATCAGCGAGCTGATCTGGCGGTGTCACACTCTGAGTGGCACACCATTTTAGCAAATCTTCCAGCAGTTCATGAACAAATAGGTAGACTTGGTTTGGAGATGTCCTATAGTGTCGAAGTTCTTCTACCCACTGGCTGACTAGCTTTGCACTTGCACCAGGCTCCTGTGACTCCACAGCACGAATCAGATCCACACGCCGATGGTCCAGTAATCTTGCATCCTGAGCCTGATCCTGTGATTGCACATCCCCTATGCAATCCCATTTCACATTTATGTTGCTGCTCATATTCATGTGTGAACGTCCATACCCCTCGTATAAACGTAAATTAAGCGCCTCTTTTCCTTGTATAAAAGACGCCCGTACCTCTTGAATATCTGTGACCTTATGGCCGATCCCTACCGAAATAGTCATGGGAAGATACTCCCCAACAACCTGAATTAGCCTGTCAACGCTCTTACGAAGCCATGTTCTCTCTGTGGCTGCTCCCTCTGCTCCAACTTCATATACACTCTCCCTGAGCTGCAGCAGGACAACCAGACCATTTTCCTCCTCCGGCGCACTGACTGCTTTCCACTGAGGCTCAAGCATCTCCAGCAAAATATTGTTCAGCGCATATTTGAGCAGCATTTTGTCCTCTTCTGGAAAGCTTGCGGTCCACATAGAATACCGATCAATCGACACGACCATAACAACCAAAGAAGTACGGTCCCAATCAGAAAAATACTGCTCCCATTTCGTACGCATTTCCTGTATACCCATTCTACGCTGGATGACATCTTCTATATATTTGGAACGCAGCTCCGGCAAGCTTCGCTCTACCACCAAAGATTTGCGGTGAAATTCTCCAACCAACTTGCTAATCACGGGTTCCAAATCATACAATCCTCCCTGGCGTGTTCCCTTATTGCCTGAATTCAGGAGGCTATTAATTTTTTTCATGGGGCGAAAAGCGGCATAACTGTAATAGTAAACCGCTGAGCACCCAGCCAGGATAGAGATCACGGCCAGCCACAGCATCATATTGCGCGCCAGCTTGACATTTTTCAGCAGCTTGTCCATCGGCACGAGTGATACTAGACGCCAGCCTGTGACATCGGAGAATGTCTGGTTCGCCATATATTCCATATCTCCAATTTTTACATAAGCGTAAGGATTCACATCCAGCTCTTTCAAAACCCTGCCCATCTCATTTAAGGGTAAGGACGATCTCAGCTTGGGATAGATCAGCTCACCCTCCAGATCATAGACGTATTGCGAGTTGGATAAATGAATATACAATTTGGAGAAAAAACGGTCGTAATCCAAATTGATTAACACTGCACCGATGACCTGTCCATTCTCTACTATAGGCCTAGCCAGCGAGAGCAGTTCTATCGTGCCATGCTGTTGATCCGTGCCATACCATCTTCGCTTAATCAGTAGCGGCTTTTTTTGAATGTTCTGAATCCAGGGAACCCAGGTTGTATCCGGTGCCTGGTTCCAATCGGGCAAATAACCATAATTGCTGGAGATGAGAGCATGATTGTCCAAAGAAATGACTTCAACCGAATGAATTTCTTCGCTCGAAGAAAGGGTTTTCAAATATTTCTGAAGCCGATCTATAACGGAAGCTTTGTTGGATACCGATTTTCCATCCGTATGAATACTTATAAAAGACTTTACATCCGGATGATAAGCCGCATCCAGCGCCTTGTTATCCGACTCACGGAAAGCCCGATTGGTCACATCCAGATTGATTTGCAACAAATCTATATTAGGTGTGTTCAGCTCGGTATCCAAACCTTCACGGTATCTTGAATACGATAGCAAGCCGATCACGCTGATCACGAGCGACACGCACAGCGTGAGCAGCAGAATCAGTCTTGTCTGCTTATTTTTCAGTATCAATCGAAGCTTAAGTCGCAACATTCCTGTAACTTCATCCTTCCGGACTACGTTGTCCATCTTCCTCTTACTCTATATTAGATGACATATTACCTCTACATCTATTTGACGCATGAAGTGGAATTTCCTGCCTTTACAAATCAAACTTAACAGAAGTCACATCATTAAAAATAAAAAGAAAAGAAGAAGTCTCCCTGTACAAGGTAGAACTTCTTCTTACGTGCTGCCTGCCTTCATTGGTCAGCAGCATAGGTATTCGTATTACAGTGTCAGCTCGTCTTTTCCACCTGAAAACGATTCAGTTCCCGCTGCATCTCCTCGCGAATCTGGCGAAGCTCCTTTACCTTCTCAGCCGATTCCTCGAAGGAACGCTTCTGCTCCACCGTGGAAGCCGTAATCTCTTCACTGCCTGCGGCGGACTGCTGAGTGATTGCGCTAATATTCTCAATAGCTTGCTGCACCTGTACACTCAGTTCTCGCGATACATTCATGTCTATGGATAACTTGCTGACTTGGCCGGCAATTTGCTGGACTTTGCCACTAATCTCTCTAAACGATTCTCCGGTGGAGGAGGTTGCCTTCTCCTGCTCGCGGAACAGCTCCTGACTTTGCTCCACAGAAGCCTTCACCTTATCCATAGCCTGCGTGATCCCCTCAACAGCGGTATAAATTTTCTTTACAGCAGATTCAGATTGACTCGCCAGCTTTTTCACTTCATTGGCAACAACAGCAAAGCCTTTTCCCGCTTCACCCGCACGTGCAGCCTCAATCGAAGCATTCAAGGATAAGAGTGACGTCTGGCTGGCAATTTCAGATACATAACCAGTCATAGTTGTGATCTCAGCTGCATTAGACTCTAGCTCTCTGACTGTTTGCTCCACTTCGGACATTGCTGAACGATTCTCCGCAACGATTCGCATTTGATCACTCATGACACGCGCACCCTGCTCAATGACACGCAAAGCATCCTCACTATACGCGGTGGATTGCGTGGTCTCCAGCAGATTTGATTCAAACTTCTGCTGCATATCATCCACCACGCCAACCGTCGATGACAGGTCCTCAGCAATTTTCTGACTGCCTATCGCAAGTTCCTCTGTTGATGTGCTGACTTGTGTCACAATTTCCTTCATGGCCTCATTGTGCTGATCAATATCCCGAGCCATCAGATCGACACGATTCCCCGCCTGATCAATGGAGAGTACAATGCTGCGCAAGTTCCCGATCATAACACGGAAAGATTCATTGAGCTCGTCCAGTTCATCTCGGCCCTTTGTTTGAGGAAGTTGAACGGTTAAATTCCCCTCGGCAATTTGCTTCGCTGCATCCGTTAACTTGCGGGTTCTAAGGGCAAGCTGCCTGGAGGTATATGTATTATATAGCCCAACCGCCACTAGAAGTAGAACTGCGCCTGTCAAGGCTAATTGCCAAGTAAAACGAATACTCTTGGTCAACTCTTCTGTGTATTGGTCGTAACGCGACTTGGTCAGTAGATCCAGCATAAATACATCGTTCTGAATCCCCTGGGCACGCATAGCCTCTCGTTTGGATTCTGGGCTGTTCTGAGCACTCATCGCTTTTTCCGTTGCTGCTTTCAATTGGTTGAATTTTGTTTTAATCGTATCCAGTCGCTTTTGCTGTGCTTCGGTCTGCATCATGCCCTGTGAAAGCAAAGTAATCGTTTTTTCAGACTGAGTTAGCTGATTTTGCACATCGGCTTTGTTGCTCTCCGTCATGGAAGTAGAATAATTTTGCAGCGCCTGCCCCGACTGAATCAAATAGGCATTAAGTTGCTGTACATTCAACATAGCTGGAACAAGATTACTGCTTTGAGCGTTAATACGTAACAATTCAAAAATGATATAAGCTACTAAAGCCAGGCAAGCGATCAGGGAAATCATCGCGTTAAGCACCAGTTTACCTTGCAGTTTCATCAGCATTCATCCTCCGTTTGCGAAAATTTATTGGGTGGGTACAGTAAGTGTGCCGGATTTGATTTTTTCCATTAAATCATCCATCACCTTTTGCTGATCCGGATTCAGTGTCACGACACGAATAGGCGCCAAACCTATCCCTTCTTCCGCAAGTCCAAACACCATATCCTTCTTCGTAAATTTTCTTTGATGATCTGCAAAGCCTTTGACTACTGTATAAATTGCAGTGTCTACATTTTTAATCATTGAGGTCACTACCGCTTTTTCCGCAATAAAAAACTGGTCGCTATCGACCCCGATGGCGAATCTATGCTGCTTCTGCGCTTCCTGTAATGCACCTACACCGGTTAGCCCTGCTGCTGCAAAAATGACATCAATCTGATTCTGGTTGATCATGTCATCTGCAATTTTTGTACCCAGCTCCGGCTTGCCAAAATCTCCTGCATACGTTGCCGTAACTTTCGCATTAGGTTTGACTGATTGCACCCCTGCACGATACCCAATTTCAAACTTTTTCAGCAGAGGAGATTCCGCGCCTCCAAGAAAACCCACCTGTTCCGTACGACTCGTCAAACCGGCAACAACTCCGGCCATAAAACTGCCCTCTTCTGCTTTGAACGTAATGGAGGCCACATTCGGCAATTCCGATGTTTCATCCACGATTAAAAATTTACGGTCTGGATTCTTTTTGGCAACGGCCTCCAAACTGTCCTTCACCATATAACCCAACCCAATGATTAAATCTGCTTTTTCTTGAACAAGCTGATTAAAAGCAGCATCATACGTCTTGGTCTCAGTTATTTCCCGGTATTCAAAAACAATCTTCCCCTCATCCCGTGCCTTGACCAAACCTCGAAAAGCCGCGTCACTGTAAGATTGGTCACCCAGACCTATATCTGACAGCACGATTCCCACCTTTATGGGTTGGGCCTTGGTTTGTACGTCTGATTGCCCACATGCACTTAGCAATAATGCAAAGATCGTAACAATGGGAATCCACCTAAAAGTTAATAATAGAGCTCGTTTCTTCATGACATATCACCTCAACATAAAATGCAAATCCCCAACATCTTTATATCGGTTATAAAAGCATATTTTTTCATAAGAGTTTCTGTAAATTCATTGTTAATAGAAGTGTGATAAGTGTGATGTCTTTGTTTATTATGTAAAAAATGTATATTTTTCATTGTTTTTATTATACGAACTGTCTAAATTCATTTATCTCCGTTTATCTCGAAAGATTAAAGTGTAATTTCCATTGAAAAACCTAGGTATTTTGAAACTGAAACCATCACTCTATGTTGAAACTGAAAGGAGCTACATTTAGAATGACTTCAACAAATTCAATTCCGCAGCCTAAAACATATGGTCCCTTAGGAAATCTGCCCTTGATCGATACACATGCCCCTGTCCAGTCTCTGGTTAAGCTTGCTAATGAGTACGGTCCCATCTTTCGCATGGATCTGCCTGAAGGAACGAACATTTATATTTCCGATCATAAGCTAGTGGCAGATGCTTGTGATGAATCCCGTTTCGATAAGCAGGTGTGGGCTCCCTTACAAAAAGTACGAGCTTTTGCCGGAGACGGACTATTCACAAGCTGGACTGAGGAACCGAACTGGCGCAAGGCCCATCAAATATTGCTACCAAGCTTCAGTCAGCGGGCTATGAAGGGTTACCACAATATGATGCTTGATCTTGCGGTTCAGCTGGTGCAGAAATGGTCTCGGCTCAATCCAGATGAAAGTGTAGAGGTACCGGAAGATATGACCCGGCTGACTTTGGATACCATCGGATTATGCGGCTTTAATTATCGTTTTAACAGCTTTTACCGCGACCAGCCCCATCCGTTCGTGACCAGTATGACACGCGCACTGGATGAAGCAATGGGTCAGTTGCAACGCCTCAATTTGCAAAACAAGCTGATGTTATCGAAGAAAAAACAGTTTAAACACGACATCGAAACGATGTTCTCTCTGGTGGACAGCATTATTCAAGAACGCAAAACCCTGGGCAACCAAGGTGAAGAGGATTTACTGGCACGTATGCTGGAAGGCAAGGACCCGGAAACAGGTGAAACGCTGGATGATGAAAATATCCGTTATCAGATCATCACCTTCCTCATCGCCGGTCATGAAACGACCAGTGGGCTTTTATCCTTTGCCATTTACTATTTGCTTAAAAATCCACGAACGCTAACCAAAGCCTATGAAGAAGTGGATCGCGTGCTCACCGATTCGCTGCCTTCCTATACTCAGGTGCGTGAGCTCAAGTACATAAGGATGATACTGAATGAAGCTCTGCGACTATGGCCGACAGCGCCCGCCTTCTCTCTCTTTGCCAAAGAAGATACACTGCTCGACGGAACCTATCCGCTTAAAAAAGGCGACAGCGTCAATGTACTCATCCCGAAACTGCACCGTGATACCGAGGCTTGGGGCGAAGATGTTGAGGAATTTCGACCGGAACGCTTCGAGGACCCTTCCGCCATTCCGCAAGATGCCTACAAACCCTTTGGCAACGGTCAACGGGCCTGTATTGGACAACAGTTCGCCTTACAGGAGGCCACCCTTGTGCTGGGGATGGTACTGAAACATTTTGAGCTGATTGATCATACTCATTATGAGTTGAAAGTCAAAGAGACGCTCACACTCAAGCCTGAGGGCTTCACCATTCAAGTACGACCGCGTAGCACACAGACTGCCGTCATGCTGCCGGGTGCCGCTCAAGAACTTCATGAACAGGAGGAACAAAAAGTTGCAGCTCCTCATGCCGAAAAACATGATACTTCTTTGCTGTCTTTGTACGGCTCGAATCTGGGTACAGCTGAGGGACTTGCGGGTGAACTAGCCGATTTAGGTCGGAATTGGGGTTTTAACAGCAGCATAGCAACTCTGAATGATCATGTGGACCATTTGCCTAAAGAAGGCGTGGTACTTATTACGACTGCATCTTATAACGGACATCCGCCGGATAATGCTGATGCCTTTGTAGAATGGTTGAAGCAGGTAGACGAGGGCCAACTGGCAGGCATAAGGTACGCTGTCTTTGGTTGCGGTGACCGGAATTGGGCCAGCACGTATCAGCGCATTCCAAGGATGATTGATGAGCTAATGGCTGCCAAAGGGGCAAAGCGACTGTATGATCGGGGCGAGGGCGACGCCAGTGGTGACTTCGAGAAGGATTGGGAAGTCTGGAATCGCGGCCTATGGCCGGAATTGCTGAATGCTTTCGGCATAGAGCACAGTGATACAGAACCACAGGACACCAGCAGTCTGAGCATAGAGTTTGTAAGCGACGTACTTAGCGCTCCTCTGGCGGCCAACTATGAGGCAACTACTGCCGTTGTTACCGCGAATCGTGAATTGCACGCTGCTGAAAGTGAACGCAGTACACGGCATCTGGAGATCCAATTACCAACCGGATTGTCCTATCGCGAGGGTGATCATCTGGGTGTTTTGCCGCGTAATCCTGCTTCGTTGGCGAATAGAGTAATGCAACGCTTTAAGTTACAGGATCAAGACTACATCGTATTGAGAGGCAGTGACCGGGATGCGGCGCATCTCCCCTTAGATCGGCCTGTCAGCGTAGGAGATTTGCTCACTCTCAGTGTGGAACTGCAAGAACCGGCAACCAGAGCCCAGCTACGGCAACTGGCATCCTTTACAGTGTGTCCTCCGCACAAGAAAGAAATCGAAGCTTTGCTAGAGGATACCACCTTTGATCAAGAGATACGAAAGAAGCGTGTCACGATGCTAGATATTCTGGAGAAGTATCCAGCCTGTGAGCTGCCATTTGAAAATTTCATCTCACTGTTACCACCACTCAAGCCTAGATACTACTCCATCTCCAGTTCTCCGCTTGAATCGGAGAATTCAGCGAGTATAACTGTGAGCGTTGTGCGTGGACCAGCCCGTAGCGGACAGGGCGAATACCTCGGTATTGCCTCCAATTATTTGGCACAGCTCCAACCAGATGATCCGGTTGTCATTTTTGTGCGAAAGCCTCAGTCTGGCTTCCGTTTGCCGGAAGACCCGACCGTTCCTGTCATCATGGTCGGTCCGGGTACTGGTGTTGCCCCATTCCGCGGATTTCTCCAAACACGCCATGTGCTTAAGGAGAGAGGAGAACAGCTCGGCGAGGCTCATTTATACTATGGCTGCCGTGATCCAAAGCTCGATTATCTATACAAGCAAGAGTTGCAAGCCTGGGAGCAGGAAGGAATCGTTACGGTTCATACAGCCTTTTCACGTCTGCCTGGTCAACCTAAAAGGTATGTACAGCACGTTATGAATGAAGATGCAGACACTCTGATTCACTTGCTTGATGAAGGAGCGCATCTGTATGTATGCGGTGATGGTAGCCGGATGGCCCCCGACGTTGAAGACACGCTCTGTGCGGCCTACGCGGATATACACCATACAAGTAAAGAAGAAGCGCAGCAATGGTTGGATCATCTCCAACAGGAAAAACGCTATGCCAAGGATGTCTGGACAGGCATCTGATGATAACGGTATATAAAGATCCATCATGTTAAAAATAAAAGGGACTGACTACCAGGCATCGATCTCGTTGGCTAGTAGTTCAGTCCCTTTTATGATTTGCTCTTGCTCCACCATTTGGAGGCAACCACGTCGGTTTTACTTTCTATACGTTCCATGACCTCCTCACGACGTTTGGCTTTGAACAGGTCAATCATATCCACCAAATCATTGCGGTCCAATAATTTAACCCCGTTGACAGCAGCAAGTGTTTTACAGGATTCCGTGTAACGTCCGGAGGTGATGATAACAGACTTATCGGCCGCATAATAACGCATGGAAGTATAAATTTCCTGTACAGCCCCCAAGCCGACCGGATGTTGTACAGCATAACGCTTGGCCTGAATTACGACTCTGGCGCCTTCACGGTCTGTAAATACCAGATCTGCTCCAAAATCGCGGCTGCTGGTTGTTTTATAAATGTCCTTATAGCCAAGTGCGGATAATAGCCGCTGCAAATAAAGCTCAAATTCCGAGCCATCCTCCATACGATCTATATCCTGAATTCCAATTTTGCGTGGGTCCAGATCACGTAAAATCCGATTTCTGCGACCGCGTATCAGTCCTCTGATGATGAGCGCAAACAACACTAAAAGTACAATGAGCCCTATTCCTAATTCCTTGTATGCCAATAATTTTTCTAGCAACATCCAACTCTCCCTTTTCTACCATAAGCGTAGCCGTATCATCCTTAACAGGGAACTCCCCTATGCACGCTGGCTCCCCTATTACATCTCTCTTTATCACATAACAATAGCCCCGCCAGATTCGACGGGGCTATCTTCGTCTTGCCTCAAAGCTGTCTAAATTCCATACTCCGCATCATTATTCGCGATTCAGCAAAGATTCTCCGGCAATACCAGGCTGAGTCATTTGGTACGGGTCCAATATAATGTCCAACTCTTCCTCGGTCAGTACATTATACAGCAGGCACAGCTCGCGCACCGATTTCCCCGTCGTAATTGCTTCGCGGGCAATGCGTGATACTACCTCATATCCAAGGTGGGGATTGAGTGCTGTAATAATACCTACACTGTTCTCCACATATTCACGGCACCGCTCCACATTTGCTTCAATTCCTTCTACACAATGTATACGGAAAACGTGGAAGCCCTGCTTCATAATTTCCAGCGATTGCAGCAGATTGTAGACAAGCACAGGCTCCATCACGTTCAGCTCCAGCTGACCCGCCTCTGAAGCCAGGCAGATCGTATGATCATTACCAATGACCTGAAAAGCAATTTGGTTAATGACCTCACACATCACTGGATTTACCTTGCCCGGCATAATGGATGATCCTGGCTGACGAGCAGGCAGACTCAATTCTCCCAGACCAGCACGAGGTCCAGAAGCCATCAAGCGGATGTCATTAGCCACCTTGGACATATTCATCATACAAATCTTTAAGGCAGCAGACACTTCGGTATAGGCATCCGTATTTTGCGTGGCATCTACGAGATGTTCATCTGCTTCCACAGGAAAACCACTGACCTCAGCCAGTACCTCAGCGACACGCTGAATATAGCGGCGGTCTGCGTTCAAGCCAGTACCCACCGCTGTTGCACCCATATTAATCGTTAGCAGGTGCTCCTTGGTAGCACGGACACGTCCTATATCACGGCCCAGTACACGCGCATAAGCCTGAAACTCCTGCCCTAATCGGATCGGTACTGCATCCTGCAAGTGGGTTCTACCCATTTTGATCACACTATCAAACTCATTGGCCTTGCGGGAAAATGCTTCCTGAAGCTCACTCATGGTAGCCAACAGCTTATCAATCATGCTTAATACAGCCAAGTGTACGGCTGTAGGAAAAGCATCGTTCGTCGATTGCGCCATATTAACATGATTATTAGGACTGATCTCCTGATAATCTCCGCGTTGCTTGCCAATCAGCTCCAACGCGCGGTTCGCAATCACTTCATTTGTATTCATATTAATGGACGTGCCTGCGCCGCCCTGAATGGGATCGACGATGAAATGATCATGCAACTGTCCTTGTATAATCTCATCAGCAGCCTGAATAATGGCCTCTGCTTTGGGGCGGTGTAAACGGGTTAGTTCCATATTTACCGTCGCTGCTCCCTTTTTCACGATCGCCATGGCTTTAATCAACTCAGGGTGCAGTCGTTGGCCTGTAATTGGAAAATTTTCTTTTGCCCTCAGCGTTTGTACACCGTAATAGGCATCTAATGGTACTTCCTTGGTACCTAAAAAATCATGCTCCAACCTCATATTCTCTGATTCCTCCGCTGTGTTTGCTACGTTCTTCAATTCAGTACAGCCAAATTGACATAAAAAGACCTCTTCTGATCCCCTCTTCATTATACGTTCCGATTCCCGTGCTTTACCAGTCGAATAAACGCGGAAAAAGGTTATGTAATCCTATGACAAGTTATGATTACCCGTATATACCACGGTTATTCGGCAAATGCTCAGCTATGACTGGAATACGGATTTAATGGCTTATAATAATATCGAGTGGCATGCAGTTGACCATCGGCTGATTGAGCATAACCCGGAATAACACCAGCTTCCACGAACCCGATCGACTCGTATAGTCCATTGGAGGGATCACCCACCCGCGTATCTAGCACCAGTAACGTTCTATCCTGACTTAGTGCCTCTTCTTCCGCTGCCTTCATTAACTGACGTGCGATCCCAAGCCTGCGCCCGGACGGATGTACCATAAGCTTTGCAATTTCCGCACGATGAATAGCGTTAGCTTTTTGAGCCAAATGAAGCTGGACCGTCCCTACAGGTACTTCGTCCTTCTCGGCAATCCACAGAACTACGCCATCCTCAAGTACATTATTCCAATAAGCTGCTGCTTCCTGATAACCTAATGGAGGTAAGAAACCTATAGATGCACCGTCTGCAACCACGTCGATTAACAGTCGACTCAGTGAATCTGTCAGGGCTTCGTTCAGAGCTTGAACAGGGTAAACTCTCACTTCGTTAGACATTGTGATTCCTCCCGGTGAGTTCGATAACATACAATAAAGAAAGTAAACTATCTTTTTAGGATAGCTTACTTTCCATGGTACTTTGTTTACTACTTAATCACCCTTACTTCTATTACTGCTCTGCCATATAAAAGAACTCCCACAAATGACCATCCAAATCCTGAAAGCTCCATCCATACATAAAACCATGATCTTGAGGTTCATTCGAGGGCTGGCCGCCTGCTTCCAAAGCCTTGCGAACGATCTCGTTCACCTTTTCTCGGCTCTCCACCGATAGAGCAACAATCGCTTCTGTGCTTTTCGTGGCATCTGAAATTCCCTTTGTAGTGAACGCTTTAAAACGTTCTTCAACCAATAGCATGACAAAAATATGCTCACTAACAACCATGCAGGTTGCATGTTCATCCGTGAACTGAGCGTTGAATTCAAATCCGATGGTAGTGAAAAAATCAATGGAGTGTTGCAGGTTTTTAACTGGTAAATTCACAAAGATTTGTTTAGCTGTTACTCCCACGACGCTTCACCTCTTCCTTCTACTTTATCATACGACTTCTCCACAAAAGATAACTTAACTATCTCACAAAGTCAACCAATCTGACATTTATATAGTTCTATGGTCGATAAGTCAATTGGCTTGCTTGCCTACGCTCTTTCCGTGTGTTTTTCACCGAACTACCAATGCTTACCTTATCTCCTAGCTTTACACCATGACTAGGCTAGTACATCAAAATGGCTTCAGATGTTTTTTCATCCTGATCCACTTGATCATCCAACTCTTAAATATAGAAGCTCTCCTCTCTTCATTTTTTCCATGATTACGCTTACAAACATATCCTATATTTAAGATACCACAAATTAGCCAATTTAGTACCTTAAATATGTAAAATGAATTCTTCTTGCCGTAGCATAATCAGATCATATTATTGTAAACTTGTTCTAATACAGAAAAAGGTGGCACACACGCTATGGAGCATTTGCTTAACGATCAGGTCAAAAATATTCAAATCAGCGGCATCCGCAAAATCGCCAACAAAGTTGCCGCATTACCCGGAACTCTGTCATTAACGATTGGACAGCCGGATTTCCCTACCCCTACGCATATTATGGAAGCTGCCCATCGGGCAATTGATGAAGGTCGGACCACTTATACACCTAATCCGGGACTGCCGGAATTACGAGAAGCTGCAGCAGCGTTTGTAGCCCGTAAATACGGTCTGAATTACCGTGGACTGGATGAGGTTATCGTGACGAACGGAGCCAGTGAAGCGCTGGATATTACCCTGCGCACAATTTTGTCACCCGGAGACGAAGTTGTTCTACCTGTGCCGATTTACCCAGGATATGAGCCATTGATCCGTTTGTCAGGTGGCATTCCAGTGTTGGCTGACACCCGCAACAGCGGATTCAAGCTAACGGCAGAGGTACTGGAGCCTTATCTGACTGAGCGGACAAAAGCAGTCATTCTCGGCTATCCTTCGAATCCGACCGGACGGGTGATGAGTCACCAAGAACTGGAAGCAGTCGCGGATTTACTCAAAGAACGCGATCTGTTTATCATTTCAGATGAAATATACAGCGAACTTATTTACGATACACCGCACGTATCTATTGCAACTCTTCCAGGTATGCGGGAGCGTACCATCGTCATTAACGGTCTCTCCAAATCACATTCCATGACAGGATGGCGCATTGGTTTTACACTTGCACCCGCCGAGATTACACAGCACATGGTCAAAGTACATCAGTACAACGTGACCTGTGCTAGCTCAATTAGCCAATATGCAGCACTGGAAGCCCTGACCGTTGGGGTGGATGATGCACTTCCGATGCGCGAAGAGTACCGCAAACGCCGTGACTATGTACACGGAAGACTGACAGATATGGGGATTCCGCTGGAGAAGCCTGAGGGAGCCTTCTATCTTTTCCCTTCCATCGCCCATTTTGGATTAAGCTCAATGGACTTCACCTTGAAGCTGCTGGAAGAGCAAGGAGTAGCCGTCGTGCCGGGAGATGCTTTTTCTTCCTATGGCGAAGGTTATATTCGCTTATCTTACGCTTACGGACAGGATGTACTGGAGCAAGGGTTGGATAAAATAGAGAGGTTTGTTAGGGGAATTGTGAGGAGTTAAGGTGGGAGAGGCGCTACGCAGTCCATTTGATCTTCCGATCGCTGTTGCTGGGGGATTCTTGAATGGATAAAACACTTATAGGTAAGAATCCCACAGCAAAGGCGAACGCTGCCGCTTCTCCAGATTCAATTGGCCCGCTTCGCTCACTGCCCGCCTTAAAGTCCCTCATTCCGCTAACATATGTGGGAGACGCAGGGTAAAAAAATACCCACCGTATCGCCCGTTGGGTAAAAAAACAGGACCTTGAATCACCTACACGGGTGGTTCAAGGGCCTGTTTGCTTTCACTACTCCCTCACCGTCGGCGTGGTATTCAGGGGTACGTTGCTTTAAGCACGGCACAGCGAAGGAGGTGGAATGGTGCTGGACAAGCGAAGCGGCGCCTTTAAATTCCGATTTTCACCTTTATGCGGTAATCATAAAAATCGGAATTTAACAGCGATGGTAAGCACCATCCGCCTCCGCAGCGACCTCTAAAGCGCAAACCTGAATCCTCACGCCACTCCCCTACTTTAAATGCATTTTGAATTGCAGGAACAATTCGTTGTAATGAGCGAGCATGCGCTTGCCCAGATTGTCGTACACTTCCAGCTTATCTGTAATGTCGGACGGAGGGTAAAAACGCTCGTCGCCAGAGATATCTTTAGGCAGCAATTTCTTTGCATCCTTGTTTGGCGTGGAGTATCCTACAAATTCGGCATTTTGAGCGGCTACATCGGGCTGCATCATGAAATTGATGAACTTATGGGCCGCATCCACATGGGTAGCGGTTTTTGGAATAACTATATTATCAAACCACAGGTTGGAACCTTCATCCGGCACGATGTAATCGAGCTTATCGTTCTCATCCATGATTTCAGACGCATCACCGGACCATACAACCCCGGCAGCAGCTTCCTCGTTTGCCAGCAGCATTTTAATCTCGTCACCAACAACCGCTTTGACATTGGGCGCTAATTTCTCCAACTTCGTCAAAGCCTGCTGCAAATGTGCCTCATTCGTATCATTCAAGGAATAGTGGAGACTGTTCAGCGACATGCCCATAATCTCCCTAGCTCCATCAACCAGCAACAGGTTATTACGTAGCTTCGGGTCCCATAGGCCATCCCAGCTATGAAAATCAATGCCTTTCGTCAGCTCCGGGTTAAACACAATCCCGACTGTACCCCAAAAATACGGAACCGAATATTGGTTATTCGGATCGAACGAAAGGTTTAGATAATGAGCATCTACATGCTTCAAATTCGGCAGCTTGCTATGGTCCAACGGGAGCAACAAGTGCTCCTGCTTCATTTTAGCCAAAGCATATTCTGAAGGAACCGCTACATCAAACGAAGTTCCTCCCTGCTCGATTTTCGTCAGCATCGCCTCATTGGAATCAAATGTCTGATAAATGACGGTAATTCCCGTCTCCTTCTGAAACCGTTCCAGCAGCTCAGGATCAATGTAGTCTCCCCAGTTGTACACCGTCAGTGTGTTGCCACCGGAGTAGCCTTGACTGGAATTAAGCCATGCAGCCACCCCCATCAGCCCAAACGAGATGATGAAAATCGACAGAAACACGCGCACAAGTGACTTCATCTAGGCACCCCCATTTCTGCCGCAGGCTCTTTTTTACCATTGCGATTCGCCTTGCGCATAATAAAGTAGTAGCCCACTACCAACAACACAGTAAATAGGAAAATGAGCGTGGACAGCGCATTGATGGACAAGGAAACCCCTTGCCGGGCACGTGAGTATATTTCCACCGATAAGGTCGAATAGCCACTACCTGTCACAAAAAAGGTCACCGCAAAATCATCCAGCGAGTACGTTAACGCCATAAAGAAGCCCGCATAAATCCCTGGCTTGATAAAGGGTAGAATCACCTTGGTCAGCACATCCATTCGGCTGGCACCCAAATCACGCGCGGCATCGACCAGAGATGGACTCATTTCCTGCAGCCGCGGCAAAATCATAATGACCGCAATCGGCACACTAAATGCAATATGGGACAATAAAACGGAGTAGAAACCCAGCTTAATCCCGACCATCGTGAACAAAATAAGGAAGGAAGCGCCAATAATGACGTCCGGGTTCACGATCAATACATTATTGAGCGATAGCAGCGTATTTTTGACTCGACGGTTCTGCATCTGATGAATAGCCAGCGCACCCATGATACCAATAATCGTAGCCAACGCAGACGACAGCAAAGCAATCACCAAGGTGTTAATGACAATAATGATCAAGCGAGTGTCTGCAAACACCTCTTTGTAATATTGGAGTGTAAAACCTTCAAACTCATGCATCGTCCCTCCGCTGTTGAAGGAATAGTACATCAAATACAAAATAGGTGCATACAACACGAGAAAAACAATCACCAAATATATATTCCCGAATCGGTTTTTATTTACCATGCCGCACCCTCCGTTTCGTTCCCGAGGTGAGCAGCATAATGATCCCCATCGCCAAAATCAGGAACACGGCAACCGTAGAACCCATACCCCAATCCTGAGTAACCAGAAAATGCTGCTCTATCGCCGTCCCCAGTGTAATCACACGGTTACCTGCAATCAGACGGGTAATCATAAACAGCGACAATGCTGGAATAAACACAGCCATGCAACCAGATCGCACACCCGCAAGCGTTAACGGAAAAATAACCCTGCGAAACGCAGTCCACTTGGAGGCTCCCAAATCACGGGCTGCGTCCAGCAATGAAGGGTTTAACCCTTCCAACGCGTTATAGATGGGCAAAATCATAAAAGGCACAAAAATATAAACCGACACAAACACAAAGCTGGAGCTGGTAAATAATAATTGCTGACCTCCCAACCCAACCATACCTAACACCGCATTCACCGGACCATAGGTTCCGAAAATCCCAATAAAAGCATACGTTTTGAGTAACAGGTTAATCCATGTCGGCAAAATAATGAGCAACAGCCACAGTTGCTTATGCTTGGTGCGTGTGAGTAAATAGGCTGCCGGGTAAGCAACTAACAGTGAAAATACAGTGATCAGAAATGCATACCAAAACGAGCTAAGCGTCATGCTCAAATAAACAGGTGTCAGAAACTGAGCATAGTTGTTGAATGTGAGATGACCATCCACATCAAATAGTGAATAGTAAAACACAAGTACAACCGGAGCTGCCACGAACAGCACAATCCATAAATAGTAAGGCAGCAGATACGCTGCTCTTGTATTACCGGACATGCTGATCCACCTCTTCATAGGCTTCCAGACGCCGATCAAATTCTTCCTCTGTTTCCCCAAACCGCATCACATGGATCGCTTCCGGGTCAAATCGCAGACCGATTTCACTTCCCAGCTCCGCCTTTTTGGTAGAATGCACGAGCCACTCCTGTCCCGAATCATCATAGCAGCTTATTTCATAGTGAACACCACGGAACAATTGGGTATCCACTTTTACACGCAGCTTGCCTTCAACAACACTCGTAATCTCCAGATCCTCCGGTCGGATCACGATTTCAATGGGCTCGTTCGGACGTAAGCCTCCGTCGACACATTCAAACTGTCGGCCGTTAAATTCCACTTGGTAATCCGCAATCATCCGTCCTGGGACAATATTGGATTCGCCGATGAAATCAGCAACAAACCGATTGATCGGCTCATCATAAATATCATTAGGCGTACCACTCTGCTCAATCTTACCTTTGTTCATGACAAAAATTTCGTCCGACATGGCCAGTGCTTCCTCCTGATCATGCGTAACGAAAATAAAGGTAATTCCAAGGCGCTGCTGCATTTCGCGCAAAATGTACTGCATTTCAGTACGCAGCTTTAAATCCAATGCAGACAACGGTTCATCCAACAAGAGAACGTCAGGCTCATTAACGATAGCCCGTGCGATGGCAACACGCTGACGCTGTCCTCCGGACATCTCAGAAATTTCCCGCTCACCGTAGCCTTCCAGATTGACAAAGGACAACGCCTGTGTCACCTTCTCCTGAATGTCCTTTTTGTTCATCTTTTTGATTCGCAGACCAAAGGCTACATTTTCAAACACATTCAGATGCGGAAATAGCGCATAATCTTGAAAAACCGTATTGACCTGCCGCTCATTGGCTGGAACACGATTAATGAGTTTTCCATTTAAATAAATAGAGCCTTCTGTCGGCTCCGCAAAACCTGCAATCATACGCAGAATCGTCGTTTTACCACAGCCGGAAGGCCCCAGCAGTGTATAAAATTTACCACGCTCAATTTCAAAGCTGACGTCCGCCAGCACTGGGGGATCGTTGTCATATTGCTTGGTCACCCGTTCAAATCGGATGATGGTTTGCTCTCCCATAACACCCTCCTTCAAAAAATTCGACTTCATTCCATTACATTCTCTTCGTTAAACATAATTATTCAGGCTGTATCATTCACCCTTGTGACTTCCATGTAAAATAGTCTGTCAGCACTCGGATAGCTACCTCGATGGCTTCCTCTGCAGGCTCCAGCTTGGCATGGTGCAAGCCATAAGGCGTATCCACGCCAAGCCAGAACATCAAGCCAGGAATTCGTTCCAGAAAATACCCGAAGTCCTCTCCGGTCATCGCTTCTCCGCATTCAACAAGCTGCACATCCTGCCGATTACTAACCCATTTCATGAATTCCTCAGTCACCTTGGCTTCATTGTATACTTGCAAATAATTGGAGCCATAATGAATCTTCGCTTGGCATTCAAATCCAGCTTCCACACCGCGCACCAGCGCCTCAATCCGCGATTTAACCAGCGTCATCGTATCGGCAGACAACGTTCGGATCGTACCTTCCAAACGGGCGGTTTCCGCGATAATATTCTGCTTCGTGCCTCCGCTAACCTTACCAACAGTAATGACCGCTGCATCCAGTGGATTCACATTACGGGCTACCACCGTCTGTAATTGTCCCACCAGCTGACAAGCAGCCACTACCATATCATTCGCCTTGTGTGGATACGCAGCATGCCCGCCCGTACCCTTCAGGTCGATGAAAAGCTCCGACGTATTGGCAAATAGGATGCCCGGGCGAGTCGCAATTGTACCGACAGGATATTCAGGTGCAACATGCAGCGCGACAATTTCATCGGGTATCCAGTCTGCCAGCTCTGTGCTGTCCCGCATAGGCAAGGCTCCGCCCGGCCCTTCCTCAGCCGGTTGAAACAATACAACCAGATCATCCTTAATCGGATGGCTTGCAAAGTGAGTAACAATTCCCAATCCAATCGTCATATGTAAATCGTGTCCACAAGCATGCATATAGCCGGGATGGGTCGAACGGAAATCGTAACCTGTCTCTTCTTCAATCGGTAAACCATCCATATCACAACGATATCCATAGCGGCGTTCAGGAGCTGATCCATGAATGAACACTAACACGCCTGTACGCCATGTACGAATGTCCAACCGCTCCTGAGGGAGCGTTTCCAAATAATCCAGCAAATATTGTTGTGTTTTGTACTCCTCAAAACCCGGTTCGGGAATTTGGTGTAAATCTCTTCGTATTTGGACAAAAGAACGATAGTCGACCGTACTCATTGCTGCCACGCCTCCTCTTTATAGCTCATCAGCTCTTATCGGGCAAAAGAACAAAAGGACAAAAGCCCGGCGCAGCCGCCGAGCCTTGTCCGTTGTGCTTCGTCCCTAAGTTATGCTGTCAGTGCATCATGCTTCTGACAAGGAATCGTTCACCTTTGGTACATAAAAAACTTCTGCATTCTTACAGAACGCGCAGTTCTTTCAAAATCTCAGTTTTAGATTTGGTCTTATCGTCGACCTGTTTGATCACACGTGCAGGTGTACCCGCCACTACGGAGTATTCAGGCACATCTTCAGTTACAACCGCTCCGGCTGCAACAACTGCACCTTTACCAATGCGTACGCCTTCCAGTACAACCGAGTTCGCACCGATCAATACTTCGTCTTCTACGATAACAGGCTGTGCGGACGGTGGCTCAATGACACCCGCCAGGACAACGCCTGCACCGATGTGGCACATGTTGCCTACTTTAACACGACCGCCCAGCACAGCATTCATATCAATCATCGTGCCTTCACCAATGGTGACACCGATGTTAATCACTGCACCCATCATGATGACTGCGTTGTTACCGATGCCAACCATATCACGGATATATGCGCCTGGCTCAATGCGTGCATTAATGCCTTTCAGATCCAACATTGGAACAGCGGAGTTACGGCGATCATTTTCCACCACATAATCTTCTTCTTTAGCGTTTGCGCTATCCAGTACCGGCTTGATATCAGCCCAATCACCAAATACAACACCACTGTCTCCAGAAATAAAAGCTTGAACATTCTCGCCAAAAGATGCGGAAGCCAAAGCTCCTTTTACATATACTTTAACAGGCGTCTTTTTCTTGCTGTTTTTAATCACGTTGATGACTTCTTGTGTATTCATTTCGATGGACATAGTAAATCTAACAACTCCTTCATCGCTTCATACGACTTCGCAAGCCGGAATGATCTTATTCTCTCATCCTTTATAGCACAAAAGTGCAGGTCTCGCAATTATAGATTAGACCCTTATAGCTCTAACCTAGCCCTTAAAATAACCATTTTCAGCGGCATGACTGCCTTAAATTCATGATTGTAAGCCGCCGATCATCCCGCATCAAAGTAGGGTTATTTATTAGCTTGCAGGCTCTCCAGCGATGTATAAATGTAGGATTGGAATCCTTCAGCAGGTTCACCTTGTGGAATGTTCACTTTCACGATGAAACCGCCTGTTTTATTTTCTACAACTATATATTGCTGTGTCATCTTCGAACTGCTCGCTTGTAAGAACAGACGGCTACTGGATAACGCTTCAGGTATGGCTGCTTTGTCCAGCATTTGCACCTTACCGATGGAAGCTAGATCCTTTTCGCCTTCTTTTTGAAGTTCGTCCAGATTAAAATCGGAGGGTAGCTTCGTAATTTCAGCATAATAGTTATCATCTACAGCCAAGGCAACACGGTTTTGATCAGGAAACAGGGACATCGGATCAAACACATACAGCGAATATCCCTCTCCTTTTGCTAATGTCGCAGTCTGCTTTTCCTTTTTTCCCTCAAGGGTGAGATCAAAAGTTTGAGTCTTTGTGCGTTCTCCGCCTACTGCTTGACCAGCACTTCCGTTTTGATTGCCATCTGTTGCAGCCTCTGTTTTTTGTATTTTCGTTAAAGTCAGTTGCTTCGCCGTCGCGTCGCCCTCTACTGCTTTTTCGGTGTATTCAAACGCTACTGTATCGCCTTCCTTAAGTCCAGCTATTACCGTGTCCAGTCCGTCCCCCAATTGGAAGGATTGGGCTTCGCCATTGGTTTCAATCTCTACCGTATGCGGGTCAGCAGCTCCGTTGTATACACCTGTGCCTTTTTTAACCTGCGGCTCAGCGACCGGCTCCGGAGTGGCTTGCGGCTGTTGCGTTTGCGGTTGGTCTGCCCCTTGAGGTGCATTGTTATTGGTTTGCGGTTTCGTACCACAGGCTGATAGAGCCAGCACTGCCACGACAGTCAGTAGTATGATTGAAAATGTGTTATGTTTTTTCATAAAATCCACCTCCACGATGATAGACGAGCTTGTGCAGCAGAAGTTCTATACAGCATCTCACTTAAAATCCTTTCCTCTCGCTCCCGTTTATTATATTCTCAGGATTTTGCAAAATCCTAATACCATGGGGATGCCAGGTACGGTATAATGGGCTATATTAAACCTCATTTTCGAGATACCGTTAGAAGGAATATTAACGTATTTATTTTCTTCCATACGGATGGAGCTGCCACATGAATCAAGCACACAAACCGTCGTTTTCCTTTGAATTATTGTACATCATAGGTATTATCGCTATTTCGTTCTCCTCGATCTTCGTAAGATGGTCTGAAGCCGAGGTGTCCGTCATCGCTATGTACCGTTTGTACCTAACCAATCTGATCATGCTGCCTTTGGTCTGGAAGTACCGCACTGAGCTGTTTAGCCTGACCCGCAAGCAGTGGATGCTGATCCTCTGGTCCGGTATTGCGCTGGGGCTGCATTTCTTGCTCTGGATGGGCTCACTGCGACTGACCACCGTTGCAAGCTCTACCGTTATTATGACATTGGAGCCGATCCTTGTCATGCTCGGTTCATTTTTGTTTTTCCGGACGGGCACGAATCGCGCTATGCTCATCGGGATGGGTATGGCTTTTATCGGCTCGCTGGCCATCGGAGCTGGAGACTTCCATGTCTCAGGACAAGCCCTGCTCGGGGACGCACTGTCCTTCTTGGGTATGGTAGCCGTGTCCATCCATATGCTGATGGGCAAGCATCTACGCGAGCATTTGAGCGCTTTTGTCTATAATTTTTGGGTTTTTATCATCGCAGCCACATCGCTTGCGCTGTATAATGTGGTCAATGCCGTACCTTTTACTGGATATGCACCACAGGAATGGGGACTGTTCCTGCTGCTTGCCATTGTGCCTACACTGTTCGGACACTATCTGTTTAACTGGCTACTCAAATACATTAACGCCACCGCGGTGTCGATGGCGGTACTCGGTGAGCCCGTTATTTCCTCCCTGCTGGCTTGGGTGCTGCTCGGGGAAAGGCTGTCTACCTTACAATTTGGTGCAGGCTTTTTTATCCTGTTCGGGGTATGGGTTTTTATCCGATACGGAACAGATTTTAAAAAGCAAGTTGTCCATGAAAGTGAAATACCCGACAATGAGCGCTCCCTGAAGGCTAGCTCTTAGCTTATTACCCCATTTTCATAAACCATACTCAATGGATTAAATTTACTTCTAAAAAAAGGAAGGCGGAATCCTCTATGAAATCCATCGTATCCAAACGCTGGCTGCTGGCCCGATTGTATGAACCAGACATAATCATTGCCGACTGCCGTTCTGTGCTCGGACAAGCCGGGGCTGGACGGACCGAATTTAATGAAGACCACATTCCTGGGGCGGTTCACTTCGATTTGGAAGAAGACCTCACCGCTCCTCTAGGCGAGCATGGTGGTCGCCATCCATTACCTGACGTGGATACACTTGCTGCACGCCTGAGCCGTGCCGGGATCAATGCAGGTTCACGCATCGTTGCTTATGATGACCAAGGGGGCATGATGGCCTCCCGCTTCTGGTGGCTGCTGCGCTACCTCGGGCATGAGCAGGTGTACGTACTGGAAGAAAGCTACAGCGCTTGGAAGGAAGCAAAATTCCCCGTTACGGCAGACCAGCCGATTCGCATTCCCTCGACCTTTGTGCCAAATGTTCAGCCACAAATGCTCACAAGTATGAAAGAAGTACAACGTATATCCGAAACTTCTGTTCCTGTTGGCTCCTATATCGGTTTTTCACCTATATTGATCGACTCCAGAGAGCGTCCGCGCTACCTGGGGCTGGAAGAGCCCATAGATCAAGCAGCGGGGCATATCCCCGGTGCAGTGAATTTCTTCTGGAAAGAGGTCTTGGATGAAAAGGGGTCATTTAAAAACGAAGAGCAGTTAAAACAGCATTTCTCAGACCTTGATCAGAACGCTGAGATCATCGTATATTGCGGATCAGGCGTATCTGCCTGTCCAAATGTCCTGGCCTTGAATGAGGCAGGATTTAGTAATGTGAGACTCTATCCGGGGAGCTGGAGCGATTGGATCAGCTATGAGGAAAATCCGGTGGCGACTGGACAGGAATGATCCATTTTTAACAGATATACAGGTTCTAAAGACAAACACACTGCCTTAAGCGAATAGGCGCTTACGGCAGTGTGTTTACTTAATTTTGCAATAGGTCTCTGGGTTGATTTCCGAATATGGTTACCATTAACTTATCGTACTAATTAAAATATAGGGTTTAATTCCAACCACTTTTGAAGCAGTTTAATATCTTCATCGACATTTTTGATGACAGCAGAGTCTCCCCAAGTATTTGGAAGATAAGAAATGTATAGAGTACCAATATTAAAAATTCTTCTGAAGGGAATAAAGAGGGCAATAGAATCTACTTCACTTTGACTCATTGCTCTAACCTTGTTATATCCATTTAAGAATTGATATTTTCGTTCCTCTCTCTTTTGTAGTTTTGTTTCGTCACATCCCATGCCAAATGGGAAAGCATACAAAGATATGTCATATGCTCTCCATCCATTTCCACAGAAATCAAAATCAAAAAGGATAGGATTACTGTTAGCGTCAACTCGGATATTCCCACTATATATGTCGCCGTGACATATACCATATTGCGGTCTTTCAACAGTCAAACACTCTAGTTTATCGCTCACATTCTTTGCAACTTCCTCTAAAAAATGCAGGTCAAAATCATGAATGGTTGAGAACTGCCTTATAGCATCCATAGAATTATCTATAAATGAGTCAGCATCTAGATTCCATCGTTTTTTTCCAAGCTCACATTTGTCCCAAGCATTATGAATTGTAGCAATATAACTACCTAGTCTCTCGTTTAATTCAGCTGTTTCCTCAATTTGGTTAAACTCATGTTTTCCAACAGACGTATATAGTACTCCATACCTTATCCCATTTGCAGTGTTAAACTGTGAAATAAATTTTCCATCATGTCTTGTAACTGGTGTAGTAATTTCAATGTCTGATAATTTTAGGTGATTGAGCAAATCTACCTCTGTTTGTATTTCTTCCATGCTTCTTATTCCTTTACGGTATACCTTAAAGAAATACTCTTTTTCGTCTGCATTAACTCTATATATGTCATGTATGCCTCTATAAAATAACCGGCATTTAAGTAAGGCATAAGAAAAATATTCTCTTGAAATGTACTCACGGAGTGCATCTGCAGATAGTACAGATATCTCCAACGGAAAAATATCCAAATGAATATCTCCCTTCAACATTATTCATTCGATGTACCCAGCTGCATATGATCCGGTATCAACTGACTCTATCGATCGTTTAATCCCTTTCCATTGAGAATGTCCCGCATACATTTTTCAATCCTTGATTCACGAGTTTTAGATTGCTTGGGCGCAGAAAAATGCATAACGTATGCTCTTTGTCGTCCCGGCGTCAATGCAGCAAAAGCAGTTTTCAAGGCAGGATCTTCATCTAATTTAGCCTGAAATTCCTCAGGAAATATGAGTTCTGTATTCTTTTTGAAATCCACTTTCAACCCGGCTTTTTCCACTTCAATGGCTTCATTAATATAGTCCTTTAAGATGGCTTCCATCTCAACAATTCCTTCAACATAAGTGAACCGTATCTGGCGCCCCGCCTGCGTATCCTCCCCAGGTTTGATTAGAATACCATTGGGGTCTTTTAACAAAGCACCTTTGAAAAACATAAGCGCACAGTGTTCTTTAAATCCTTGTATTATAGCTATGTTACTATTCTGAAACATGTAACATGGTTTACCCCACTTCAATTCTTCAGTGAGCTGGCAGTCAAGCATGATCGCTCTCAACTTCTCCATTTCTGCCTTCCATTTTTTCACTTTATCTAAATATGCATCAACTTTAGGATTTATTTCCTCTCTGCTTGTCATGTTAGCTCTCCCCTTATTTGTTTTTGCTCATCCTGTTTATGTATATATATTTACAGAAAACCGATTTTCGATACGAAATATAGAAGAAATCACGATACAAAGGGGCAAAGCCCATAGCGATATTTTTTGTCATACGGATTCAGTTATTCGAAGAATAGCCGTCACATTGCTATATTTATTATACGTTCACCTCATCCCATCTATAAATTACATAACCCAATTGACATATAACTAGCAATAAATAAACTACGTTTATGCATAGATATATTTTAATTTTTTTCTTATATTTATCTAAATCTACTTCTTCGTTCACTTCTCTTTCTTTTATTTTCTCACTCCAACTCATTATTCTTGAGAATTCTACCGCACCCAATACTCCCCATAGCAATGGAAAGACTAGAAATATGGCATTTACTAGAGACAATAATATACCCATCCCTACATCATCCATTGTTCTAATTGATTTAAAATAAATGTGCACCACTAGTGTCAGACTAAATAATCCCAAGCCTATAATACTTACTATTGGTTTGTCTTGCATTCTCATTTTTTTATTCCCTTCGGTTCCAATTACATATAACGATCTGTATTCACGATGTCCCAGCGCTTTAGGACTAATAGTCCGTCTGTTACTTGCGGCAGTTAAGCGGTTGATGTATCTGTTGAATTGCTTCCCCGAAATAGCTATCCAATATTTTGAACAACTATATATCTTAATTTATATTCTTGTTGTTTTTCTGCATGTGTCAGATATTCTCTTATGGAGCCCATTTCTAATATATTCAAATCATTAAAATGTTCAATTAAATTTTCTTCAGTAAAGAAGTGAGCATATTTCCCTTTCTTGTATTCATATGTTCCTTCCTCAACTTTCCTACCCACACCATTATTAAAATCGCTATCAGAAAAACACGTAAAATACATCACTCCCTGTTCCTTCAAATGCATCACACAATTCTGTATCAATTTTTTTCGGTCTTCTAACAAAAATAAATGTAATAAATCATAACAATATATGCCGTCATACCTTTTGCTTGTACGAAACTCTAACACCGATTCTTGAATAAAATTCGTTTTTAAATCCCATTCTTTTGCTAGATTTATAGCTGAACTAGATATCTCAATTCCATCAACCTGAAAATAAGAAGAGAACGCCTTCGTATTTCTTCCATATCCAGCACCAGGAACCAAAATATCATGTACATTATTTTTTTTGAACAAATCTATAGCTTGGGTTACAGTTTGACTTGGTTCACAACCCCAAATCATTCCTTCTTCAGCAAACCTTTTGTTCCAATAATCTCTCATATTATTCACCTGCCTATATACTCACATAGCTCTTCTTTTAAGGTCATCAATCTGTCTTATATGATGTTGATCATGCCAGATAAAATCTTTTAAATATGATATTACAGTAAACTCCCCGTCAGCATATTCTTTAGTAAACTTGTCGTCTTCAAAGGTATATTATTTAATATCGGATTTATGGCTGCTTCAAAAAAATATTTATCCCACAGCAGTATATGACTTACGATATCATGAACTGACCATTTATCTTCAGCAATCTTTATTTGCCAATCCATTTCACGAATCTCAGAAACAAAACGTATCCATTCCTTGAACTCCTCTAGTAACTGCGACTTCTCATTCATGGTTTCAGACCCCTCTTTTTCAGATTTGAGTTAGTTAGAATAATGTATTTGTATTCATGAACCCCAAAAGTGGGGTTTGCTAAAAATTTTTTTATGAATTCTATAATGATTACATCTTTCAGCATCTATTTCTATCTCTCCTACAAACTTAAAATTACTTTTTTGAATAACTTTATTGGATGCTGCATTCTCAAGTGATGCAATTGAATTGCGTTTAGATATGAAGCTTTCCTCCAATCAATAACATGGACCATTCGCCCAGAATGTCTTGTTATATTTTTGTATTCTTTTCTTATGTCAATTTCCATATCTACTGACAGCACATCAAGTCTATTTTCATCTACTTTATTTAAGGATATTTTCATGGTTTCTCCCTGAACTTGTTGTATGACCACCATATTTCGCCTAATGTTTCTTATATTCATGAACTCCCTCAGGGGTTGCTGTCTGCTCTGGCTTCTTTAAAATCTCTCTGGCAAACTAAGAGCTCTGCATGACCCGAAGCATGAATATTATGTTATATGATTGTTACCATCTTCATGAAATACCTACAGTCCTTAATTCAGCTTCCATTATTGCAAAGTATACATCCATGACAATTTAAATAGATATCATGTTTTTCGCATTTGGGATACCCTCTTGGAATTGTAGGGTTATCATCCCCCTCTTCAATTTCTGACCATTCTGTATAATTATTCATGTCAACATCTTCTTTATTGAATGCTTTGATCATTAAGCCAAATTGATTCAAACAATTAACAACCCAATCTTGGCGTGGTTTATAGCTTAATTTCTCCCACCCTAAACCATCTGCTGCATTTGAAATAGTATCTAGTATAAAATCTTTCTCGCTTTCAAAAGAGCCTATAGTCCAAGGCATTTCATCAATATCAAAACCAACTGTTCCTATTTCAACTACAGACTGATCCCTTTGTGCTAGCCAAATAATTAATTCTTTTTCTCGATTCGTTTTAGCTAGTAGTGATCCACTAATAGCTAGAACTTCAATAAAGACTGATGTTAATCCATTTGACATACCTATGGGCTCAACTACATCATTTAATTGTTTTGGTAATGGTGTTCGCCATACTATCCTCCAACACTTTTCAACTTACAAAATCAGCCCTTTATGATCCTCGCCTTCGAGCTGTTTATAATTCTCAATAAAATATCTATAAGCAATTCTCTTAATCGTAGACAAAATTGCTTCGCATGAAAATGCCAACATTTATTTGTAATCATAATCCCTTAATGATAGTTCTTGAACAATTTTTCTACTGTCCTTTATTCTTAGAATTTGCTTCGGTTTATCATATATCCAAGCAAGCTTTATACAATATTCAATTAATATGGATTTTATTAAAGGTCTATATAAGTTAATGTAACAACATTCTTTCCAGTCGAACGAAATTTCAATAAAAGAAGTTTTATACTTCCTTGAATAAGCTCTAAACAATACCTCATAAGGTTTCTCGTTAACAATGCAAATGAATTGATAATGTCTAACAATGATTGGGATTGCTTTTTTTTGAAATACTTTCATCATTCACCTCAACATTACTTTATCAGCAATTATGTCTAATAGCGTTCTTGTGTTCCTGAACCCGAGAAGCTTAAAGAAGCGTAGCGACTGGCTAGCTTCGGTTCTTAGCCTCGCAGGATTGTCTACCTGACTTTCACTTTCAGGAAAACGATGTTATGTGATACCTCTAGTTCTTATTTAATATATTCTTCAATCCTTGTTTAATATTATTTGGTCTCGTCTATTCTAGATTACTCTATTAAAAAAATCTCTGTAGTCTAAAGTCAATTCCTTTTTTAGTTCTATATTGGAAGAAATACACCACATATTATTAGCACTCTCTTTTTAAAATGCTTTTTACATTGATTTCCTCAACGTCAATTTTTGTTTAAAACCTTTGTCAGTATTATTTCCAGAGGTTCATTCTCAAGCATTAAACATCCAGCATCTCTATAGCCAAGCTTTCTATAAAAATGTTGAGCTTCTTCATTTGAAAGTGTTGAGGTCATAACCATTTCAAACCCTCTTTGTTTCATTAATTCTTCCCAATAGTGGACAACTTTTTTACCAATACCTGTTCCTCTATACTCCTCATCTATCCATATCATATTCATAAATGGTGTGTTGTCCCAAAAAAATCCGTATCTCATCCAACCTATTTCTTGATTGTATTTTCTGATTATAAGGATTTCATTTTCTTTTATTTTTGGTCTTATCAGTGTTTTATGTATGTGCTTGTCTCTTAACGAGATATACTCATAATCTGATTCAATTGCAAAATCAATCTGCATTGTAAGTCTTCCCTTTCATGATTTTCATTACATATCTTCTTGGTAACACTTAGCACTGATGTCTCATAACGTTGTACATTACATAAGTTTATAAAGTCTTCTTAAAAATGTATAAGTCACCTTCTTCTCTAACCTTAGTAAACCCACACTTTGAATAGAAGTGATGATTCTTCACACTCCAGCTAGGAGTATCCAGCCACCATTTAGTGCTGTCCGGAAATTTATTTTCAATTTTCTCCATCACCTTCGTTCCGATTCCTAGATTTTTAAAATTTGGATCAATAAAGATCCTTCCTAGATTATGCACTTGATTACATTCTACAAATATCATAGCTCCCCCGATTATTTCTCCATTAAAGAGCACCTTGAAATATTCGCAATTTTGCATCATCTCTTCTTGCCAACTTATGGAGTCATATCCTATGGGCCCAACGGTTCCGTTAATATTAAAATACTTTGATTCATCCTCAAAACTGGCCTTTTGTATTTCAGCAAGTTTTTGAGCATCATTTTTTCCAGCTTTTTCTAATGTCAGCACCCAACATACCTCCATTGTCTTTTTATTTTTTCCAGGGTTGTCTGTTGAAACGCCTCCTCGAACTCCATCCCAGCAGGTCAAGGCTCCGTGAGGATTCTTATGCTTGAATATTATGTTATCAGAAGTTACCGAACTTCTTCACTATGCATTCAAAATCAATCTGCAATTTTTTTATTAGCGAAATTTCTTATATGGTCTTTTTTCATTTTGTAGTTTGATTATTAGTTCATATGCATCTCTTCGAATTATATTAATCCCATAATTGGCAAAGAGTATATCCATAAAATGACCTCAGATCTTTCGCGTTCTTTATACTATAGTTTTTAGTACTTTTGAGATCTAATTATTATGTTTTTAGTAATTCAAGAATTTCTGATAGCGTTTCTGTATTCATGAACCCAAAGGGTCTGTCTGCTGAAATCCCTCTTCGAAACCCAACTCGCAGACCTAGGCTCCATTAGAGATGCAACTTGAATTCGCTTCATTATGGGTGCCAGCCTCAAATTTAGAGACTCAAATGGACGATGTTGGTTCGTTTCCCTCGACACCACAATTCAGCAATTTCCAAAATTGTTCAACCATGACCGCTGACGGATATGGCATTGAACGGGTAATCCACCATTCCAATACCCCCACTGCTGCTGAAATTAAAAATTGCACCGTAATGTCCCTGTTCATTTCCTGATCAAGGTTGATCGAATCCAGATGCGCGCTCAGACTTTGCCGAAACATTGTCTCCATTTGGTTCCGAAAAACCGTACTTCCCTTGTTCGTCAGCATTCTTGAATAGAATGAAGCATGCTGCTCCAAATATTCAAACGTGCGCAGTAGTGCGGTTTTGGAAGGGACATGAAAGAAATTATCTTCAGACATACAATTGCGTAGTAACTCGTTAATTTGAGCTTCCATACATTGATCGCGCAGATCGTACTTGTCAGTGAAATGCAAATAAACCGTTCCGCGATTGACATTCGCTTCCTTCGCAATTTGATTGATCGTAATTCTCTCGAATTCCTTTTCTGACATCAGCCTCATA